>Ga0247837_1000229_pt1 | contig 114507 bp, 89 predicted proteins | sample LaCtaG_2_FD_187115 | JGI IMG/M metagenome (GOLD analysis project Ga0247837, IMG submission 187115) | Freshwater microbial communities from meromictic Lake La Cruz, Castile-La Mancha, Spain - LaCruzMarch2015_14.5m | ecosystem: Environmental > Aquatic > Freshwater > Lake | place: Spain... | reverse complement strand
TAATCTATCCTTCTTATGTGCCCAATTGATAGGTACAGTTGAATCCCTTTGCAGAAAACTCGCAAGTCTAAAAACGTTTATGAGGCAGGTTAAGAAGGTTACTAGGATCTCAGCGCTGTACCTTCGGTGCTCTGCCCTCTTTTTGCTTCTCCACTAAAACACCTTTCGTTGTCGCAATCTTTTTAATAGGCATGGCTTTGCTTCGAACATTTCTCTGAGACTTCAGTTTGCAAGGAGATCTTTGGTATCATTGGTGCCTTGTTATTTATGGCTGGTCCTTCCCTAACCAGGAAATAACTCATTTTATTGTGCGTATGGACTGTACATTAACAGACTGCAGAAGGGACACTTGCGATAATGCCGCATCCTTATGCTATTGGTGAGCTACTAGAAAGCCAAATGCAGACACATGTTACCTCCGCATGCATATTAAGTTCGAAGTAGAAGAAAGGTGGGAAATTGATTTGTGGGGAAAGACGCATTGATGTTATATAGCGCCAGCCCTCCCTTAGAAATAGCACAGTGCTATATATGGCATGTTCTATGGTTAAAGTCTGCTAGGCACAAATTAGTAGAAATAGAAATGAGTCGCGAAGGGATAATTGCAGAGCTGAGTCAGTTCGGCGTGAGTGTGCAGGAGCTGAAGTACAGCGCTCCCCGCGTGTCTGTGTACAGAGGCCAGTACTACAACGCTGCAGCCGCTGTGAAGGTGCTGCCGTGGCAGCAGGGCACTGACTACACCGGCCTGGAGAAGGAATGCACGACCATGCAGTCCCTCACTCACCCCAACATCCTGACACTGCTCAATGCTTTTTGGCTGCAGCAGCAAGGCCAGGCGTACTTCGTCATTGTCACGGAGTGGTGTGAGAAGGACTTGGACAAGGACATACAGCAGCGAGCCCAGAACACTTTCCCCTTCAAGGAAGCGGAACTGCTGGATCTCTTCTGCCAGACAATTGATGCGCTTGCCTTTATGCAGGCCCAGGGACTAGCTCACCGAGACCTCAAGCCTCAAAACATCTTCCTAACGCTCAGCAAGTCTATCAAAATCGGAGACTTCGGGTCGACTTCCTGGAACACTAGTGAGTTCGGAGAGCTGGTGGGCACACCCTACTACTTGAGTCCTCTGCTCAAACAGGCTCTCCTCACTAGTCAAGTCGCAGTGCAGCACAACTCCTTCAAATCTGACGTCTACTCCCTAGGACTCACTTTCTTGGCCGCCGCCGTGCTCGGCACTTCGCCTGTGTTCATCAAGCAGATCACGGATGAGGCAATGGCACGGGAAATAGGAGTGATTCAGTACTCAGACGAAGTGAAGACGCTGCTGAGAGCTATGCTGGGGTGTGAGGAAGACAATAGGTGGGACTTTCTGCAGCTTAGAAAGTGGATATGTTCACGTTCCTGGGGTGCTAAGCTCAATGCGGCGGCTTCTCCCATCAGCGATGATACGCTACTTGTGCACAAAGCACCGAAGTCGAATACTGAATCAGAGCGAACTATGCAGATCACTGGTGCTTTTCACCAGCCTAAAGCAGCTCCTGCTATAGAAGACCAATCGATTAATTTGGCTTCGCAAGTCCCAGTTCAAGTGCTTGCTGACTCAAAACCCCCTCCAGTAGTGCCGCAAGACTCCTATGTCCCAGTTACGCAAAAGCCCAACGTCACTCCAGCCGATCCTTCTCAACTAACTGAGAGCCGCTTTCAGTCCGTAGGTCTGTCTGGAGCTCAGGCAGTTCCTCCGGATCTAGTAGTCCTTCAACTCCAAGCATCGCCTAAACAGACAGGCTTTGGCATATCTCAAGTGGGCTCCACTGGGGAATTGGCTCGAACCAACCAGCGTCCAGGGGTGCAGAGCCAGCAGACAGGCACCTCTCAAAACGGGGCTAAGTCTGCTAGGACGTGTATGCAGTGCAGACAAACACTAGATCGTAGCATGCATGCAACCACAGTGATACAGCTGTACTGCCAGCCTGATCAACACATGTACTGCAGTGCCTACTGCTTTGTCCAGTCTCTGGCCTCCATGTCTACGTCTACGCCTGAGTGTCCGAAGTGCAGAGAGAAAGTGGATGAAGACCTACGTAGCTACTATACCCAAATGGACCTGCTGTTTCCTCACTGTTTGATCTGTCACTTAGCTATCAACGTCAAAAGCGAGGCAGAGAAAGCAGCGCTCCCGAAGCCAACATGCAGGAACCCTCATCACGTCTGCTGCTCTGTGGCTTGCATGGCACAAATCAAAGGGATTTGTCAGCTCTGCAGAAATAGAGATGAGGAAAATAGCATGAATCCCTTTGTACCCTTTACGTCCGCAAATCCGAGGTCTGCTGCACAGTCTGTCTTTACTTGGCTTATCGGATTGTGCTATAGGAATGAAGGCGGCTAATAGCAAATAAGTCTATCCTCTGATTAGGTACATTATGCTAGCGAAGTCAATGAACGAGTCTTACTACCTATGCTGCCTTTGTCTTGTTTTTCCCCTTCGTTGTCTGCACGCCCAGCCAATACCCTCCGAGAATGGCTGCCAAGACATACCCCACCATCAGCGCACTCTCCGCCCCACTATAGTTGAGTCCCGGATAGACAGGACCACTAGTCACTGTGTAGTACAAATTCACTCCCTGGTAAGCTACTGCAGTGGCTATAGGGTAGCTCAAGTCCTTCCATTGAAAATCCACTGCATTCAGAGGTAGCTCGAGGACTAACAGCAGGAGCAATCCTCCATGCGCGGAGTAATTGAAGAAAGGTGGGATGTAGACGTTCAACACCCAATGTATCCAAGTCCAAAAGACCAGACAGATAGGGAACTCAAGTGTCCAGGCAGTGACGTACAGTACTACAGCAGTTCTGTGGAAGCGAGCGGAAGCGTGGCTTAAGAGCGCCACTGCGTAGTACAGCGCTATCAGCCACACTCCCCAGCGAGTCAGGAACTTGAGGGAGGGCTCGTTGAAGTGGCGGGTTTCGTAGATAACTGCGAGGGAGTAGGCCATGCCCAGCAGTCGATACGCCAGCAGTCCCCACATTATCAGAGCTATGGCCTAGACCTGAGTTAGTTCTAAGCAGTGGGCATCATGAGTGGGTCCGCTGCTTCGCTCTTGGTCTGGCGGCCTCGAGCACACCCCCAGACCATATAGATACAGCCCACTACAATCAGCACGCCCGCAGCTATGTACTGAAACACATTGGACCGCAGACACAATGTGCCTACACTGGGTGACTCTTACAAGAAGTAAAACACACCGCGGCCTAGCATCGTTTCCAGCAGGCGGAAGGACTTCAGCACACAGGACACTTCGAATTCCGCTGCTATGATCCACACTCCGAAAATGCTGTGTGCAGGCTACGCGTAATAGACCGGTAGAATGATGTTGATAGGGTTGAAAGTGGCTAGTGTGGCGAAGCTGAAGGCTGCTAGTCCCAGTAGAACCAAGCCACACAGGCAGGAAAGCCCTTTCGTCCAGACTGCGGATTTGCTTTCAGCCATTTCTCTTTACTCGCCAAGAACTTGCAAATGAGACTGCTCACTGCTGCCTACATCGAGAACTATTAGTTAGTGAACTGTGCTGTTTCCTCCACCAGCGTCAAGCGTTTGTTGTTAGCGAAGTTGTACAGCTTCCTCTCCTTCCCCTTCATAGTCAAATACCCCTGTCCGTGCATCTTATTGTCTGCAAAGTCGCCTTCATATACGTTTCCGTCCCACTTGTACACGCCTTTGCCTTGCTTCTTGTCCTGTACGAAGTCGCCTTCGTACTCCTTGCCGTCGTTCTGGAACTTCCCTCTGCCGTGCATCTTGCCTGCCTCCCAGTGACCTTCGTAGTGCTTGGTAGGGGACCAGGTGTACTTGCCGAAGCCGTGAATAGTGTCGTTAAGGAAGTCTCCTTCATACACTTCCCCTGTGGACCAGCGCATCACTCCTTTGCCGCACTTCTGATTCGTCTCGAACAGGCCTTCATACAGCGTCCCGTCTTCCCCCTTCTCCACTCCTTTTCCGTGCTTTTGGTCGTCTCTCCACCCCCCTTCATAGGTCAGAACTCCGGCTAAATCTTCGAACTTCCCTCTACCCTGCATCTGTCCCATCTGGAAATCGCCCTCATAGTGGTCGCCATTCGGCTGGATAATGCGGCCACAGAGGTGCAATACGCCGTTCCAATAGCCCTCCTGATACCCGCCATCAACCAGGTAGAGTTTGCCCTTGCCGTGACGCTTCGAGCCTATCCACTGGCCGAGGTAGATGCTGTCGTCTGCAAGGCGCATTGAGCCTTTAGCCAGTCCGCCAGCTACTTTGAGTCTGTAGTGGAACGGCCCTAGACGAGTCAGTTTTTCCTTAGCTTCTTTAGTCAGCAGGTCAGGCAATTCCACCATTTCCTCCAGGACATCCACCTCAGGCACTTCCTCTGCATGCGGGTTCATGACAATGACTTCCCTAAGCGAAGGTTGCTGTGCCTTGCCAGCGAGGTAGGTGCGCCAGGCAGTCTGCAGACTCTGCACCTGCTGAGGGGAGTACAGAGGCTCTAAGGGCGGGGGCGAGGACTGCGGGGCTTCGGTCGCCATAGAGGAGGACAGGATAGCCACGGGCTGCTGATGCACTGTGATCACTTCGTGGATGTCCTCCCTGCCATCGTTGCAGTGGCATCCTCCCATTTTATTGCTGTTAACGACTTTACTTGCACAATCACTTCCTCTCTCTGCTTGTACCGAGGGAGGCAATTAAGGCTTGCAGTCACTCGACGCAGAAATAGAAGAAGTCACTCATACTTACACAAAGCCGGAACCTTAGCTTTGAAAGTTAGGGCTTTAAGGAGGAAATATTGAGAGTTTCAATACCAGTTAACAGCACTGAGGAAGCCTGCCTATTGACGTAATTGCTAAATAACTCCCTAAGCTCTAGGTTACTAGCAGCAGTCCGAGGCACGAGTCTGCAGACTGCTAGTGAGTCCCTTGAGCGAAGTCCCCTGACTCGGCGCTTCCTTGACGATTTCCGCACTGCGCTTGCTCATAAGGCTCTTGGCGAGTGTGAGGAAGGCCAGGTCCACTTGGAACGCACTCTTGGCGCTGGTCTCCACGTAGGTCATGCCGAGACGCTCAGCCTTCGCTCGAGCCACTTCGCTGTCCACCACTGTCTCGAGATCATTCTTGTTGCCGACTAGCAGCTTCACGGTCTGGTCGGAAGCGTACCGATTCACCTCCTGCAGCCACTCCTCTACATGTTCAAAGGACTCTTGCGAGGTGCGGTCAAATACGATGATGATTCCATCCGCCCCGCGGTAATATGCACTCGTAATCGTGCGGAAACGCTCTTGTCCTGCCGTGTCCCACTGCATAGCGCCTACAATTTGCAACTTCACAGCGTGTCCGTCCACTTGGAGGGTGCGGAAGCGGAAGTCCACTCCAATGGTGGTTATGTAGCTTTCGCTGAACGTGTCGTCAGCGAAGCGCAGCAGTAAACACGACTTGCCCACTCCGGAGTCGCCAATAAGTACCAACTTGAACAGGTAGTCGCTGTGTGAAGGGTACTAGTTGCGCTTGGGCACGGACATGTTTGCTAGTGAATGGCAAGAAGAAGTAGGCCTGCGGGGGTTCAAACGAAGCCTAAGGAGGACGAGGACTTGAGACCTGGGAGGAAGCTATTCGCCCTGCATAAGAACATGCATTCCTTCGGCTTCATGGTAGGGACGGATACTGTCGCCAAGCAGTACTTCGACAAGGTCAGTCAAGATCTGCAGCACAGGTTTCAAAGCGTCGAGCCTCCAAGGCTGCACGAACCCACTGAGTTTCAGCAGCAAAAAATGCTCTCTTTGAGGCAAGAAATCCAGCGGAAGGACGCAGAGTTGCGGCAGGTAAAAAAGTCCTACCAAGCCTTGATTAGGGTGAACCGAGAAGTACAGCAAAGTGAGCGGGGCCCTATGAGAGAGGAGTGGAGTGAGGGGGAAAAGGGGAATTCCGCCCTGCTTTCTCCTAGTCCTCCCCGACTTTCCCCGAGTCCTCCTCTGCAGTCGCCTAGTCCTCCCTTGCTTTCTCCGAGTCCTGGGTATTCCAGTGCTTTGGGAGTGCACGACATAGCGGGCCACCCAGCCTTCAAAGTGGTGAGATACACCCGCAAGCGACCCAAGGATTGGCCTGACAACCCGATCCTGGGCTACTCCGCTATTTCTCGTCCCTCGCCCCACGGAGATGTCAGTCAGCATCGAAGAGACAACAGCTTTGCGGAATACGGCAGTAGGCTGCTCAAATAGTGTAAAGGTCTACAGTTATGCCACTGGTAGAGTGATGGGGAGCTTGTGAGACAGTAGTGGTGGGGTATGTTAGTGACAGAGTACAGCAAAAGCAAGAGCCCGTGTGGCCTAATGGATAAGGCGCTTCCCTCCTAAGGAAGAGATTGTGAGTTCGAGTCCCACCTCGGGTGCTTTTTTCCCATCCCACAGCCCTACTCTTTCCTAGCTATTTAGACCCATTTCCCTGGACAAGTCCACTCAGTTCCCACCATAGGCAATTTTCTAATAGTTCCTTGGCTGGCATTCATATGGCCGCAAAGGACATTGATAGGGATGATTGGGGACTTGAGCCTTTAGACTCTCCTGAGTCTAGCAATTACCCACCAATTGCTTATTTTCGCCTACCGGAAGCGGAGCCAAGATCTGAAGATTCAATCATGAAATCTCCGAAGTCGGAGGAGAAATTGCCCGATATTCCGCATATGGAGGCAGAGAAAGCGATGTCCGCCAATAGCACTCCTCAGGACACTTGTGCAGTAAAGAGGAAGGGAAGAAAATTGGCAAAGGAAACAATCATACTCAAGAAGTTTCGAAAGCACAAGAAAATAGCAGGAGGCTACAAAGCTCCTAAGAAGGAAGACCTCCGCATGAGCTTAATTCGAGGGTTTAAGCGCAAAATAACGCTTGCGGCCCGCCATGTGCAAGTTTACCTACTTCTCTTTCCTTCCTCTTTTCTCCAGAAGCAGATTGAATTTGCCGACTTTGTCCAGTCTCATCCTGAATTATTGTCTTCAGCAGAGCCGACTGCAGGACCAGCAACCGACGGAAAAGCGTATCGTGATAGTTTAGAAGACACATACCGCAGTTACAACAATCACTACTGCAGAGAGTTCTTTGCCAACCCCTCTACCAGAGAAGCCTATCAACTGTACCTAGAGCTGATCTTCGCAGAGGAAAACGAAAAGTCTTGGGAAGAAAACTTGGGATTTCAGGCAGTTGGAGAAGAAGCAGAGCGGCTGTAGGCTTGGGAGGAGCTTAGAGTCTACTTGACCTCGGAGCTGGTGGTGGAGCTTTTGGACACAGGAGGTAGGTGCTAAGTCTCCTTAGAAAGTGCCGACTACTGCCTGAGTTCTGCGTATTTATGTAAATGACCACTCCTTCGAAGTTTCTTTTCAGTGATTTTTGCAGAGCAATTGCAAGGCTCTTCATTCACTCGAATTGAGCAAAGCCGCTGCAAGCGACTGTAGACAGTACATAGGCTCTAGCTGTTTGGCGCTTCACTGTTTGAAGTCAATATGCGCAAATCACGACCGCAGGCGGAAATTCTGAGACTGAATCGGCTTTCCCTGCCCACTCTCCTGGACACTGCTTCCCCTGTGCCCAGCCACAGTCCCTACTTCCCTACACTCTACAAGCCTCCAGAAAGTCACGTTTCTCCTCACAGCTCTCCTCACTTGCCCAGGAAAAGTCCCTCTCGCAAACTGCTAACTGGTCCTCAGATGCTACCACAGGAACTCAACAATAGTGCGGACAATGCCTTGCTAAGGGCTTTACCCAGTGAAGAACTGAGGAGAAATAGGCGACATCGTCTACTAGTTCCGCTGAAAGACAGAGGAGAATCGCTAGGCTCACTGGAAATCTCACTTATGAAGGTCCCGCTACGGGCTCGAGAAAGGCAATTTCCCAAATTCCTCAAGCAGAGAGTTCGGAAAACCTACAAAAACCAAGGCATCTCCACTGACAATCCCGACTACCGCAGTTCCAGTCCCTTGCTACTCCCTACAGACGACACTAGCAGACTCTCTGCGGCTCGGCCTGCACAGGCCAGAAGTGCACTCCTGCAAAGTCTGCACCACATGGTGAGTCAGCAGCAACACAGCAAAGGCCTGGGCCCTAGGTTTGCCTGTGTGCTCAGCACCACTCAGAGAGGCTTCCTGCCTGTAGTCAAGGCAGGGGAGGGCGTCAAGTCCCACACTTTGCTAAATCTATAAAGAAGCTGAGCAGAGAATTAGCTCTAAGCACTGGATTGCTCTTCTAGAGGGGTCTGGAGAGCTTCCTGGACAGGCTGTGGGTCTGCGGGAGGAGACACAGCTGCGACTTCAGTCTCAGGGACAGGCACAGGAGCCTGGTTGCCTGCGTTAGTGTCTGCTTGCTCCACTGAACTGGGCTGAGCTACTTCCTCTGCACTGCTTTTTGGGAGCTCTGCAGCTTCGGGAACGGTGGAAACTGGAGGAGGCTCCTGAGGACTAGGCTTGAAGGCCGTTGCTTCGTCTACTTCAGCCGATTCTGAGACTGGCGGGTTAGGAGTCTCCTCCTTAACTGTTTCTAGCGTCTGATTAGCCTTTCTTTCCTCAGCCAGAGGACTGACTGCTTTCTCAGGGAGCTGGAGAGGAACAGGGCTCAGTGCAGGCTGTTCACTGAGGGCATTCTCAGCTGTGCTCTCTCCCTGCATCTGCTCTTTTCCCCTCACTGGACTCTTCTTGGGCGTGACTTTGTCAGTTGTGCTTTTAGGTGCAGGGGGAACAGGCTTTCTTGCAGTGGACTCAGTGGCACTTTGCTCAATAGTTCGCTTGGACAAGGGCTGGCTTAACACTGAGGTCTGCAGCTGTTTTCCTTGCACTCGCCCTTCTGTGGTCTCATTCAAGCCCTTGGCCCGCCTTTTCGTCTTCTTGCCGTCCACTAGGACTGCAATTTCTCCTTTAGTGTCCATCGCTGTTTCCTGCAGTGCTGCCAGCTCCATAGCAGGCACAGTCCTGTTTAACGGACTCAGTTCATTGGGCCGTTGATAGGCCTTCGGACTTCTCTTGGTCAGTTGTTCCCCTGCAGAGCCGTTTCCCTTGGCTTCCGAGTCACTGTCTGTAAGAGGGTTGGGCCGAATGCCTTTCAGCTGGCTTTTCAGTATTTGCGTTTTCGAGATTTGCCGCTTGTATCGTTGGCTTTCGAAGAAGCTCAAGTCCAGCTGCCTCTTCGAGATTTCCCCTGCCTTCTCCATCAGTCTCCGACTGAAAGCGTCGTTTTCAGCCTTAATGCGGTCCTCTTCCTTCTTCCTCAGGTACTCATTCAGACTACGAGGCTCCAACGACCTGCGTGCTTTGCGCAGTTTCTTGCCCTCGGCGATGGTCACTAGTTTCTGCATCAAGAGAGCGTTTTCTCGCTTGATTGCTTCTTGGCGTTCAGCTTCCAGGAAACTGGGGGCTTTGAGACGTGGCAGGGAGGTCCTCGTGGCAGAGACTGGCTGGGAGACGGGGACAAGAGAGCGCCCTCGGATCTGCTGCAGTTTCTTGCGATGCAGCTGAAAGCGGCGCTCATGCGCCCAAGTGGGCTCCATACCTGCATCCAGCAACTCCGACGCATACATTTGCAAGATTATGAAAATGACCGTGCGCTTGCTTTGGAAGAATAATTGATAATGAAAGAGACCATTGGGACGACTGCTGCACAGAGTTCAGCAAAGCAGCGATACCATGGGAATGGTTGTGCCAGTCCACCCAACTGCTACCAAGTCAGTAGTTGGGTCATTTGTTCAGTTCTGGTCGTATTTTCGTATTGGCTTATCTTCCCCAATCTTCCAGAACTACACAAAGCGATTTTCCTCGGGTTGTACTCGATTTGCTTGGTCCTGTTGGCTGCCAGTTACATCCTATGCACCTTTATCGACCCAAGCGACCCCGGAGTGAAGCACTTCCAGAACCCAAGGAAATACCCCCTCCATCTGACTCTCGAACTGTACCCCAAGCTCTGTCTCCTCTGCCAAGCTCGAGTGCAGGAGAACTCCAAGCACTGCAAGGCCTGCAACCGCTGTACTCTACAGTTCGACCACCACTGTGTGTGGGTCAACAACTGTGTGGCCAGGAGGAACTATGTGTGGTTTATGGTGCTAACGTGCTCAGTGGAGGCTGTTGTCTGTGTGCAGACGTATTGCAGTGGACAGTTAATCGCGAGGATACTCAGTGAGGAGGTGACGGGGAGTTCTTTGATGGTTAAATATGATATTGGGGAGCGGGGGTATTGCTATTTTGTGACAATTGTATGTGTATTGGTCATTTCCTTGATTGTTGCAGTGTCCAATGGGTTTCTACTGCTGTTTCACCTTTTCCTGCGAATCCGCCGTCTCACGACATATGACTACTTGCAGTCTCTCGCCCACAACAACAAGATTCACCCTTTAAAATACACCAAAACCACAGGGGCCACCACTCTCAACGACTCCATTTCCCAGGCTTCCCGGTCAATGCGAGAGAAATCCAGACATCCCTCAAGCCGAGTTACTCCGTACCCTGGTCCAATCGAGGAAATGTCCCGCGAAAGTTCTTCCATCTACCAGGCCAGAGACAGCGAATTGCCAGCTGAAGCAAGTCGCGATAATGTTAGTAATATCAGCGAAAATGACCATTACACACTAAGTATGGAAGAGACGAAGGAAGCTTTAGTGAAAAAGGTGAATCGACTGGAGACGGAAAAGCAACAGTTAGTGCAACTGTTGCATGAAACGGAGGAAACCATGTCTCAGCAGTTCAAGAAAAGCCAGGAAGAAACCGCACATCTCAAGCAGCTTTTTACGTCTGTACTGCCGCTGATAAAGGCCAGGTCCACTGCGAAGGAACAGGGAGTTAATACGATTCAGGCCCTGTGTAGTTCCAAAGGAGTGCAAATTGCCACTGCGGAGACACAGGCGGACCCTCGCATTGCCATGCAAATTGCAGCTTTGGAGCAGAAACTGAGCGAAATCGAACTCTGTGCGCTGGATTCGAAGGCGAATTCAGAGGTGATTGAAGAGCTGAACCGACTAAAGCAGCGGGAAGCAGCCCTGCAGGAGACTGCTAGCAACTGTAAAAAGCTTGCGGAACAGCTGCAGAGCGAAAACGACCGATACACGTCTGAACTGCAGACACTTCAAAAGGAAAACGAGATGCTGAGACTGTACGTCCTGGACTCAGAAGGACAGGACCGGCCAGTTCCAGCAGTCTGCAAGGCACTTTACAGTGTAAATACGCACATCTGAATAGTGTCTGCTAGAGCTATTAACTAGGAGGAGGGAGGGACCAGTTGGCAGGCACAGGACCGAAATCGGAGATAACCTCTCGATGGCAGCTCCAGGTCTGAAGGATGGACTCTCTGGTGCCTATGCCGGAGCCACGGGGGTCTCCAGCTGCCCCGAACCAGTGGTTTTGAGGGGCTCCGGAAGTGCGGGCTCTCATACCTGCGTAAATCGTCCCATTCACTGAACACCCCAAGACTTCTCCCAAAAACAATGGGTCATTAGCCACTATTCCCGCGGTTAAATACCTCCCTAGGCGCCCTAGTAACTCTAGCACTGGCGGCAGCTCGTTCCACTCGGTGATTATTTGCAGCGGACCGAATACTTCCACAGTGCAAAGGGCTAAGTTCGAGACTATCTGGTCGAAAGGGATAAAGACTGCTGTGGGACAGAAAGCGCCATATATTGAAGGTATGTTATGGTCTGGAAAGGAACAGCCTCCAAACAGTAGTTTCGCCCCCGGAATCGTTAAAAGCGCATTGACATGCTTCTGGATCCTTTCCGTAGTCCAGGTAAGTAGGGGCGTAATCGTTAGGTCCTTTACTGTCCTCCTCCCAGCCAAAGCAGCCAACTTCTCCACAATCCCCGCCTGCATCCAACTCCCATGCGCCAGAAGCAGCTTCTGAGCAGAACACTTCTGCCCTGAAAAGGCATACGCGTCCTGATCACACACATACGCAATATAGTCCACCTCCGCCACCTGAGGACTGAGGACTTTCCAGTTGAAGCCCGAGTCTTCGAAGCGGACTTTGCCCTGGGATAGGGCACTGAGGTGGTGAGCGACTTGGGTGGATCCGGTGAACTGGATGCAGCGGAATAGGTCTGTTGTGATGAGATGCTCCATGGCTTGTGCACAGCCGTTTAGTAGGACAAGGTCAGTGTTGGGCAAGCCACAGTGCAGCAAAAGCCGTATAAACTGCTCCATGCAGGGAGCGCCCTTCGGGTCAGGCTTTAGGAGGACCTTATTTCCCATGAAAAGCGCTCCAAGCAGCTGCAAAGCAGGGATTTCCAGAGGGAAATTGAAGGGAGCGATGATGGCGACAGGGCCGTACGGCCAGCGGTAGCCACAGGTCTCTTGCCCTGCGTGGTCCCCTGGCACTGTGAAGCCTCTGGCGAGGTAGCGGACCTGATCTCCTGAGAAATTCTGTAAAAAGGCTCGCACTAGCCTCACTTCGCCTTCTGCTTGAGGGCGACTTTTGGGCACTGTCCGCATTATCAGCCCTGTGAAATAGGCGAAAACTTCACTGTGGCTGAGATATTCCCCGGCTTTCGTACAAATTTGGCCATACAGATTGTACCTTTGCACGTTCCGTAAAGGGTTGTGCAGGCCATAGGCAGGCACTGCCTTCATTTCCTCAATAATGGGCGCTAATTCCTCTACCTGAGTCTCAGGCACGTGGAAAAGGTCAGTGCCTGTGAGGGGGTCGGGGTAGGACTTGGCTTGCTGGGTGGTTTGCCACTGGCCGCCCACTAGGTTGAGTACAGGGCCTAAATAGCCTTCAGATAGCCTGGCTGGGTCCACTGTCGCCCAGGCAAACAGGTCTGAAGCCATTTCTTCCCCTTAGAGTTGACACGAAATCTCTAACATCGGGAGGAATTCGGTATTTCCTGCCTCAAAGCCGTAAGTTCGCCACTTTGCCTGTTTCCTAGTTATCCTCCTATTCTAGTCCTTCAAAAGCTGCTCCACAAGCGCCATCTGGTCCCTTGCAAAACTCCTCGGGAAGTCCACAATGAAGGTAATATGCAAGTCTCCCTTCTGCGAAGGCATATTATGGTGCGGCATGCCCTCCCCTTGAATAGTCCTCACCGACTGCGGCTGAGTCACTCCCGTGTATTCCAGTTGGACTATATGGCCGTCTAAATGTTCAATTTGCTTCTTATACCCGAGCAGTCCTTCTTTGAGAGTGAGTCGAATGGAGGTGGAAAGGTCGTGTTCGCGGCGAGTGAAGCGAGAGTGGCCTGCCAATTTGAGCACGAAAATGATGTCTCCAGGGAACCAGTCCGGATTCTGCTCGCTTTCTCCCTGGAACATGATTTCCGACCCATTGTCCATCCCCACTTCCACTTGCACACTGAAGGTCTTGTGAGCCGCAATGACTTTCTGTCCAGAGCAGTTGGGACATCTTTCAGCAGCTAGAAAGCCTTTGCCGCCACAGCGCTCGCACTGCACTTGCATTTGCATGCGGAAGCCGAAGCTGCCGATGTCTTGCAGGCGAATGCCGCGGCCGCCGCAGGCCTTGCAGGGCACTGTTTTCTTGTCTTTGGCGCCCGTGCCTTTGCACTTCTTGCAGAGTTCGTTGCGACGGATGGTGGTGTCCTTGGTTGTGCCGTTGTAGACGTCTTCCAAATTGACCTCCAGTTCAAAGCGATAACTTGGTCCTTTTCCCCTGTTCAACACATTGGGATCATTCAGTCCTGCTTCCCCATAAATATCATAAATCTGTCTCTTGGCAGGGTCGGACAGGATATCATTGGCCTTTGTGACTTCCAAATACTTCTGTTCAGCATCGTCATTCCCTCTGTTTTTATCGGGGTGGTACTGCTTGCTAAGCTTCCTGAAGGCCTGCTTGATTTCCTTTTCATCTGCTTCGGAACTGACTCCCAGGATATCGTAGTAGTCCTCGCTCAGCACTAAGACGAGAGTTGCAGCGGCTAATAGGACTCGAAGCATGGCGAGTTCTATTAGGTTCCTAAATTACGTGGAAGTCCTAGCAGTACCAAAAAATCCATACCTCTGATCTTTCTTTGTGTTTGTTAGATCTCCAATATTACCTCCCAACAATGATGAGTCCAAGTTGAGTCTGCAGTCGCTACTGTGAATTTCTCAAAAGTTGCATAAGCCATACGAGTGTATTTATGGAAATCTGTAGGGCGCTGGACTGACTTGCGAATGCGCATTTGTTAGTGTGGAAAGCTCAGATCGAAGATGTATTATATAGGAAGGGGGAACTAGCTGATGAAACGTAATAGCTGGGCGCTTGCTCGATATTTGCGCATAGGCGTGGTTGCTGTCGCTGTGCCAGGCTTAGACCCTTCCTACTGCAAGCAGTGGTCCATAGAAATGGCTGTGTACAACGCCCTTGCTTTCAGCGGCGGCACCCACCACTGCTTCGCCTTCTGGACGAAGTTCGAAGACTGCTCCATGGGCGAAACCGAGCCGCTGGCTATGTGCCGCGAGTCATTCGAAGACTATATGGAGTGCTTCAAGCGCAAAAAGGAGAACCGTCTGAACGCCCGCGTCAATCAAGAACTGCACAAGTGGAGGATCCTGGCCCTCCCGCAGTACAACGAACTGACAGACTCCTTCGAACCCACGAGAATTCCGGTCGACCCGGACGCCTACTTTAAGTAACCAGGTTAGAAGGCGAGGAAGGTCGAGGGAGAGGTGGTGGAGGGGTCTTTGGGCGGCTGGAAGTTGTAGGGCGACCAGGAGAACTGCTCGGGCTGCTCCATACTGCGGAGGCCTCGGCGGACTGAGTCCACAGCGAGCATTGGAAAAGCCACTGGGCTCATGTTCGGCAGAGGCATCATAGGGAACTGGGAGAGGGGCGAGCTGCGGCAGGCCACAGGGGAAATCAGCTGCATATCTCCATTGTTCTGAGTCAGCCGCTCTGCAACAAGCCACTGCACCACATCGGTACCGGGCGGTAGTTCCTTTTGGGCTTTGCGGACCATGCTCTTCCAGCGGTTTTTTACGCTGTTTTCGTTCCGACCAGGCAGTAACTTGGAAATGTCGCTCCAGCGATTGCCTATTTCCAGCTGCTTTTCCAGCAGTAGCAGGTCTTCTCCGACTGACCAGTTCCCCTTCTTCAGCCGTGGATCGAGGTGGTTGTACCAGCGCTCTCGACATTGCTTCCCATGTCGGGTGTTTTGACCCTGGTGCAGCTGCATGTTCAGCTCCTGAGCTATAGACGTCCAAGCCTTCGTCCCTCTCCCTAATATGATACTGCGAAGCATCTCATCCTCTTGCACCAGCCAGGGCATCCTCGACGTGAACCGCTGTTCCGCCATATGGTCAGTGGACGGACGCACAGTGGGCACGAAAGTATTGCTCCTCGGGTCCACTGTGCAGGGCACCATCCAGACTTCCTGGGAAAGTTGGTAGGGAGTGCTGCAGTCCTCGGCTTCTGAGGACTGGGAAGACTCTTCTACGTCCATCATTCTGTATTACGTGTGAGAGGAAGCTGGGACTAGTGGGAAATGGTGTGTCGAATAGAAGTGGGGCTAGCGTTTAAGGAATTTGGAGCTAGACATATATATGTCCTTTGGTGAATTATTAGTGGTCTGCACAAATAGAGGCAGCATATAAAGTGCGTTCTTTCAGTTGCAATTGCCCAGACTTGCTCGAATCAGTCCCTAACGGTCCTTCTAAAGGCCTTATAATCGGAACTTCACCAATGCTTTCTCGTGCAAACTCTTAATAGAGGACTGCAGAGATATCAATTTCGCTATGTAAAAACATGCAAACCCTACATACTCCAGCCTACAATTCCCCAATACCCGCCTCAATTTACTACTACCCCTCTTCTCCTATCCTACTCTGTGTATTGAGAGGAACTGGGAGTACTTTGCTGAGCGACTTCACCCGGAGTGGAGAAGCAGGCTTGGCAATTTGTTTGTAGGGATTGTTGGGCAGTTCGCATGTTATTTTGTCGTCTTCCATGTTGGTGTTCTCTGTCCTCGTTTTAAGCTCCGCAGAGGACGTATCTGTAATTCCAGAGGCCGGCTCAATAGGGAAAACCGCCTTTTTGCAGGAAAACCCAAACGCAAATCTCAAAAAGCAGAGCAAAATCCCCAGCCAAAAAGTCCCAATAAAGGCGAAAGTCAGCACCAAAGTGCCCCTTTCGCTCCAGTTTCCATAGAAACAGCCTTCCAACAGCACCAGCAGACACACCACCGCCTGCACCAGCGCCACTGCAGCGTTGTCAATAGACCGCACATAGGGACGGGAATACAGCATATAGGCCAGAATCCCCACCTCCATGGTCTGCACCAGGCTGAATTGCAGCTCTGGGAGACTGTCGAGCAGCACGTACAGCAGGGAACTCACCCAGCGCTGCAGTACATAGAGGGAATAGTGCTGGTAGTGGCGCAGGGACAAGCCGTCTTTCATGTCCTGGGTCAAAATCGCCCATTTGGACCGGATTTGAGGGCTGTTTTGGTGCTTGTAGAGGACTATTGGGATGGAAATCGTGAAAATTAAGGCGAAAAGCACAAAAATGACACTTAAAAATAGGCTGAAAATCGCGATTCCGGAGTCGAACTCTGCACCTTGGATCTGTAAAAGGGCAAAAATCAGCAAATCCTGGAAACTTATCAATAACGCGAGAATTAGGGCCGAATATTGCATTTTCCGCCTTAGCGAATGTGCGCAAGTCTCTCCTTCTCCCTTCCCCAGCAGCGAAACAACCCCAAGAGCAAGGGCAATTCCAGTCAAAATGAGTAACAGCAGTCCACTATTATTGAAGAAAAGCACGCTTTCAGCCCCTAAAGCCTTTATTTTCTCCTGAGATGTCGCTTTCCCCTCTGCCTCGTATATGAGATTTGTTGGAGACAAGGTCCTTCCCAGGCTTATTTGGAAGGCAGAGAGGTAGGGAGCAGTGGATATGTTCAAAGCCGCGAGCCAACGGGTGTATAGGAGAAACGAGACTAAAGACCAGAGAGAGGCCAAATTGCCGGACTTGAAGTGGGTCAAAGGGCCGAAAAACAGCATCACCATCGCTAGTCCGTAGCAGACACAGCGAGTCGCGTCGCCAACTAGCAGGAAATCGTCGGGAGACAGGGCGGATGCAGTTGGCAGGAGGAAATATAGAATCTGCATTTATTACGAGGGAACGGGACCTATTCGTTAGGGAATGTCTTCGTACTAAGGACTTGAATAGGCGCTCCGACGTGTATAGTTCCGTCCTGAGACCTGGAAAACCACTGTCCAAAGAAGCCCTTTATGCCTTTTCCGTGTATTTTCCTGAGTGTAGGCAGTGGCTCCGTCTTCTCATCAAAGGCCAAAGTCTTGGGGTCAATAGTAGTCATGATGCACCTAGGACAGGGACCAGCATCTGTAAAAGTCAAATCGCCAATGCGGATTGTACGCCAACTGTCCTCAGCCCAGGCCGCACAGCCCTCCAGCACGACATTAGGTCGGAAGCATGACATCTCCAGTTGGGCTTTCTTAGGCTCAGGTGCAGAGCGAATGAGGGCGGACAGACTCGCATTGGAAATGAAGAGGACTTGTTCCTGGTCGGGCAGAGTGATGAGGACGTCTGGGGAGGCTACAGAGGGCTGGGGCTTGGTGACTCTGCAGAGACGGTAGTCCTTGCCCAGAGCCTCCCGCACCCACACAGAGGCTTCAGTCCCGGTTTCCGCCACTTCTGCTGTAGTTGTAAACTTCGTCATAGTGAATGCTTTTCCCAGTGGCTTCGTAAGGTCAATTGTGAGGCTTTTCCCCTCGTAAGTCAGTGTCATTTCCCTCGGTTCTGCTTTCCCTGCCAGGTCCAAGGAGGGCTGGACTCTCCATAGTCTCGGGTCTTCCCTTGCCGTCACTTGGTGTCCTTCGTTGTCTACGAAGACCCACATACGGTCATAGGCCAGGCCTGTACTCACGATTTTGGCTTGGGACAGGCGAATCCCTGCACAGGACTTGACTGGGTAGACGAAGATGGACTGGATGGAGGGAAGAGGACGGCGGGGACGAAGAAAATAGATACTCACGATGAGGATAATGACTAGGAGTACCCAGGTTTCCATTATTATGCAGTAGTGAAAGTCTGTTTTTAGAGGGAGTTTCGGCCCTATGGACTGCGGATTACGGTAGGCTAGAGGGCCTAATAGTACTGAGCTACTAATTGGGAAAGCTCTTAGTACTGAGGATTTGGACCTGGTCTCCCACACTAATAACTCCGTCTTTGTTTCTATTGAAAAACTGCCCAAAGAAGGCTTTTACATCCTTTCCATGTATTTTCCTCAGTGTAGGCAGCGGCTCCGTCTTCTCATCAAAGGCCAAAGTTCTCGGGTCAATGGTAGTCATTCGGCATCTATCGCAAGGACCAGCAGCTGTAAAAGTCAAATCGCCTATGCGCATTGTATGCCAACTGTCCTCAGCCCAGGCTGTACAGCCCTCCAGCACGATATTCGGGCGAAAACACGACATTGCGAGTTGGGTTTTCTTAGGCTCAGGTACAGAGCGAATTAGGGTGTAGAGACTTTCATTGGAGGCGAAGAGCAAGTGCGCTCTTATATCTGGAAAAGTGACTAATGTGTCCGGTGCTTCCTGCGAAAAGCCCGGCTTCATCATCTTACAGAGACGATAGTCCTTCCCCAAAGCTTCCCTGGCCCAAGCCGCCGCCTCAGCCCCTGCATCTCCCACTTCCACAGTCCCCTCAGCCATCCTCATAGTCAAAGTCCCCTCCACAGGCTTCCCCAGGTCCACTTTCAGCCTTTTCCCCTCATACGTAAGCACCATTTCCCTCACTTCCGCTGCAGACAGGTCCAGAGTGGGCTGAACTCTCCATAGTCGGGGGTCTGCTTTAGCCGTAACTTGCAGTCCGTCGCTGTCCACAAAGGTCCAGATTCGGTCAAATGCCAGGCCTGTGCTCACTATATTGGCTTGGGGCAGGCGGATACCGGCACAGGACCGGACTGGGTAGATGATGATTGACTGGATGGAGGCTGGGGCAGGCCGGGGACGGAGGAAATAGATGGTAATTAGCAGGATTAGGGCGAGAAGGAGCCAAGTTTCCATTACTGCCAAGAAATAGATGCAAAGGAACAAGGAAATTGGGATTGTGCGTATACTTCAGAGGTAAAATATGCCTGTTTTGCTGATTAACTAGTAGAAATTAGCACTACTTTGGACCTGAATTCCACTCAAATCTCATTGATAAACCGTCTTTTCCTTTTGTTTGTAGAGGATAAACTTCAAAAGTTCTAAAATAGGACTTAGGAGTGCTATTTTGCTAGTGGTTTTCTCGTATTTTCAGTATAAAAAATCCTCAAATTCGGACAAATGCAGGTCTAATTGCCTGCAAAACAGCAAATAAATCGGCCATACGCCCATTTCCCTCTATTTCCTCGTGTATCTCTCCCTTCCCTCCCCATAACCGCACCAACAGGCCCTCACTCCGCCTTTCCAGGCAGTTTCCATATGGATGACCAATATTAAATGCGCAAGGCGGAAGAGCCGAGTCCTCTAGACCTGCTAAAGTCAGAATTGGGCCAAGACGACACTTATTTGAAGGTAAATGCACTGCACCGAGCGGCTGTTGTCGCTACAGTGCTAGGGCCGGAAGCTACCCGCAGAGACTTGCTGCCGTTCCTCGGTAGTACGTGTCATATAGAGCTTTGGTGAGTGAAGAGGATGAAGTGCAGTTTGCGCTGGCGGAGGCGTTGGGAGACTTGCAGAGAGTGCTTGGGACGTCAGCGGGAGTGGTGTTAGGGACTTTGGAGATGTTGGTGTCTGTAGAGGAAACAGTAGTTCGCGAGCAAGCCACTCGGTCAATTGTTCGAATCGCCAGTGGACTGTCGGATGCGGAAGTGGGCAGCGTGTTGGCGCCCATGGTCCTCAGACTTGCGCAAGGGGAGCGTTTTTCCTCCAAAGTCTCAGCAGTCAACTTGATGGCTGCGGCCTATCCGCGGGCGGGACAGCTCAAGGAGAAGCTGAGACAGAAGTTCCTCGAGCTGAGTGGAGAAGACTCCCCAATCGTGAGAAGAGCAATAGCCTTCCAGCTGAGAGAGTACGGACTCGTAGTGGAGCGGGACGTCCTGGTGAACGAGGTCATCCCGGAACTGCGCAAACTGGCCCAAGACGAACAGGAGCAAGTCCGGGTCCTCTGTCTCGACTCACTCATAGTGATTGCGAAGGCTTTGAGTAAAGAGGAAAACCGACTTCATACTTTGCCCATTGCAATTGCAGCCGGGGAAGACCCTTCCTGGAAAGTCCGAATTCACTTCGCGAAGAACTACCCCAGTCTCTCCGAAGCCTTCGGCAGAGACATCACCGACGCATCACTAGTGCAGACCTTCGCTCAAATGCTCAAAGACAATGAAGCGGATGTGAAGGCCGCGGCTCTGCACTCCCTTGTCACCACCATGCCTGCCATGTCGCAAGACAAGGTGCAAGCCTTGATCTTCCCCGCCATTTCCGCACTCAGTTCCGACACATCTGTCAATGCGCATGTCAGAGTCAGCACAGCGGAAGTGATTGCGGTGATGTCGAAGTTGATGGGGCCGGAGTTCACGTCCCAGCGGCTCGTGCCAATGGCGCTCAGCCTGCTAAGTGACGAAAACCACGAAGTGAAGGTGCACACATTGCTGACTTTGGGGAAAATCGCAACTGTGGTGGGGACGGAGTTGGCTTCTGCGCAAGTGGTGGGCACTATTTCCGCGCTGGCCAGAGAGTCGCCGAATTGGAGAGTGCGCGATGCGGTATCGGCGCTAGTGGTGGAGTTGGGGCAAGTGCTGGGACTGGACACATTCACCAGGTCGCTGGAGGACATTTACTTTCTGTTCCTCAGCGATAGTACGCAGGCTGTGAGGGAAGCAGGTGTGGAGCGCACGTCTCTGCTAGCGATGTCCTTAGGCCGCGACTGGGTCCAAATGCGTCTTTTGCCCAAGCTACGGGAAATCTTCACCCGCGAAACCGGGTACTTAGGCCGCTCCACAGTCCTCCAAATCCTTTCCAAAGTGCCACTGACTACTGACCTCATTGAGCCCTTTTTGACCAGTGCTTTGGAAGACCGAGTCCCCAACGTCAGATTCAACCTCTGCAAAGCCGCCATTCTCCTCAAACGGCAAGTCGACCCTGCGGTCCTCCGTCGCATTCTGCAGCCTTTGGTGCAGGACGCGGACCAAGACGTGCGGTACTACGCACAAGCAGCCCTGGCGCAACTTTAGGCTAAGATACAGCTAGAGGAAGAGCGTGTTGAAGTGTTGGCTGAGTTGGGACACTGGGTGGGTATTACTTTTCTTGATGCTGAACTTCTTGTGGGACTTGGGGATGGAGTATTTGCCCTTTTGGGACTGGACGGGAGTGGGGGTGTAGTTGCGTAGGTCGGGGAAGTGGGTTAAACCGAACAACTCCAGAACCCTCCTTTCCGAGTCTCGCCCCATACTCCCTTTGCGGCGTGTGGGCTCTTCCTTGCTTTTCTTCCCCAAACGACTCACCGACGCAGACCTTTCCTGCTGCTTGACAGTGATTTCCTCACTGGTAGTAGTCGTATCTAGTCGGTTAGGACTCCCTTTTCCCTTCGCTCCAATCGGCTGTCTGATAACCGGAGTCGGACAGCTCGGCCGTGTGGACACAAAGCAAGGCCTGGACAGGTCCAATCGAGTGTCGTAGTTAGCAGGCCCGACAAGCCATTCCTCCTCCAATTCGCTGTCGATCTTCTTGGGCTGGGAGAGGGCTTGAAGGCGCTGTTGCATGGTTTGGTAGCGCTCACGTCGTAGTGTTCTTTCGGCTTTCTCCTTGGCTTCGGCTTCTTCGAGCTGGAGGCGAGATTGGAGAGAGGACTGTTGGTCGTCCTCTTCAAAGTGGACTTTTCGCAGACTCGCTCGAGTCTTGAGCTGTGACTTCGGCTTGACAGACTGCGGCTGTAGGAGGGACGCCCAGTCTTGCTTGGAAAGGAACCTTTGCACCCTGTCGTCCATATGAATGCAGCTCCATAAAATAGGATCCGCGGCTTCAAAGACCATAACGACCAAAGTTGCACTGTGACTAATGTTGATAATGGCAGATATAGGGCTGAGGACTGGGTTTCTAGACAGAAATGAGGACTTTTGCTAGATAAATCCAGTGATCGATGGGGAATCTGCGAATTTGCAAGTTGTGATGATTGGGTCGTTCTATAATCGGTTAAATTGGCTTGTTGATGGAGTTTTGAGCTGGAAAATTGCGAAAAGAACAGACGGAAATCTATAATTCCAGTAAAAACAGACCAAATTTTGCCTACTTTGGCCATGCCGAAGCCAAATTTGCTATCCAAAGCGCAGTATATGACCGTCTGTCTGCATATTTAGCGAACTAGCCTACCTGAAGCCAGCCAGCAGACAACTGACCCACTGCCCCTACCCCTCGATTCCTCAGGAAAACAGCCCTACAAGCTGATTTTATCGTCTCTACACCCTTCCACCAATATCAACTTCCAATTCCTTAGACCACTCCTCTCTACCCAAGTTCCGCAGACAGTCACCCTCGGTGTGCATCTCGAGCGCAAATCTGCGTGCATTACCTCCCACAAGCCCAAAGACTCACACCTCTCATTCACATGCGCCAACCGCAGAGTCCTAAACAGCGGAAATGCGAGAATCGGCAGCACACTAAGGGCGCATAGTGCTGAGTCGCCAAGGTTACAGGGACAACTAGAAGAGGACAAAGGGGGACTTGGCCTCTAGCAGGGCTGTGGAGGACTGGAGAGACGGCGCTTAGTGCAGAGGCGTGGTAGTGCGCGTGAGAGATGCGTACCTCCATCCATGCGGGAAGCTCCCGGGGCTGCAGGTCTGCGTCACCAGCCCCTGAAGCGCCTAGCCAGGAAACAGGCACTGGCCGATGACGAGAGCCTACAGCCACCCGGGCACTCCGTCTCCCCAATTAGGTGAGTCCCAGACAGAATGCCTAACGAGCGGCCCTAGCTCCATAATAGTGGTGTAAAGATGCTGATCTTCCTGCAGACTGGGAGCTCGCTGAGAAGTCTAGAGGTGGCGCCCTGCACTCCAGTGGCGGCGCTGCTGGTAGACTTGGAGGAAGCCGCGCTGAGCTTCGGAGGCCGGCCTCTACGCAGCGAACTGACACTCGCTGACTACGGCGTCATGCCTGGCAGCACGCTGGAAGTCCAGGAGTCGCTGGAAGGGGGGAAGAAGAAGAAGAAGCAGTTCACCACGCCCAAAAAGAAGAAGCACGTCCATAAGAAGGAGAAGTTGGCCGTGCTCAAGATCTATAAAGTCGACAGCGCCCAGAAGATCACTCGCACGCGCAAGCCCTGCCAAGTGTGCGGCAACGGCGTCTTCATGGCCAAGCACAAGAACAGGTACTACTGCGGCAAGTGCCACATCACCGTCGCCTTCAAGTAGGTAGCTAAAGCCAGAACTCACTTCTTCTTGCGGGCCTCGTCCACTGCCTTTTCCAGGGTTAGGTCCCGTTGAGTGGCGGTTTCTTCGATGCGGGCAGCTGCTTTGGCGATTTGTTGGTCGATGGTTTCGACTTCGGGAAGGGGTTGGGGCAGGGATCGGTCTTCTTCGCCGGGTCTGGCGGAGGTCTGTCCTTTTAGGAAAGTGGACCTGCGGGAGTTTTTGGAACGGGTCGAGGAGTCTCTTTCCGCCTCTTCTTTGGGCATTTTCAGCCGCTCCACAGCCTTTGAAAGCGGCAGCGAGTCTAGCGGCGCATCCACATACAGAGTCACCACCTTGGTCTCAGACTGGTGCTTCCCACTCAGTGCATGCATCCACAGTCTCAAGTTGCTGATGTACGACTTGAGGAAGTACTCCGCTATGGCTCTAATCTCCTCCGCGGTGAAAACTCCCAGCAGACTTGTCAGTTTCTCCTTCAATATTGCATAATCCTGTTTCGACGTTTCTTCAGTTCTTCTGGGCTCTAAATGCTTTTCATCCGCTGGCTTAAAGCCTTCGTATCTAACCATCGACTGAGCCACATTCAGCACTTCAGCGGCTTTGCGGTTGTCAAAGCACATGTTAGTGACTGCGAAGTCGAGGGCATTGCAGTAGTATTCTGCAAGGATATTTAGCTCTGCTCCGCGGTCGTGCTCGTCGATGGGCATTTGAATCGCTGCGACTACTTCTTGAACGACTCTGCGGCGAAGGAAGGCCATAGGCGAGTTGTGAGTTTTGTATGCTGAGATGAAGCTAGCGTCGTAAAGCTCCATTAACCAATTCTGAGCTGGACTAGGGAAACTGGTGTATTGGGAAAAGGCTTTGGGGCTTTAAACAGGGCTGAAAAAGCCAAATTGCTTCCATTAACAGAATGTATTGCAAACTTGGATTGCTCCCATATACCTGACACTGCTGTGACTTATTCTTTAAGTTCCAGCGAACTACTCGAACCAATATGTGAAAACTGGGTACCTGGAAGTCTCTCCATATTACATGGATTTCCCAATGGACGCGGTTCAGCCTCTCGTGCAGGCTTCTACTCTGCCGAAACTGGAAGCTGGCAAGGTCTTGCTCGCGCCTCTGACCTTTGGCAGTGAATCCGTGTACGTCAGTGCAAAGCGCTATCACCGCATCTTGAAGCGGCGAGCCGCGCGAAGCAAGGCCAAGGTGGAAATGCGCAAGTCAGTGCTGCACCCCTCCCGCTCAGCCCTAGCCAAGCGAAGGCCGAGAAACGACCACGGGAAGTTCGCCTCCAGCTCAGATGTAACTAGTAGAGACAACTAAAGCTCCCCAGCCACTTCCTTGAGCTCGAGTCTTGCCCTGCGGAAGTACTGCATCAGTGGAGAGAAGTGGGTGCGTCCGCCGAGCGCTACTTGCAGGTTGAGAGTGAAGTACCCTGCAGCATGCCAATTGAACATTTCCACGCTGGTGAAAGGGCCTTGCGTCAGTCCCTGGGGGTCCTTGTAGAACCACACCTTTTCATAGGCTTGGGAAGTGGGCGGCTGGGACATGAAGCCGCAGGAGTCCACCAGGCCGGATTCCAGTAGAATTGAAGCGAAAGGGTCGCCGCGTTGCACCTTGTCCTGCAGCACGGAAACGTGGTAGCGGGGGAGGTGCGGGTCCAAGCCACTGCCGATCCAGGGCTGAGCGTCTGGGTTCAGTTTGGGACGTCCAGTTTCCCCCGTCCCGACCAGGTGCGATCCGGACAGCTGGATGTCCGATGGGACATTTCTGCTGGCGGAACTGAGCACCACTCTAAGTGGCTTTTCCTCGAGACTCTGCATCTCTCTCTGGCCCCCCTCCAGCCCTGCATCTAATCGCCTACTATAAGTCCGGACGCAGGGATTGTCTCCGAGCGGCTGAAGGAAAGGCGTGGTTGAACTCAGCACAGGGGTTTGCCCATGGCAAAGGAGTCCTGGCGCTGTGGCTTCCAAGACGGCTGGAGAAGGGGACTCTTTATACAGACGTAGCAAGTCGTCTCGGGTGTAGTTGAAACGCTTGGGCAGGAGGACTGCTCTCCGAGGCTCAGAAGTGTTCTGGGTCTCGGTTCGGGCCTGGACTGCCCCTACGGCTTTTAGCATTATTACGCTACTAATTTATCCCAGCCGCATTTTAGCGAAGCGTCTTAATTGCCAATTGAAGGGGAAATAAAGGAGCTAAGGACAGGAGAAGGACGCCAAGGAGAGATTGGGACATGGGTAGGAACGAGGACTATCAAATGCCTATAGTTTATGTTTCCTATCGATACGACTAGAGTAGTGCCGCATTCAGTGGCTATACAGAGACAAAAAGCCCTATTTACCCTTCTTATTTCCCTTCTCTCCTGCCATCCGATCCCTCCTACCCCTCCTTCCCCGGCCGCTTAGCCATTCCGCCATACATAACTCACTAACCCAAAAAGCCCCACTATCATTATGGCTGAAAGACGGACTGCGGCGGTACTGTCGCCTTTGGTGCATCTCGACTCCGCATCCGCAGTCACAGAGGCAAAATCCACTCAGGTCACTGAAGCTTTGAATGAGTTATCCGGCCTGCTAGCTTCTGTCCAGCCGCAAGGCAAAGCGTAAGACTTACATGCAGCTTCTTTGCTGCCTTTTATGAACTTACTGTGAAGAATCTGGCAGTGCAAGCCCCTCTACCCGAGGTCCGAGACAAGTGCATGGCGTTCCTCGTAGACCGAGGCATTGTGAGAGTCAGACAGGACACAGATGAAGAGGAAATATCGCGAATTAGTGCCTTTATTCCGCTCAGCAGTCTACCGGCTCTCAGTAAACCTGGAGACTCGCCTGATCATTTGCTCAGAAAGCGACTTTTCGAGGATATTTTCCTTGCGAATGGGAGAATATCACACTGTGAAAGACTGATGGGGACGTATCCTCACTATCTTCAACGTCATACAGACCTAATGGACCATATACTGAAGGGTCCTGGGTCTTTGGAGGTCAGTTGGAGGCACTATTTGGCCTTTATGGCTGCCGCAGCCAACCAATGCGAGTCTTTGATGGAAATCGAAGAAGAACGCTGCAAAGCCTTTGGAGGGGACAAGGCCTGGTTCAGAGATACGACTTCAGTACCACAGAAATTGCGCAGTTTGGGCGAAATCAATGTCAAATTGGCGCACAGGCCCTGGGATCTCCAGACTCAGGACCTCCAAAAGCTAATGGGCTCGTGGCGTCTGGTAGACCTCACAGAGGCAGTGATTATCATGGTGCAGTTTCACGCTATGAGTTCGTTTTCTGCGGGGTTGGGCGTGCTGCCGGAGTGTGACTTGGCTTTGGACGGCCCGAGGAAGGAAAGAAGGATGAGCTTTTCGTCGGTGGCGGAGGGGATTCGCAGTAATAACCCGGGCATAATCCGTACTCTTCTCAACTTCCAAGTGGCTTTAGAGTCAGCCTGCAGCGAAGACATGCTGGACACAGTAGACGCAGAAGACCTGGAAGACATGTGTGAGGTCTTAGCAGGGGGCTCTGTGCGCTACGTCACATACGACCCTTCTCATCGGCCATTTTACGCTTCCGATTTCAACTGGCGGAACCATGGGTATGAAATTGTGGAAAGACTGATGCCGAGAACTGCGCAGTTGCTGAATGATACGTTGGCTTTTACATATAGTATGACGGACAATAGTCTGTGCTCGGTGCCGCAGGTCGACTCGTCGCCGCTGAGACGAGCGATTTGGAACTATACACAGAAGGTGTATGGACTGGACTATGACGACTACAACTACCGTGAAGTGAACGTACTGCTGAGCAGACACACCAAAGCGTATCTGAAGAAGGCAGCTTGCGTACCACATCAACTGGAAAGCGAAGACTTCGCTCAGGTAGACCTGGGCGTCACTGCTGAAGAAATGGTGCACACAATGCTACTAGTGATGGAAGCGCGCAAGGAATCCGAGCTGCTCTACTGGCTCTACACCCTAAACCTCCTTCAGTAGTCTAATGGAAGGCATGGAAGCTCGCAGACAGCAGAAGCTGCTGCAGGAGAAAATGAGGACTTTGGAGCAAATGCTGTACTCGAAGAACGCGGAAAACCAGCAGTTGAAGAGTCTGATAGAAGGCTCGGACTTGCAGGCGGTGAAATCGCTGAGTGACCAGTTGGGACAGATGAAGAGGGAGCGGGAACAACTGCTGCAGTCCATTGAGAGGGAGGAGGAAAACATCGCGAATGTGCTTAGGCAGAAACTCACCCAAAAGGTTCGGGAGAAGGTGGACCTGGAGAACACTTTTGAAGCGGAACAAGAAATGATGTTCAACTCCATGACCAAGCAACTGGCTCAAAGCATCACTGACCGCATGTAACGTCTACGCAGCGCCTTCCAGAGAAGGGCGGAGGCAGAGATAAAGTCACGGTCGATATCGGACGTAGAGTCGACTAAGGAAGGGGAAAGTCTGGATGACATTTTCACGGACTCCAGCATTAGCAGTGACACTGATAGTATTAGGGAAGCCGAGGAGGACCAGCGCAAGCTGAAAGTGCTCGACATCGAACTCGCCGAACTCAAACGCCAGCGCAAGGCCGCCAAACGCGAAATGCTGCGCTGTACCCTTCACACAGACAAAGAAATGTACGAGTCACTGGAAAGCAACCAGCGCCAACTGCTGAGTGACATGGCAGGGAAGAAGAGGCCGAGTCATAGACATGGGGAGAGCGACCCGCATACATCGGAAGCGCGAATGAACCGGTCTATGGAGATCAGGGAGGCGGAGAGTCGCTCGCTGGACACGAGCCAGGACCTGGATAGTCCCACTCGAGTTCGGGCTGCTAGTATGACTAAGCAGACTTAAGCGACGTAAATGTCCTGGGCGGTTGTCCTGGTTTCTATGGCAGTGGCCGTCTCCGCAGAGCTCGAAGCGTGCACCCAGGCCTGGGAAGGAATCGCCAGCTCCGCAGACGAGCTCTTCAGTCCCTCCAGAACCGACTACGGAGCAATGTTCGCCTACTCCGGCCACTGGCTGAACGACGTGGGTCGATTCCAGAAATGCAAGGACATGTCCGGAACTCAGTATGTAGTGCTGGAAATCGCCCGAAGACCGTGGGTGTTCTTCGCTGCCTGCGGACCTGCGACCTGCACCAAAGAAGACTACTATGCATTGCTGGGAGGAACCTCGGATTTGCAGTTTGTAGCGACTGCGAGGAGGACGAAAGACCCTGTGGAGGCGGTGAGGGCGAAGGTGTCTGCGGAGGCGCTGAGTGCGATTACTGTGCATTTCCCGTTTGAGTATATTGATGACCATTCTACAATCCATGGAGGAGCGGTTGCAATGCTGATAGTGGTCATTTTCCTGCTAGTTCTATGCCTCACTGCTACTGTCCTTGACCTCTACATCCAATTCCCGCTGATATCCATGGGCAAATCCCCCGAATTCTCAGATAAACTAACCTCCGTTTCCAGTGAAAGTTACAACCCGGAAGCCCATCCCTTGCCTCTGGGCCTACTGCTTTCCTTCTCTTTCTACACCAACTTCAACAGACTAATGCAGCCCACAGTCTCTCGCAGTGGGGAAAACCTGGCCGTCCTTAACGGTGTGCGAGTGCTCTCTATAGGCTGGGTGATACTGGGCCATGTCTATGCCTATAGAGTCGGCTCCAGTCCGCTGGCCAATATATTCGATATTCCGGACATCATCGACAAGCCGAAGTTCGCAATTGTGTATGGGGCGTTTTACGCAGTGGACACTTTCTTCTGGATGGGCGGCTTCCTAGTGGCCTATTTACTGATAAAAGAGGTCAAGTCTAAGGGAAGGTTGAACTGGTTCATGGTCTATTTCCACCGATTCTGGCGACTGGTGCCTTTATTCATGTTCGTGACCTTCCTAGTGTGGGCATTTCAAGGCTACGGACCCGACGGTCCCCTCTGGTTCAAGCAGGACGACTCCAGTGAAGGCTGTGCCGACTACTGGTGGACTAACTTGCTGTTTATCAACAACTTCGTGCCTGATGGCCAGCGGTCCTATTGCTTAGTAGTGGCTTGGTACATGTCCAATGACATGCAGTTCTACCTCCTAACTCCCTTTATTATATACGTTTATGTGAAGTTTCAGCGGGCTTATGGATGGATTATAGTCTCTTTGCTGTGCCTGATTAGCGTTATTACGGCATGGGAAATCGCGGCGCAGTATGACCTGAATATGGTACTAATAGCCCCGAATAACAGCGATTATATGTACTATTACTATGTGAAGCCGTACTGCAGAGTCGCTCCCTATGCCCTGGGCATAGCCTCGGCCTTTATACTGGTTGAATTGAAGCAGTATGAGAAATCCTCGAAAGTGTGGGATGGAATGGCTTACTATATAGGGAAAGGCATTAATACGGTTATAGGCGCCTGGATTAGCTTTGTATTAGGTCTATTTCTTATCACGTTACTGGTATTCGTGCAGTACGATGTATGGAAACACGGAAATCTCACCTTTTCCTCCTGGACAAAAGCCCAAAACATCCAATTCATCGCCTGGAACCGCCTAACATACGGCTTCGGTATGTCCTTTCTAATGCTCCCAGTCCTATTAGGTCGTATAAAGCCCGCAGAGTGGTTCCTTTCCCTGCCTATCTGGTCCCCTCTCGCCAAACTCACCTTCAGTGTGTACCTAATTCACCTCAGCATTGTGGACCGCTTTAGTCTGGGCACGCAGAGTTCCTACTATATCAGTGATTTGAATATACTAATGGACCTGCTGATGTTTGCTTTCCTGAGTTATTTAGTGGCTTTATTTATCACTTTGACGGTGGAAAGTCCAATGATGGCCCTGGAAAAAGTCCTTTTTCATCCTAAGCCGAAGGCAAAGAAGCCAGAAAATAGCGTAGAATAAGGTCAAAAATAGGACTTTTCCACCCTTTGAATCGGTCGATTTGTCCCAAAAAGCAGATTTCCGCAGAATTATTCAGCCATATAGTCAAAGGGGAAATATAAAAAGCCAGATAAATGGGCAAATTCGCGGTTCTGAGCTGCCTTTCAGTCCTTTGCCTATCCGAGCTTTCTGCCTGTTTGCAGGACTGGAAGCTTATTGTCGGCGCTTCTTCTGAGCTATTTAGCCCTACAAGGGACAAATACGCTGACATGTTCGCCTACTCTGGCCACTGGATGAATGACTTGGGCAGGTTCGGCCGGTGCAAGGAAATGCAAGGGACGCAGTATGTGGTTTTGGAAATAAGGAGAAAGCCGTGGGTCGTATTCACAGCCTGCGGGCCTGAAAGTTGCTCCAAAAAGGACTATTACGCTATGCTGAAGGGAACTTTGGAGGTGCCGTTTGTGTCTACGGCAGTGCAGACGCTGGATTCAGTGGCTGCAAGACTGGGAAGTCCGGTGATACCAGTGGGAACGATGAGTGTGCATTTCCCCTTTGAGTTCATTGATGCGCATTCAAGTATACAGGGAGGTGCAGTGGCTATGCTCGTAGTCACTGTTTCCCTACTTCTTGTGTGCTCAATTGCCACTGGAATTGACCTCTTCACCCATTCCTACCCCAATCCAAAAGCCTTACAAGACCTTCCCCAGGCCAAAAGCCACTTTTCCAGCCTATCAGTCCTTCTCTCCTTCTCCTATTACACCAATTTCAAGAAAATCATGCAGCCGACAGTTTCTCGCAGTGGGGAAAACCTAGCAGTTCTGAATGGTCTGCGAGTGCTGTCTATAGGCTGGGTCCTAGTGGGCCATGTCTGTTCCTATCGAATGAGAGTTACGCCGATTGTCAATATATTTGATTTACTGGACGTCATTGAGGAGCCGAAATTTGCGATTGTGAATGGAGCTTTTTACGCAGTGGATACTTTCTTCTGGCTTGGAGGCTTCCTAGTGGCTTATTTACTGGTAAAAGAGGTCAAATTGAAGGGAAAATTGAACTGGTTTATGGTCTATTTCCACCGAATCTGGCGAATAGTGCCTTTATTCATGTTCGTGACTTTCCTAGTATGGACATTTCAGGGCTATGGACAGGAAGGTCCGCTGTGGTTCCAAAATGACGACTCCAGCGTCGACTGCGCCAAATACTGGTGGGCGAATTTGCTGTTTATCACCAACTTCATACCTGATGGGAAGTCGTCAGATTGCTTAGTAGTGGCTTGGTACATGTCCAACGACATGCAGTTCTACCTCCTAACTCCCTTGATTATATACATTTACGTGAAGTTTCAGCGGGCTTTTGGCTGGATAGCAGTGGGCTTACTATGCCTGGTTAGCGTCATTACCGCCTGGGAAGTGGCAGCGAAATATGACCTCAATGTAGTGGTAATCGCTCCTAACAACGCTGAATATACCTATTACTACTATGTGAAGCCGTACTGTAGAGTCGCTCCCTATGCTTTAGGAATGGCCTGTGGCTTTATACTGGTTGAATTGAAGCAGTATGAGAAATCCTCGAAAGTGTGGGATGGAATGGCTTACTATATAGGAAAAGGCATTAATACGGTAATAGGCGCCTGGATTAGCTTTGTACTGGGTCTATTTCTTATCACGTTACTGGTATTCGTGCAGTACGATGTATGGAAACACGGAAATCTCACCTTTTCCTCCTGGAGCAAAGCCCAAAACATCCAATTCATCGCCTGGAACCGCCTAGCATACGGCTTCGGTATGTCCTTTCTAATGCTCCCAGTCCTATTAGGCCGTATAAAGCCCGCAGAGTGGTTCCTTTCCCTACCTATCTGGTCCCCTCTCGCCAAACTCACCTTCAGTGTGTACCTAATTCACCTCAGCATTGTGGCCAGAGTGACTCTAGGCGTCCAGACTGGCTATTTCTACAGTGATTTGAATATACTAAAGGACCTGCTGATGTTTGCTTTCCTGAGTTATTCAGTGGCTTTATTTATCACTTTGACGGTGGAAAGCCCCATTATGGGTCTTGAGAAAATCCTGTTTTCCCACATGATAAGGGAAAATGAGGGGAAAGACAGAAGAATAGTCGAAGCTAATATAGGGATTTCGTAGTATTGAGTACTTCAATAGATATCTATTGACTGCATTTTCCTCAATAGGCACACACTAAATATGACTACCCAGTCCTTTTCAGAGTGAATAGGACCGATTTCCGCTCCCCACAGCAGCTAAACAGACCAACAGCCCGGCCTACTGTGACTCTAACCCAGATAATTAGTCTAGGAAAAGCAGCGCAGCCGCCGCCAACACCCTCACCGCCGCAGCCTCATAGTGTCCTAAAAGCGAGTCGTACTGGTCCACCTCATAGAAGATGTCCCTGCAAGACATGTCGCTCTGGGTGTACACCCAGTTAGTAAGTGCAAAGGACCAGTAGGTGTATGCCACCTCCTCCGCCAATACGTTATTGAGCCCGCAGTCAGTCCAGTAGCGAGCGAACAGATCCGTGTTGCTGGGGTGCGGGACGCAGACGCCGTTTTTGTCCTCTCTCGGGACGCAGGCGCAGGTGGTCCAGGTGCCGTCCTGCATCAGACAGTCCGAGTCGTCCTGACACAGGAGTAGAGTGCCACCATTGGACCAGACCTTGGCAGGCAGCTTGGCTTCGCAGCTGACAGGCTTCCAGTCCACTTCGTTGGTATTGGTGGGAAGCGTGTAGCAGCTCAGAGACTTGGAATTGGTTGTGGTCAGGTCTGTGGTCCCGAGCAGGGTGAGGTAGGCAGCCATGTTGCAGGCGGAGCCAGAGTCGCAGCCGTCGCTGTTCACAGTGTAGGCGTAGGCCCCGGTCTGCTGCACACATATGTTGCTGCTCAGGGAGGCGCAGGAAACTGCGGGGCAGCGAGCAGCTGCTAGTCCCAACAGCGTCACCAGCACAAAGGCCCGTCCGAATGCCATTATTGCCTCCCTTGCGTAACGCTCGAAAGGTAAAACTGGGAAAACTGAGTCTCAAAGATGCAAGCTAGTGGGGAAAAAGGAGTATAAAGGACTGGGAAGTATGCAGGAACTTAGGGACTTATCTATGACTTTGTTACTTTCCGGCCTTAAAGTGAGTAACCAGCAGGTCCATTTTAGCCTCCAGGTCTTCCAGTCCTTTCTCTACCCTTCTCATTCGGTCCTCCGTGCCCTCCGCTGTGTCCTTTTCTCTAAGCTCCAATCCTTCGAGAGCCGCAGCCAAGGTGTCGATGGAAGTGCTGCTTTCGGCTGCGGCAGCTGAGGCCTTTTTCAGCAGTTTGTCAAGTTGCTGTAGCTTTGAGTCGTTTTTGTCCATTTGAATCGCCAAAGTTTCCGCTTTGGAGTTGATTTCGTTGTTGATTTCTGAGGTGATTGTGATGATCTTCCCACCCCAATGCGCGAATAAATCGCTGCAATTGGAAGCCGCACATAGAGAAAACACACTCTTTTGCCCTGCATTACGCCTCCAAAACAGCATCGACTCATACTCTATCACAATTCTCAGCATTTCCAACATGTCGTTTTCCTTCGCCGACATCTGCGCCTGCTCATACGCATCCCCCAGTATCGCAATCAGCAAATTGAACATGATAATGACATTGACGAGGGAAGCGAAGGTGAAGCACACCCACTGCAGGCCGTGGAAGTTATCAGTGGAATAGGTGCCCATTAGCAGTTCGTAGGCAGTCATCCAGGCTTTGAAGGCGCTTTCGATGTGCTCAGGGACGAGCACTGCGTACATCATTCCGAAGGCGATTGTGGAGTAGGCGAAGATGATTAGGAAGGAGTACATTTCTTTCACGACTTCAAGGGTCAATCTGACGAATAAACGCGTCATTTTGAACGTGCGAAAGTAGGTGAAACCCCTGAAAAAGCACATGCAAATTGCCACCAAATCCACATACGGACTAGCGTGAAGGTATAAAATCCATACTACGCAGACAACACTGCGAATCCAGTCTATGTAGTTCCAAGGGTCTTTCCAGTAGTTCGCACCGCTCACATAGCTTTGCAAGCCTTCGTAAAGCAGGAAAAAGAGGTTGAGTGCGAAAAACACGCTTTTGAGTAGGTACGCGTCCCCGTACTCAAACACAAGCGCTATCATGCATAGTAACATAGCAACGAACAGCACTGTTAGGGCGACTGTAAGCGGCATCAGTAGGTTCCATTTCCAGTGTAAAAGGCTTTCCACTAGTGGAGTGTTCAGTACTGTGCGGTTGTGGCAGCCCTCCAAAACAGTGAGAAGTTCCAAAGACTCGCTGGAGCCGGAGGTGAAGTTCCAGCGGAACTCGCATGTGAAGAAGTCCACGACTTCCTGGTGTAGGCCGGAGGAGAGGTTTTCGAAGGCCTTCACGTCTACGAACCAGTTGGGGGCGATGTGCACCAGGGGAGTAGAGCCCTTGGGAGTGATGAAGTAGGGCAGAGCTGGCTGCTGTGACTGTCGAAACACGCAGCACAGGAAGGGGTGTAGCAGCTTGGAGTTGGTTTCAATAATGCTGGGCAAGTCGTCTGTGATTTCCTGAATCACTGCCCAACAGCTCTCACTTTCGCTGAATTCCACTATAGAGGAAAGCACCACATCCACACATCTTCTCGTATTTCTCCTAAACGCCACCGTCAGCGGCGACCCAAAGGACCCACGCACTATAGGTACTCTCCACTGCAGAAACTGCGTCAGGGACAAAGCGTTGTTGTAGTAGGCGCAGACGTGCAAGGCGTTGAAGCAGTAAGGCAGTATGATGTGGGAGGCGGTGATAGTGTGCACTACTTTGCCTCTCTGCAGCTTCTCGATAGCGGAGCCGAAGAAGGTGTTTCTGCCAGTTTCGGACAGCATGGTTGAGAAGGGAGGATGTAGAACAGTCCTGCAAGTAGCGACCCGAGGGATCAAGTCGATCAACTGCACGGAGCAATCTTCAGACGCAGAGGCTATGTGCACGCCATCCGTAGCCACAGCGATATCTTTAATGCACGCAGAGTGGACACTGTAGCGAGCTTCTTCCTTCATGTACTCCAAACTCCACACTATCACGAGATTGTCCCAGGCGCCCGAGATCAAGTGACGGCTATCAGGTGTGCTGCGAATACAACTAATACGTTGGCTGTGGCCATATAGGACAGCGACTGTTTCTCTGTATGTTTTTCCGTCTCTCACTCGAATCGTCCCGTCAGCATGCCCAGTTAGCACGTATTTCCCAGTGCACAGTAAACAAGTGTTATCCAAGTAGTCTTGGAAACTATGTACTTCCACCTTCTCAGTAATGTCCCACACCTTGAGTTCTCCATTGGCGGCCCGGGACACCATTTTCCTGGTGTCTATGGCAGTGCTCAGTTCCACGACGGATGCAGTGTGGCCTGCGAAGGTGCGTAGTTCTGTAAAGCTCATCAGACTCCACATCTTAATAGTGATATCGGCAGAGCCGGAAAAGAGGGTTTTCCCGTCATAGGTGAGGGCGAGCGACAGGACTGCGCCTGTGTGGCTGTCCAGAGTGGCTGCCAGTCGAAGCGAAGACAGTTTCCACACCTTCAGAGTGTGATCGCTGGACCCGGAAATCGCTAATATGCTGTTCGGAGTGGTAATCAAGCAGTTTATCCCTCTCGTATGTCCACTAAAAGTCGTGATTTCCTCACATGCATCCAGACTCCAAGCCTTCACTGTATTGTCGTCCGACCCTGAAAGAGCGACTTTGCTGTCCGCAGTGACGACCAAGCAAGTCACCCAGTTCGTATGTCCCAACAAGACCTTTGCAGGGGCGTTGGAGACTCTTTTGTACACCTGCACAGCGCAATCTGCCGACCCGCTGACTACATATTTCAGGTCTGGGGAGATAAATACGCAGTTTACACACGCGGAATGCACCAAAATCGCCGAACTTTCAGGGAAGTTGTCCAAACTCCACAGACGAACAGAGCCGTCCTGGGCTCCTGAGAAGAACTGCGACCCGTCCGGACATATCGCCAGTGCGGAAGCCGGGCCTTCATGTCCCTTCAAAGAAGCCACTTTCTGGAAATCGCCCAACTCCCACACTCGCACAATAGCGTCTCCAGCCGCGGATATGACGTATTTCGAGTCGGGAGTGACCATTACCGCTGTGACTTCCTGCTTATGTCCCGTCATTGCGCCTACTTCTGCCAGCGTGCTCAGACTCCACACCTTTATAGTCCTATCTGCGGACCCGGAAAGGAGATATTGGTTGTTGGGGGTCACTGCAAGGCTCCAGACGCAGTTCGTGTGGCCTGTCAAGGTGGCAGCGAGGGTGTTGTTCGTCCAGGTCCAGACGCCGATTTGGAAGTCTTCAGAGGCGGAGCAGAAATAACGTCCGTTCGGAGTGCAGATTAATGCAGTTATCTTTCGAATGTGAAGAGACAAAAGCACAGTTTTGGACCAATTTTCCGTTTTCCATACAATTAAAGCTCCAGTCCCTGTAGCTGCCACTAAGACTTTCTCATCCAAGCTGGCAAGCAGACAGCTGACTCCGCCTTCATGTCCCTGTAGGGAGGAAATCGCCAGGCCCGTGCTGAAATCCCAAGTTCGGACTGACTCCTCGCTCGACCCTGTGACAAGCACAGCCCCATTTCGTACTGTTTCCAGGCATTTCACTGCTGCTTTATGCGCCTCAAATTGAACGCTTTTCATGGTATATTCCAAATTCCAAGCCGCCACTTGTCCATCCCCAACCCCCGCAATCAAGGTATCCCCCGTCACTTTCATGCAGACGATCTCCTGGTCCAGCTGTCCTAATATGCTGAAATCAGGCGTATTCGCTATCAGTCCCACCACTCCACTGCCAGACCCAATCGCCACTCCCTTGCTAGTGCTGACCGCGCAGTTCACGCCTCCAGGCATCTTCGCCTGAATTGCGATTTTGCCCTTGAGGTGTTCCAGGAGGAGCGGGAGAGAGTCTAATTCCGCGTTCAAGTCGCTGAGAGTGTTGGAAATGACGGTGTAGGCGAGGTGGCGACGGAAGTCTTCGTAGACGGTCTGCGCTTGCGACCTGCGCTTTATCATTAGCGAGAGATGGGAGAGGTAGTGAGGAAGTGACTAGGACTGTGATGTCTGATTATAAATTGAGTAGTGGGGCGAGGATACACAAGAACAGTACGAAGGGATATAGATGGATTTAAGGGGAAATCTATAAGCTAGGCTTGGATTTAGACCTAATGATGGCCGTGGTGAGAGTGATGATGGTGAGGAGGGAAGTCCCATTCTTTCCTTCTGATAGACTGCCAGCGCTCCTTTGTATGCGTTTCTAGTCCTGTTCCTTGCTTTTCTCCCAGTGTAAAAGGACCGTCTACATTAGGCCTTGGCGCCATGCAGCGAATCCGTTTCCCTCTCTCTGACTATGCAGAAAGTCCCATAGTACAAAAAGTCGCCTATATAGGAAAGTCCTTTTCCGCTTTTCTCCCCATGAGACCACCCGCCGAAGTACATATTCCCTCCGTCTCGCATTTCGCAGCTCAAGCTTGACTCTCCCCTCCTGAAACTCGCCGAAATAGACCGATTTGCTAGTCCTCCTACCCCCGATTCCTTCCATTTTCCCCGCTTTTCCACTCTCCTGTGTCCGTTCCTCCCCCAAGTTTCACTTCTCCATATGCCAATTCGTCTTCCTTCCAACCTCCATTTTTCACTTCCCCTTTGGAAGTGGTCAAAAAGCCGAATCCATGCTTCAGTCCACTTTTCCACTCTCCTTCATACCTATCTCCATTGGGGTATATAAGCAGGCCGAAGCCATGTTGCTGCCCTATGTTGTTGGTTTGCCCGGTGTATATGCCTGTGGGTGAGACTAGATCGGTCTTATTCCATGGTCTTATTCCATAGGATGAGGACTTGGTCAGTGGGGGAAATTGGACACTGGGGACTGGGAAGGGGGCAGGAGACTGGGGCAGGACAGTCGATGACTGGGCAAATTAGGGGTTCGCATTGAGGGATTTGGCAAGAAACAGGCGGTTTGCTAATGTAAAGCGCTGCAATTAGACATAAAAGCAATAAACCATACCCAGCTAGTTGCTTTTGGAATTGCAGATTTAGGCATTTTAGTCCCAAAAGGCACTAATCGCACAAAAGATCCCTTCTCACAGTGCAGGACTAAAGGACCTGCTTCAATTGTCACAAATGGGCCCTCGCATTGCTCCCTCAGAGACTGCCAACACAGTTCCAGGTCAGCGCAATGCGCCAATTGCCCGTTTTTCTGCGCAACCAACAGTCTGGCCAACTCGCTTCGGAAGACTGGCTGCGGGTCATACCTCTTTTCCCGATTTCCTGCAGGGCTTGATTTATTGTATCCTCAGTTTTCACTGCGTTTCCCTCCAACTCTTCAGTCTTTTTCTTTAGTATTTCCCGAATGTTCTCCGCCTCTTGCTGCAAGTGCTCCTTTCCACTGCGCACCGTAGCGACTTCTGCTCTCAGTCTACTCACCTCTGTATCCAGCGCAGCTCCAGTTCTCTCCCGATAGGCCTCCAAATAGCCAGGGGTTAGTCGAAGTCTGAACGTCTCCAAAGGCAGAATTTCATGTCGGTCCTTTACCTCTGAGTATGGCCGCTCATGCACTAGACGCACAGAAGCAAGGGAAAGCGTTGGCAGAGGCAATAGCTGCTTGCGGCTTCCCTGCCACAAAGTGCACAGGTCTCATTTAGCATCACTAGGAGTCTTTATCGTCCTATCAGTAAGGACATCACCGGCAATATATACCTAGCAGGCGTTATTTCTTGGCTTGGGCCTGTTTCCTTTATATAGAATTCTATGGAGCCGACACTCTTCTCAGCGACCAGATCTATTGTAGAGCGGATGTACCCGGAAGCCTCGCCCATCTTCTTTCCTGAACAATACAAAGGCGAATTCAACCTTGCAGGGCGCCACACTGAGGTAAGAGTCGATGTGCAGAAGCATATTGTGGTGATTTATAGTAATGTCCCTGGATTCACCATCACAGGCAAGGACCCGACCAAGCGTCTCGTCCGCTTCATGGCCCGAGTGAACGAAATGCTCTACTTCGGCAACTTAGAGTACAACTTCGAAACAGGCGAAGTGCGGTACAAAACAAGTCAAATTTTTCAGGGAATTGCGAACCCTGAAAACAGCATAAGGTTCCTCCTGGAACAGCACAAGGAAAACTTCCCCAAACTGGCAGAAGGACTGGATGAGTTGCTGAGGAACACGCAAGCTGACCCGGTGACTATTGCAAATGCGAAGTTCCCGCCTACTTAGATAGGCTTAAGTGTCTAGGGCTTTAGGAGAAGTGACTGGACTGTGGAGGAGTCTGCGGATAGGGAGATGTGGGGAAACATGGATTTAGAGACAATATGGGTTGGCACTTTTAGCACATGCGCTACTGCTATAGATATAAGCAGAGAAGCACTAATTCCCTGCCAGGTCGAAACTCACAAACTGCCTTCGTCTCCCATACTTCGTCCTTTGCCCCTCAAACCCACTAATATCATGCGCCAGTTCCCTGCCTGCATTTCACCTTCTCGATGCATCAGTTCTTTTCATAGTGTCTTCACATTTGCACAGCAGCTCTTTAAACCGCTGCCGAGGACCGAGCTTTTGGGGCAGGCTGAAGTCGGAAAAGGTGCTGAGTGGCGGGTACTGGGTCATTCCGGGGGAATTGGCTGCGACCTGGTTCCGCAATTGCTTCATAAAGCGGCCTCTCTGTCCTGCCGCATAGAACTTGGCTGCCTCTGCAGGGTGGGTTTCAGCCATCAGCCGCTCATACTCCAAGTCGTTTTCCCTGCCTTCCTCGACCCTTTCAAGCGAGGTTAGGTAGGCTTCCTTGCGTTCCTGCCGCTCTCTGACCTTTTGCGCCTGCTTGAGTCCGGTTTTATTCAAGAACTCCACCTGTTGCCGCAGTGACCACAAGTCTGTAACGTGGAGGAGCGGCTTCGAAGGCCGGTCCGCAGGCTGCTCCGTCAGCAAAGTCAGACGTGGGGGCAGAGTCAAAGTCGGCTCCGCCCTAAACCCGAAGTCTTCCAGTGCCTTAATCCCCTCTTGCAGTGCCTTAACGGAGTGCCTAGGCTTGGGAGAGCTGGGAACTGTGAGGATTGGGTGGGACTTGTGGCTGCGCATAGGCTGGATAGGGGCGAGGTGAGTGTTCCGACCATGTTTCTTCATGCAATCAGTACTATTAGGGTAGAAAAAAGGCTGCAAGGCTGCCAGCCACTAGGCCTATGGCTGTGGTAGCGGACATCAGTGCGCCGGCTAGGTCTTTCCAGCTCGCTTGGACGCTGCTGGGAGCCTGCGCCATAGCGAGAGTCCCGCTGTAGCCTCCGAGGAAGGCGAAAACTCCCATGTTTGCCAATTTCCCCCATACAGTGTGGAGTCCCAACGGCGCATTTGCACTTGCTGCGGCGGAAAAGGTGCCCCAGAAGGCAAATCGACCCAGGACAATTGACCATAGTATGAACTGGCTGGGCACATAGCAACTCGGCAAATTCCTGCCCAAATAGTCCGCAAACGCATAAACAAACAGCATTATCGCAGCAAACCAAGCCGAAGGCAGTGCGACTTCGCCCGGAACTATAGCCAAAGTCGGGTAAACCCCAAAAGTCCCCACCAAAACCAAGAACTGCAGCAACATCGAGTCCCAAATCGCCACAAACACCGCCTTTACAGCAGGTCTTTCCCTCGAATTCTCACTAAAAGCGTGCAACTTGCTGCTTGTCCGCCGCACACACTCCCCCACGCACTCATTCCTCAGCACATACCACTGCGCAAGCAGGCCTAGGACTAGTATGGCAGTCGCCAGGCCGTAAAAGACCACAGTACTGCGCAGCAATTGCTCCTTTTCGTCCCCGAATGCATATAAACACAGGATTCTGGCTGAGGTCATTAGTACACCGGAGAGGCCGCTGCCTGTGATGACTGCGCCGATGTAGTGCCGGGGCAGGGTGCCTGCTAGGGCGTAGATAGAGGACTGAGCAATGGAGTTGCAGATCCCTAGGAGCAGAGCCAGCACCATCAACCCACCATAGCTCACCGAAGGAGGTGCGAACTGCACCACAAAGGGCAGACAAAGCAGGCAAGCCGCATTGCAGACATACGCCCCTCCAATCCTCACACTCAGCGGAACCAAATAGCCGTAGCAAACGGCAAGCGGCTGAAACAGCAAATTCGGCAGGAAATTGAGCAAAGTGTACATTTGGGAGGCCGGCCGGCCTGGGTACTGCGCATTGATCCAGTCGAAGGTCGGACACACAGTGTTCCAAGCCACCAAGCTGCCCACTCCCAGGGCGAAGAGCTGGGCGTGGAGCAGGGAGGCGCCCTGGGCTTGTGTGGGTTTGGGGAGGAGGGGCTGCTTTAGTTCCATGTGTGGACACTGTATATGTGAAAGCAATAGCTCAGCGTTAGTATGGAAATACGCCTACATCACGCCTTCGGCTCCGCAGCAGGGCTGGAAATCAGAGACTCAGTGCTATTCGCAGAGGAAGGGCAGCTCATCTACCCAGTCGGTCGCCTGCTAGCAGTGCGGGATTTAGCCTCCGGGAACATCAGCTTCGTGTCGACAGAGGAAAAGGTGACAGGAATAACCGCAATTACAGCGAATATACAGCAGAATCAGCGCTTTCTTGCAACTGCAGAGCAAACCAGCGAGGTTTCCCCTCAAATCACTATTCGAGAAGTCCTAAAATCCGCCTTCAAGCCTGTGAAGCGACTTTCCTATGCAGAACTCGAGTCGAAAATATACCTATCCCTTGCCTTTTCCCAAGACTTTCGAGTTATAGTGGCTATTGGAGGGTCTCCGGATTTCCAAGCGGTTGTATGGGATTTGAGGAAGGAAACTGTCGTTACGGCCTGCAAATTGCCCTCTGTGGCCACTAGAGTGATGGTCTGTCCGGGGACTGCGGCCTTGAAGCTGTCGACGAGTGGGCTGAATCATGTGCATATTTGGGGGGTGAAGGAGAAAACGCTGGCTGTGCAGGCGGTGGCAGTAGGAATTGACCAGGAAAGGAACTACACCGACCACATCTGGACAGACAGTGACACGCTGGTTGTAGTGACCGACACCGGAGAAGGCTTTGTGCAGAAAGCCGGCAACTTAGTGCAGCAAATCCCTGATCTATTCTGCAAAGCGGAAGAAACGGCAGGAGCGACCTGTCTGGCGGCCTTCTCCAAAGGCTTCCTAGTGGGCAGCGACCAAGGCAGTATTTCTCTATGGGAAAAGGCGGATTTCGACGTAAATCAGTCCTCCGCGGATATGTTCAGCTTCATCAGGACCTGGACCACAGGGAAACCCCACCCTTTAGCCTCTCTCTCCTTCTCCCCTAGTGAAAACACAGTGGGCATTGCCCTGAAAAACAACGACATCGGGTCCTGCTCCCTCACCTCCGTATACCAGCTCAGCCTAGATGTCCCTGTGAGTATTTTCTGCTATGGATTTCACTTCGGGACGATTACGGGTCTGGACATAGCAGCGCACCGGCCTCTGATTGCCACCTGTTCACAGACTGATTCCACTGTGCGGATCTGGAACTACCTGACTCACAAGTGTGAACTGGCGAAGAAGATGTACGTAGTCGGGGAAACAGTGGGGGAAATGAACGCTAGACAGCTGCTTTCCTTGGCTTTCCACCCTAATGGGTATCTATTGGCGCTGGGATTTACTGACAAAGTCAGGGTTTTCCATGTGTTGTACGATGAATTGCGTCTGTTTAAGGACGTGCTGGTGAAAAGCGTGACTTGTATGAGATTCAGCAATGGGGGACATCTGTTAGCCCTGGTCTCGCAGAAGACGGTGCATGTTTACTCCGCGGTCACGTTTGAGCCTTTGCAAGTGCTGAAGCACCATTCTAGTCAGGTCCTGGATATTGCTTGGAACCTCTCCGACTCCCGGTTTGCATCAGTCGGCGAAGACGGCAAACTTTCCGAATACGAAACCTTAGCCTTCTCCAGGGCCAGAGAAGCACAGCGTCGGTCCGGCAGCCTAGCAGCCGTGGCCTACGTAGCCAACAACCTTATCGCCGCCTGCGGAAACGACGCAGGCGCGAATTTCCTGCAAGAGGTGCAGACCTCTGACAACCTGCGAGAGTTGGAAATTCCTGAGGAGGTGAATCAGCTGCTTTACCTGCAGTCCCGGGCAGGGAATACTCTAATTGCGGGCTGTAAGACTGGGAAGTTGCAGGCTTTTAAGGACTGTATAGCCCCGGTGTACCATTTTTCGCCGCATAGGGGCGCGATTACGAAGTTGGCGGCTTCGTTGGATGGGAAATACCTGTTTAGTGCAGGGGACGATGGAGTGATATTTGAGTATGTGGTTGGATTTTCACATAAAACTCGGTCTGGAGAGCGAAATGACAGGGCGAGTCTGGTGGACGAGCAGTTAGCGGATGTAGTTTTGCTCAAACGCTCTCAACTGGATGAATTTCGCAACTCCCAAGAGCAAGCCAAAATGGAAATGGAGGCCATCCGGCAAAAACAAGACTTCGTAAACCAGCAACTGGAGTCCAAACTCCACAGCGAACTACAACTCAAAGAGGCCAAATTGACACAAGAACTGCGAGCTGCAGAGACCCGCATCGACCAACTCAAGAAGCAGAAGTCCACCCAGGAACACGAATACGTGGTGAATCGCATCAATGTGGAGTCTGCACATGTGGCGAGAGTGGGGGAAGTCGAGCGGCTCTATGAGGCCAAGCTGCACCTGGAGGAGGAGCAGATCCGCCAGTTGGAGCAGGAAAAACTCGAGTTGAAGCAGTTCTATGAACTGCAACTGAGGGAAAAGCAGAGGAAACATGAGGAAATCGCAAGTGAATTGGCGTCGGAGTTCCATGCTGGGCTGAAAAAGGCGCATGAGGAGTATGATAATTCGCATAAATCCACTGATTACATCAAGGCGAGGTACGAGGAGCGGCTGAATCAGATGGATGACGAGCATGAGGCGGAAATTGTGGAACTTACGGGCAAGTTTGAAAAACTGCTGTTGGAAAAGACGTCTGAAATGATGAAACTCCTAGAAGATCACAACAACTTAGCAAAACAACACAAAATCCTGCAAGAGGAAAAGAGGCAATTCGGAGCCTTAGAAAGCAACAAAGACCGCGAAATCGAAAACTTGCAAGAAGAATTACGCAAGAAAGTGCAACAATTGCGGACTTCAGAGGCCGCCCGCAAGGACCTCACCGACGCTTTAGAAAAGAAGAAAAACAAACTTTACAAGTACAAATTCGACTTGAAGGACATGAAAAAGGTGAAGACGATCTTGACTGGGGAGAAGGCGGAGGCTGTGAAGCGGATTCAGCCGCGGGAAAGGGAAATACAGGAGTTGAGGGGGCAGCTGCAGACACTGAGTGAGGAGTTGGAGACCTTGCAGAGGACCAAGGACTACCAGAGAAACGCCATGGAGGAGCAAAACCTGCTGATTGTGCAACTTCGCAATGAAGGAAAGACGCTGAAAAGCCATTTGGCTCTGCGAGAGCGGAAACTGAGAGATCTGCTCAATGACATCTACCACAAAGTGAGCGGTGCAGACATGGGCAAAGGCAACAAGGACCTGCTCGACCTCTTCCACACCTACGTAGAGGAGGAAACAGCAGCTTTGATCAAGGAGGACCCAGAGTCCATTTCAGAGTTGAAAAAGCACCTGAATCACTTGGAACTGTCCTTGGCCGGAGTCAGAGAATCCAAGTCCAAGCTAGGGAATCGAATGAAGGGCGAAGCCCGCAAACGGATATTGGAAAACTCGCAATTGATTCAGGAACTGAACAAGTTGAGAGGAGACAAGCGGGATTTGGAGCAGAAGACCAGGACACTCGAGCAACAGGTGCGGGGGTTCAGCAGGCAGCTGGGTAGGATGGAGGACGAAGCGGAAAAGCTGTCTACGACGGGCATGCAGAGTTTGAGCAATGTTACTGCACTGCAGACTTCGCAGACATTTCTCAGACAAAGAGCCACTTCAGCCCATCCTCTAAAACGAGCCATAGGTCACATGCATAAAGGCTCAGCCTTTGACAAGAAAACGCTAAACGTCATGGAGAAGCAAAGGATTGTGGAGCTGGAAAGCGAGTTAGAGACTCGGAAAGAGCACCTCTTCGCCCTGTCCATGGAAATAACCACACTAAAGGACCAGCTGAACAAGCCGAACCTATCAGAACAGGCGTCATTCGCTTTACTGCCCAGAGAGCGGAACCGCAGTCCATAGACTTAGATTATTGTCTGTCTACAGTAGCCTCGTAGTCGAGCAGGGAGCAGCACTTTTCTGCTTTTCTGAAGCTCAACAAGTGACTCAGAGGCTGGAAACAGCCTTTTCAGATGTCCTTTTGCTTCCCCATTCCCAAGCTTAATACTCGCCAATCGGCAGTTTTTCTTGCCTGTAGGCTTCAACGAAGTCGTAGTAGTGAGGTCAAAGCTGGAATTAGGTGTGAATCCAGACTTCAGCGGAGTGGCTTTAGTGAGAACTCGAGACCTGCGGACAGGGATTAGGACGGCTTTGGGCCTTGAGGGGGACTCTGTGTCTTGCAAATAGTCGCGGTTCATGTCGCTGAATATCTCCTCGATGTTTGCTTTGAACAGGTGAGGCCGAGTGCGGGCGTAGGTCAGAGCCACGATTTCCTTGAAATGGGGGTTGTAGAAGTCCGGAGGAAGGTGAGAGTCGCAGATTTTGGGCAAAGTGGTGTAAGAGACGGTGGCTTCGGACACAGTTTGCGCAGGTTCTTCGGTGGGCACAAGGGGTGAATGGTATACAGAAGCAGGCGTGGGTATGCGGCCTAACCCCTGCTTTATCTGTACCCTTCGCTTCGAGTCTGACGGCAACTCCAGCCGATGCTTGAGGTCCACTGCGATTTCAAGGTCCTGCAAGTCGCCCTGGACTATAATGGTCGGACAGCCATACAGCAGCACATCCCCAAGTGTAGTAACCACTAATTCCAATTCCACACTTACAACCACTCCTTTACTCGCCCTTTCCATTGCTCTCAACGCCACTTTCCCAATAGCGCTGCATTTGCACCATTGTCGTAAGCTTTTCGCTTCACGCACAGTCTCGCCTAACTTCACACTGAATGAACTTGAGTAGGAGTCGTGCTCCCGGTCAAGCCGAAGGACGTAGACATGCGGATTCGGGAGGTCTGTCAAGACTTCTTGCAGTGTTGAGTTGAGTAATTCCAAAGGGGGCGCTTGTCCTTCCATCAAGGTTACAGGTGTCCGATGCCCACTGATAAGCGCAGTGCAGACTGGATTTGTGCCAGTCCAGTTCAGGTGGTTCTGGAAGTGCCTTAGCACCAAGGGCAGCGAGTTCTCAAAAGGCTGGAAGTGCGTTCTTTTCTTCACCTTCCCGGACTTGGTGGAATACACCCAAAGAGCCACTTCTCCCCTCTGTATGAAAACTGTCTCCACTATAGGCACCTGCACCCCTGCACTGACAAGGGTATCGCAGAGCCATTGGAAGTTTTTTTCCGTCGCTTCTGACATTGGTTGGAAATTAATGCAAGTTGGCTATTTAAGCAGGTGGCCCTCATAATCTCTTTGGATTTTGGGTATAAGCGTGAAGTCTCTCAACTGGCAATTATTGTATTCCCTTTGCAGGGACTAGGTTCGAATGCATATTTGAGTGGTCACAGCAAAGCACTGGGCTGCAAAAGCCAAAATCACTTGAAATAGGAAAGGCCTGCTAGGCTCTGTAACTGGAACAAATGTATGGGGAGGAAGCAACAATAGCCAAAGTGCAGAAATTCAGCTTGGAATTTGATGCTTTTCGTCTACTGAAAACTTCCTCTCTTTCACCACGCCTCTGCACCCCTCAAGTTCCTACAAAGACTTTGATCCATACAGTTACTTTGCTACAATAGTGCCCAATCTGCCCTTCCACACTCGCGCCTTGCCTTGCACCGGCCTCAAGGGAGTCACTCTCTGGCCCTGATTGCTGCTATGCGGACTGAGAAGCGACCGAAGCCGATATCCGCTTTGCTGTTTCTCAGCAGCCGCCTCAAAGCCAGAGACAGGACTCGGAACCGGCGAAGTTTCCCCTGAAACCCGAATCCCAGGGAAGAGTTCATTGACAGGCCTGGTCTGTCCTCGAGGCTGCAGCTCAGATTTCACAGCCACAGCCTCTTTCAACAGAGATACCACTCCCCTCATTCCCACCATAGTGTCGCTCTTCGTAGCTGCATGTGCGCCTGCAGGCCTGGGGACTATCAGTTTGTAGGTGTTTTCAGTGTGGCTGGGTCTGCCTTTGGACTTGAACTGTTGGGCGGACTTGTAAAAGGCACTCGGACTCCCCTCTTCCTCGAACTCGAATTTGGCTTGCGGCTGTTGCTGCTCCTTCAGGTGTTTTTTCAATAAGACTCTGGTCGCTCCAGCGAATTGAACGGCAGTTTTGCCCTTCTTGTCCTGGCCTTTGGCAGTAGTCAGCAGTTCCTTCCTGGGCGAAATTGGCGGCATCAGACACACATCAGGCAGAGAAGGTCGCTGTCGGACCTGCCTCACGTTGACTTCTAAGGCTTTCGGAGACGTCACAACACCAATTTCCCTGCTCTGCTTGTGGGGAGAAGCAGGGCACGTTTGGGTCAGAGTCCTTGTGGAGGTCTGGCGGATGTGAAACTGCTGAGTGCGTTGGCCTCTGGGAGTGGCGGCTTGGGATTGGGAAGACTGGGTGTTGAAGAGGACGGAATCGAGCTTGTTGGCTGGATGCACTGGGAACGTTCTAGCTTGCTTTGCGCCCATTTGATTATTATATATTGGAATGCTAAGTTGGGGATTTCGGGATAGGCAGGCCATTGGCTGGTACAACGACCCGGCACAGTGCTAGACTAGAGACAGAGCCTTCCTAGTCCAGTCCTCAGCAGGCCTATCCTGATAACAGATAACAAAGACAGTGATTATGACTGTATCTTTCGGACTAACGGTCTGGACAGTGGCTGCAACTGCCCTATTTCAGACCCTTTCCCCTGACGGCCTGCTAGGCGCAGGGCTGGAAACGCTCAATTCCAACCTCATCCACCTAAGCGACACCACAGAACTGAACACATCCGCAGTCCTCAGCTCCTTAGGAAGTCTCCAAGACCTGTCCCAGTCCTCCGCAGTCCTCCTAGTCTCCACAGTTCTGGCAGACAAGCAGAAAGAACTGCAGGCAACCAACACTGAAGTCACATACCTGGAGGAGGAGCTGTACAGTATAGACACAGACTGTGGGGAAAGGACTAGTTGCAGCCTCTGCACTGCTTCTGCTAACTGTGTATGGTGCGAGGTGGAAAAGCGTTGTGCACCGGGAGGGGTGGAAGGACCTTTAGGAGCTGCTTGTATGCTGTATAGGTACAAAGAGTGTCTGAATCCGGAATGCAGGGATGGACGGTCCTGCACTGCTTGCGTCGTTTTGGGGTGTATTTGGTGTGCACATGGGGAAATTTGCCTTGGAAAAAGCCATCAAACCGGAATATGCGGATTTCCTTCAGCTCTAGAGTCTGTCAATCAGTGCAAACTCGCAGATTTAAAGGCAGGCAAGCCAAAGAACCCATACACTCCCCAAACACTCTCTATGAACCCTACAAATGCCTACCCCAACGACAAGTATAGGAAACTACAGCAACTCAAAAGCTCTCAAGTCTTCTTGCAGCAGACTATTAGCGTCCTGCAGGCAGCACTTCAGAAGTTGCAGGAAAAGTTGGAGAGACCAGTGGCTCGACATGCTGAAATGCAGGCAATTTCGCAACTTGCAGACAGAATCGACGCTGAGATGCAGAAAAAGGAGAAAGAAAGCAGCGAAATTAGTGCTTTGAAGGAGCGAAATGCGAGGGAATCGAAGGGGGGAAATTCGAGTAAGGAGGAAATTCCGCGAGAAATTCAGACCTAAAAAGCTCTAATAAATGTAGAGAAATTAGCAGTTTTCCCTGTGGAAATGAGCGACTTTGATATAGAGAAATCGACATTTCCCTTCCTATATGCATTCTAGGCTTATAAATATACGTGCACTTACTTGCGTTCTTGTGTGCCTCTCAGTCTCTTTTCAAACGCCGACAGTTTCGACTCCAGCGCCGGCCGATTATCCCTCAGCGCCTTCAGTCTGCCCTTCAAGTCCAAGACCTTATTCCTCAATTTGGGCTGCAATGAGGGTCTTTCCAGCCCTCTATCAGTCAAAGGAGTGCGTAAAGGACTGTGAATCACTGAGATGGGCGTAGGCTTTGGGTAGTCCTGGGAAGTAGCGCTGGTAATGGACTGGTAGGACTGTCTTTGGGGACTGGGGGGCTGGGGCAGGGAGGCTTCAGTGTCGATGTAACGGGTGTTGAGGTCTTCTTGGCAGGCAGGGGAAAAGCAGGGCGATTTGGGGGGAGTTTGCTGGGAAAGCAGCTTTAAAGTCCGTTCTTTCTTGCTGTTTGCCTTCGAAATCAGCTCCAAGGCCAGTTTAGGCGGCTTTGTAGGCTTTTTGGCCAGTGGAGGGCCTTGGAAGGAGGCTAAGGGCGATTTTGAACTGCTGGTGGACATTTCCCCAGGCTGCAAATCCGCAATTCGTCTATACAGGCTTTGATTTTCCGCTTTAACTTCCTCCAATTGGGCTAAAAGGCGCTGATTGCTGGCGTTTAAATGGTCAAAAGAGGTCTGAAGGTGCTTCCGAGCGCCCACCGCCGCTTCCAACTCCTCCCCTTTCCCTGCCAATTGCCTCTGCAAGTCGCTATTTTCCTTCTTCAGCAGGAAATTCCGCTTTTCGCTTTCCTTTTCCCGCTCATTCCTCAAGGCGATTTCCTTCTCCAAGTAGCCAATGCGGGCACTTTGAGTCACAATGGAGCTTTCAAAAGCTGCCAATTTCACTCTCAAATCCGCCAAATCTTCAGTGGATTTGTCACTTTCAGTGCGTTTCGCGTCAGTTTCGGTGGAAAGTCGGTCCAAATAAATAAACCGCTGGGGGTGCTCGAAGGACTGCTCGGCGGCCTGGGTCTCAGGGAGGGCGGCAGGCTCAGTGCTGGGGGAGAAGAGGAAGACTGGAGATTTGAAGGGGGGAAGTTGGCGGTTTAGTGGGGAATCCACGGTTTTCAGCGACATTGGAGACTGAATTTCTGAAAAAGGCCGTAGTTTCGTGGGTAAAACGGACTGTCTGGAGTACGGACTCTGGTCTCTACCCGGAGTTTTGACAGGCCGAGCTGCTCCCTCGCCTGCCAAAGCCACTACAAAGTCATTCCCGCAGGCCAAGCCTCGCACAGCCCTGCTCCCCAGCATAGTCACGAGCACAGGCGCCTTTCTCGGCTTGAAGTCGCCTAATCCCAGCTCCCCTGCTGCATTACTGCCCCAAGTCCACACTCTCCTGGACACGTCAAGTGCAGCCCCGAAGCCACTCCCCATTTCCACGTCTCTGAAAGGCACGGAAGTGGTGACTCTGCAGGGAAACAGCTTCTCGCCGAAGGGTCCGCTGCCCCAGATGTACAGCTCTCCCTTAGTGCTGAGAGCTGCGGTGTGACTGCCGCAAGCCACTTTCTCCACACACACGCCTTCCAAGGACCTGACTTTGGTAGGGAAGCGAGCACTCACTTTGTTGCCAGTGCCTAGTTGGCCCAGGGAGTTCCCACCCATTGCATACACCTTGCCTCCGTAGGTAGTGTAGGCAGTGTGCACTACTCCGCAGCTGACCTGCTTCACTTCCGCCTCAGTGTTCACAGCCACTGCAAGTTGAGCAGTTCTCAGACCAGTCCCCAGCTGGCCGGAGTCTCCAGAACCACATGTGAGGAGTATGCCTTTGGACTCTGGGGTGATGGCGAGTAGGGCGGTATGGCGGGAACCGCAGCTGACCTGTCGGAGTCGCAGGTGTGCGGGCAGTTTGATAGGCTGGGGAGTGCGTTCTGAGTTGCTGGAACCTCTGCCCAGTGCGCCGCAGTCGCCTTTGCCCCAGGAATACCCTTGGCCGTCGCTGGTGATGGCGACCGAGTGGGCGGCTCCGCAGGCAACTGCGCAGACTGGAAGCTCGCTCAGGTCCTTTAGAAGTGTAGGGACCCTCACACACTTGCCAGCCACTTCCCCTATCCCCAGTCTCCCATCAGCACTGCTTCCCAGGACATACACCCAGTTTCCCTCCGTCAGCATCAGGGTGTGTTCCGCTCCGCAGGCCATTGCTCTGATGCGCAGGGTAAAGTGCACGGGAATAGGCAGAAATTGCAGGCTTTCCGCCTCGCTGCCGAGCTGTCCTTGGCTTGCGTTTCCCCATGCATACAGCTCTGTGCTTTCTGTGGCTTCGTCCATGTTAGTAGGACTGAATGCTGCTGAGGCAGCCTATGGGAAGTATGAGAAAACCCACCAGCCTAAACCCAGCAGCATGGCAATAGAGCCCACGACAGGGACACACATGCTCTGAGCCTCCCCATAGTTCTTCACCTCTGCTTCCTTGTAAGGCGGCAGCGACCTTGCGTCTTCCGAGGAGCGGGCGCCCTTGGAATGCAGTCCTCTCCGAATAGAGACTCGAAAGAGTTCATCTGCACTGGGCATAGCGCTGGCAATAGGCTCTGCCTCTGGCAACGGCAGTTCTGCCCTCTTCGCCCTGCCATCCTTTAGTGTCCGTCTCACCTTCGACACTATCGTTTCTTCCAACTGTCGCTTTTTCGGGCTATTCATTACCATTGCGTAATCTCTACACCTCTAAACCCCTACAAAGAAGTCTTTAGACGTGTTCGCTTCCGCTTCGAACTCTTCAGGCAGCGGGAAGGTGTCGAAATAGCAGGTTTCCAGAGGGGTTTTGACCCGGTTGACCATAGGCGGAGAGAGTTGCTGGTTCTCAGCACGAGACCAGTCGATAGAGGAGAAGAAAGGGTGGTTTTTGATTTGGTCATCAGAGGGTCGCTTTTTCGGCTGTTTGCTTAGAAGTGCATCGATTAGTGAGCAGGCGGAGTGGCTGAAGTAGCCTGGGAAGCGGACTTCCACAGTGAGGATTTTGGTGTAAAGGGTGTAGGGAGAAGGGTCGTAAAAGGGCGTTTTGCCGCTCAAGAGTTCATACAGGAGAATCCCAAACTGCCACCAATCTGCCTCGTAGCCGACTCCCACCCTTTCCACCATCTCCGGAGCCATATACTCCGGCGTGCCACAGAGAGTATTGGTCCGCCCTCCGTACTTCAGGAACTTAGCCAAGTGCAGGTCGACGATCTTCACATGTCCTTCATTGTCCAGAAGCAGGTGCTCCGGCTTCAGGTCTCTGTATACAAACCGCCATATGTGCACGTCACATAGTGCACAGAAGACTTCGGCAGCGTAGAACTCCACTTCTCGCAGGGTGAACCGCCCCAGTTGCCGCAAGACACGAAACAGCTCGCCGCCTTGGATGAAGTCCATGACTAGGAACACAGTGCGGTTGTCTTGCCCGGAACCTAGCAATCGAGGGATCCACATACTTCTGATCACTACCAAGGCCTGCAGCTCATTCTTGAAATGTCGAACTTCGGCGGATTTTATTAGTTGCGCTTTGGAATAGGTCTTCAGAACTGCGGGTTTGTTGAGGGGTTTGCAATAGGCGACTCGCACAAAGGCGCATCCGCCGATTCCAATAATCCTGCCCAGGTCGAAGTTCTCCAGAGTGAAACGGGTGCCTGGGCTGCCAGAGTTCGCAGATATACTCCTCGTAATGCTCTTGTCCGACTCGGCTGCCTGGCCACAGGAGTTGAGACTCACACAACCGCGGAGGTGCTGGCTCTCTTGTTGGCCACCAATTGCACTGCCTCCCATTACTAAGGCTGGAGAGCCATTAGCTACTTGCCAGTAATCCGCTTTCGCAGCTGGCTTTGCTCTTCCTTTTCGCGCTCGAACTGGCCCTCGCGGGAGTAGTACTTATCGCGCATGGCTTCCTTCGTGATTTTCTTCAGCATGACTTTGGGGAAAATCCGCAGCAGCGTCCAGGCCAGGTCCAAACTCTCCACAATGCTGCGGTTCTCATTCACACTCTGCGTCAAAAACTGGCTCTCGAACTTCTCCATAAACTCCAGATACAGCAAATCGTCCGAAGACAGCGCCTCCTCCCCCACCACCGCCTTCATAGCAGCAATGTCCTTCCCTATCGCATAGTTCGCATAGAGCTGGTCACTGACATTCGGATGGTCCTCTCTGGTCATTCCTTCTCCAATGGCGCTCTTCATGAGACGAGACAGTGACGGCAGGACGTTGATAGGCGGGTAAATCTGCTTGTTGTGCAGTTGCCGGTCGATGAAGATCTGTCCTTCCGTGATGTACCCGGTCAGGTCAGGGATGGGATGCGTGATGTCGTCGTTGGGCATGGTCAGGATGGGGAACTGGGTGATGCTTCCATTTTTGCCTTCCACTCTCCCTGCACGTTCGTAAATGGTGGATAAGTCCGTGTACATGTAGCCGGGGTAGCCTCTGCGGCCTGGCACTTCCTCTCGGGCTGCGGAAATCTCTCTGAGTGCGTCAGCGTAGGAACTCATATCTGTCATAATGACTAGCACGTGCAGTTCTCTCTCGTAGGCTAAGTACTCGGCTGTAGTCAGGGCAAGGCGAGGTGTGATGATGCGCTCGATTGTGGGGTCGTTGGCGAGGTTCATGAAGAGGGCGACTCGCTCCATGGCGCCGGTTTCTTCGAAGTCGGAGCGGAAGAAACGAGCAGTTTCCATGTTCACGCCCATAGCAGCGAAGACCAGACAGAAGTTTTCTGCAGAGTGGTCAAGCACATCTTTTCCCTTGACAAGAGAGGCTTGTCTGCAGATCTGCGCACCAATGTCGTTATGAGGCAGACCAGCCGCAGAGAACAGAGGGATTTTCTGCCCTCTAGCGATGGAGTTCATGACGTCAATAGCGGAGATGCCAGTTTGGATCATTTCCTTGGGATAAACACGCATGCACGGGTTGATCGGCTGGCCCTGGATATTGAGCAGGTCCTCCGCAAGCACAGGCGGGCCCTTGTCAATAGGCTGTCCCGAGCCATTGAAGACTCTCCCCAGCATTTCCTCGCTAATGGCCATTCTCAGTGTAGAGCCTGTAAACTCACATCGAGTGTTGAGTGAGTCAATTCCCGAAGTGCCTTCGAAGATCTGCACGACTGCACGCTTGCCTGCGATTTCCAGCACTTGCCCCTTGCGTACGCTCCCGTCGCCCAGGTGGACGTTCACGATTTCCGCGTACTTCGGGAACTTCACGTTTTCGAGAATGACGAGAGGACCCTCGACTCCTGCCACAGTCCGGTAGTCCACGACCGGACTTACGAGGTAGTTCCGCATCGCTGCTGCAGCGTTGATGGTGGCCACAGACGCCATTTTACCAATGCAGCGGGGCAGGCGGAGACTTGGGAGTATATGGAAATCAAGGTGGAGCTGCCTGCAGTGCGCATCTCCACGCCGCTACTTGCAGCTTCAATGAGTCCCAAGACCAGTAGGCAGTCCTTCCCTCACAAGTGTGGCCGCTCCAAGCCACAGCCCTGTCCTCTCCTCACGACTTCCTGCTTCCTCAGTCCGAAAAGCCAAGAAGACAAAAGTCCGATCTCAATCCACTCCTTATCGCCCTCCAATAGACATAGGAAGAAAGAAGATTGGCGTGGGGAAGCCATGCGACTCTGGAAAACCCGCGAAATGGCTCCAATCACTCGACTGCGCACAAAGCTCATGAACACACGCAAAAGACTGCCGCGGCTGAAGAAGGAGGAAAGCCTTGCGCGTCTCTTCAGCGTATACAAGCTGCGGAAGACTGAAATTAGTCTGGTGGGGGAGAGACTGAACAGACCCAAGAAAAGGACGCCTCAATTGCAAGGCTGGGAGACGCCTGGGTGGGAGGGGGCGGCTTTGTTGTAACGGAGACACGACTGAATTACACAGACTGCACAGTTCCAGGTAGTTACAGCAACTAAACTGGGTAATCATACTCAGAGACATCCAACCTGAAGCGACTGTAGAAATGTAGAGCCAGAGAAGTTACAGCGGGTCAGATTAGCCTGTAAGTTCTAATTGGGACTTAGGTAGCTGCATGCTGGGAGTATTCATAATGAGGAAGTCTGTACAGGCATAAGCTAGGCTGCTTGGTGACCGAAGGTGTGCTCCTCCTCTGCTTCAAAGCGGAAGACTTGGCCGAAGGTTGGAGTACTTAGTGGAAGACGTCCTTCCTCCGCTGCGAGGCTCAACACCTGCAGTTCTTTACCATGTTCGCCCACTGGCTGCTGAGTGGGGTCTTCGCCGTCGTCATTGTTCACATGCTTCTCAATGGTCAGCAGGTCCAGTTCGGAAGGCTCAGGCCTTTTGGTCTGACAGCAGCCCATCTTTACGAGGTCCTATGGGCTGGATTAGGAGTGGAAAAGAGGATTTTAAGGTCACGATGGAAAAGAAAAGCAGTGAGATCGGTAGGAAAACTGGGAATTGTAAGTTTGATAGATGAAGTTGGGGAGTTATGTTGTAGACTAATACGAACAGCCTTCACAACCCACTCCTCTAAAACCAGTCCTTTCACCTCATTGCCTAGTCCAGAGACTGCAGTCACACTTAACTCCCCTAATTCACCAATCCCAATTTCCCTTCCTTTCTCAGTTACCATTTCCCACTCTGCGAATCAATGGGCTGTTGCGTTCACCACAAGCCCGAAACCCTCAATTTCGAGCTCATCCTCAAGTCCGACCCCAGGCCCTGCGTCCAGCCTCCAACCGACGGCTTCTGCGACGTTTCCCTGGAGTCCCAGCGCTCCCCAGTCCTCGACGAAGTCCCCTCCCCCCTGCCCTCCTTCAGCTTTATGTCCGCTGACAAGGGCACTCGCTACTTCATCGAGAAAGTCACGCAAAGAAGCAACGAAGACACCTACATAAATCACTCAATGCTGACGGAAACCAGGGAAGAAGGCACTGCTTCTGGAGGACAGTTGGGCCCTTACCATGCGAGGTATAGGTCTGCGGACTGTGCGGGACTGGGCACAGGCTTGGAGGTGAGGGGCAGAGGGGAAGTGAGGCTGATAGACAGCGGAGTGGAGGCGCAGACTATGAGGATTGTCAGGGCTAACCTTAGGTGTTGTTAGTAGACGCAGCCAATAGTCGTAATTGTTGATTTTGGAAGGGAAATTTAGGTAGAAAAGCCTTATTTGACTGATATTTCTATCAAACTCAGTCCTTATGGTGGATTTTTCAGCTGCAAATGTCCCTTTTTCAGTACCTTTCCCTACGAATCCCTCTCAAATGGCAGTTTCCAGTGTCTTAAAGCAGTAATAAGCATGCGACCAGGCCCGGAAGGCAGTTCCAGGCGCTACAGCACAGTCCTCGACCACCAAAGCAAGCAGTCCTTCTTCCTGCGCACCAACCCTGCCTACCACTTCAAGGACTTGTGCGAGTTGAAGCTCCTCATTGAGGAGAAAACGCCGCAACCCACAGCGTTCTCCGTCTATAATGTGCTAAAGAGACGCTACTCAAAGGCTGTGCAAATCAGCCCTGCAAAGGGCTCCCAGACCCAGCGACAGCACTCAGACTGCTCAGTGCAGAGACAGGGCAGTGTGACCACTCGCTCCGCCACTCTCTTCCAACTCACACGACTGCCCAAGTCCCCGCTCTTTCACACCTACACCGCCCGTCCTGCCAGACGCTCCAAAGCTTCTCGCCTGTCCAGGAAACTCAGCAAAATCGACGCGCAGTGCGAATTGCTGAAAAGTGGACTACGCACTGAGCGACTGGACACAGACGCTCTTAGGCGAGCGGCTGCTGCGGATATCGAAGGTGTTAGAGAGTCTTTGGAACTGAAAATCGCGGAAAGCGGGAGAAGTAGTTTGCCAGCCTCTTTACTCGCTCTGCGGAGTCGCAGAACCCAGTCCCAGCCCGAGCCAGATGGCAAGGTGAACTTGGAAGTGGCAGAAAACCTGCGAGAGTACAAGCAACACCTGTGGAGAAACGCAGTGAAGCTGAGACTGAAGAAGGAGATGAGGTATGTGTACACAATGGGCACTTGCACAGTGCTGCCAGACGCCCGGTAGACTATCAGGGTAGACCTGTGCTATTAGCCGGGACTGAAGCATATAGAACGGGAAATTGCTAAGTTCGTAATAGCCGTACTAAGGGCTGTAGACCTGCACTGTCGCTATCCAACATGTCAATAGACTGAGGAAATCGTCCAAACCGCAGATAGCGGTCTAATTCCGATATATACTAATGAACCCTTCTTTTCCTATCACCCTCGACTACGTCACCTCTCTGCACTCCTCCCTGCGCAGCCTCGACCCGTCCTTCCCCCAGCCTTTCCCTGCCCAAGACTCCTCCAGTCTGCAGCTCTACCTGACCTCAGCATGCACCCACCTCGTCCAACTCTTGGAAGAGAAGCAGGAACAGCCCGGCCTCAACAAGTTAGTCCGCACCTTGCAGGCGGAAAGGAGGAGTCTAGAGGAGGAGAATGAGGAACTCAGGGAAGAGCTGGAAAGGCTGCAGAGAGACTCAGAGGACGAAGAGACGGAAAACGGGGATAATTTGACCAGACTTTTGATGGTAAATGTCCTAAAAAAGACGTTGGAGTCAAAGGAACTGACATTCGAGCAGAAAGAGAGGGAGATGAAGCAGACCATTGGGGAGAAGGAGGAGGAAATTCGGAGTGTGGCAGCTGCACTGGCTTTGGAAACTGCGAGGCATGTCAAGCCACTAGGGTGTGATGTAGCCCTCCAGACCTTATCAACCCCTGTAAAGGACTCAGAAATGCAAATTTACGCAGTGAAAGTGCACCCACAAGAAACTCAGACCCAGGCTATAGGAGAAAGTAAGGACTGCCAAACTGACTCTGGGCCTGAAAAGGCGCATAGAGAAATACAGACTCTGTCTGGACTAAGGCAGATTGAAAGGGGACTGGGCGGCATTTCGATCCAGACACAAATGGATTATGTGGGGGAATGTGGACAAAAAGAGGTGCAGACTGACTGGAACTTGGGGAATATAGAGGAGGAAACGCAAACTTACCCACTGGCTGAGTACTGTTGCAGGGAAATGCAGACGGAAAGTGGGGGAAAGCCACTTCAGGCAGAGGTGCAGGCCACTGCGGTATCCGAAAGTGTGGACACACAGGTGGAATTACTCGAAACAAAGGAAATCGGAGCCCAAACCAATCCCAATATACTGCAAATTCACCCCAAAACGATAGACTTTACGCTAAAAAGAGAGAAAGTAGCAAGGACTTCGACAGAAATGCAGACAGAAAGCCCAGTGCTGGCCTGGGAGCCGGCTGTACCAGACCCCACCCTATGTGCCACCGAGGCCTACGTCCAAACCCAGCTAGACCTAGAATCCCAGTGGATTCAGACCGAAGCCACAGAAGAAAAAGAAGCCCTAGTGCAGACTTCCCTGGATTTAGCCGACTTTGTGCAGCTAATAGTGCCTGAAACTGCTACTATTGGCTTGCAAACTGCTGTGTCTATATGGAAACAAGGGGATGTGGAAGTGCAGGTCAGGCCTAGTACTACAGCGCAAAGGTCTGGCTCTGATAGAGACTCGCTGATGCAGTTTGAAGCCACTCAGACTGAGCTGAAAGGGGAAAATCGCTGGACGCAGACGGTGGCAGCAGCTCGAAGAAATGCAGAAATGCAGTTTAGACCTTGTGGAGTGGATAAAGAGACTGAAGCGGATATAAGTAGGGAACGAGCCTATTTGGAAGCGCTCCCTGCAAGGCTGGTTTCTCCGAAACAGGCGCAAAAGTCGTTTTTGCTACTGAAGCCGACTCCGAAGGCTACGAGGAACTCTGCAGCTCAAACTCCCTCGCAGGACTCGAAGTCTGCCTTTTCCCTTCAGTCCATTGCAGTGCCTGCCCGGCCTTCCTTCCCTACCAAACAAGCAGCTCAGTGGACGACTTCGCTGCCTCTCTCCCCGAAAGACCCTGAGTTCAGCTTGCCCATGGGTACTTCTCCTAGAGGCGCAGAGGAGCGCTTTCCAATGCCCCAAAAGGCATTGAACAAGAGCGAAAGCTCAGAACTATCAGCCTGGGAAGCCCAGCTGCAAGCCAAGGAAAGCACACTTCTCGGTCTCACACAGCAGCTGCGACAGCGGGAAAGAGTTACATTAGAGCGTGAGCAGCGCCAAAGAAGGCGGAAACTCTTCGAAGCGGGGGCGGTTACTCAGCTCTACCCAGTTGTGCAGAGGCGGGAGACTGAGAAATCACTCACTGACAGGTAGTTTGGAGAGGTAAATGGGATTTGAACCTTTGGCTGCTGTGTGCTGTCAGTAGGGAGTTGAGCAATGGCCTGCAGCAAAGGTATTTCAGTACCACTTGGAAAACAGCCGTTTGTCAGCTATTTCGCACTAGAAAGGACACTATTACATGCCTACTAGGTCCTTACATTCCTAGTTCTCTAGCAAGTAGGTCAATTTCCCCTCTGCCCAACTCTATAAAATGGAGCGCAGTGTGCTGGACCGCTGGCCTCCCCAAGCCACTCAAGTCTTCTACGACTCTTTCCAGCGGCGCATCCTACTCAAGCAAGGCAACAGTTGCCGGACTTTGCACGTCGATACACTCCTGGAAAGCCCAGTACTGGAAGTCCCAGAGGAGCGCCTCTGCCTGGCAGTGCTGGATGCCAGTCTGTCGACTCTGGCGATGGCTCGCAGTCCCTCTACGCTCGTAATTCCCTCACAAAGGAGTTGTTCTTCCTCAGTTCTCAGTATACCTTCGAGATAGTGGGCGGGTCTAGACGGGAAATACTGGGCTTCCACTGGATCCAGCACTTCACTTGCGACTGTGTCCTGATCCACTCCACCGGACTAGACTTCTACAGACTGGAAGACCTGCGACTGAAGCATGTGAAGTACATAAAGCAGCAGTTGACTCATTACTGGGTGGAAGCAGGCACTGGAACTGTGGTTTTGGCCTGTGTGCAGCGTCCGACTGAGCTGCTGACTTGCTTCCTGCAGGACCAGAGTGGGCAGTTCCTGGGACCGACTTTTGAGCCGGAGCATGAAGAGGTTGACCATTTGGGCTGGACCACCCGGCAAAGGACGAGTGGGGAGTTGGGGGAAAGCCTGGGCTGTGAGAAAGACGACTACAGAGCAGTGCTTTCAGTCGTATATGGACAGGTTCTCTTCCTCTACTTCTCTACTGCTTCAGGACGAGTGTCGCTGTACCGTTTAGAGCAGACGAAGGTGTCGAAACTGCCGTTCGTGTTGGACACTTGTCCAGGGATTAGTGACCTCCGCTGCATCGACAATTTGCTGATTGTGAGTTCTTTGTCCCGCCAGTCCTCGGCTCTTTTCGACCTTTCCTTTCCGGAGCCCACAGAATCGCTCTGTCTAACTGATCATTGCAAAGACCCAAATTTACCAGCAACAGATCAAGTTCCAGACAGGGACTCTATCGCTTTACTGGATATGTACGTATCCGTCGCCTCTGTCAATTCCTTTTTCCAGCTCCTCCCTACCCAAATCGCAGTCGACCACGACTTGCTTATCGATGTGAAGGAGGGAGCAGCGTATATGTTGGGAGTCCGGCTGGAAGCCATAGCGAGAACTATGAGTGAACGAATAGACGCAGTGGACTTCCTAATGAGGCGGAAGCACTGCGGAGAGCTGGCGGCGAGGTACATATGTGAGGAAATCCAGCATCGAAGTTCCCTCACGTCCATATCGAGTCTGCTTACTATCTTCGTTTCTCACTTTTCAGACCTTCATTGTGACTCGAAGGCTTTGCAGGAGGATATACTGAGGTGCCTGTTTGAGCCTATGTGGCAGGGTCAGTTCAGGTCGGAGGAAATAGACTACTTCACTGCTGTATCCCTAGAGTACGATAGACTGGTCCTGGAGCAGGGACAGGACACTTCTGAGGCATTTCAATTATTCCTGCTAGAGCGACTTATCGCCAATCGCTGTATTGACACAGTAATATCCTTGATTCATAGATCCATATTTGCCACTGCTCTACCCATTGCAGTTCTCCTGGTAAACACAGAATACCCCCTTCTCCGGGCCTTCGGACTGGACATGCTCTGGAGATTAGAAGAAACTGAGATGCTAGTTCAAGCGCTGTGGAAGCTAAAGCTGGCGTTTGAGGCGGAGTTAGTGGCGGACAGCGCAAGTTTCCTCTTCCTGCCGCAGGCGAATATTAGTATGCCTAGCTAATAGGAGGCAGGGAAGCTGCTCACGGTTGTCTGCTTGCTGCGCGGCTCTGAGCCGAGTTGGAAGTCGCACTTCAGCTTTATCATTAGCGCCTTTTCACCCTGCAGAGAATTGGTGAGCCGTATAGTCTGCGCCACTTGCTCCCCTGTCGCCATCGTAGTGCTGGAGGCAGGACTCAACTGCAGCTGGACATGCTTCGGCACTGCGACTTGCAGTTTAAAGGCAGTAATCACCGAACTCGACACATTCCGTGTAGTCGCTTCTATAGTGGTTATCTCCGGGTTGCCAATGTCTTTCTTCGTGCAGACCATAGTCACGACCACATCTTCATCTTGAATTGGAGTGAGTGTGAGTGCGTCTGTGGAGTCAGAGGACAGTGCAGGCGCTGCAGGAGGGGACTGGAAGGCGTTGAGAATGGGAGTGCTGGAGCCGAATATATCGTCTAAGGTGGGAGTGGCGGTGGGAGCGGGCCGCTCTTCGGTGGGCTGTGTCTGAGACGGTTCATCTGTACCAAGGAGAAGGTCGATATCGAGCATGTTTTTGGCCAAAGCCTTAGGAGGGTTCAGTGGCGATTTGGAGCCTTCTTCGTCATCGACCACAGGCTGGCCTTCCCCCTTTTCCAGCCGAAGAGCGGGAATCGGCTCCAATAGTCCTACTCTAACCCGGTCCCAATGTACGTCCATCAGTTTCAAGTACTCACAGGCGCGTTGCTGTATCTCCACACTCATTGCAGTGGTTTCCCCATTGATCAGGTCCAGCAGCCTGGCTCTCATCCCCGGCATCCTCACTGTCAGTTTGATTAGTGCTGTGAGGATGTATTGCCGGGTGATATCAGCAGGCCGTGAAGCCAGCATTTCCCCTAAGTACTCACACAGTTCGATTTCCCCCACCGAGCTTTCCACCCCATCAGGTCCTTGCACTGTCTGCTGCACCAAAGAAGCCCCGAACTCGCCCATCGCCCACACTGCTAGTTGCACTAAACCCGCACTTCCTGAGTTCTCCTTCACTGCGTGGTACAGCTTGTGGACGGAGTAAGTCTGTAGTTCAGGTGTAGCGGCCATCAAATGAGCCGCTGTCGCTATTGATTCTTCTGGTACGAAACGGCCTGCGAGCGTGAGTACACGCACAATGGTGTCAATGTGCCACTTCTTATTAGGACTGAACCGCTCCACAACTAGACATACCTTCGACACCAGGACATCCTTGAAGTCAGCCTCTGCAGTCAGCAAATAGTCCAGTAACTCCTTCACAATAGTCTTGATGTTCGATTCATTGGTGATTGCGATGGTCAAGTCTAAGGCTTTGCGGCGAATGACGCCGTCCTGGTCCCGCAAGCACTCCGTGATAGTGGTTTTGTGGCGCTGCACCGCATTAGCATCCAGGGAGACGAGTCTGTGCAGTGTATTGAGTGCTACGTACCTGATGTTATTGTCTCGGTTGAGTAGGAAGCGACCCATGATGTTGACAGCCAAGACTCGCAGTCCACTGCTGGCCTCTATGTCCAGGATGACCTTCACACACTCATACAGGATGGAGTTGCCTGTGTTCTTCGTGCACTCTGTGTTCGTGGCTAGTTGTGCAAGGGTGTCATTCATCTCTTCACTCGCTTGTCTGTCCTTGTGGCCGAGGAGTCTCAACATGCGCAGTAGCGCTACTTGCAGAAACGGATCAGTGATCCCTGATATATCATGCTCAGGACTATACCCAGACAGCAGCAGATTCTTCAAAGCGCGAGTTAAAAGCTGCGTGAATTGGCGGAAGTCACGGACTTGGTCAGGGTTAACTCTGCAGATTTCCAGCATGAGAGTGACTGCTGTGAGCAGTACTCCGTGGTTGCGGTCCTCCAGGATGCTGCCTAGATGCCTGGCGAAGTCTTCGTTCAGCTCAGGGCACTTCAGAATCACCCGCACAGCTGCTAAGTTGGCCTTTTTGCGGATGAAGCTGTTGGAATGGAGAAGTAAAGTTTCGACGTTCTTCGCCAAGTCTCTGCACATATCCGCAGTGCCAACATTCGCCAGCGCAGTCAAGGCCAATGCAGAGACTTGGTTATTGCTGGACTGCATGTCTTGTTGTATATGATTAGTGACCATCATGAGGACGTCGTCCTTGTCATTGAGTAGTTGGGTGAGGCCGAGGTACCCTACGCGCTTTTCTGTGAAGTCTTGAGAGGCGATTAGCTTCAGACACTCGACTTGGCCGAAGTGGGTTTGGTAACCCATCATTTGGATGAAGAGAAGCTTCGTCACACTGCGATGCCGGAAGGCGCAGCGGTCGTCACGGAAGGAATTGCGGATTTTCGCACTTTCCTGTCCTATGACGGCCCTTTCCTCCGCAGCGGTCTTGCAGGCGCGCACTTCCTTGATCAGGTCACGCAGCGGCAAAGGCTCGTCCTGCATTATTATACACTAATGGGCAGCTCTTCGCGCATTCACGGCTCTATGCATTTTGCGCAGATAGACCTCGTCCAAATCGTAGCAGTCCTTGTACTCGTACCGTCCTAGCGCAGAGCGCCGTAGAACCGGGTCCTTCTGCAACTTGGTACGATACCCACCTCTCGATGCGACTCTTTTTTGGTGAGTGGCAGGAGTGCGGATGCCATGGTCAGGTCGAGTACTCAGTCGACGGTAGTACTCCATCACAGTGGGCTGCAGAGGCACACGAATAGACTTCGGAAGGATGGGAGGCGGGGAGGGCGACGGGTCTCGCCCCACACATAGACTGAGAGTAGAGTCAGGCTCGGGGGAGTCCTCCCGAGTACTGCGCTGGAGTCTACGCACTGACCTGGTGGATTTCCGGGTAGTGAGTGGACGAGTAAGCTGTTCCAGCACAGTCACTGCCGAGGAGCAGTGCACAAACGCTCGAATGACCTGCCGCTTCTGCCTCGGCTTCTGGTCTGGAGACACACAGCGGTGGCTCTGGGACCTGTGAGTCGCAGGCCTGCCTACCTCCAAAGTCCTCAGGAACTGCACAGCAGGGTCGAAGTGCGCCTGGAACTCGAAAGTGGCCGGAGCCCGACCTGTGCCAGCCTTCCTTTTCCTCTCATAGTCCAGTGCTTCTGTACTGCGAGGCTCTGTGCGCTGCTGGACTTCCTCGGCCTCGGGCAGCAGGATTGGCCCAGGGATGTGCACTTGGGGCCGGGAGGCAGGACTTTCGCTCTTGCGGTGAGATTGAGCCATTAGCTGCTTTCGCAAGCGCTATGTATAAGACCTAGATATGCTCTGTGTCGCTTGGTTGAGGAATGGTGGAGAGATGTTCACAGTGGTCTTCTAAAGGCGCAAATCTCTAGTGCAATTGCAGCAATATGTATAGAAATAATTCTGATTTACGCTTTACACAGGCAATTGAGTGCCAAAATGCACAGACCTGGCCCTGTCCCTCGGACTATCGACCCACGGAGCAGCCTTAAAGAGCTGTTTCCGCCTCAATATGGAGCCAGTTCCCGCCTCAGCACTGAGCCGCTCCTCCAACTCCCTCAACTCCGCCATCCTGCGCAGTTGCTGACTCGAACAGTCGTGACAAATCCGCAAGTCAACTAAGTAAGCAGTACACACACTAGCCCTGGGCAGCTCTGTGGGCGATTTAGACCGGGGGCAGGACTCGAGGGAGCGTCTGCCCTGCAAGGAGTGGCAATCTGCCTTTGTATTGCTGCGCAGAGACCCGGAGATGTTCCTTTTCACTGCTGGTACTGCTTGTGGGTTGCTGCAGCGGAGAGATGCAAGGGCGGATAGGTGGGCGAATGCAGCCAATCGCCGTACAGGGCCGATTTCCCCTGCAGTTTCCCTCTTGACTCCGGCCTTCAGCCTCACCACTATCGTCTTCACCTGCCTACAGCTCTCTTCTAAAGGACTCAATTTGCTCTCTTTGAGGGTCAGTTTCGCCCGTGAAGAGCTCTGCTTCGCTGCTCCGCTTCCTCGGCTGCGTAGAGCCCTGCAGACCAGGTCTCTGCCCAATCTCTCCGCAGACCTCATATCGGCGACTATTAGGGAAGGGAAGGCTGGCATTGCATAAAAAGGGATGGCGGACTACACGGTGCGGACCCGGAAGGTGATGACCAACAAACTGCTCAGGCGCAAGCAAATGGTAGTGGAGGTGATTCACCCTGGGCTGCCCAATGCGAGCCGCGAGTCCCTGCGTGAGAAGCTTGCGAAGGTATACAAGACCCGCCCCGACCAAGTAATGGTCTATGGCCTGAGGACAGCCTTCGGAGGCGGCAGAACCACAGGCTTCGCCCTCATCTATGACTCGAAGGAGTGGCTCATGAAGACTGAGCCGAAGTACCGTCTGAAGAGAGACAAGTACGTCGAATACAAGCGGGTTGGCCGCAAGCTGAAGAAGGAGCGCAAGAACAAGCAGAAGAAGGTCCGCGGCACTGCCAAGGCCAAGGTAGGTCTGGGCCAGAAGAAGTAGCTAAGAAATGGTCCGCAGAGCTATTATAGCCAGAGTACTGTAGCAGTGGCTATTAGCACTGCTATCTCGCCTACACAGGACTGCTATTCGCCTGCTTGGACTTGGGCTTTAGCCTCAGCGAGGCTCTTTCCAGCCACCTGCTGGGTCCCGACCTCAGCACTGAGTCAGAGTCTCTGGACTCGTTCAGGTTGGCAGCACTGGGACAGTAGGAAACTCTCACAGGCCGACTAATCTTCCCTACCCGGACCCGCTTAAAGCCAGTGAGCAGCACTTTCGCAGGCTGCACTGAATCAGAACTCGTGCGAACTCCCTGAGGGCTCTCCACTGACAGGTCTTTCCCCAGGCGAGAAAGCCGGGTGGGAGGACGGGAGTAGTTCCCGAAGACGAAGGGAGTCTTGGGTCTGGACTGCTTGGTGGAACGCACGCAGGACTTCGACCTGGGCACAGAGTGTCTTTTGCTCTTCCGCACAGCCTTCCTCTTCGACTTACTGTAAATAAACGCCTGCTTGCCGTCGTCATTATCCGACCCCAACGAATCCGACCCTCCCTCGTCACTGCCCAGGTCCGCCTGCACCAGTTCCGCCGGCATTTCCCCCGCCTGCGCAATGGCCTGCATAGCAGACTGCACGTCTAGCTTCTCTTCCTCCTCCTCAGGTGTGGACTGGGGGACGTGCTGGGCGTACAGGACTTGGTAGGCTTTGGTTTCGAATTCGGAGACTTTGGTCCAGAAGTCTTCGTCGTTGTCTGGGTCTCTGCCACTGTGGAGCGGGGAAAAGAGGGTTAGAGGAGGGGGTGAGGGCAGTTCAGCCGGGACTAGCGGCATTTCAGGACTAATGGGTCTGTTGGTGGCCTCCATTAGCTTGCGTTTGAAGGACTTGCGACTCACGAAGGCACTCATTACGCAGCACAGGTCCCTGCCCAAGGCTTCCATGTGCTCAATTCCCATTTGAGAGTCGCCTTCCCCCTCCTGTCCTAGCTGTTCCCTGGTTTCTGGTCCATAGAAAGACGCTTCCAAGGTGTAGGAGTTGAGTATGTTCAGTTCTCTGAAGGCGACTACTCTCGCTGTGGCCAGTTTGCAGTTTTCTATGCGGAAGTGGCAGTCAGTGAAGGAGAAGACGGGGTTAAGTTTGCTAAGTAGCCTGGGGATCAGCCTGATAAGGACGTCGGAGTGGCTTTGGGTGCTGCAAGCATACATAAAGACGTTTTTCCGCATGGAATGGCCGTGCATATCACAATACAATGCAATTTGATGCGACTCACTGAAGGACTGCAGGAAGCGCTTTGCATGATAGATAGTGGGGTGCATGTAGCGACTCGGACTGTCCCAGCGTCTGTTCAAGTCCACACCCAGCAGCGAACAGCGGTAATTCCCATATATCACACCGTCGGGGTTTAGCATGGGAATCAGCCGAATCACGTACTGCTTCCGCAGGCTTGCAGCCTCGCGAGAGTCGCTCAGTAGAAAGCGCAGCGCACCACGCATCATGTAGCTGCTGTTCGTTTCTCCAGGGTGCACGCGAGCCGTCAGCACGATTCCTTTCTTGTGGAGGTGTTCGCCCTCTAGCTGGCTGAGGACTTACCTGTGTTTCCCACCTGCTTCGATAGTCTCTGTCTTATGAGTCTCCTGCCGGCTGCAGTCTTCAGCATGAGCGTTTCCTCCTCCGCCCAAGGCATATAGGTCTGCACTCGATCTGTAATAGTGACTAGAAAGCAGTCATTCCCAGCCAGCGACTTGCACAAAGTGTCCACTCGCACTATACTGCTCAGCCACTTGTCCGCCTTTATCCGCTCCAACTCCACCTTCAAGTCTGTATACGTATAGGGAAAACAATGCGCAAATCGAACTTCCTGCCCCGCTCTATCGAATACATAAGTGAAGGTGAGAGTGTAGTAGTGACTAGGCAGGCGTGGGTCGTGGTTGGGGTTGGCTCTGGGGTAGGCGTTTTTGTAGTAAGCAATGTGGGACCCACTGCGTTGCCAAGGCTGTCCTGGCAACTTCACCAGCGGCTGCAGTCCGTTGTTGTACAGAGACTCGTACTTCATTAGGTTGGTGATGCTGAAACGCACTCGGTGACAGGGCTTGAAAGTAGCAGCAGAGAAGTAGTACCACTGGGTGAAGCCCTGGGTTTCCCAGTCGTATTCCAGTCGAAGTTCGTACTCGTCTTCACTCAGACGAATGACTTTGGACAAATTGCCGCTTTCAAATTTGGCGTTGAATCGGAGGGAGTTGCAAGGGACGACAAGGGTGTATTCCTCGTGGATGTACTTCTCAGGCGGGTAGACCAGTCCTCCCTGGTACTTCGTCTTATCTACATGTCCACTACCATACTCTCTCCCCTTCTCAATTTCCCTCAACACTTCCTCAGTCAGCACTCTCGCAGAGGTCTGCGCCTGCAAGTACCCTCTTTCCGAGTCGCTGTACCTCGCCTTTGAGTCGTACACGACTAGGCCAGACCCTTCTAGTCGAAACAAGGCGGAATGCGGCTCCTCCTCTCCATTGCCTCTGTAGAAGTCTGCATAGTCGGGGTTGGCTTCGAACTCGCCCTCACTACCGAGGGTTTCTTCCAGTCTGACACTGGACTTGTAGGTCTTTTCCATTGCTATAGTTCTTTTAGTAACTAATGGGAAGTTGCTGGAGAGCCGGGAGGCTTTGCACCATGGCGTACACTCCTGCGGCCTGGACGCCCCGCTTGAGAGCGAAGTCACTGTTGGTGTAGCCCCACCAGTCGAAGCAGCCTAAAGGGTTGGTTTCCACTGAAATAGCGGCCTGTGGGTAGAGAATGATGAGGTCGTTGCTTTCCGCCCACTCGTTGTACCCTGCGAAATGGATCACAGTCTCGAGGTTCTGGAGGTAGTTCTGTCCGCAGCCGTGAGCCACGATGTGCACTTGGCAAGTGGAGTCAGAAGCCATGCAGCCTGCAGGCACATACATATACCCAGTATCCGCCATACTCGCAGTTTCCCAGTCTATGGCGGAAAAGTACTCCTTCTGTCCGAAGCTGTAGTAGTGGCTGAGGTCTGAAGAGCCCTTGGCCTTCAGTGGACCGTAGATAGCGGTTAGGATCTGGCCTGCGGAGTCGTAGAGACAGTTGTTCATGTAGGGCACCCCGAGGTAGGCGCAGGCTGCACCGTAGAAGTCGGTAATGAAGGCGTTTTCGGCTGGGAGGGAGAATTCGGTCAGGATATTGCTTGCAGGGATGTAGGTCTCCAAGTACGTCTGTAGCTTCTTCACGACGCCCTGATTAACCATAGTGTCCAACAAGCCAGAAAGCAAAAAGACATAGTGACTGGCCAAATTGGCAGTAGGGTCAATTAACCCCTGACTGGCCATCGTCTCCGTATAGTTGACTAAGGTGGGAATATCGATCAGGTCGTATAGCAACATACAGTCCGATGCTGACCTTTCTAAGGAGCCTTGGCTGCAATAGTAGGGTCCTCCAGCAATCACTCCCGCTCCTAAGCAGGTCTCTGAGTAGGCCACTTCCATTTGCACTGCGAAGTACGCTCCGGCGCTTAGACCACTGATGCTGAACTTTCTGTCGGCAAGTGCACTTCCCAGGAGAAACAAAAGCTGCCACATGGACATTATCGAACAATGGAAGGTGACTTTGGGCAAAAAGTGGGAGAGGACAAAGGGACTAAGCAGTAAGTTTTACTTGCTGCTATCTGCAGGTATATAGTCAGTGCTTAACTGCTGGAGACAGGTCGTGTTGGCTATATCCATTACATAGGAGTGCGAATTCCTCTGCTTCGCTACTGCTGGAAGGTGAGGAATGACTGAGGAGAGATAATGAAAGCTAGAGCTTAGCGACCTTGATTGCATTGCACTCCACTACTATCTTGAACCGCTGCACCAACTTCACCCAAGTTCCCACCATCCCAGCAACGGACAGCGCAGCATTCCCACCAATGCCCACCCAAATACACCCCTTCAGCACCAGTCCCAACACTTCCCCCGCACTGGACTTCGCTTCCACCCCCAGGAACACAGCCGCCAGTCCAAAGCTAGCCAGTGTTACTGCTTCTCCCAGTACTGCTGTCCATTGCGCAATTCGGCCTTGATACGGCGCATAGAGCAGCAGGTGGATAAGGGCCTGCTTTGCTCTTACTGCGATGGAGGAAGTGACTAAGAAGAGGAGTTGAAAGCAGGGGTAGGAGTGCAGATACACCAGGAACACTGCGAATAGACACCTGCGGACCAGAAAATACGGGTAAAAGGCAATTCCTGGGAAACTGTGCATTGGACGGAACTCGAGGAACAGAGTTCCCCAGCGCTTGTTAAAAGCGGCGTCTGTGCGCTGCAGCGCTTTCTCAGCTCGCACAACTAGGAGTAGGGAGACAGCCACTGGAGTGAGTAGAAAGGCGCACAGACTCACTCCTGCAGCTGCCCCGTTAGTTGCGCCTCCGTACTGACTCCAGGAGAAGTCGTGGAACTGAAGGAAGGCCGCCACTCCTATATCTAAGTACAGCTGCAGCCAGAGCCGCAAAGGCACACTCCAGTAGTAGTCACTCTTCACTTCATTGAAGTAGGTCCGAACCACTTGGAAGTGAGGGATGTGACTCAGTAGACTGCAGACTAGGTAGGTGAGTATAACTGTGCTGCAGGAAATCACCAAGGAATTTGCGTTTATGAGGAACAGTGTAGAGGAGTAGCTGCTTTGAGTGAAGGTTGGAGCTGCTTTGGCTTGCTTTTCACTATATATGTACCCAAAAGGGGTGGTCAAGAGGCTGTCTAGCTCTAGTCCTTTCAATGTGTTCACCAAGTCTTCAGGCAAAGTGACATTCACAAAGGGAATATAAGAGATCAATTGGAGCTGATTCAGAAGACTGAAAATCCCTGCGGGACTCCCTCCAAAGAAGGAGGAAGCCAGAGCTCCTGCCACTGCCCCCTGCGAGGCAGCTGCAGCAGGAGCGAGTGGAGCAGGGTCGGAAGGAGAGGGGAGAACTGGGTAGGGGTAGAGAGCTGCGGAAAGGGAGAGCTGAGTGAGGGAGAGGCCATTGCTGTCATGCAGGGAGGCGGGACTGGGGAAGGTGAGGAGAGCAGTGGAGTTGGGGCTGGGAATAGACTCTGGGAAGTGGAGGTTTATAAGGTAGGATGAGAAGTTGACGAGGTGACTAATGGTCCAAGTGGGAGTGTAGGTGGTCTTTTGGCTGCTAATGCTAATGTCAATATCCACTGTTTCCAGTATTTTGGTGAGTGGCTTACTGAAGGATAACGCCAGGGTATTGTTAGGATGGACGAGCAAAGCAGGCTCAGGTGAGGCCTCTGTACACCTTTCCTCTCGCACTACCATGCCCGTAGGACATATTTGCGTGCATTTCCCCTCATATACGTACCAATTCGGCAAGCACTTCAAGCAAGTTTCCGCACTGCAGGAAAAGCACCCTTGCGGGCAACTCAGACAATCCAGAACTCCGCTAGTGGCATAGTAGGTTTGGTCACAGTAGCACAGTTTATTGATTACTTCAGCGTGCAAGCCGCATTTCTCACACTTGTCTGCAGACTTGCAGACCACACAGAGAAAAGAACAAGCAGCACAACTGTAAGCATCTGGCTGGGGGAAATAGCCAGGGGAGCATTCACATGTCAAAATAGAGATGTGAGCTCCTTGGAAGCAGCTCAAACAACTAACGGCGTTCAGACAGGTTTTACATGAGGTGTGGCAGTTCGCACAGCTTCCCACTTCATTCATATAGTACGTTTGGGCACAGACACAGAAGTTATTCTGGAGAAGTGCATTATCTCTACAGGCTGTACAGTGATCAGGGCCTGCTTCTGAGCAGAACAAACAGTGGTAGTCACATGGAAGGCAGGAATAGGCCGAACTCAGGTAAAAATTAGCGTTACATATGCAAGTGGAGACTGGAGGAAACGCTAATTGAGCGTTTGAGGGACAAAATGTACAGTCTTCGCTTGAAATCCCTACACAGTCATGACAAGTAGGGTGGCAGAGCGAGCAATCAGTGGCTCCAGGACTTCTGAAGAAGTCTTGGTCACATAGACAAGCAGCAGGAGAAGCCAGACCTAGGTGAGCATGAGGGTAGCAGTACGTGCAGTCTGAGGCTGCAGTGTCGAAACACACTTTGCACGAAGACTTGCAAGTCTGGGAAGTGATGGTTTCCCCAGAGCTCCAGGAGTCACTGCCAATGGAATACTTCACTATTTCCAATTTATCCAAGTTTCTCCCGACTACATATACCTGATCATTCACACAGACTGCATTTAGAGTCCTGTACTTGTATATCAGATTCCATCCTTCAGCGTCGGTAAAGCTAGGCTGTGAGGTCGCAGTTGTCCAGGCTCCACTGGTAGGTGTGGCGAGTCGAAAGCCTGATATTGTTGCAGGTCCTCTTCCCAATATTATCACCGAGTCTCCTCCACATGTGAGAAATCGTAAAGTTTGGTAATACTCTGCTCTGTTCCAGCCTTTTGCATCAGTATAATAAACCAATAATGGGGATTGGTGTAGTGTTCCAGTACCGATATCGTAGAAATACGTTCTTATATTGCAGCAGCTCCTAGCAGTCACATAGACTCCGTTTGCAGTGGCGACCAGGCGAAATGTCTCACTGTGCTTGGCTACGTACCAGTGATATAAATCGAGATAATCAGTTCTGGTGATGAGAGGAAGTAGCCAGGTTGTTGAGAGGGTATCAAAGTAGAAAAGATTGATACCCAATGGGCCTCTCACGAAGAACCAAAGAGAGTCACTCTGAGCCACCATTCTTAGCGTTGTATAGTAACCGAAAGTAGCCCAGAACTGATCTGTCATTATAAACTGAGTGAAGGTAGGCAGAATTGTCCACAGACCTGTGGAGGGGTCGAAGGAGGCCAAGTGAATGCCTGAAGGGTTTCTAGCACTCACATAGAGAAGGGACCCCACTGCTGCCATCCTTATAGTTCGGTAATGAGCTGGGATATCGAATCCATCAGCGTCTCTCAGATAAGGGTATAGAGGGAAGGTAGTAAGAATGGCTGTATCCAGGTCATACACTGCCATAACAGATTTTCTAACTCCCCTCCCATATACATACATCTTTAGTCCCATTTCAGCTATGCAGATCGCCTCATAGTGCTTTTCCTTATTCCAGCCTCCGGCATCACTCAGCCAATTGAACTCTTTTGAACTAACCCATTTCTGAACACTTGTATCGAACACAGCTATCAAAACACCATCAGATCCTCTTGTGAAATAGACGATCTTGTGTCCAACTTGCAAGGTCTTCGTAGTTTCGTAGTATTTGGGCTGCGTCCAGTCCACATAGGAGTAAAGTTTTCTCCGCTTCTCCAAATCTAAAGACGGCTTATGAAGTCGGAAAGAGGTCTGGAGGGCAGAAAACACGTTCCCTGGAGTAGGAATAGCCGAGGAACTGCATTGGCAGGAAACGAAGAGAGTCAACAACTCCAAAGGGACAATCATGGGCATATTATATGCCTTTATTAAGGCGAACAATCTGTGCTACCTAATAGACGATTCTGTTTCCCGTGCAAAGGAAGATAGAGGCTCCTTACCGCTGGGAAATCATAGCTCCGATTGCACAGGTCTGAAGAGTTCCGTCCTGAGAGAGTCTTTTCTCGCTGCAGAGGCAAGATGGTCATATGCTTTGATCGTTGCAGCAGTCGGAATATAGCTGAACCTCACTGAATACCTTTGCTACATTATACGATTGTTTCCTTTTCTCAGAGTCAGAGGAAAGAAGCTCTAGGAGCTCTTCGCTATTAGAGTAATAAGTGCAACTGTTGACTGTAAACGTTGAATTTTAGTATATATCCAAAACTATTGCCTCAGTCTCACTTCTGCTGTTTGCCTTATGTCTACATTATATCGCACTGATCTATTAATTCCACACATAGTCCTAGAGGCGATCCCTATAGTCTGACTTTCTCTACTATTCCTGCATAGTTTATAAATTAACTCGATGTCGCTTTTCTTGGTGCCCGGCCTTTGGCTCCATAATGAAAGCTGTGGTAGTCACTGAGCTGGGCCAAACTCGCTCAGTTCGCTGCACTTCTCTGCCTATTCCCAAGCCAGAGAGCGGACAAGTCCTCATCAAGGTCGCCGCAGCCCCAATTCACCCCGCAGACCTCTCAATCATCAAGCGAATCTACGGAGACAAGCCACAGGACCTGCCAGCCCCCGGCATCGAAGGCGCAGGCACAGTACTCAGCAGCGGAGGCGGCCTCCTAGGCTGGCTGCTGACTGGAAAGAGAGTGGCTTTCCGCCCTACGAAGTGCGGGTCCTGGGGAGAGTACGCTGTGGCCAGAGCAAAGGACTGCATAGTGCTGCAGGCCAACATATCACTAGAGCAGGGCTCTATGTTGATCATGAACCCCTTCACTTGCTGCATGTTCATGGACGTCATCAAGTCCAAGGGCAGTCCGGCTGTCATTCAGACTGGAGCGGCTTCCACCTGCGGCAAAATGCTCTTCCGCTACTGCAAGTACGAGAAAATCCCTATTATCAACATTGTGTATCGCCCGGATCAGACCGCTTTACTACGAGAACTTGGCGCAGAGTACGTACTGTGCTCCTCTGATAGTGACTTTGGGGAGCAGTTGCTGGCCTTAACAGAGATGTTGGTGCCTGCTGTAGCGTTTGACTGTGTGGCGGGGCCGGTGACGGGGCAGGTGCTGGGTTGTTTGCAGCCGGGCAGTGTGCTGTACCTGTACGGCTTCCTTTCTATGAGGCCTGTGGAGGAGGTGCAGGCTGCGGATTTGCTATTTAGTGGGAAAAGGATCGAGGGACTGATATTGAGAGATTGGATACGGCAGCAGGGAGTAATGACAGGGATGCGGTATGCGGGAACCATCCAAAGACTCTTCCACGAAGTGTTCTACAGCGCAGTCAACCACACCTTCCCACTCGACGACATCCAATCCGCCCTCGAGTCCTTCCGCACAGACCGTAGTCTAGGCAAAGTGCTCTTAACTCCCTCCTAAGCCGCCATTATGTTGGGCCTGTGGCTCTGTGCGCTGCTTGCTGTGGCAGGGGGCAAGTTGGTGGCTCCACTGGTGGGACTCAGTGAGGAGAGTCGATGGACCTATGTCACCAAGGCGATGCTAGCGGAAGGCAGGGGCACTTGGACGTTCCGGGCGAAGATGCACAGACCGGTCAATGACACGTCGGAGGAACTACCCTTCCTTTCACTGAATATCTACCAAGACGGGCAGTGGTTGACAGCACTCGAAGCCTCGGACTGCCAAGCCCACCTCTCCCCCTCTACAGAAAAGCAAATCCGCATTCCTCTCAACGGCACCTGGTCCTCTCCTCTCTTTGGCTCACTTCAGCAACTAAAGGGCGTCCATATGTGGTATTTCGCAATCTCCGACTGCGCCAAAAACCTTCCAGAAAAATCGAAAATACGCGTAGAGGTCAGCATAAAAACTCGAGACGGGTCCGAATTCAGCTACGAACGGGAAAGTCTGCTGTACATCTACGCAGTAGGCGCACTTACACTGCTCCTGACACTGGGCAGACGCAACATAGAGTTGTGGCGCAGGTACCGCCGGACTGAGGACTGGAACAGCCGGGAAGTATGTCTCGGAGTGGCGATAGCCCTGGAACTGACAGGACTGATACTGCAGTTTGGACACTTGGGGGTATATGTCTATAATGGGTATGGAGTGATGCTGTTCGACTTCTTTTCGCAGCTGTTTCACTCCTTTAGTCAGCTGCTCATTACGATTCTGCTGATTTTGATAAGTACTGGGTGGACTCTCACATTTAGGGCGTTCCCTGCGCCGGAGGGGTATGTGCCCGTGATCTTACTGACCATTATTCTGAATTTGGCCACTGTGGCGGTGAGCAAAGTGACAGCGGACTCCCACTCCCAGTTCAGTGACTACGAAGGCCTAGCGGGCTGGCTGTACCTCGGTACTCGTCTTCTGCTGTGGCTGTGGTTCCTCCTCAACCTCCGCTCTCTGCGCCCCGCAGTGCAGGGCCGCACCCACGACTTCCTCCTGTCCTTCGGCCTGTTCTCCAGCCTCTACTTCCTCTCTATGCCCTGTGCTGTGGTCTTGTCTTGGCTGCACCCTCCCTACCAGAGAGTTATGGTGCTCGCCTTGGCTGGCCTTATCGTGCAAATTGCAGCCTTTGTGCAGCTGCACTGGCTCTTCACTGATAAGGAAGGCAGTTACTACCGGGTTTCCACTGCTTCCGAGGGCATCTTGCCTGGCAAGACCCGAGCCAACTAATAGTTAGTCTAAGTACGCGCGTTTACCGATAGATCCGCTGCCTTTTCAATCAGCTTCGTCAGGGCTTCAGGGGAAACATCCAGTCGAAACAGCGGCTTCGCCCAGTCTCTGCTTTGATCCTCCCCTCCAAAGGCCCTGATTTTCTCCTTCAGTCTTTCCCGGGCACTGCGGAAGTACTCCTCCAGCAGTTGGTTCTTCACTATTAGTGAGATAGTCAGGTATCGATTGGTACTGATTTCCCGGGCTTTGCGCGTTTTCGAGGACTTCTTCTTACTTGCGGGAAGGAGCAGTTGGGAGAAAGCAGAGTTGTAGGCGGAAAGCAGCCTTTCATAGTGGTACTTCCGTCTCAGATGGGAGAAGCGCCAATTAGCTTGTATGAAAAGGACTAAATGAGGCTCACTTTTACGGTAAAAGGAGGTGCAAAGGATGGGCAATCGAGCCTTATTCGCACTTTTCTCAATGCAAATCGCTACTTTGTGCCGAACGGAATCAGACTGGACCGCAGCCAACGGCCTGCCCAGACACTTGAACCCCCAGGCCGCAATCCTCAGTGCCAAGCCATGCTTATCCCCCTGCGTTCCCTGCCTTTTGAAGGCCACTTGGATTTTCACTACAGCCATGACTCTCATATGCTCCAAGAGTTGTAAGGTCCTGTGGTGCTGGAAGGCTGCTTTGAGGCCTTCCGCAGCTTTGAGGGTCCACAGGACAGCGAGACACTTGCTATGCATCTGAGCGAGTGCTTGGCGCTCCTTGGCCCTTTCTGCTTCTGCACGCCGCTGCAGTTCCTTGAGCTGGGTGCGGTTGAGCTGGGCGAGTGCATGCTGCCGCTTGGCTTCCAGGCGCTCTCTCCACTTCCTTTGAGTCTCTTGCCTGTGCTGTGTGACTTCAGTCCTTGGTCTCTCCTGACTTCTGCCCACTTGCCTGTTGATCTCCACAAAGTCCTTAGTCTTCTTTTCCCGTATGCCTGCTGTCATCTGGCAAAACAGCTTCACCCACTCCTCCTGGTTGAAGACCGTTTCCCCGGCTTCCTTCCACTTCTCTCGCGAGGACAACTTCTTCTTTTGGCCGTACTGCAGGGAGAGAGAAAAGGCGGACTCTTCGAGAGCGTGGAAGGAGAGGTAGAGGGAGGCGGGGGAGAAGCGGAGACTACTGTCGGAAATCCAGATTCGGTCTGTGGCGTAGCGAGAGTCGCAGAGAGCGGCGGAGGGCTCTTGGATGCTGCGGGAGCTGTAGGCCACTAGTCTGCCTCTGCTCCTTGCAGTATTCACTACCAGTGGGCAGAACTGTCCCGCCACATTTACCCTCGCATACAGCCAGTCTCCAGCTTCCAGCAGAAACTCATAGTTCTTCCCCTCTGCTAAAGTCACTTTCAGCGACTCAGCGCCTCCCTGGGTGTAGACTCGGTTCAGACGCTCTTGGATACGCTTGTAGTCAGAGTCGCTGGGGAAACGCGGAGAACGAGATAGGAAAAAAGCCTGAGTGAAACTGTGTGTCATTCTCCAGCCTTCCTCTCCTCTGCCCCCCTCCAGCCTTTGGTTGGCCCTGGCTGTCAACTCACTGAGTCTAGCACAGCCCCCTGTGGCTCTTCTCTCCGTCTTACTCAGGCTCACTTCTCGATGCTGTTCCAAGTGCATACATCTCCACACATTTTCAGCGGTAGAGAGACGGAGACTTTCCTGTATGCCGCTGGGAGAAAAGGACTGCACAAGGTTGGAGTCACTGGATGAGTTGACGAAGGGAGGGAGACGTAGAGAGGCGGAGGACTGGGTGAAGGACTTCTTCATAAATATTTCTGATTATGATAGGAGAAGCTAAGGATGAGTCAGCGAAGTGCAGACTTCTCGGTAGTAAAGCGCAATAAAGTCCTCCTGCTTCCGACTCTCCACACACCTCCGATCTCTCGCAATTCTGACCATATGAATAGCCACTCTGGGTCCTGTGGCCTGTTCCAACTTGAGCAGGGCACAGGCGGCCACTAGGCCAGCCCTGCCAATTCCTCCTCTGCAGTGCACCAGTATGGAGTGTCCCGAATTAATGCAGTCTAGTAACGGCTGCATGGCTTGCAGTTGGAAGGAGGAGATGTCCTCAGGAGTGCTCATTTCAATGATAGGGTAAGTGAAGAGACGCAGGCCGAGTTCCGTGGCCAGCACTGAGTACTTGTCAGGGTCTACGCCTATGCTACGCAGTTCGGAAGGGTTGAGGAGACAGAGAATGTGGGAAATACCGGCGGACAGGAATTGCTTTAGGTCTGTGGAGAGGTCGCGGAAGTAGGCTTTCCCGTCACGACCGCGTTGGAGGTGTTTGCCGGGAGCCTGGCTGAGGAAAAGTCGTCCTCTTGACTCAGTTTGATGGATCATAGACAGCACCAGAGGTACGGGGTCGTGTCGAGACTTCATGCAGGCTATCTTTACTAACTCTATGCAGTCACAATAGGATAGTTCCTTACCTTGCACTCCACATTCCCTCGAAAGGAACCTTGCTCCGTCGCTCTTTCTTAGAGGGCAGCATAGTACCAGTGCACTCTTCTTAGCTTGCTTTATCTCGATTTCTTGCATGTATGAAGCTAACTGGCCTGTGGCTGCTCCAGCATTGGCTGCAAGATATAAGTTCTAATGACATTCCGAGGCCACAGGTATCGCGGCAGCTTGCAAGTCACAGCGGACACTGCGGCTGAGCGCAGACGCCTTGCTGGCAGGTCTCCAGACCAGCCCCAGCAGACCTACACGCCCTCACCCGTTCCTAACAGAAGCGAGTTCTCCCCTGTGCTGTCTACTGCGAGAGTGTGCAGCAAGTCTCAGGAAAGACAGGTAGTCGCTACCCGGTCTTATCCTGCTGAAAACAAGGATGTGCGCCGCTTAATGGACCTACGAAATCCGCAAATTCCGCTTTCTTCGGCCATTCGTCAGCCTCAGCTTCGCTCGCTTGCCGCAGACTCAGCTCATTTGCACTTCAACTTCAGTCACTGGGATGAATACGAACAACGTCGTCAGCGAGTACTCTCTATTTAGTTCACCCACGAATATAAGCAATTCGTGGACCACTTCGACGCAGTGAAGCAAGCCATCGCTCCGAGGAAGGACCCGCCCGAGCTAATTGGGAGGAAGGACGAATTGAAGGCGCTGCAAGTGGTGCAGCAGCGGGAAGCCGAGACCAAGCAGAGGGAAGTCATGGAGGAACTGAGGAAAAGGAAGGATGTGGAGGGAGTGCGCAAGGCCCTTTCGCAGCAAATCACTGAGAAGCAGCTGACAGCGCAGTACCACAAAGACCTAGACAAGGCCTACGCCCAGCAAATCGACTATCGAGTCGCCCGCACCCACGAAATCGAGCAAAACAGATACATGAAGGAAATCGAAAGGAAAAAGGCTCACCAACATGCCCTACTGGAGCAAATTTCCCAGCGCTCTCAGTCCCGCTCTGAGTTCCAACAAGTCCTGCAAGAGGAACAGACAGTCCTGCACCACCCCAGCACCCACTCAGCTGCCCACTACGCTCTTTCCAAGCCTGCTGAGTACCGCCAAGCCTCTGTTTTCTCGCAAAATGCCGCTAAAATGCTGTTCTCTTAGTCTAAATCGCCTTCTATATTGGAGAATTAGGACTAGTAGCGGTCCGTGGCGGAGCCTTGGTGCGGGGAGAGACAGGACCACATGCTGGAGGAAAGGGACTCCACACGGTCCACTTTCCCACGTAGCTCATTCAGTATATGGATGACTTGCACAATCGGCTCTTCCACATATTGTCTAGGCGTGACCTGCGCACTGTCTCTAGTGTGGTCCAAATCCGGAGTGATCCTGTCTCTTTCTACTGACTTGACCAGTAGTTCCCTGTAACAGCTCTCCAGTCGCTTGTACCGCTGACTTAGGCGCGTCAACTTCCCTTCCAAGTCCGCTATTCTCTGCTTGTCTGTTGTCACTGAGGAGCGGTGGGAGGAGCGCTGGGACAGAGGGGGCGTAGGCAGGGGAAAGACGGGCTCAGAGGACAGGACGACTGTTAGAAGTTTGGACTTTTCTCGACTGCCGTGACTTCTCACCCCTGAAAACAGCGGCTTTTCCGCTTCGGCCCCAATTAGCAAACTTCCTGATTTCTTCTTGACGATAATGCCGCTGGTTTTGGCAACTTTGCCAGGCCTGTAGGAGTCTGTGCTGACTCTGGGTGTGGAGAGCGTGGAGGCGGAAGTGAGCACTGCAGCCGAGGCCTGCGTTTGCGGGGACAGTGTGACAGGCTTGTAAGACAGACGGGAACTGCTCATCCCACTATTATATAAGGAATGGGAGATGCGGAGGTCTTTGCAGCCTGCGAGCGAGGCGACCTGGCTCAAATTCGGCTACTGCTGCACTCAAAGAACGTAAACATCCGCAATCAGCAAGGAAACACGCCCCTAGCGCTAGTAGTCAGACAAGGCTCTGTCCCCGCTGCCCGGTTTCTACTCACTCTAGGCGCAAACCCTAACGCAGCCAACGAGGTATAGTCCACCCAGGCCAGCCAAAGCGTCCTTTTCCAAGCCGCAAACGTAGGCCAGGTGAGCATCGTCCGGGAGTTGATAGACAGCGGGGCGGATGTGGAGGCTGAGGACCGGGTAAGTGCTATCGATAGCGGGGCTGGACAGCGCTGATGGCAGCAGCGAACCAGGGCTATGCAGAGGTCGTGGAAGTGCTCATTCAGGCGGGAGCGGACGTCACTCATCAGGATATATATGGACGCACGGCTGCTGACAGGTCCAAGTCGCCGCAAATTGCTGCCTTGCTGGTGCCCAAAAGCGACGCTTCTATGGGAGTTGAGGGAGTGGAGTTGAAAGCGAGAGAAGTGGCTTCGAAGGCGCTCTTCCAAGCCTCGGAACTGCTGAGTGAGGTCACGAAGGAGGCGGAACTGCAGTTCACAGGAGAAGTGCAGGATTTCGCCCGCAGCCAACTGAAATCAGTCTACAGACAGCTGAAGTCCGCCCTCTTCGCCACTCTGGACCAGACCTGCCGAGACCTGGGGCTGGAAGTCCCTCCGACCCGCCTAGGCTCCAGCGACTTCAATGTGGAGTTTGCACCCGAGGACACAGAGCAAGAGATGGAGGATACTTCTGAGTTCATAGAAAAGCTGCTCAGCGAGCACTACCAGCCCTATAGTGGCAGATACTCGGGAAAGACACAGGAAGAGGCGGCTGCTTTCAGTGCGGAGCAGCTCAAATACGCAACTGGCGCTCTCACTCAGCTCTGTGAAGACGGTACAGCGGCCCTGACTTCAGGCTTCATCCTGCAGCTGCAAGACTCTCTTTCCTCCTACTCCAAGCGCTTGCTCTCTGGAGCAGCCCAGCAGCTAGAGCGAAGTCTCGAAGCCCTCCTACAGGCCCGCATCGAGGAAATCACCGCTGGCAACGACCGACAAATGAATCAATCCCGCTCTTCCAAGTCAGTCCGTGACAGTTCAGATAGCGAATCCTTCGCTCAACTACGGTCTCCGCAGGGTGCAAAGGACCCTAACACCCGCCTAGTGAAAGCCACGCCCCCTAGAGCCCCTGCAGATGTGCCCAGAACCACAGTGTCCTCTACACTCAAACAGTTCCTCAGTGCTGAGATTAAGTTCGACTTCTAAGATTAGGTCCTAAAGACGCCCTTGTGACAAGCAGACGCTGGTCGAAAGTATGCCTGGGACTTACATTTTCTCTTCGTCGGCGTCGGAGGACTCCTCTTCCATCAGCTGCTCCAGGGAAGCACTGAGGAGGGAGGAAAAACTCATATTTGTGAGTGCGGCTGAAGAGAACTTGGTCCACTGCATGGCTTGTCTGCGTCTGAGGAGAAAGTACGACAGGGCTAAGGCTGCGCGCAGGGGAGTGGACTGGGCTCTCGCTAAGCTGCAGATGCGGACAGCGGGCCTGTGTAAGCGGCACCGGGAGAGCACTCGGACGGAACGAAGCGCTACGAAGTTCATTCGCAGCGTAATAATGGCTGTCACTGTGCCTATAGCTGTATGTAGGCAGTGCTGAAGCGGAAATAAGGAAGTTCCTGTAGTGCCCAAATGCCAGCTGAAGTAGTCACAAGGACCCTGGCTCAGCAAGCTTTTAGTTGGAAATGGCTGCACTTCTGCTTCAGTGATTGGCGCTTGCATATATCTGAAGGGAGTTTTCAGTATTGCAGGACTTCGCCTGTGAAATTCGGCTCTATAGTGGACAGTCAGCCATGAGGTTGGCTAAAAACCTAAACGAGCTAAATAGTAAAATGCGGCGCGCGACTCGCAGAGGTAGAGGCCACCCAAGACAGACAGCCAGACGTCTACCCCCAATTCCATCAAGTTCTCACGAAGAACTGTTACTGATCTCGGGTCGGCTGGACTCTTTGATGGGAGTGGTAGTAGACCTGGGTCAAGAAGTACGAGACTCGAGTCAGGGGCTACGCCAGGAGATGAGGGACCTCAGCCGAGCAATGCGGAGCCTCGGGCTAGGAGTCCAGAGCCTAGGTCTGGGGGTGCAGAGCCTAAGCCTTGAAGTACGGAGAAGCCACCTACGCAGTGACGACTCGAGAGACAGCGTAGTCTAAGAGTTGCCATCTGCAGAATTGTAGGACTTGGCTTGTGTAGTAAGACAACTGTAAGTTTCTGATAAATGACGCAAGGGTTGACTGAGCGGGAATTGTGGATTGATAATGGAGAGAGACGAGTAAAGTTGGAATAGCGTGGGGCAATTCCATGAATTTTAGAACTAGTGCACAGTCATTTCTGTGTATGAGGCGTACTGCATGACTTCGCCTATGAAATTCGGCTCTATAGTGGACAGTCGGCCATGACGGAAACCAAACGAGCTAAATAGTAAAATGAGGCGCGCGACTCGCAGAGGTAGAGGCCACCCAAGACAGACAGCCAGACGTCTACCCCCGACTCCATCAAGTTCTCACGAAGAACTGTTACTGATCTCGGGTCGGCTGGACTCTTTGATGGGAGTGGTAGTAGACCTGGGTCAAGAAGTTCAAGACTCGAGTCAGGGGCTACGCCAGGAGATGCGGAGCCTTGGGCTGTGTTGCAGAGCCTAGGTCTGGAAGTACGGAACAGCCACCTATGCAGTGACTACTCGAAAGACAAAATAATAACAAAAGAGGATAGACACTAGCCCTAGAGACAGCTCGGAGTAGTCTATTGTAGGATGGCTTGTGTGGTGGGAAAACTGTAAGTTTCTGATAAATGACGCACCTAGCAACCCTGTTACCTGATTTAGGACAGCAGGCCATGCCATTACCTATGACGATCCCAGATAGTTATGCAATAACTCTAGATGTAGGGAGGCTAGTAAAGAGAGATGCACACATGCAGGTTTAATCGCGTGTTTCGGTGCCATTGCCGATTTACGCCTGAGCTCAGATGTACCTCGACAGAGGCCCAACTCTGTCTTTGCCTGTGGAAGACGACCTGGAAGCGAAGCAATATGATATGGAATGAAGGCTGTTGGTCTGTATCAAAGGTGAACTGTGAGAGTAGAGGCGAAGCCTAGAGTCGGCTAATCTTAGCATAGTGCAGTTTTCCGAGTCACAGGGCCGCACCTCCCATGATGTGCCCTGGGCCACTATTTGGATGGCCACTTCCCTAAACCCTGACGCTCCGGACTTCACTCCCACGTTCTCCTCTGGCTTCTTCTCAGCGCTGGCTATGGAGTTTTCCCCTACCTCCTTGGAGTTCGTCCCCAGCTCTGTTCCTCTGAGTGTCCTGGAACCAGTCGCTGAACAGGGAGGGCCGGCAGTGCCTGAGATGGAAGTGGCACCTCCACCCTCTGTTTCCCTTGCTCCAGCCGCAGAGCCTGAGCCCGTGCAGGCCCCTCAGCCCGCGCCTCAGCCTGCGCAGGAGCCGGTGAAGCAGGAGGAGACCCTCCAGGCACCACTGATTCAGCACCCTATCAAGTACTCCCGAGACTTCGTCTTCAGCCTCAGAGACTCTTGCCGAGTGCTGCCTCCTGAAGCCTCGATCCCTGAGAACTATAGTCTCTACGGCTCCAAGAAAGGAGGCAAAAAGGCCAAGCCGTCTCCGGCTGAAAAATGGGCCACTCTGCCCAAATACACTCTCGAGAGAGGCGAAAACTCCTTCGCCAACTACGTCAAAACGCTCACTTCCGAGGAAGAAAAGGAAGTCCAGCAACTTCGCCTTCAAATCAACAAAATCACTGAAAGGAACTACGCGAAGCTGCTTCAGAAGTTGTTCGAGACGCACGACTACTCCGGATTTCTGCTGGAAAAGCTGGCTTGGTTCATCTACGACAGAGCCACGATGCACCATGGCTTTTCTGAAATGTATGCGAAGCTGTGTGTGGATTTGAAATTCAGGTTTGTGGAGACGCAGAAGAATGAAATCGCCAAAAATTTCCGTGTCCTAATCCTCGAGAAGTGCGAAAAGGCCTTCTACAAGCAAGAAGTAGTGGCAGGCAACGAGCTCATCGACGCCGAAACCAAGCGTCGCGTCAAGCTCGCCGGCAACGTGAAATTCATCGGATTCCTCTTCCAGCTGAAATTCATCAGTCCCCGCGTGATCCACGAGTGCTTCCAGGTGCAGCTGAATGAACACAGTCTGTCCGATGAGTCCATTGAGACCTTTTGTCTGCTGTTTCAGAGCGTGGCGGCACTGCTACGGACCAGGACGAAGGACCCGGTAGCAGAGGCGCAAGAGCTGAGAGAGGTGTATGAGCGGGCAGCGAGTCTGCGCAACGATGAGCGCTTCAGCATCAGAGTCCGCTTCATGATCCAGACACTGATAGACAGAAAGAACGAGTTGCTGACCGGGGAAAAGGAGGTGAAAAGGCCGGAGCCAGTGATTCAAAGCCCTGTGAAGGAAGCCCCGCCCGCCCCCTCCCGCTACCGCAAAGTCGAGTACGACCCTACAGTTGAAACCCGCCGTATCAAAATCCCAGCGGAAACAGTCAGAGAACTGAAGGAACTGCTGCTGCAGCACGACTCCTTGCCGTGCAAAGCTTTGGGAACCAAGATAAACACACTCATTACCAAGCACACCCTGCACAGGCCTGAGGTTATTTACCAAGTGGCGAGGTTTGCTTTGTGTGATAGCACTGAATCTGCGTTGGAGTACTTTTCGTCGCTCATTCTCAAGTCCTTTGTGAAGAAAAAGATAGTGCAGACTGTCATTTTGGAGGGACTCTTGCTAACAGTGGCGAATTTGAAGGACTTGCAGTTGGATTGTCCGAAGGCGGATATGTGGATGAGGACGATTATCGGAATTGTGTGTGGGAAGGAAGGACTGACAGAGGAACAGAAAGCTCTGTTGGAAGCTAGGGTTGCGGAGCAAATGACGGCGGAAACTGCAGTATCTCCTGCCCAGCCCGTACTCCCGGAAGAGCCCGATTCCGTCCCCGCCCCCAGCCTCTCCCCCGACCAAAAGGTACCCACTAATCAGTCCAACTCCGAAGCAGCCATCCGCGAGTACCTCCTCACAGGCAACCTAGACACCAGTCTCGCCAGTCTAGCCGCCCTGGAGGCGCCCAAAGGCCTGGCACTCGGACAAATGCTCAAGTACGTGCTGATGTCCAGACCTTTGGGGGACGCTGCTAGGTTCTTTGAACTGGTGAAGGAGGCTGCAGCGAAGGGAATTGCCACTGCTGACCATTTGGACGAAATGATTGTGGCGGTGTTGCTAGCGCTGGATGATATCAAAGAGGACTGTCCAAAAGCGCCAGAGGTCCTGCAGACTCATATCTCCGCATTGATAAGTTGTAATGTCATCCCGGAGAAACGTTACTTCTAATCAGACTAGGTAGATAGCACTAGAGGGAGTGGGGAAGATGGGTCAGGAAGGGAGGAATGGGGCAGGGACAGTCCAGCAGCAGTAGTGAGGGAGAAAGCAGAACGACAGCCAAGCAGTCCAGTGCTCCCGAGTACTCCGCCGCCAGAACCGAGCCTCCTTCGATCATTGGCAGCCACTTCGCTGGCTCTCCTCTCTTCGAGTAAGGGTCCCACATCTTAATAGTGGTTCCTATCAGCAGCAGCTGCTCACCAGACTTCGTGAAAGTGATATTTTCGAAGGACTGAGTGTCTGCGAAGTGAAAAGTGCGTAGAAAGAGCCCAGCGAAGGTGTACAACTCCACAACTCTCTCCAGCAGGGAGTAGACCGCTAGCAGTCGGTCTCTGCTGCCTGCCACCAGCAGACCCTCTCCCCACTCTCGTTCTATCACCGCCAGCACTTCACTGTCTTCCCAGGAGTGCACTAGCACCACTCCCAGTCGGTCCACTGATATCACCACGCCTGCCTTGCGGTCCATGTAGGAGTCTGTCACACTCGCCCTGTGTCCATAGTACACTCGGAGAGGCTCAATACTGTCCTTCGCCGGGGTGGGTCGAATGCCTGGCGTATACACACACGAGAGGAGTGAAAGCAGACAGTCCTCAGAGGCCTGGAGAAGGTAGGGAGCAGCGCAGTAGAGACAGGTGAGGGGGAGAGAGTGGTGCGAGGGGATGGCCAGCTGCTGGCCGGTCAGAAGGTTGTAAGCGGCCAGGGAGGAACGACTGGGGTAGATGAGATACGGGGGAAGAAAGTCCAGTAACTTCGGGTTTTCATGGAAATCTGGCAGTTTAAAGGTTTCTTCCTTACTTTTCGAGGACTTCGAGTGGAAACTCACTGTTCCATTCTGTAGTACCAGTCCCACTTTCTCGTCAACTAGCACCACTTTCAGTACATCCAGCAGCGTGCCAGGCTCCACCGCGATTCGAATGAAGCCAGCTCTCTGCGACTCCCCAGCCACTTTCGAGGAATGCGAGCTGCTGTAGAAGAGCTGGAGAGGAGTTTGGCCGTAGTAGACCACTTGCTGTCTCATGCCTTCCTTGTTCTCCTTAGGAGCATTTGCGTACACTTCCTTGAACACGTCAGCGTATGTGTAAGGGAAGAACTGGTTCACAGCTTCAGTAGCTCTTTTCCCTCTCTGCTGCCAGCCAAAGACCAAGTCCACCCACCCTCCCAGCCTTTCCCCCACACAGCCGCTTTCCAAAGCCTTCTCATGCAGTCTCACGAAGTTATACGCAGTCATGACTTCGCTTTCCCCCTCCACCTCCGCCCACTCCGGCAGCTCCACTCTATCCACCCTTTGTTTGCCTTGAGTCAGCCCAAAGGAGTAGTTGTTCAGGTTCAGGAAGGCCTCGGGCAGGGTGAAGAACTCGGGAGTCAGTTCTTTGAAGTCTCCAGAGTTGTTGAGACAGCCGCGCCAAGCAGACTCAATACTCGCGAATATGCGGTCTGCGACGTCAAATTTGCCGTCTTGGAGGCTAATGGCTGCCTCGACGTACGGCTCGAGACGGATGAGGTAGTAAGAAACGATTCCACTGGTGCTGTAATGCGAGCCGAAGTGACAGGGCTCCATGCCTGCTTCTCCCATTAAGATATACCTCTTCTGCGCCTCTCTGCGGGAGTCTGCCAGCTGACAGCCCACGTTCTCTGCGAAGTTACGGAACACATCTCTCCCTTTGCCTCGATACTCCCTCATGTCGTGTCGCAGCACCCACGGGAACACCGGATATTGGCTGGTTTCGTTGAAGGACCGGCCTGCCAGCAAGTTCAGGAGTGTCAGATAGTGGTAATTGGAGAGTTGGCCATTCAGCCATAGAGTCCGCTTGCTCTCTGCCTGTGTTTGACGTTTTTTCCGGTGTAAAATGCGAATTAGCTTGGGACCCAGGTATACTTTAGCCTGGGAAAGGAAGGACTTTCTCTTCTCTTCAGAGAAGCAGTTGAAGAAGTAGCTTTTGCCACTCGTAGTATACACCTCAAAAGCCGTACTACAGTGCACAAACTTCCTCTCCCACACACAACTGACCTCCGTCCAAGTCCACACTCGCTCCTGCTCCTTCCCCTCGCCCTTCTGCTGCATGCACTCCTATCTACCACTCACCAGCGCTGCATTCTCTACACTTCCCTCGGACTTCATAGGTCGTTTACAGGAGCGATAGCTGAAGTAGTCCTTGGTGAGGTCTAGGAGGCCGTAGAGGGCATAGAGACAGGTGATGCGCTCACAGGGACAGGGCAGACTGGTGGGGGAGCGAGGCTCTTCCTGAGGACGGGGAGGGTCGAGGTCGAAGGAGGGAGGGAGAGAGGAGGCGGAGGAAGGCTCGGTCATGGGACTTTCTGGCACGGATGAGGCGAATTTGGGCATTGACGTCACTGACCTCACTATTTCGGGCTTATTTTTCCGCAAAATCGCATATTCATGTCTTGTTCCGTTATTTTTCCTCTTGATTCTCGTTCTTTTCCCCTCCATATCCACGTGATTAGCCACCTTCCATAGCACTTGTCCACTACTAGGAGAGCTCCAAAGCCCATAGACCCCCTTTAGCTGCTTGCAAATAGCCTTCCACCGGGCTCTTCCATACGCTCTGCGGAAGTTTTGAGTCTTTTCCACCTCTGATATGATAGGAATGTAGGGATCTGTCGTGGGAAAGGAGGAGCTTGCAGGGTCTGTTGGGGAAAAGTACTCACTGCGGGCTAAATAAGGCCGCAGTCGCATGCGAGTATTGGTGATTAGATACAAAAAGACGGCTTCCTGCCAACGTGGGTCAGAGATAACTTCTCTGGCTGTGGATTCTTCCAATGCCTCCAAAAGCAGTGGAATTCGGTCTCTAAAAGCCCCCATTTTGCCCCTGAAGTCCTCCTCACTGAACTCCAACTCCACCCCCGGCCACAGTCCCAAGCCCTGCCTCAGTTGCATGGAGTCCACTAGGTCGAAGGCTGGCTCTTGGTGCGGGGTGGACTGGTAGTGCTTGCAAAGGAGGGTGTGGTAGGACTGATAAGAAGGCAGGGTTTCCTCTAGGAACGACTGCACCTTTTCACTGAGGTGGATGAAGTGCCTGGAAAGTCGCATTAGTATGGAAAGCGCAGGTCCGTCTTTCTCTTCGTACGTCCACACTAGTAGTTCTGTGACTAAATAGGCTTCCAAGAAACCCTCACTGGCGAATAAGTCTTCGCTGCCCTTGCCTTCCGCCCTGCACTCGAGCACTGGCTGCAGGAAGTCCTCTATGTTGCACAGGTCCTCAGCTGCTTTCAGGCCCAATAGCACGAGTGAGACGATTACTCGTCTCAGTCCTCCCACTGAGGAGTCGCGGAGACTAGGGGAATTGTTCTGAGTGAACACTTCTTCATAGGAAATGATGGGGAGTGGACGAGCACGAGGGAACGGAGGGGAAAGAGGGGCGAAGGGGGAGAGAGTACAGTGGAGGAGAGGGAACAGGGAGGGGGTCAGAGAGGGGTGTTGGTGCAGACAGTCTTCTAAAGAAAGGAGGAAGTGGAAAAGGAGCTCTTTGGACGGAGTAGGGTTCTTCGGGAAAAGGCAACTCACCAGTATTCGCTGCAATTGCTCCTTTCTTTGAGGCTTTTCTGGGCTCCAAAACTCCCTCACGAACCTCCGTAGTGCATCGTAGCTATCCGCTGATTTTAGCATTTGCACCACAATGTCCCAATACTCCCTCTTATAGTCAAGTCGGACAGTAGGGTCGCTCTCCACCAGTCCATCAAACACGTCCACCAGCCACCGAGGCGAGTAGTTCTCAGCAGACTGCAGTCTCCCCACTTCCCCACAGCCCAGTAGCTTCGTCGAAAAGTCTTTCCAAACCTGCAGCAAGCAGCTTCCCTTACTGCGGGGCACCAAGTCTGCAAGGAGCAAAGTCCGGTACAGCCACTTTGGGTTCTTCGGGTCTCGGTGCGGCCACACAATGCAAAGGGTTTTATAGGCTTCCCAGTCAATTACCACTGCTAAGTCCCTCAAAACGTTCAATTGTTCGTCGTCGAATCCTGTCTTTACTGAGAACTTGCCGGTGAGTCCCAGCAGCATCACTCTGCTGGACTTGGTGCTGTCCACTAAGACTTGCACGAGTCGAGGGCCTAACTCGCTGCCACTGATTCCCTTCTCCAGCTCCAGCCAAGGCTTGAAAGCTTTCAATATGGCCACTAACTCTTCGTGGTGGCTTTGCTCGGTGAAAAGCGGGCTGGAGAGCGCTTCTCGCACTATGTTGCAAATATCAATAGCGAATTGCGGGTTTTCCGGTAAGGCTTTGAGCGCTAAATAGAGCAAATCGCACACACTTGCAGGCGACTTGACGCTGTCTATGTAACTTTTCAAGAGTTTGATGATCTCAGGCAGGTTTTCATCCAACTCCTTAGACTGTCTTCGGTTGATTTCCGCTAGTAGCACACAGCCGTACTGTCGGAACCTTTCGCCCTTTTCGGCCTCTTTGACCTTTTGGTCTTCTCCACTGGTAGCGGACTTTTTTAGCTTTTGGTCTTCACTGGCAGTGACCTGGGCGAAGCAGGAAAGTTGGATAGGGAAAATTAGGAATTGGTACAAAGGGTGGGAAAGGCCTTGCCATAGGTTGGGAGTGAATAGGAGGTAGTGGACACTGTGTTTGGATTGTGGAAATTTGCTTTGATGGTCGGAAAACAGACCTAACAGCAATATCACTGTTTCCTCGTCAAATCCGAGTCCCTGGCCACTTTCCTCCAGCGCCAAGCTCAGCATTTCCGCAAAGTCCTCGTCCATCAGTTCCTTCCCCGCCTCCACAACCTTCAATATGCCAATTTTGAGTGCATTGCAGTGCTCTTCCTCGGTGCCTATGATCCGTAGCGCTGGCAGGAAAATGCGCAGTCCTCCCAACGACTTGATAGCCCTGAAGGCCGAAGTCTCTCCAGCTCGAATAGCAGTGATAAGTACAGTGAGCAGACTCGTAGCAGTGTCAACCTCCCTGGGAACCGCCCTCAAAGCCCTATTCACTCGCTGTATAAAGCCCGCCACTGTAGCAGGAGTGAGTGCCAGCTGTCCTATCATTTCCCTCACAGGCTGCACCCACTCACTCCTTTCCAGTACGGTTTCTCCCAAGCCTGCTTTGCTTGCTGAGGCCCTGGAGTCTGCGGAAGCCAGCACCAGGCCTCGCAGGTGAGTGTAGCTGAAGAGTTGTTGGTCAGGAGACTGGCAGCCGGAAATCAGCACCACCAGGGCAGACACACAGACAGGGGAATCGAGAGAGATATAGGTGAACAGATGGGCAATTAAGGCGGGGGCAGAGGGCATTTTCGGGAATAAAGACTCCTGCAGGGCATTTGAGTCCAGGGAGCAGTACAGGGCAAGCAGGCTGCTGGCAGTAGGCACCAGTCGACTCGGCTTCCTTACTGGCTTCTCAATATGTACATACAACCCAACATAGTCCAAGTACTGCTGGGTCGCCAGTCCGGCTACTTGCAGGCCTTCAAGCATCAAGTCGCCTGCATACCTGGTGACTTCGTTCAAGCGAGAGTTACTATGCCGGGTGAAGCAGGCTGCCAAGGCATATCGAAAGGACACAGCTGTGCCTGTGCATAGGCGACACTTGTGTCTGCAGGTCCAATAGTTGTGGGTAATTTCAGGCACCAGTAGGTCAAACAGAGACTGATACGAGCTGCTTATCAGCTTGACTAAAGCCTGAAAAGCTGCAAAAAGCCTCGAAGCAGTATCAGTGTGGCTGGGAAATATCAGTGCAATGTAGCTCGCAAGAGTCATTGCTAGGCGCAGGTAGAGTTCTTCCAGGTCTTTGGAGCCCCAGTCTCCCAGCATTCGCAGCAGTTTCTCCATCCTCTGCAGAACTAGTGGCCCCACTCTGCCGATGACTCTGGACACTTCAGGCATCCGCTCTAGGCAGATTTCCAGCAGAAACAGCACTGCCTTTACCTCGTTCCTCTGTCCTGATAGACTCTGCAGCCAGACAGGAGAGACCTCCACCCTCTCCACCTGTGCTACCAGTCCATGTAGAACGAAGCCTAGAGGCTCGAGGCTGGGAATAGACACACTGGAGGAGTGGATTTCCTGCGCCAGGGCAAGAGTGAAGGACAGACTAGACGCAGGGCAGTCAGTCTGCCGTAGTTCCTGCAGACACAGAGCCCACATCGGGAGACTGAGAGGGAAATCAACTCCAACAGTACTGAGCAGGGTTTGCTCTCCATTAGCTGAACCCAGTCTTTCTTGTAGTCCTTTGATATGCTTGTCTAGGGAGTCTTCGTCGTCCGCAAGACGCACTGGCTCGCTCCATACTCGCTGCCGCATTACTATGTCTCCAGGTCTCCGGCACTTGCAAGATGGAAGGACAGCGGGTCCGTGTGGAGGACCAATTCTGTACAGTTCGCTACTGCGGCCCTGTGCAAGGACAGGAAGGGGTTTGGATAGGACTCGAGTGGGACGACTCAGCTAGAGGCAGACACTCAGGCACTGTGGAGGGTGTGACTTACTTCCGGACAGAGACGGAGGGCGCGGGGTCTATGATGAGGGCAGAGGTCTTTGCAGAGAAGAGAGCCCGGGAGAGGACGCTGAGAGAGGCGCTGCTGTGGAAGTACACTGAGCACTTAGAAGTCGACCAAGCGGAACTCTATGCCAACACTGTGCGCAACAACAAAAAGCAAATTGAGTTGCTGGGCACCGCCCAGGTCCTCAGCTTCCAACAGCAGCTGCACAACACTTGCGAAGTGGCCCTGCAGTCCCTCGACATATCCGGCATTGACGACTTCGGCCACCTACTTCCCCTGTGCAATTCTATGCTGCTGGATAAGAACCTGCTGCGGGAGTGGGGGCAAATGTGGAGGGTTCTGCGGGAAATGCCTCAGTTGGAGACTCTCAGCCTCAGCTACAACCAGCTAGTCGGCCCCATCCAGCCTGCAGACCTCACCCACAGTCTCAAGACATTAGTCCTCATCGGTATGCAGCTCCAATGGCACCACATCCTCCCACTAGTCCCTGTTTTCCCACAACTAAAGGAACTATTAGTGTGCAAAAACCTGTGCAAAGACCTGCAGCCCGTCCAATTGCCGCAACTAGCACTGCTGAATTTGGAAAGTAACGGGATAGAGAGCTGGAGCCTGGTCGATACCTGCTTCCGTCACCTGCCTAACTTGGAAAAACTCATTCTAAACGATAACCTCATATCCGAAATTGAGTACAGCGAGGGGTTTCCTCGTCTTTCCGCCCTTTCTCTCAATGGAAATCGCTTGCAGAGCTGGAATTCCATGCACGAAATTGCGAAGTTCCCAGGCGGAGTAGCGGAATTGCGCATTTCCCACAACTCTGCACTGCAGGGCAGTCTCAGCATCACTCTCTTCCGCTCCCAGGCAGTCGCCCGCATCCCCAGTCTGATCCACCTCAATGGAGCCGCTGTGAGGCCTCAGGAACGGCTGGACTCGGAAAGGTACTACTTGAGGCAATTCGCTGAGGACCCTATAGAGCGGGAATTCCCGATTTTTGATCATTTAGCCCAAAAACACGGCGATTTGACCCACTTAGGGAAGTTAGACAGTCCCGGACAAGTCACTATTGAAAGCACAGCCATCAACTTACGACTTGTATCAGTCGCCAAGGCCAGTGCAGGCCGCGAAATGACCAAAAAGCTGCCCTTATCTATCTCAATATTGGCGCTAAAGTCGCTCTGCAGCAAGTTATTCGCTGTGCCGGTGGCGAGACTGAAGCTGACTTACAGGGAAAGCAAGGAGCAGGTGATGGCGGAGACACTGGATGACAATAGCAAGGAGCTGAGCTACTATGTGATGAAGGAGGGAGGGGAGCTGTGGGTGGATGATCTTTAGGTAGGTAATAGGGGAGATTTACACTTAATAAGACGTCTTTCTCCGCTTGCGAGGGGTGTCTTCTCTTCCGACTTTGACCAGACAATGCCACAGTCTCGTGATTTCCCTCGTTTGCTGGTTGGCGGACTCTTCCAGGGCCGCTCTTAGTCCATCGTGATTGTGCAATCCACAGAAAACAGGGGGATGTGGCTGTCCGCCCTGAGCCAGAATAAGCCTTCTCCAGCAATTCGGGTGAAACTTGGCACAACAGGACTCGTAGTCGCATTCGAACACTGCCCCGCCTGCCAGTCCACACACACTGCAAACGGACTTAGAGGGGGTAAAGGTCTGCGGAAGCTGAATTAGGGAAGTGGAAACTAGGCGGGTAGTGCAGGGCAGCAGTTCTGCACAGGTGAGATGTGCCCATTGGGATTCACAGCCTGCACACTCAGTTATGTACATTGCTCCACTTTCCTGTAAGCACAAGCAGCAAAGCGGGCGGGAAACCCCTCTTTTGCAGGGCTCACAGAGCCAATCTCCCTCTGGGATCACTCCGATTCCATAGCAATTGGCGTGCACGGCCAATTCACACTGCGAGCAAATGACTATCAGGTTGTCCTCATAGGACTCTGGAGAGTTGCAAACGGCGCATGTTTCTTCCTCAGCCGGAGAAAGCTTGGGGTGGGTTTCCAGGTAGCGCAGGAAGTCTGCCGCAGAGACTTGGAAAGCTGGGTCCTGCACTGACTTAATCAGTGGTCCTGGGACTATGCATTGCAGAGCAGCAGGCAGAGAGTCGTACAACTCCCACAATTGTGCCAGGACTCGAGTGTGAGCAGCTGCAAGAGCTGAGCGACAGTAAGTGTCCATGTCCTCTAAAGACATGTCTCCCAGGTCTCCTAGCAGTTCCCTGCTAATTGCCTCTGCGTACTCCTCTTCATCTCCGTTTCTTTTCAAATCCGCCCTCTTCACTTCGCTGAAGTAGGCTGTTTCCACTGCGGCCCACAGACCTATCCCTGGACTCCACTCCTCCCCTGCAGCTTCGAGCACGGTTTGCCTCACAGCCTGGATTACTTCGCTGCCAGCACATCTACAAATTGCCTCGGGCAGACTTTCGCTGGGGAGGCCTTCGGATTGAGAGTGGATTGTGCTGGCCTCAGTGTCGTGGGTGGATGCAGATTTGTCCAAAACTGCACTCATCGGTATGACTACACGAGTCGTCATGTGTGTGTCTATTTAGCTATAAGCGGCAATATGAGCGAAAAGGTGGACTTCTGGGTGGGAGCCACGGCCCTGCTGATCGCCTGCATGCCTTGGTGGATCACTCTGATGCCGCTGCTGCTCACTTTCTCGGACGACATTTTCAAGAACCAGGTGCTGGTCAGGTCGAGGTGCTCGATGTACGTCCTTTGCTATACTCTCTGCAGGTGCTTGCAGCATGCATGTGCGTACCTGGCTCGGCACATCAGCGAAGTGGGGAAAGTGGCGATGGGTGTGGGCGGAATCGCACTATGTGTTTTCCACGTCTCTGAATTCCTTTTCAGCGCCTACCTCTCCCCCAACCACATCAGTCTCCGCGCCTTCCGCTTCTGTCTCCGCCTTTCCCACCTCTGCATTGCGCTCTTCGCAGTGCTGGAAATCGTGGTCCGAGGCTGGCTGCCCTGGGAGTTGGAGTCTCTGCAGCGCATCTTCTTCTTCGTAGGCCTGGGCTTCGTAGTCCTCGGAGAGTGCTGGCTGCTGAAGGCCAGGGCGGACGCAGGGAGCAGCTTTCAGCCAGAGGATGAACAGGTGCTAGTGGAGACGGGAGCCTATCGCCTGTGCAGACATCCGTGGTACTTTGGCTGGGTGCTGTGGACGCTGGGCTTGTGGACGCTGCTGGCGTGCCCGGTCACTGCGCTGTCGGGCTTTGTGCTCAACTGTGTGTTACTCACACGTAAGCTAGAGACTGAAGAGCTGCAACTCAAACAGACTTTCGAAAACTACCGACTGTACAGCGCCTCAGTCCGCCGCTTTCCTCGCGGCTTCAACTGGATGCTGGGTAGCGACGTTCTCTAATTACCTTCCTCTAATTGCGGCTTTGGCCTTAGCAGATAGAACGGTCTATGCAGGTTGAGGTTGGGTGATTAGGAATAGCGACTGTAGATGGCTAGATAGAGCCTTCTACTGCAGTTACGAATACTGAAAAGCACAATTCAGAGATAGTGAAGCCTTTTAGCTGGCAGGTTCTAGGGAAACAAAGCGAATACTTCCTTTTTATCCCTGCAAATTGCTCCTTTTCTATGTTGGCTGGCTGTGGAATCTGAGCTAGCTACGTTTTTATTCTCTAAGGAAGCGTCTGGGTAGGTCACTGAACTGACTAGTGGAGCTGGACAGTGCTTTGACGGAGTCATCGGTGCAGTTGACGACGCAGGTGCGGAGTTGATCTGTGAGAGTGGAATCTTTATTCAAACCGCATTTGTTGAGACAACTCTTGTAGTTACCTTCGAGTTTGCCCATGGAATTGCTCATCTCCTGGTTGTAGGAATCAATGGGCGCTCTGGCCGTATTAGCGCATGTAGAGGCGTCTTCCATACTTCCAGGCCGGCCGAAGCACTCGGAGACCTTTTGGAAGGATATGTAGTACATCCGCTTTAGGTCATTTTCCAGAATTTCGTGGATTTTCGAGTACTCTGAGTTGAGTCTCTCTCCCTGCGCTTTGAAGAATTCCTCCATTTCTTACCACAGATATTGGCTAGACAGGTCTATAGAGGCAGCGAGGAGCCACGTGTGTGCGCAGGCCGCAGTTTGGCGAGTTGTTGGTCCAGCGCTCTGATGCGTCTTTCTAGGACCTGCATGCGTAGGTTAGCAGACCGCTCAGTCTTGGGCAGGTGATGGGATTGAGGGGTGGAGTAGGCCTTAAAGTAGCCTTTGGGAGGGATGGAGGCCAGGGACAGGGGTTTGGGGGCGGGACTATGGACTTTAGGCAGGTACTGAGGGAACAGAGGCACTGTATGGTCCTGGACGAAGGCTTCTTTTGGGATTTTTAGCTCTTTTAGCAGTTCTGCTTCGTAGTAACTCGCCCGAATGTCGATAATTCTCGTTAAACGCACAGTCCGTTTCCCCTGCTTCCTAAGCCTCCCAACCGTCTCTTCTTCCATTATCCCAATAGAGGAATCCGGCCTAAAACTACCTAGTGAAGAGCTGGAACGAACCGAGCGATTCCCGCACGCTCCAGGACTTGCAGGAAGCCCAGCACCTTTTCATCCATATAGGGCAGTCCGACCACTGAGAGGGCGAGAGGCAGGCCCTGCGCCCCTTCACAGTGCCGCTGAGCTCCCTTCGTAATGCTGTCCCTCACCGCTTTTGGGTAGTTCAGGTCGGGCTTGTTCAGGGGACCGGTGGGCAGGATGCCGACTGGGAAGCCGAGGAGAGACCATAGGGAGGTGTAAGTCAGAGCTAGCATGGTCTGGGTGATTTCTCCGTGTCTGGGCGCTGGCAAAGGCCAGGAAGGACACAGAACTAGTTCCAGTCCGGCAGCTTGCCAGGCCTTGGTGAAGGCAATTCGCCAGTCTCTGAGCAGGTAATACAGGGTAATTGCCTGCGAAGACGTAGTGGCTAAAGGCACTTTGAGGTGCTCAAAAAGCCTCCTATCCTTCGACCGTTTCAGCATATACCGCAGAATCGGTCCGAATTTCCTCAGCATAATAAAGTTCGCAAAGCTGCCATAAGCTGCTATCGGCTCTTCTCCCTGTAGGGACTCCTTTACAGCCTGCCCCATGAAGGAGTGCACAGAGGCTGCGACCTGCCGAAACAGCTCCTCTACAGAGGGAAGGGGGAAGTCCACGACCTCGTAGCCCAGGCCAAGAAGCGTTTCTGCAGCCTTTTCCAAGCGATCTGAGCAGCCTTTGACCGGCTCTATCAGTCCGTTAGAGCGGATCAGGCCGATTTTCATGGTTTTCCCACCTGCGATTTGCTGGTATATAGGGTCGTTGAAGGGTAAATCCGGGATAGCGATATCCTCCTTGAACATAGCGTCTCCCCACCACAGCTGGCATATGAGTGCCAGGTCCTCAGCATTGCGAGCCACAGGGCCCACACTAGTGTTATACAGCCATTCGTAGGGGGATATCCCCGAGTTGTGGGAGTGTCGCAGGCCCAAGTGAGATACGCGGTCGGGAGTCGGGCGGAAGCCGAAAGTCCCAGTGAAGGCGCAAGCAAGTTGCATGGAATCCTTGTGGTCTGCACTGATAGCCAGGGGAGTGCAGAGAGAGGTGACCAGGGCGGCTTCCGCACTTCCGCCACAGGTTCTATCGAAGTCCCACGGATTGCGTCCCACTCCAAACAGGAAATTGTCAGTTTCCGCCCAGTCCACAGCCTGCGGCACACTCCCTCTGAGGAACAAAATCGCTCCTTCCTTCTCCAACACCTGCAGAACCACCGCCTCCTCCTTCTCCGCCCTCTCCGTCAGTCTCGCTACTCCGCAAGTCGTGGCCTTGCCATACTCCGCAAACACATCCTTCACACATATAGGCACTCCATGCAGGCGTCCACAGGCCTTAGGGTTGTTCTTGAGGGCTTCGTCGCAGGCAACGGCTTGGATCAAGGCAGTGGCGAAGGCTTCTTCAGCATTGAGTCCGAGTCTTCTGCCCAGTTTGCAGGCGCGCTGGATGAAGACGGAGACTACTTCCAGGCTGCTCAGACTTCCGGAGCGGATCAGAGCGGCTAGTTGCAGGGCGGAACTCGCGAGAATTAGACGCTCCTTCGATTTGTCCACTGGTGCTAACTCTGGAGCCTGGGAGTGCGCTTTGGAGAGGTAATTCGCTGCTTTGCCTCTGAAGCCTCTGCGCTTCATCAAGGCAATCAGCTCTTTGACAGTGAGATAAGTGGCCAGGACGCCGAGAAGGACAACCTTCCACTGCCTCATCAACTACTAATGGCTACGCTCTACTGTTAGCAAGTCAATTCCGCCCTCCTGTGCTACTGACTTGTCGCAACTTGTCTGCCTCTGCAGCTGTGGGTTTTCGTTCTTCAAAGCAGGGACTGAGACTGCCGGTGGGGGAGGGCAGGCCGTAGAGCTGGTTAGAAGTCAGGCGGATGCTTTCTGAGGAAGAGTCCTGGTCATCTTCCAAGGGAGACAAAGGACTGATTTGTCTCGTAGAGGGACGCGAGTCCAGTTCCTGCTTCGAAGGAGTCTGCACAATTTGGTCCTTCAGCGCAGGAGTACTGCGTCCAGCCTTAATGCGTGCAGAGGGTTTGGGCCGCTCCTCCTCCTTCCTAGCAGTTTTGACGACTTTGGGAGTGCACTTAGGCAGGCGTTTGTCAGACTGGGCAGGTCTGGGCTTGGGCGAAGGCTCTGGGCGTCTGGGACTCGGCCGGCGTCTGGTCTTGGCTGAGGTGGACCTGGTTTGGGATAGAAGCTGCCTAACGATTTTGCTTGTTCCGGAGGGCGACTTGACACTGATATTGGCTTGGTAGCGACTTAAACTGCTCTCTTTCTTGCCTCTGCGCAGTGACTCGCCATAGCACTGCAGGAAGGTCTGCTTGAGATGGCCGGAGAGCGGGCATTCCAGTGGTAGGAAGTCGTCGGCGATGTGGACGGATTTCAAATGCCAAGTACGGGCGAGGTCTCTCCTTTGCGTTCCTCCAGCAGCACTGGCAATAAACCTAGTTTCCGACGCTATACAGAAACAGGCCGCTGCAAGCAGACACACCTTTTCCAGCAACAACGTCTGCGTGAGTTCAATTTCAACACCAAAGCAGTGCTTCAGTTGCTCAATCGTAGTGGCTTCGATCCTCATCACATCACTGATGTCATAGGTGTAAATCCACTCTGCATAGTTCTGCACGCCTAGCACCGTCCTCATATCCAGTCGCTTGGGCTTCGTAGTGGGCCGCTCGCGAGATGGATGCAGGCGGACTAGCAAGTGCTCTAACAGCGGCATCCAGCGACTTGCAAGCTCTGCTAAGGGGGTTTTGACCCGGTGTCGCAGGGCTGTCTGTGCAGCGGAGAGAGTCTCTTGAATACAGTTTTCCGCGAATTTGAGTGATTTTTCAGCGTGGTGCAGGGCTGCTTCGTGCTTGCGGAGCTGACTCAACAGACCGCAGAGCTGGGTGTGGCAGCGACATCGGTACCTGAAGCGGTTGATAACAGCTTCTTGTGGGGAGTTGGGAGGCAGAGCGTGGGTTTTCAGGTTGTAAGCGCAGCCGTTCAGGTAGGCCGCGGCTTCTTCCAGGCGCTGGAGTCTGTGTGGACAGTACCGCTGGAAGCAGCAGGCTGTGTTATGCAGAGTGAGCAGTACTTGCACAGGGTCGCTTTCGCTGGCTCTGGCTTGTCTCTCTAGCAGCTGTTCACTTCTCTTCAATATCGCAAGTGCACTTTCAAAGTCCTCTTCATGGATGCTCTCCAGTGACGTCACGGCATACTCGGCCAAGTAGCCTGGTATGTCCTCGTTTTCAGCCTCACTACTGGGAGTTTCCATTTCAAAGCTATACTACGCGCAGACGGATTTGGCCAGTAGTCATGTGTGCTACTGCGAAGTGAGTGTCGATCATCACTTGGGACGGGCAGGCGAATCCGCACATGATGCAGTTGTAAGTGTAGAGAAGGGGGAGAGTGCCTGCGGGGGAAAGCTTCAGAGGAATGCCGTCTTCCTTAGGAATGTCTTTGTGACTACGAAGATGTCGCTGCAGTCCGTAATTCTCCGCGAACGTCTTCCCACACTTCGCACACGTGAAATCCTGAGGGGCCTTATGATTCCTCAAATGTCTTTCCAGGGAAAAGCGCTTAGATATGGTTTTGCTACACAGAGGACAGACTTCAGGCGTCCCTTTGGCAGGCACTGCGCCGCAATGCAAGGAATGTTTGCGTCGATGGCGCTCTAGTGAGTCTTTGCGAGAAAAAGTCTTCTTGCATCCTGGACATTCGAAAAGTTGAGGCGGAGGAGGCTTACGCATGTAGACAACGCGCTGTTTATAATTAGACGGAGTCAGGTGTAAGGGTGGAATAGGGACCTTGTCGCTTGCTCTAAATCATTCTATACAGGCTGAGAAGTCGCTTTTCTTTAGGACATAAAAGCTAAGTACTGCAGCTTTTCATAAGTGCTTTTCCGCCTTCACTGCCTATACTATATTGGCTTGCAGACTTAACTCATACTGCAGCAATGGGAAATTACTACAAATACTCTCGCAGCGATTTCGGCCAAATCGCATATTTCCGATACACCCAAATTTCCTGCAGTATATTTCGAGCCTCCGCTGAGTCCGTCTGCTTCTTCATGCCCACTTTATCCATTTCCGTCTGCACCTGCAACTTTGTCATTTCTGCGAAATTCGGCATTCCCGTCAGGTCCACACTATCACTGCTAGTCAGCGGCTCAGGCGCTGGGACCGAAGCACTGCTCGGAGCCAGTGCAAATGCGTTCAATTCCTTCATCTCCTCCACCAGTGGCTTCAACTTGTCGTCCAAGCAGCTATTCAAGTGCTGCAGACGGTCCATTTCCGCCCACTGACTGGTGTCCAGTCCACACCCCTCGCAACGCGCTTCCGCCATATTACCTAACTAGCGAAGTTGTCGAAGACGTAGGCAGGCAAGTACTTCTCAATCGCGTCTCTGCCCAGTCCTGCATACCTCCTCAACTCTTCGATGAAAACCAGCATAGTGGTCAAATCCGCACTGGAGTCTTTCTGCTTTTTATCCCTCGCGATTATCCCAGTCTTCACGAACTGCCCCAAATAAGCCATGTAGCTGAGGAATAACTCGGAGTGGAACTGGCGGAAGAAAGTCAAAATGCCCACAATGAGCGGAGCCCCGTCCACTGCTTCGTTCTTAGTGCGGCGCACCAGACCTCCCAGCTTCTTTTCAAAGCGCAAATTGGAGATTTGGTTGATAGTGTAGAGCGCCATCACGAGTGGAAACTTGGTCAAAGCAGGGCCCGGCTTTAGGTAAATTTTCTCCAAAGGGTTGTGGAAGCCGCACTGCATCATGTAGTCCTCTAACTCAGGCAAGAGAGAGTCTTCTTCAGGGGGGAAAGGCTGCACTGTCGCATGTTTGATGTCGTTCATTACTGCTAAGTTGACCATTTGCAGGGAACTCCAGAGAGCGGGGGAGTCGACTCTGGCTCGGAAGTTGAGTTGGTAGGCAATTAAGCGTCTGAGGAGTTGGAGTTGGCCGAGGGAAATGAGGGCGGCTTGCATTGCACGGCCGAAGCTGGCCATTGCAGGGGAGGTGCTGTTGTACAGCTCTCGGCCGCGCTCAGGTATGCGAGAAACAGGCTGCAGCTCAGCGATTATGTCATCGAAGGAAGTGAACTTCACCTCTTCCTTGTACTTTCTGACCAGAAAGCGGAGTCTTTGCGTGACAAAGCAGGCTACGAGTCGATCGATTCTCGTCAAGCCGACAATGCCCAGACTTTGATGCAGCTTCGTCATCATCTCGAGTCCCACGACTTCCACACCAGTAAAGTCGTACCACCCATGCATCCACTCAATATAGACCGTTTTCTTCACATCGAAGAAATTGATAAGACAGCGCACTAGTCTGCCCATACAAGTCAGCGAAGTCGCATCCTGCTGCGGGAACTTCTGAATAGGAAAAGTGGCAGTCGCATAGGTCTCATCCAGGGAGCGCTTGAGTGGGAAAAAGGCCGAGGACTCGAGGTCTACATTGTATCCAATGATCCGGGTCATTTCTTCCTGCCACAGTTTGAGACCGTAAATTCCTATGAAGTCTTGCACGTACTCGAAGGACCTGCGGAGATTGGTCAGTTGGTTGCCGAGTTCTACCAATTTGCTGGTGAATTCTTCCAACGTTTCTTTTCTGAAAATCAGCGTATCATTCAATAACTTCCCCAGCTTTAGGGTCAATTCCCGTCGGACTCCGTCTTCTAGTAGCTGTTTCGGGTCGACTTCGATCATTCCCAATAGTGTCTTTTCCATCGCCATAACTCCTTGCGTGAAGACTGATATCTGCTGCGTGTGGTTCGCCAGTGTCTTTCTTTCCTCCAGCGCTGCGTATTCCTTCACTTCTTCCTTCTTAATCCTCGACGGTAGTTCCCTTATATTGGTGGACAGAACTGCGGTGATTTCGTCCAGCAGCGTGAATACAGCCTGCGGAATCACCTGCAGCACAGTCCTCACAATCCTCACCAACTCCTTCGAGAAATAGTCTGAAACACTTTCCATGTCCGGCGAACTGGACTGCACAATGCGCACCAACGGCACATCCAGGATCGAAGACAGCTTCAAAATCGTGGCTTTCAGCAGTAACACGTTCCTCGGCTCCTCTCTAATCATCTTCTGCATGAGACCTAGGAACTCGTCCATGCACAGCCAGGCGTAGGAGAAATCCTTGATGACTGCAATGTGCTGCATTATCTCCGGCTGCAGTTTCGCGAGGCTTAGCATGTGCTTGAGGTCGTTTTTTGATAGCTCGATGAACTCCTTTATTGCGATGTTGTTTTCGATTTTGTGGTACTTCGTGACGTCTTCTAAAGCTTGCGCTAGTTGCTGGAGCTTGCGCACTGCTTGGCCGGAGTCGGCTAGGTTGAGGGAAGTTATGTGCGTTTCCATGCCTTGGAACCACTTCATGTAGCTCTCTTCGCGCTGGATTTCCTTGGCAAGTGGCCGAGTTCCTGAGAAGTAGTCAGCCAGTTCCCTCATCCTTTCCGTCGCAGTGGACCTGTCCTGCTCCCAAGCCGTTTCCTTCGACTTCAGCAGTTCCTCCACCCTCTGGCGTATAGTCACTTCATACTGCGCCAGATTCATAAGCAGCGACAGCAGGTCTCTCTCATCCAAGCCCACAGTGATGATATCCAGCACCTTCTTTTCATGCGACAGCCGGTGCAGTAGAAACCAGCGAAGCACGACATTGCCATCACGCATGACATGCAGCAGTTTGGAAAGGTGGAGAAGGATGTACTCGTCAGTGAGTATGCCTTCCGTGAGAAGTTGGTTCAACTGCTCGTTCACTTTCTGCATCTTTGTCAGTCGCTTCTGCTGCAAAGTCTGCAGACTGCTGATGTTCATAGTGTAAGTCGCTAGGCAGGACTTAGCCGCTTTGTAGGGCGCCCACTGCTCTGTGAGGTCTACAATGAAGCCCAAGTAGAAGGGCACGACCCAGTTGTCCAGGAAGAACTTGTCCACGATTTCTCTCATTTTGTTGCCTTCGTTGATAAGGTACTCGACATTGAAGTACAGCACGACATAAAGCATAGCGCCCTGATTAGCAAGAGCCGCAGACTTGTGTTCACTGCTCGGGTAGGCCGCCACTTGCTGGTACACATCGTCTTCCTTGAGCTGACTCAGGACTAACTCCACTACATCCAGCGAGACACTGACTCTCGATAGGAACTGCTCAGGGTAGTTTGGAGGACGCCGGCCCTTGGTGCCTTCTATGGCTGGCAAAAAGCCGGAATCGCGACATTGCTCGCATACTTCGTGGATGTCTTGGATAGTGGCGTGGCCTTTGTAGCGGTAGTAGGACATCAGGATCCGCTCTCGGACCAGTCCTGGCATCTTGATGTCCATTAGAAGCATCATCACACCCAAGTAGTAGAGAGCTTCGCACATTAGCTTCTTGCCCTCGGCTTCCAGCATGATGTTATCCAGGGAGTAGTTGATGTAGGACTGCTCCTTCAGCAGCTGCAGAAAGAGCGTATAGTCCGTGTAGTACTTATGCATGCTCTCAAACAGAATATAGTACCGCTCCAATATCTCCAAATTGGTCTCACGGAAAGCATCGTCCAACTCCTGCAACTCAGGGTTGCTTTGGATCTCTTCCTCAAAGGCTCTGACCGATTTCAGCTTGGAGAAGTCTGCGACGATTCTTTGGTACTGCCGAGCCTCGGGGGGCGGGTCGTTGAGGAAAGCTGCAGGGACGTACTCGCTCATACGCAGCAGCTCTGCGATGATTGCGCTGCCGCGGGCGACTAGGTGCAGCACGGACTGTCCGCAGGCGTTGTCCTCGCTGAGGAAGTCCATTATTACAGCAACAACCAGAGCCGCTGTCTTGGTAGGAATGTAGGTTTGGGTGTGTTTGTGTATACACAATTGGACTACTTCCGGGTGTGGACTTACCCAATATCTCTTATCGCTCAGTGCATCGGATGTCCCAATAACGCAAATTCAGGAAGCTAGAACTAATGTCTATTCTGGTGAATTAGCGTCTTGCCGGCCGACATATTGGTCGTATAAGCCGCAAGAGCTGCTTGAATTTGCTCGAGAGTGAAGTGTCCAGCGATTTCCGACTTTAGCGCACCATTGAGATGGTCTTGTACCTCACTCACCAGGGCTTGCTTGGTCCAGGCGTTTTTGGTGGGGAACCACTGAGAAAGCCATAGTCCCGCTAGCTTCTTTCCGCAGAAAATGACGTCTGCGGCGCTGATCCCTGTAGAAGGCTGGCCTGATAAAAGACCATACACATACACCACTCCGCCGTTAATCAAGCCCGCTAGTACCTTTCCAGTCAACTCTCCGCCCACTGCATCAAAAGCAACAGTGGCTTCAAATTGCGTGCAGAGAGCCTTTAATGCACCTGCGAAATCCTCCGCAGACGACACAAGCACATTTTCAGCTCCTTCGTCCCTTAACACCTGAGCACTTTGCTCAGATCTGACGATGTTAATGGTGGGAATTCCCTCAAGTCTGCAGATGCGAATCAGCATGCGGCCGAGAGCGGAGTTCGCAGCGGTCTGCACACAGGCCTTGTGCTTGCCTTCTTTGATGACTTCCTTGAACATTAGGACGGTCATAGGGTTGATGAAGATGCAGGAGGCTTGGTCGAAGTCCACTTCGTCCTTTAGAGGCATGCAGGACTCGGCCTCAATTACTACGTATTCCGCCCAGGTGCCTGGAGTGACTACGCCTACTCGCTTGCCCACTAGACTACTTCCCAACAGTCCACCTCCGCTTTCAATCACAGTTCCTGCGCCCTCGAAGCCTGGAATCGCAGGAAATGTAGGCTTGAGGGCGTAGTGACCCAGGATGTACTGCAAGTCAGAAGGGTTGATAGGCGAGCTTTCCATCCGGACAAGGACTTGGCTAGACTGGGGTTGGGGTCGGGGGACCTCACGTACTTGGGCTGAGGACAGGTCGTGGGCCTCGATGACCACAGCGCGCATAGTAGCCATTGCAATGGAGGGAAGGGAAGTTGGTAATCGTGGGAATTGACTAGTGTCCACTATAGGCTTTTTGACTGTTAGGAGAGTGGAAATGTATAGAGATTTGTCTTTTTGTGCTGTGAGTGAAGAGTAAGGAAAAGGCCTGGAGAGGCCGGAGTCAACAAGGCCATTTTAGGTGACGTGGCCTGCCATATAACAAAGGACATGTTTCGAAATCGCTAAATATCAATAAAAGCAAATCAGAGTCCTCAGAATTGGCTATCGGCTTTGAAATTCCAGACTTGAAACTGCATATCGATGCACCATTTCGTAGAATTGAAAGAGTATATTTCTATTAGCAAATTACCGAATTTCTCAGTCAACTACTACTTCAGATAGCTCTAATCGAGCAAAATAGTCCTTAATTTAGTCAAGCTCTTACCTAGTTTCCACTAACCGTATCCAATGCAATTCCCTTTCAAAGCCTCCAGCCCCTTTCCGGCAATTCCCTGTTCATAGCAATACCAACTCTCCCTCCAACTCCCAAAAACATTTCCAAGTGCGTCCCAGTCCTTCCCCTCAGCCAGACTGTGCTGGTAAATGGAGGAAAAGCAAGGGCTAAAACTCACAGTGACTGTTGACATCGGCAGTGGAGTTACAGACCAGCTCTGTCTGACTGAGCGAGATGACCCGAAAAGTTGCGCGGAGTTGTTTGGGAAGAAACATCGTTTGAGCAAAACTGCAGTTGCGAAGCTGCAGGCGCTGCTTGAGCAGAATCTCCGAGCTTCCCAGCGCTACCTCTCTAACAAAGCCGCCCTACTGCATAGTCACTCCGCAGACTCTCCGAATACGCCCAGAGCCAGCGCTACCATATCTCGGCTCTTGGACCGGACGAAAAAGCGCACATACACCCCTGAAACTATCAGCTACTCCTTCACTCCCCAGATAAACCCCCATTCCCGCCGCACTCGCAAGACTGAAGAGCTCCTTCTAGAACAAGGCCAAAAGAGCCTCGACCGACTCCGTCTCCTCCGCAATTCCCAACTCCGACAAGAACTCGTCCAGTGCCCTTTCCAGCCCGCCGTGAACCCAAGAAGCGCAAAACTGGACATGAAGCGAGGCACTGGGACTCCGAGACACGAAGTGCTGTTCAAGCTTGCAGGGCAGAAGTCAGACCCAGTGCTGGAGTCCAAGGAAGGAATAGAGAAGCAGAGGAGACCTGCAGAGGATTTGCTAGCCCGGCTCAGCACTTCAAAATTGGGCTTTCTGGCGCGTATGGAGAAACTGAAGCAGGAAATGGAAGCGCCGTTCGACCCAACTACACGACAGCCGTTTTTCTCTCCGAAGACCAATACTCGTGGACCGATGAAGCGTGACTCTAGACCTGCGCATGAGCGGCTTTCAGTCCCACGAAATCCCCCTGCTTTGAGAGAGCCTGCGAGCCCTCCCCAGGCCTCAGTGACTGGCGTGAGTCTGACTCTCGTGCAAGACTTTCGCCAGCGACAGGTGCAAAAGCTGTTCCGCATGCTGGACAGCGATAGAGACGGACTGATAAGTGTGACGACTGTGGATGTGGGCGGACTCAGTGACAGAGCCTTTCTGCTGCTTGAGCCGCTTTGGCTGCATCTGAGAGACTCGGAGACTGAAGTGGCTCAGGCGGAGTTTGAGGAGCGGGTTGGGTTGCTAGTGGAATCTCTCACTGTCGAGGAACGCCACTTCTTACTGAGTGGACTGGATAGAGACCAGCCCCAGCCCGAGCCCTCACTGCGAGACCCTCACTTCAGCTCCCTTTCCCTGGCTTTGGCAGCTGATCGATATGCAGAAGCAGACCCCTACACTAAGCAGGTCGAGGAGTGGAAGGACATGCACGAGCGGATCGACACGCAGCGAAAGGAAAAGGAAGCGCGCGAGTTAGCCCAGTGCAGTTTCCGACCCCGCACAACTAAGTATGTGCGTCACTAGTGTAGAGCCATTATGAGCGTCATCACGTGTCTGGCTTGGGTGAAGCGAGGCTATCCGAAGCAAACGCCCACCCAGCAGCACGTGGACCTCCAGGCGCTGCAGGACTCTCAGCAGTTGCCTGAGTCGGATGACGAAGATGCGGTGCCTGTCTTCGCAGGAGTCGAGTACGACCCAGAACTGGAAGGCATGGAGGACGAAGACAAGGAGGACATGCAGATAGAGTCCGAGGACACTCTGCTAGTGGCTGGCGTGCAGAACGGAGACATGAGCGAACTGCACATCTACGTCTACGTGGAAAGCACCGGTGCTTTATATGTCCACCACGATGTGATCGTCGGCGCCTTCCCGATTTCCCTTCAATGGCTGCCATACAACCCGACAGCTGCAGCTACCTCTGGGAACTGTGTGGCAGTGGGCAGCTTCAACCCCGGCATTGAAATATGGGACCTGGACGTAGTGGATGCGGTCGAGCCAGTCAGTACTCTAGGCGGCTACAAAGACCCGTCCACCCACTTTAGCCGCAAGAAGAAGAAAGCTGCAAAACTGCGCAAAGGCAGCCATCAAGAAGCCGTCCTCTCCGTCAAACTGCACCCCTTGCACCCGTAACCTCCACTCAGAAACGTCCTTGCCAGCGGCTCTGCGGACTGCTCAGTGAAGATCTGGGACGTGGTGGAAGGCACGCACAAGTTGACTCACTTGCACCACACAGACAAGGTGCAGTGTGTGGACTGGAACCCGGCGGAGGAGAAGTTCCTAGCGACAGGAGGGTTTGACAAGTCCGTGTTTGTACTCAGTGCAGATAACTCGGGGGATAAACTGTCCTGGCAAACCACAAGCGAAATCGAGTCCCTGCACTGGAATGCAGCCAACCCTATGACTCTTTCAGTCACCACTGAATCCGGCCTGCTTGCGCTTCTCGACGCCCGGCGCTTCACAGAGCCCATCGCCCTGATCCAAGCCCACCCTTCCCAGTGCGTCGCTCGCTTCAGTCCCCGCATCCCTGGACTCCTCGCTACCGCGTCCAACGACAAGACCGTGAAGTTGTGGAGTGTGCGCGGAGAGCCGAGGGAAATCGTGCAGAAGACCATGAATGTTGGGGAGCTGTTTAGCTGCGAGTTCTGTGAGGATTTACCATACACGCTGGCTTGTGGCGGGACTGAGGGTCAAGTAGCCATATGGGACGTGGAAGAGAACGAAGCAGTGGTGGCTGCCTTCGCTGCTAGTTAAGTCTTCCTAGCCACATTGGATGCGATAATGCTAGGGCTAGTGAGGGCCTTGCGTTTCGGCACTTCTTCCTTCCTGGTGAGTTCTACTTAGGCATCACAGGTGAAAGTGCAAAGAACTAGCGCTTTGCGGCCGAAGCCAGACCTGACGCAGCCATTAGCCTTTGGCAAGCACATAGCGGATCACATGCTGGAGGTTACATGGACTGCTGAGCAAGGCTGGAACGTGCCAGTAATCAAGCCCTACGAGCCACTGAAGATTGACCCAGCAGTGAGTTCGTTGCACTATGCAGTGGAGTGCTATGATGAGGTGGAAGCTGTACGCGGACCTGATGGAAGAATATTGATGTTCCGTCCTGAGCAATACATGAAGCGGATGTCAGAGTCTGCGGAAGCAGTGTGTCTCCCCACCTTCGACCCTGCGGAAATGGCAGGGCTACTGAAGCAGCTAGTAGCTGTGGACTCAGACTGGGTGCCGTCGGTGAGAAACCATGGTCTCTACGTGCGAATCAACTTCTTCAGTGACCACAATGTATTGGGAGTGACGAGGCCGCTGAAGGCCAAGTTGACTGCCTACAGCACTCCCCACAGTTCCTTTTCCCCTTCAGGGCTTCACCCTGTTCGTCTCTTCTGTGACGAGACAGTCGTGCGCACTTGGCCTGGAGGCATCGGGCAGTTCAAAGTCGGAGCGAACTATGTGAACGGTGTAATGCACACTGACCGCATTCGCAAGCTCGGCTACCAGCACATGCTCTGGACTGTCAGTAAATCTCACATAGACGGAAACGTGACTGAAGCAGGCAGAATGAATTTCTTCGCAGTGCTGAAGTCGGAAGATAGCGATTTGCAGATAGTTACTCCGCCCCTGGACGGCCTGATTATCCCCGGGGTTACCCGAGAGTGCATCTTGGACTTGATCAAAGACCTGCCCCAGTATGAGATAGTTGAGCGTCCGTTTAGCGTGGATGAACTGCTCAAAGCCTTGAAGGAAAAGCGAGTGGTGGAGTGCTTCGGCACAGGGTCTCGTATGTTTGTAGTCCCTGTGCAAACCGTGCACATCCGCGGGAAGGACTATGAAGTGCCCTTAAAGCTGCAGAACTGCGGCCGACTGTCCAAGTGGCTGCATGACAAGTTGAAGGAGATTCAGTATGGGGTGAAGCCGCATCCTTGGGCTACAGCTGCCTCCTAAGTCGATAACTAGCTTGGATAAGCCGGCGGTAGGAATGCAGTCTTATAGGAAGTGCTTTTAATATAGACTCAAAACTGGATTCTGAAGAGATGAACCAGTGTCTCTATTAGATGTGATTTAGAAGCATTCAGACACTCAAGATTTCACATAGTTTGAGTTTGGCAGATACATTCCCTTCAAAATTTACATGCGTTATTTGCTTCATATGTGCGGGCGCTGCTTAGAAGTACTCCGCCAGGGTGGTATATGAAGGCAGTGAATTGCAACTTCTAAAGCCCTATAAAATCAAATACCTGAATAGTTCTCAGACAATTTCAGCCTCTAACCCCACCAATAGCACTCTAATGAGGCTGATATTCCTGTCATTTCCGCTGGAAACAGCAGAACTCCCTCAACTCTCCAATCAGTTCATTGAAAAATGGAAGACTACGAGATCGCAACAGTGCCCTTCTGCGAGTCTTCAGACCCTTCAGTGACTCTGCTAAAAGCCGTCACTCTCACAGAAGGCCGTCTCCCTGTGGTCGTTAAGCGCTTTGAATTCACTTCTCTCCTACTCAAATCCACTCAGCAAAGCATTACTCAGGCTATCAACGCGGCTATCATCCAAGCCAAAATCCACCATCCGAATGCGAGAGAACTACTGGAAGCACGCTTTAGTCTCGAGGACGATAAGTGTAGTCTGTACCACATACTCGAAAGCGAAGAGCACAACCTCTCCTGGGAAATCGAAGCCCGGCGAAAAAGCAAAAAGCCATTCACAGAGACAGAAGTGCACACGATCCTGAGACAAATGGCAGACGTGCTGGCCTGCGCCCACAGCATGGTACTAACAACGTAGGGATTCACACACAAAGACATCAAGCCCACCAATATTGCCAAAATTGGAGATGATTACAAATTGGGCGATTTCGGATGCTACTTTGCCCAAAGAGCCACATTCCTATCAAGGAACACTGAGGGAAGCCGGGCCTATATGAGTCCGCAGGCCAAAAACGCATATGAAGAAGGACAATACGACCCCTACAAAGCGGACGTGTTTTCCCTAGGCCTCATCCTCCTAGAGATGGCGACTCTCGTGAAGCCGGCGGACCTTAACCCTGCAGAGCAGGTGGATGTCTTTGTAGGGCGCAGACTATCGAAACTACGCGTTTCGCGAGAATTTAAGGAACTTCTCAGATTGATGCTATCGGAAATCGAGTGCAAGCGGCCAAGTATGGAAGCAGTATGGAAAATTGCGAAAGAGCTAATGGTGAGGGAACAGAATCGGCTGCTTTTTGCAGAGGATGAAAGGCGGGTTTCTGTGATAGCAACAGTGCAGCAGCCACTTGCACATGTGGAGCCAAACACTGTGAAGGTTTTTAACTTCCACAAAAAAGCCTGGGAAGTGGTACCGCTAGCCTCAGCCATCAGTGTAGATGAAGGCAGTAGGTATATCTGGGTGGCAGGACAGTTATTCTGCAGTGGAGGTAAGGGTGAAGGAAAGGGACAGGGGGAAGCCTATTTGCTAGGGCGGGAAGGAGTAGTGACCAAGCTGGCTAATATGTTACTGCCGAGATTCGGACATGGACTATGGTGGCATAGTGCAAAGCAGTCCGTTCTCACCTTCGGCGGTACTCCTTATCCAGGCACCAGTACAGTATATGCAGAAGTCAGCACAGTGCAAAGATTCGGTACCTCCTATCCAGGCAGTAATCCCTACCCAGAGCTGAGAGAATGCGAAGAATTCCGCCTGTCCTTGGACACTTGGCAGGAACTGCCGAGTATGAAAGAAGGCCGCTGTCACTTTAACCCTTGCGAATACAGTGATTTGCTGTATCTCTGTGGACATCCCTCCAACACTATCGAAGCCTTTAACCCTGATTCAGGCGCTTTCCTGCCCTGGCAAGCACGGCTGCCAGAGAGCTACAGCGCCTGTCTACTGCTAGTGCACAACGACCAATTGCTAATAGTGTCAGAGCACTATGTAAGTCAGTGGATACAGGAGGATGACCGTTTGGTGCAGGTAAGTGCAATGGAGCACTTTCAATTAGACGTGTGCTGTAGTACGAATCCGGCAGTGGACTCTAGAAATGGGTTTTTCTATATGTCCTTAAACGGGACGTGCTTGAAGGTGAAGCTGGATTGCACGGAGTGGAGAGAAGTAGGGGTATAGACTAGGTTAGAGATAGGCGGATTGGATATTGCCGCTATTTGCAGCGTGCTTAAATGGCGAATTCGACTTTGGAATGGAGTCTGAATTAGTCTCCTGGCTGAAACATAGGCCTTGAAGGGGAAAAGATCAACTTTTATAGGTCATAATGGGAAGCGACTATTAGGGATTTGAAGGATTTCACCCATGTTGAAGTAATAAAGAACCCCAATATGAAGGGAATTTTTGGACTTTGGGCCTTCGTGGGCTGGCTTTTAGGTTCGGACTCAACATCTCACAATTCAAACCTGCATCTCTCTACTCCGTCTTCACCCCCTCTAGGTCACACCCTACACCCATTGCAATGCCTTACACCCTCAACTCTGCCTCATCCCTATAAAGCCCATGCACGAAAGCTGTACACTACAGCGGACTTCACTCAGCCAAAGTACTACGAAACTACTAGTGCTGTGCAAGTCGGAGTTTACATCATTTACTTCACCAGGGGACCTGAGGGAATCCTCATTTCTCAGTTCGACACAGGACTGCAGAAGTGGGTGAAGGCCAAGGAATTCAACTGGCTGAGTGATGCGGATGGATGGGGCTTGGAACAGTTCTATGGGACTATTTGTGTAGTAGCGATGAACTTGAAGATGTATGTATATGCGAGGGCAACTTGGGGGTCCAATATAGCAGAATACGACCCTGAGACTGGCTCTCTCTCTAACTATCCTTTCTCCTCCTATCTGTGCGACGCTGATGGCTTCACCAATCCAATATACTACAAAACAGTGCGTATGGCGGCAGTGGGATCTCTATTATATGTGAGTGCTAGAGACCTTGCAGGCATTCACTTGGCCTCCTTCAACCCCTCTACATCCATATGGAGCATTCTACCTACTTTCACACAGGTAATAATGACTACTGTGCAGTGGGCCACTTTCGGGTACTATACGACCTTTAGAATGGTGAGCCAGGGCAACTCCCTCTGGTACTTCGTAAGAGGTCCAGAGGGTCTTAATCTTTTCTCCTTCAATACTCTCTCCTCAACTTGGCCTCTTCCAATCATAACCTACGCCCAATATGCTGACGGTCCTGGATGGTACCTGGCAAAATACAGTGAAACTTTTCGCCTGGTCTCCACTGCAAATGGCTTATATGTAATGGCTAGGAGCTGCTGTGGGATGTATACTGTATTCTGCAACGTCAATACTGCTGCTGTATCAAGTGTAGTTATGAGGTCTTATTACACAGATGGATTGGGCTGGGAGCCGGTAGAGCATAGGAGGACTTTGGAACTTACTAGTTGTGGAGGAGATACGGTCATAATGTCTGGAAGAGGCGGGTCTCTGCTTTACATAAGTCGCTTAAATACTCCAACAAGTGCATCGTGGATAGTAGCAGCGACACAGCCTAGTTTTACCAATGCAGCAGGGTGGAACCAGATTTACAGGTACTGGACCCTCAACCCTGTCTGTGTGGGTGACTCTTTCTACGTAGTAGGGAGAAACCTGGATAGCTTGGAAATAGTGAAGTACTCTATTGCTAGTGACTCCTGGAACCCTCGGGAAACCATCACTTCTTTGCCCTGCAGTGCTCCCTGTCAAGTATGTTTTTATATCTCAGTCACAGGATGCACTTATTGCTACCCTCATGCTCATCTAAGCACTACTTCTCCTTCTTCCTGTCTCTGTGACAGTGGCTACTTCCCAGACCCTGGAGTGTATCACTGTTCAATATGTCAGCCGACTTGTTTAGAATGTAACGGACCTTCCAACCAACAATGCACCACTTGTATCTCAAATGCACAACTAGTCTTTCCCCCGACTTCCAACTGCCAGTGCGAAGCTGAGTTTTACCTGAACTCCAGCTACTTCTGTCTCCCTTGTAATATACAGTGTTACCTCTGTACAGGCAATGGCCCTGACCAGTGCTTCGCCTGTAAAGATAATGCTGTTCTTCATGTCAACTCCTGTCAATGTGCAGAAACCTACTATATGAATACAGCAGGAATATGCATAAGTTGCAAATCAACATGCAAGACTTGCTCCGACTCTATCAGTTGTCTCAGCTGTTTTGCAGGTGCTCAGATGTCCACTCTAACCTGTGAGTGTGCCCTTGGTTATTTCCCCCTGCCAGATCCTTCCCATTGCTCAGCTTGTTCCTCTCAGTGTGTAGTCTGTAAATCCACGGAGAAGTGTGAGAAATGCGGGTCGAATGCAGAATTAATTGCCGGACTATGCTACTGTTCTGAGGGGTATTATTCGACTAGTGGAGTTCTGGACTGTCTGAGTTGCCCTCTAGGGTGTTTATCCTGCAATGCCGAAATATGCATGAAGTGCTTGGCTAATTGGTACCTGTATGAAGAGAAATGCACACAGACATGTCCTGCGGGCATGGTTGTGAGAGAAGAAAAGTGTGCAGAAGTTGCACCTGGGCCCTCTTTAAATGTGCATCCTAACAATACTCTGGCTCTGCTCTTTAGTAAGCCACTCACTAAGATCGTTCAAATGACTGATGTGGATATTCAAGTTGACGACCTCGAAAACATTTTTAACTCCACTTGGACTATTACTCTGATAAATCTCACATCCTATTTGATAGACCTGCACTTTGCACACTTCATTCCCACCTCCAGCGCAACTGCTACTCTCACCTTCCTCGATCCCTCAGCCCTACACGACTTTGCAGGCAACTCACTCAGTAAACTCACT
>Ga0247837_1000228_pt1 | contig 114590 bp, 119 predicted proteins | sample LaCtaG_2_FD_187115 | JGI IMG/M metagenome (GOLD analysis project Ga0247837, IMG submission 187115) | Freshwater microbial communities from meromictic Lake La Cruz, Castile-La Mancha, Spain - LaCruzMarch2015_14.5m | ecosystem: Environmental > Aquatic > Freshwater > Lake | place: Spain... | reverse complement strand
AGCTAAGACCAAGTGCGACAAAAGGTTGGTACGTTGTTTTCTTGTTCTCAGCCAAAGGATCAAATTGCTACTTAAGTCTTGGGCACGCCAGTACAACTTACGATGGCGATTCCATGGAGCGGCGATATCAAAAAGCGCTCGCACCTGAGGTCGCCGAAGGACTCATGAAGTGGGGGCGTGAAAAGTTACATCTTGATGAGGTTAAAAATCCCAGGCTTAAGTTCTCTCGAAATCTAGAGGCTAAAGGAAATCTTGCCGAAGCTTACGATCGGACCAGTTTATGTGGATTTGAGTATCGCAAAGAAAGCGTTCCCACGGACGAGCAGATTTTCAGTGATGTTGAGTTCTTACTTGAGATGTTATCCAAGATTTATCTTCTGCAGGAGACTGATGCCACTATCCCGGGATCGGAAAGTCCGGAATATCAAGAGGCAATAGCAGCAATTGCACAAGCTGCTGGAAAAGATTTGACCGGACCTCGGCGTCAAGGGCGCTCGCGATTACCGCAGGCTCACAAAAAAGTCATAGAAGAGCGTGCCGTTGAAGTAGCTATGAAGCACCTAGAAAAGAAGGGTTTTACCAACATAAAGGATGTCGGTAAGAATCATTCTTATGACATTGCTGCGAAATTGAATGGGATCGATTTCTACATAGAAGTTAAGGGCACGATATCCCTGGGAGAAAAAGTTGTTCTCACTAAGAACGAAGTTCTCCTTCACCGCCAGGAGCACCCCAACAACGCGCTTGTCGTTGTCAGCCAGATTGATCTTGATCGCAATGAGCCACCATCAGCCAAGGGAGGAAAGGTCCTTTTTATCTCACCGTGGAAAATTGAAGATTCAGACCTAGAGGCGCTTGGGTATGACTACAGGATTCGGTAATAACTTATTTCTGGTATTGCTATTTGTTTTCTACGTATCTTTTCTCGATTACGGAACATGCTTCATCCATAAGGTAGACACTCCAACTACTTGAACTTATTGGCGCCCAAATTGCTGTCACAGCCAATTTGTTCAGGAAACCTGTATCAATTGTGTTTGTGGAATCATCCAATTCAAGAGATTTCAAACATTTGATCGTAGATGGCTCTAGCGTGCTTGGCGAGTTCCAAGTTATCCCAACACCGAGCGTCTTTTGGAATCCCGCTGGAATAGACAAATAGTCGTGGGCGGAATTTGAAAGCTTGATCGGTGTATTGGATGTTTCGGGAATTGAACCCTCTCCCGCAGAATAAAGAAGTTGATCTTCCTTGACATTACTATCTGCCGGTGTATTTGTCCCTTGATTCTGGCTAATGCCGATTGGATCTCCTGGGTCAGTACCAGAATTGAGAGTGAAAACCGCACCGAGCGCAAAAACTAAAGTGAAACTTGCGGCTAGCGCAAACTGATTGCTACCTGTCAGCCAATTCTTTTTTGGATTAGCATGCGAGGCGGACAAGGCAAGACTGGCCAATGTTTCCTGAAAGCGCGATGAGACATCAGTTGGGACATCTTCCAATGGTTCAATATTGTGCAAAGCGCTCATCAGCTCTTCGGCTTTATCTCTTTTTTCCATATTTCACCCCCAACGGTATGACGTTTGAGTTAACGTTTTGGTTCCCATTTTCCTCGAGTATTTTTGTTAACTTCGCTTTAAGTGCCTCGCGCCCACGGGCGGCCCTACTCTTAACGGTTCCTACCGGTATCCCTAAGCGCATGCTGGCATCTTGAACGCTATGACCTTCCAGTTCAATAAGAATCAACACTTCCCGATGGTCTGCCTCAAGTTCCAGAAGCGCAGAATGGATGAGCAAACCATCCACTAGGGCGTTTTCAAAGGTTGAGGTTCCACCTATGTCATCGAATTGTTCGAGCTCGTTCAAGCTACCGTGAGCGCGGACCTGCTCTTTACGCAGGACGTCTATGCATGAGCGAGAAACAATTTGATACATCCAGGAAGAAACTTGAGATTCACCCCTAAACGTATGAGCGTTTTTCCATATAGACATTAAAGCCTCTTGGAGCGCTTCCTCAGCCAAGCTCGTGTCACGGATTGATTTCTTCGCCACGTTCCAGAGCCACTTTTCGCGTCGTTTTAGGAGAGCCTCCAATGCATTTACATCCCCGGCGGTGAACATGCCCAAAAGCGCCTCTTCACTGGAGGCTAAATAGTCGACTTGGGCAAGGCTCAAAATATCTCCCTTTCGATGGAACCAAACGTACCGCCCACACGACTAAAAGGTATAGGACTCACCAGGGGTCCAAAACAAAGGGGTAGAAAATGAAAAAAAGATTATTCGCAGCAATTTCAATGGCTGTACTCGCAACTTCGCTCGTATCAATCGCTCCTGCTTCTGCAGGAAGCCTCTGTAACAACGGCAGCTATAGTGCAAACTCTGGCCGCGGTACATGCTCTTACAACGGTGGAGTGAACAAGAGCTTTCCTTCTTACTCTGACCCAGGAAGCTCTTCTTTCAAGAGAAATAATGGGTTTGGATCTAGCCGAAACAATGGCCTCGGATCTACATCTACTTGGGGAAACTCGTTGAACTCAAAGCGTTCTTGCTACAGCTTACGCTGCTAAGTATTTAGAAATAAAGCCCCTTCCTGGGTGATCAGGAGGGGGCTTTACTCTTCCTGCCAGTATTTTTCGCTAGGGCAAATGATCAATTTGTCACAAAAGATATTAACACTCACTGAGATATTGAAATTTTGTCCAATTGGCTTAGAACCCGTGTTCACTCCTAGGACATAGCCTTCATTATCAAGAAGTGGCCCACCAGAATTTCCTGGGGATAAGCTAGCGGTTGTAAATACCAGCTTACTATCTCGATTGATAATGTTTCCGAAAGTTACACTTCCAGCAAAACTATGGGGTGACCCAAGTGCCATCACCCAAAACCCAGTCACTGGTGAAGAATAAGAACCATAAAGAGGCGGTATCTCAAATGAAGTTTCCAATAAAGCCAAATCATTTTCAACGTCAACACTCAGAATTCGTGCAGAGCGCGATCTCTTATCCTCGGCAATAATTTTTGGGCCAGATGGTCCACAATTCTCGACGACATGGGAATTGGTCACTATATAGCTAGAGCCTTCAGTTAAATCTTTAGATTTAAAACTGAATCCTTTTGAAACATCCGAATCGTCGAAGTCATAAGAAAATCCGCTTCCGAAGCTTTCTTCACAATTAACCGTGACAAGAGATTTTCGTGCCTCAATTATTTGACCTCCAAGCCACTTAGGCTGAACGTACCCATTTACATCATTGGAGAAATGTTTTGAATCCTGGATTTCCAAAATTGTATAAGTGGCTAATCCGCCTGTGACAGGTATCAGAAGTAGAAGGGCTATCAAGACTATTTTGGTTTCAAGCCTAGAAAGCATGATGGAAGCGTAACGTATGGACCTTTTGAGTCTGCAATTCTTGTGCTTTTGACAGAAAGAGCAACGGGAAAAGTAGCAACGAGGCAGCAACGCGTATAGTCATTTGGATACGAAATTCGGCAACTGAGCGTTTACTAGGCTTATTACATGCGGTAGTGTGCGTGATTAGTAGTGCGTAAGACCTTACTTCCGCTAACTCTTAATTAGAGGGCGTCTACTTCATTTATCGTTGGACTCGCGCGCTTCCGCCGCCAGCAAGCTTTTCAACTTCGGAGCGACTAGCCATTGACGTATCACCCGGAGTTGTCATAGCTATTGCTCCATGTGCCGCCCCAAGATTCACCGACTCTTGCAAGGTTTGCTCGGATATCAACCCAAAAACCAAACCGGACGCGAAGCTATCCCCGCCGCCAACGCGATCCCAGATTTCTAGACTCTTCCATTTTCTCGACTGAACCAAGCCTGTTTCTCGCGACCACGCAATTGCTGACCAATCATTATCGCTGGCTGAATTCACAGAACGTAAGGTGGTTGCAATCACCTTAAAATTTGGAAAGTCATTTACTGCATCAAGAATCATTGTTTGAAATCCATCAATTTCTAGATTGGTAAAATTGGCGTCCATACCCTTTACCGAAAAACCAAGTGCCTCAATAAAGTCTTCCTCATTCCCAGGAGCAACGTCTATGACTGCTCTTTTTGAAACTCTCTCTAACTCAATAGATTTTTTTAACAAGAATGGGGATTAGCTCGTCACCTGACACTTCGGACAAAAATGTGAGGACCTGTTACCAAAGGCAATCCTTCTAATCCCACGACCACACCGTGGACACGGCTCACCTTCTTGGCCGTAAGCAGCTAAGGATGTTTCAAAGAATCCGCTCTCACCATTGACGTTGATATACATGGCATCAAAAGAGGTGCCACCTACTTCTACCGCCTCTGCCATCACTTGCACGGCCGCATCTACAAGTGAGCCAATCTTCTTCACACTTAAATCACATGCGGGGATCTCTGGGTGAATCTTTGCTCGCCATAAGGATTCATCGGCATAGATATTGCCAACCCCACTCATAATCTCTTGATTCAAGATCACACTCTTAATCGCTGCTTTGCGAGCTTTCATTCTGGCTATCACCGCGCTGCGATCAAAGGCGGCAGCAAAGGGATCTAGTGCGATGTGGCGGGCAGATTGTGGGATGCCATCGGTTAACTGCTCTACCGATAACCAACCAAAGGTGCGCTGATCACTAAAGAGCAGCTCCTGCTTTTTGAAGCCTTTACTTAACTCAAAGTGCGCCCGCACATGACCTGGCGCTGGACGATCTTTACGTGCTACTAGAAACTGGCCCGACATTCCTAAGTGGGCAACCAGTGCTAGCTCGCGATCGAGTTCAAACCATAAGAACTTACCGCGGCGATTAATGCTCTTAATCTGCGCGCCAATAACTGCCGTCAGAGGTTGCAGTGAGATGGGCTTTAATACTCGGGGGTGCAGGCCTTCGGCGCTTTTGAAGCGGTAGCCAATGAGAAAATGTGCCAGTCCCCTGCGTACTGTTTCAACCTCGGGAAGCTCTGGCATGTGCGTAATCTAATTGCAGAGCCTGATTACTTTTCTAGTGGGCCGAGTAAATAACTTGCAAGTGTTGATTTCGGACTACTTTGGCCGCCGTGGCGAGAATTAAATGAAGCAGTTCCATCTCTGCCACATATTCCAACGATTGCACCAGATCCACCTGGGTGGGATTTAATCCATTTGGTTAAGTCATATACCGAGCCATCGATTAAAGACCAACAGCTGCTGGCAGAGTCATTAGCACGCACCTGCGCCATTGTGTATCCAGCCTTTGTTGGCGCTGGTGCTGGAGATGCTGTTGGTGTTGCTGTTGGTGTTGCTGCTGGTGTTGATGATGCTGGTGCAGTTGGAGCAGCTGTTGGTGTTACAGCAGGGGCTGGCTTTTTTACTGCGACGCCCTTGTTCCAAACAAACTTCTTGCCTTGCTTGATGCAGGTGTAACTCTTGCCGCCGCTGATTTGTTTAACACCTTGCTTAGTGCAGGCGCTGCCAGCTTTGACCGCCGCCGATGAAGGTGGTGCAACGAGAACGAGTGACCACAGAGTCAGAGATACGAGCAGAATTCTTTTCATACCGATAGTGTAAGGCTGAGCATGGATTGGAAGTAATTGTGGCCCTTTGCCTAAACCCGAAATGCCAGAAGCGGGTGCCTGCAGAAACTCGTACTTGTTCATTTTGCGGTGGCACTGAGATCAGTGAATTCAGCGCTTATACGAAATCGGAATCGCTTAAGGATGAGTTAAGCATGGAGAACTTTCACAAGGTTACGAAGTACACCGAGCCATTTATTGAAAAGACAATCTTTAACGGCGGTGCGAAGGCCTCCTTCGGCTCAAAGCTCATCGTTCGGCTGCAGTTCATCGCTAGAAAAGCATTCCGGCGCCGCTGAAAATCGGGCCGCCTCTACTATCCTTAAACCATGAACCGCATCCTGGCTGCCACGCGTTACGCCGTACTTATCCCTGCTATCGCATCGATCTTGGGTGCGCTGCTCTTGATGTTCCAAGGCTCGGTCGAGATGGTGCGAGTGGTCATCGATACCGCGATGAATGGCACGAAATTGAAGTTAACTACCGTAGAGATATTAACGGCCGTCGATGGAATTCTGCTCGGAACGGTGCTGCTGGTTATCGGTTATGGTCTCTATGAACTATTTATTGATGAAGATCTTGAGGTTCCACCTTGGTTGGAAGTGCATGATCTTGACGACCTAAAGTCAAAGCTGATCGGCGTCATTGTTGCCATCGTGGCCGTGATCTTCGTTGGAATCTTTGTTGATACAAATCGCGCCGATGATGTGATTGCCTATGGTGTAGGCGCTGGTGCGCTGGTGGTTGGCCTGGCATTTTTCTCATTTGCTACCAAGAAAGACCCTTCGCAGAAGGCTCGAAAGTGGAAGACCGGCAAGTCTTCTGAATCTGACGTTTAATTGATTAACGCCGGTTGCTTAGCGCCGGGTGATAACGATTAGGCGGCTACAAGCCCAACTCTTTGTTAATGAGAGCTGTGCCTGCGGCTAGCGCTTTCAACTTTCCATTAGCCACATCTCTTGCCAGTGGCACCATGCCGCAATTTGTACAGGCGATCAAATTCTCAGCGTCGACATACTTAAGCGCCTCGCGTAAGACATTTGCTACATCCTGCGCGCTTTCTACCGTGGTGCTGGCGACATCGATTGCCCCGACCATAATCTGCTTTCCGCGCAGAATTTCGATGAGCTCCATCGGCACCTTTGAGTTTTGACACTCCAGGCTTACCTGATCAATCGAGCTCTGGGCCAGCATTGGGAAGGTTTTTTCGTACTGGCGCCACTCGTCGCCGAGTGTGTTCTTCCATTTGATATTGGCTTCAATTCCATAGCCGTAACAAATATGCACCGCTGTTTTACTTGTCAGCCCAGCAGCAGCGCGCTCCAGGGCGGCAACACCCCAATTGTGAACATCATCGAAGAAGACGTTAAAAGCAGGTTCATCGAATTGGATGACATCGATTCCGGCGGCAACTAACTCTTTCGCCTCTTCATTAAGAATCTCAGCGAATGCAAATGCTAATTTCTCTCGACTGCCGTAGTGCTCATCAAAGAGAGTGTCGATAATTGTCATAGGTCCAGGCAGGGTGAACTTGAGGGGCTTATCAGTCAGGGTGCGTAAGAATTTCGCATCTTCGACGAAGACAGAGCGGGTGCGGTTAATTTGAGCAACGACGGTGGGCACAAGAGCGTCATATCGATCTCTAATACGCATTGTTTTCTTATTTATAAAGTCAATACCTTCTTGATTTTCCACAAAGGTAGTTACAAAGTGTTGGCGACTCTGTTCGCCATCACCAATAACGTCAACGCCTGCTTGTAATTGGTTAGCCACAGCGATAGTCATCGCATCGTTTTTGGCTTCGCGAAGCTCGTCACCCTCTAATTTCCAAGGCGCCCATAACTGCTCTGATTCAGCAAGCCATCGAGGCTTTGGCAGACTTCCAGCAATGGCACTTTGAATTTTCATTGCCCGAGTATAGGTCTGGCCTTGCCGATGGCGCTGAAGTTATAACTGCGAAGAGCGATTGTGTCTGCTTAAAGGAGATTGCTTAGCTTTCGAAGTCGCCGCCGCGGCCGGTTATTTTTTGACGTTTCTTAGCCGGCTTCTCATAAACAAATATGAGAACGCCGGCGGCGACTGCGTATAAAGCTATAACTGCAAATGCAATCTTCATAGGAAGAAGAGTACTAGCCGAGTACAGCCCAGGTTGATAGTGCGAAAATTGCAAGTCCCATGCCAACGATTCCGATAGCCATCAGCGAGAGAAGGCCACGTGAATCAGCAATCTTCTTTGTGAGAGATGATGAGCTCTTTAGTGCACGAAGATCAACTAGGAGAGCTTCAGCTTCACGAATTGCTGCGTATTGGGTGATCATGGCAAGAATTCCGGTCACGGATATTACTCCGAGTGCCAAGTACTTGGCCGCATCAGGAGCGGTTGCGAAAATATCAAGGCTAGCAAGGACCATTGCGCCGATTAAGACGAGTGCTGGTGCGACCTGTGCCTGAATAATCTGGGTGCGCTTTGTATTCCATAATTTAAGAAGATTTAATTCATCCATCTGATATCCAACTTTCATGTAAATTCAGGCGAGCTGCCCTCATCGTGTATCTCTAGCGTAAACTAACAGTTAGAGGGGCGCAGAAGTCCTAAACGGCGTTTCGACTCTAAGATTGCTCACATGCCCGGGGTAAATGCCATGAAGCGGATAGTTTTTATCCCTTTTGACCACTTGCATCGCGACTTCGGGGCGTTGAAAGGCGCCGACCCAGCCACTGATCTGATTGCGATGGTGGAAAGCGCCCGCATGACCACGGGGCGGAACTGGCATAAGGAGCGGCTCTTCTTTCTGATTTCTAGCGCTCGCCACTTTGCGCAATTACTAGAAACCGAAGGCTTCACCGTGGAGTACGTAAAGGCGCCCACCACCGTCGATGGCCTGACTGCGATTTCCAAGAAGTACCCGAAGCTGCCGATTGTCTGCGCCGAGCCGAGCTCGTTTCGCCAATTTGAGGCGCTGAAAGATTACGGCGTTAGCTTTGTTGAAAATGATTTCTTTCTTACCCCGCGCGCACTTTTTGCTAGTTGGGCCGGCGGGCAGAAAACATTTGTCATGGATAACTTCTATAAGAAACAACGAACCCGACTCAATATCTTGATGGATGGAACCGAACCCGAGGGTGGCGCGTGGAATTACGATAAAGAAAATCGTTTGCCCCCACCAAAGAAATATGAAGGCCCGGCCTACTTAGAATTTAAACGCGATGAGCTTGATGTAGAAGTTGCCAAGGAACTCGACTTCACCCCCACAACCACTTGGGCTACTACGCGCAAGGGTGCATTAAAGGCACTGAAGAATTTTATCGATAACCACTTTGCCGAATTTGGTCCACTTGAAGATGCGATGACTACTGATAACTGGGCGCTACATCACTCGGTGCTCTCGCCATATATCAACAACGGACTTTTACATCCGGCCGAGGTAATACATGCTGCGGTGAAGGCATTTAAAACCGGTGATATTCCGATTGCATCAGCCGAAGGTTTCATCCGCCAAATCATTGGGTGGCGCGAATATGTCAACGGTATGTATTGGTTTCTGGGCCCCGATTACCGAAATAACAATATGTTAGGAGCCACTAGAAAACTCCTGCCACTATTTACTGATTCTGGCGCCACTCAAATGAATTGCGTGAAATCAATTGTCAGCGATATCGAAGATCGCGCCTGGGTGCATCACATTCCGCGGCTGATGGTGCTCTCGAATCTCGCGCTGGTAACCGGCACTAACCCACAAGAATTTCTTGATTGGATGCGCGAAGAATTTATCGATGCCACCGAATGGGTAATGGTGCCCAATGTAATTGGTATGGGCGTACATGCCGATGGCGGCAAAATGATGACCAAGCCTTATGCCGCAGGTGGTGCCTACATCTCGCGTATGTCTAACTACTGCAAGCCATGTGTCTATGACCCCAAACTTCGTACCGGTCCCACCGCATGTCCATTTACTACCTTGTATTGGGATTTTCTCGACCGACATAAAGCGACATTTGTAAAAAACCATCGAATGAGCCAACAGATATTTGGTCTTAAGCGGCTCAATGATTTGACCGAACTTAAGTTGCGCGCGAAAGAAGTGCTAAAGGGTTTAGAACAAGGAACGATTTAATTTTTAAGTAGCCGGGAGAGAATCTTTACCGGCCAGGAGTTTCTATTGCCCGCTACCCAGCGATAGCCAGCGCGACCAACGGGCCCAGAAATAGTTATCACCGCTGCTAAAACTTTATTTCCCCTGGCTTTCAGTAAGAAGGCTGCAGCTTGCGCGCCGCTGTATCGGTGAGTGGGGGTGATGACGAAAACCTCACGAGCACACTGCTCCGGGCTTAATCCGTATCGTGCGAGTTCGGCGGTATGAAAATCGACCAGGTTAATTGCTAGTTTTTTGCTCACCCAGGAAATAGAGTTTTTGCATAATTGACATTGGCCATCATAAATAACGGTTATCTCACTCATGCGTGTCACGCCCCATTTCTTCGTGCTCGTCAATTCTAACTCACCTAGCGAGTTCAAGTTCAGTATAATTAAGCGATTCAGAATGGAGAACCGATAATGCAATTACGTGATCTAGGCAAGATAAAGAAGTTCGATCTCACGCTCATTACATTTTTAAATCGAGTCAGCATGCCAGCTCTTCGCATCTCACTTGGCATTGTCTTCATCTGGTTCGGCGTCCTGAAAATTTTTGGAGATAGCCCGGCTAACGATTTGATTACGAAAACTGTTTACTGGTTTAACCCGGATATCTTCATTCCTATTTTAGGAATCTGGGAGGCAATAATCGGCCTCTGTCTGCTGGTGCCATCATTTATCCGACTTGGGCTATTTCTTCTTGCCCTGCAGATGCCCGGCACCTTCTTGCCGCTAGTACTGCTTCCTGAGGTTTGCTTTATCTCAATACCTTTTAACTTAACCCTTGAGGGTCAGTACATAGTAAAAAACCTGGTCTTAATTGGAGCAGCAATGGCGGTGGGAGGCAGACTTACTCCCATTTCAATTGAGAAGAAAGTTACTTAGTTATTCCGCACATATTCAGCAGCGTGTGGAAAGCCATTAGCTTCTAACTTCTCGGCAAGATCAGCCTTTACTGCTTTTACAACCTTATGTGTTCCATCGCAGTTCTTCTCTTCATCTCTGGTGTAGCTGCATCCGCAAGCGCCCATGGTTTTCCTCTTTCCAAATTGGTTTTCCTTGATTTCTTAAAGGTGGATATTACAGTTATTTTCCCGCTTTGCACTTTTCCGAACAATATTTCACATTCTCCCAATCGCGCGCCCACTTCTTGCGCCACTCAAATTCCAGATTACAGCGCTGGCAGACTTTAGGTGCGAAGCCGTTCTTGATCTTTGCCTTCATCTGCGTCGTTATCTCTTAAGCACTTTGATAATTGACCACGCCCAGTAGAACAATCCGAATTGCAGCGGCAAACGTGCGAATGCAATCAGTGGATATGGCATTGGGCGATTGCGCCAATCGATAGCCATCTTGATATTGGCTGGATAGACCGCGATGAAGAGAAAGAGTGCGCCGTAAGCTGCTAGTAGTCGTATCGGTGTTGAACCAATCTGCATCGAAGGTGGTGCAAATAGAGCGAGACCGATTGCTATCTCTGCGACTCCGCTGAGGTATGTCCAGAGGCGCGGGCCACCGGGAAGAAATTGCGGAACGATGGCATCGAGTGCTCTAGGAAAGAAGAAGTGCGCGATTCCGGCAACGATGAGCATCGCTGCGAGAGCGCGGGTCGCCGTATTCATGGGCAGAGCATAGTTCTTCTCTGGCTTTGTAAATCTCGGCTTGAAATGAACTCTTGTAGGATGCACGCCATGGCAACGCAGTTCGGTGATCGCTCTAACTTCTTTCCTGCAATTGAGAAGAAGTACGGCCAGCCCATGTCCTATTGGTTTGCGCGCTTGAAGGATCTGGATGAAGATAAGTACCCAGCCCAGATTGCTTACTTAAGAGAAGAACATGGCTTTAGTCAGGCGCATGCAAATGCCGTGGTCATGACGCATCGAGGCTCTAGTACCTCAAAGAGATTTACCACTCTGACCGGTTACCTCGAACCGCATGACGCGGTGAAGAAGAAGACGGTGAAGGCGATCTTTAAAACCATTCAAGCCCAATACCCGGAGATGAAAGTTGTCATCGCCTGGAATACGCCAATGCTTAAGTTAGGTGATGAATACATCCTGGGTGTATCGGTACTGAAAAACCATATTCTGCTTGGTCCTTGGGGTGATGGAATCATCGCGAAGTTTGCGCCTAAACTCACGGGGTACAAAGTCAATAAGAAAACAATTCAGGTACCCTCTGATTGGGAAATCGATGAGAAGCTATTGTTGGCAATTGCAAAGGCGCGAGTAGCTCAATGCACATAGCACTTTGCAAATAGCAATTGGCAAATAGGAGAGTTAAAAAATGCGTCATAGTGAAGTGAGAGCCATCGGCAATACTGGCGTAAACGTTTCGCGTCTCGGCTTGGGCTCTGCTCCTGTTAGTGGGCTCTTTCATAAAGTTGCCGAAGCAGATGCTGATGCGCTTATTTTGGAAACTCTCGATTCTGGTATTTCATACATCGATACCGCGCCGTTTTATGGATATGGAGTTGGGGAGACTCGAGTCGGTCGTGGAGTTAAATTAAGTTCACATAATCCGACTATTTCGACAAAGGTAGGACGTTTATTTCGCCCGGGGAAGAATATTGATTTGAATAAATTCCCTGATGCTGACCCCAATCTTGAGGCGTACTTTGACTACTCCCCTGCCGGAATTCGCAAATCTTTAGAAGAGAGCCTTACCCGCCTTGGACGAGACTCGATTGATATTGTCTATATCCACGATGCCGATGAATTGATCCGGGAAGCAATTGATGTTGTCTATCCCGTACTTCACGCCATGCGTGATGAAGGCTTACTGAAAGCTATTGGTATTGGCATGAACTGGTGCCCAACCTCGATTGCGATTATGAAAGAGACAGACCTTGATATTGCACTCATTGCGGGTCGATTTACCCTCCTTGATCAAAGTGCGCAGGAAGAGTTGTACCCGCTGGCTTTGAAGAAGAATGTCTCTATTGTCGCAGCCGGTGTATATAACTCTGGCGTATTAGTAAATCCTGTAGATGGTGCTCGATTTGATTACGAGCCAGCTTCGCAAGAGATACTGAATAAGGCGCGCGCGATCAAAGCATTCCTGGAAAAATACGATGTCGAACTTCCGGCCGCGGCACTGCAATTTCCGTTGCGCCACCCAGCGGTGGCATCGGTACTAACTGGCGCCGGCACACTGGCAGAGCTTCGCGCCAATATCGCTTACTTTGATGCCGAGCTTCCGGCAGAGTTATGGGTGGATATGGAACGCGAAGGTTTAATTCCGCCCATCAATTTATAAGTTAAACGGTACGAGAAGTCATTTCGCCAATACCTTCAATTCCGGTCACAATTTTCTGACCAGCTTTGAGGTACTTGGTTGGCTTTGAGCCCATTCCTACACCTTCTGGTGTTCCAGTATTGATGATGTCGCCAGGGTGTAGCTCCATAAATTGGCTGACATACCAAACAATATGATTGATACCGAAAATTAAATCGCTAGTGCGTGAATCTTGACGCTTCTCGCCATCAACTGCGCAGTGCAGGCGAACATCATCTGGTGCAAACTCATCGCCAGTAATTACAACTGGTCCCATTGGGTTATAGGTTGGAAATGACTTTCCTTTAACCCATTGCCCGGCGCGCTCTAATTGCCAGTGGCGTTCGCTGACATCTTGGCTCATGGAATATCCGAGAATGTAATTTCGAGCCTCGTTCTCACTCTTCAAATAAAGTGCACGTTTGCCAATAACAATTGCAAGTTCTACTTCATAATCGGTGGCCGTTGAATTCGGCGGAATAACGATGTCATCATTTGGTCCAACTAAACAATCTGGCGCCTTCATAAATACAACCGGCTCAGGTGGTGGGGTCATCCCCGATTCAGCAGCGTGGCGCGCATAGTTAAGGCCGATACAGATCAATTTGGTGGGGCGAGCGACCGGACTACCAACGCGAAGACCGGCGATATCAAAGTGCTCGAGTTGCGAGAGGTCAGCGGCCTGTACTTTCGCTAACGCTCCTGCTTCGAGTTCATCACGATTCCAATCCTTTATCAGTGAATCAACGTAGACAGCCTGACTATCGCTGATCATGACTGCTGGACGCTCTGAACCAAATGCACCAAATCTCGCTATTTTCATGTCGTTAGATTACAACACTGCTCATATGATTCCCATATGAAGATTGTGATTGCTAGTGATTCATTTAAGTCCAGCGCATCTTCACGTGCGGTTGCCACATCACTTGCAGAAGGAATATTGAGCGCAATCCCAGAATGCGAAATACATACCTTTGCAATTGGTGATGGAGGTGAAGGTACCCTCGATGCGCTTCTTCATTCTGGCTTCAAACCTTTTGAATATAAGGTAACCGGACCCGTTGGAAATCAAGTCACTGCGCGCATTGCCATCCGAGATGACGTTGCAATTGTCGAAATGGCTGAAGCTTCAGGACTTTCACAACTTCCTAATAATGAATTAGCACCGCTTACTGCGACTTCATTCGGAACAGGCGAGCTAATTCTGAAGGCGCTCGATCACGGAGTGGGCACAATTATTCTTGCAGTTGGCGGTACAGCGACGACCGATGCTGGGGCTGGTGCACTGCAAGCGTTGGGCGCAGAGCTAAAAAATAGCGATGGTAAATCAGTAGAACGCGGTGGTGTCGGACTCATAGATATCGCCACAATTGATCTGACCAAAGTAGATTCTCGAATCGCGACGACGAAATTTATCCTTGCAAGTGATGTCACTAATCCTCTTCTTGGAAGCAGTGGCGCTGCCTACGTCTTTGCGCCCCAGAAAGGTGCATCGCCAGCTGACGTCGAACTGCTAGAGAAAGCACTTTCACATTTTTCTGGTCTTATCGGCTCTGCTTATGTGAACTCACCTGGCGCCGGAGCAGCCGGTGGTATGGGCTTTATGGCTTTCACTTTTTTAGGAGCAGCTCAACGAAGTGGAATCGAAATGGTGTTAGAGCTTGCTCACTTTAAGCAAGCACTCGCTGGGGCAGATCTTGTCATCACCGGTGAAGGAAAATTTGATTCGCAATCTTTAGGTGGAAAAGCTCCGATGGGAGTGCACGCAGCCGCTTCCTCGCTGCATATCCCCAGCGTTATGGTCTGCGGGCAAGCAGAGATTAAGGACCAGACACTCTTTTCGAAAGTATATGCACTTACTGATTATGAGAGTGATCTTGAAAAATGCATTGCCGAACCTGCGCCAGTACTCAAGGAGATTGGCCGCGCAATCGCGCAGGCACTCTTGCTTAATTAAATATCTTCCCCGGGTTTAAAATCCCATTCGGGTCTAGCGTTGCCTTAATCGCTCGCATCACCGCAACTGAAGACTCGCCAGCTTCCTCGACCAGGGAATCAATCTTGCCGGCACCGATTCCATGTTCGCCGGTACATGTTCCACCCATCGCAATAATCTGAGATGTCATCTCATGCGTGAGTTCACGAATCGTGGCCAACTCTTCCGGCTTCGACGGATCTGTGATGATAAATGTATGGAAATTTCCATCTGCAACGTGTCCCAGAATTGAGAAGGGGAACCCTGATTCTTTGAGTAGCTTCTCAGATGCCGCAACTGCGTCGGCTAACTTTGATAGCGGAACTGCGGCATCAGTACTGATGCCACGCTTTCCAGGGTGAGCAGCGATGCCAGCCCAGTAAGCGTTATGGCGTGCTTGCCATAACTTTCTTCGTTCACCTTCATCAGTTGTCCACTTAAATTCGGTGCCACCAAATTCGCTCGTGATCTCTTGCACTACCTGAGCATCTTCTTCAACACCACGCGGAGAACCATGGAACTCAAAGAGCAGCGTCGGAGCCTCGTGCAGAGTTAAACCGTCGTGGGAGTTCACATTTCTAATGGACTGCGCATCCAAAAACTCACAGCGCGCAATCGCAACACCAGAACGAACAATTGCTATCGCTGCTTGTACGCCATCTGCAAGCGATGCAAAGCAAGAAACGGCCGCTGCCATCTTCTCTGGAATTCCAAATACGCGAAGCGTAATTTCAGTAACGACAGCAAGCGTTCCCTCTGATCCAACAATGAGCCTTGTAAGGTCATAACCGGCAGATAGCTTTCGTGTCTCGCGGCCAACTTCCAAAATCGTTCCATCGGCAAGAACTGCGGTCAGTTTTAATACGTTCTCGCGCATTGATCCGTAGCGCACCGTGGTTGTGCCGGCAGCGCCGGTTGAGGTCATTCCGCCGATAGTGGCATCGGCGCCTGGGTCGACGGAGAAGAAGAGGCCGTCGGATGACAACTTTTTATTGAGCGCCATTCGCTTTACACCTGCTTGGACTTTGACTGTTAGGTTATCCGGCGAGACTTTTAAAATTTGATCCATCTCACTTAGGTCTAAAGAAATTCCACCGCGTAATGGAAGAACGTGCCCTTCTAGCGATGTTCCAGCGCCGAAGGCAACCACCGGAATCTTCGCTTGATTGCAGTACGCAAGTACTTTGGAGACTTCTTCCGTAGATTTAACGGTTACTACTGCGCAAGGTTGCACCGGCGGAAAGGCTGATTCATCGCGACCGTGGGCATCGAGCACGGATTCATTTTGTGAGATACGCCCATCGACTAACAATGAGAGCGCAGCGATTTGCGCAGCGTTAAGTTCAACGCGCTCGGTAATCGCCATTGCCATCTCATCTCTGTAGATGTAAGTAACGAACTGTAGCCCCGAAGGGATTCGAACCCTCGTAGCTGACTTGAGAAGCCAGAGTCCTAGGCCGCTAGACGACGGGGCCGTGCCAAAAAAATAACTAGGACGAACATATTTAGTTGTGGCATATTTAGTTGTAGATCGCTGGGGTACCAGGACTCGAACCTAGACTTACTGAACCAGAATCAGCAGGGCTGCCAATTACCCCATACCCCAATATTAAATTTTTACCCTAAGGCAAGATGAGAAGTTTACCCCACCCAAACGGCAGAAATTACAGGACCAGGGCTGCAGAAATACGAGTCAGGCAAGCATCTTTGCCGAGCAACTCCATCGACTCGAAAAGTGGCGGAGAGATAGTGCTGCCCGTCGTTGCAATACGCACTGCGGTAAATGCAATGCGCGGCTTAAGACCTAACTCCTCAATGAGCGAGCTGCGAAGCGCCGCTTCAATTGATTCGTGGTTCCATACTGAAAGAGCCGTTAACTCTTTCTCAGAACGCTTGAGAATTTCCTTTGCTGGCGCATCACTAATCTTTGCCACCGCATCTGGATCAACTGCAAATTGCTTAACGAAGAGGAAGTTGAGCAGCGCAGGCGCTTCATCGAGTTTAACGATGCGTTCTTGAATAAGTGGTAGCGCCTGCTTTACCAACTCAATTTCCTCATCTGTACCGGTAATTACCTTGGCTTTAATGAGAAATGGCAAAGTCCAGGTGGTGAAATCTTCGAGCGAGAGCGCACGAATTTTATCGCCGTTAATCGCCTCAAGCTTCTTCATATCGAAGCGGGCAGGTGAAGAGTGCACCTTTTCTACTGTAAATAGTTCGGTCAATTCTTTCATCGAGATGTTCTCTCGATCATCTCCAGGAGACCAGCCCAGTAGCGCTAAATAGTTACAAATTGCTTCTGGTAAATAACCTTGTTCGCGATACCAAGCGATAGAAACTTCACCATTACGCTTGGAAAGCTTGGCGTTATCTTGTCCCATTACAAATGGCAGGTGGGCAAAGACTGGATAATCTTCTAATTTCACGCCCATCGCTTGATACACGCGAATCTGACGCGGCGTTGAAGAAAGTAGATCTTCTCCACGTAGAACGTGCGTGACGCCCATCAAAATGTCGTCGATAGCAACGGCCAAGGTATAGAGCGGAGAACCATCAGCTCGCACCAGCACGAAGTCGGGTACAAACTTATGATCGAATGTGACATCGCCGCGAATTTCATCAGTAAATGTGGTGCTGCCATCAGGCATACGCATACGTACGACCGCTTCGCGACCTTGCGCTTTAAAAGCCGCTATCTGCTCTGCAGTTAAATCACGACAATGTCCGTTATAGCCCGGAGCAACATTTGCTTTCCGTTGTTCCTCGCGTACCGCCTCTAGCTCATCCGGTGAGCAGTAGCAGTGATAGGCATCGCCTTGGGTAAGAAACTTCTGCGCCCACTCGGCATAGATATCTAGTCGCTGTGATTGTAGGTAAGGACCATTTGCTCCACCTACTTCTGGACCTTCATCCCATTGCAAGCCAAGCCACTTAAGTGTGTCGATTGCGGCTTGAATATATTCATCAGTAACGCGAGTGGTATCTGTATCTTCGATACGGAATAAGAACGTGCCACCTGTGTGACGGGCATATGCCCAATCAAAGAGTGCGGTACGGATATTTCCAACGTGTAAATCTCCGGTAGGTGAAGGCGCAAAGCGAACTTTTACTGGACGTGTAGTACTCATGGACGCGCGCTCACTCTATTTGTTAATTGGCCAAGGCCTTCGATGGATATTGCAACGGTAGCTTTTTCAGGAAGTGTCCCGATGCCGGCTGGTGTGCCAGTAATAATCACATCTCCTGGCAGCAGTGTCATTACTTGCGTAACAAAGTGGACGATTTCCTCAACCGAGAAGATCATCTGTGAAATTGAGGCATCTTGCTTTGTTTCGCCATTGACGGTGAGTGAGATTTGTTGTATGCCCGGCACAAATTCAGTTTCAATCCATGGACCAATCGGACAGAAAGTGTCGAATGACTTTGCCCGCATCCATTGTCCGTCGCGCTTTTGCAGTTCGCGCGAAGTCACATCATTTGCGATTGTGTAACCAAAGATCACATCTTTTACGCGCTCTTTCGGAACCTCTTTACAGACTCTGCCAATAACGATTGCCAGCTCAGCTTCGTAATCAATGGAAGGTGCCATCGCTGGCCAGACAATTGTGTCTCCTGGGCCAATCACTGATGTATTGGGCTTGAGGAAGATGATGGGTTCGGCTGGAACCACGCTCCCCATTTCGGCAGCGTGGTCGGCATAGTTCTTTCCAACACAGACAATCTTCGAGCGCGGAATTACTGGCGCTAATAAGCGCACTTTAGTGAGCTCTACTTTCGCTGCTGTCTTTTGAATACCGTGGTAAATCGGATCTCCAGAAATAATCGAAATCTGGTTATCTTCTTCCAGGATTCCAAAGAGCGGGTCAGTTCCGAGTCCAGCATCGGGCTGAGGTGTAAATCGAACGACGCGCATTGGCCAATCTTATCTTTTACCTGCGCACAATGCCTAAAGCGAGATGACTTCTCCGCTGGTTGAAACGAAAAATACGGTAGCAGTTGGTGCAAAGTCTTTAATCGCCTTCACATTGGCTGGTTGTGATCCCGCTGCAACAACGCTTTCAACTCCAGTGATTCCAGAGGCTAGGGCGACTGTCAGAACTGCTTCAAAGGCATCAAGGTTTAGCGATGGTGATGTCACATTAACTGCCACATATGTGCGACCAGTGGTATCGCGTAACGCTGCGGCTTGGGTTGCGCTACTACGCGCAAGTGTTGAGGTGGCAAGAGTGACTAGCTTTGCATCTTCTGGATTATTCATGCTCGTCGACCTCCTGCTCTAGACGTTCAATAATAACTGAGCTAATTCGGCGGCGACGACCTATCGGCCGCTCAGAGGTAATTGAATAACCATGCAAATTAATTGTGGAACCTGCGATTGGAACACGGCCAAGTTTTTCTGCCATATATCCGCCGACGGTATCTACATCTTCAAACTCATCACGGTCCATCTCAATTTTGAGTTCATCGGCTAAATCTTCAATATGCATCGAAGCTTTCGCGCGGGCTTTGGTCTCGGAAATCCAATTAAATTCTTCCACGCCATCGTCATACTCATCGGCGATCTCGCCCACGATTTCTTCGATGATATCTTCGATTGTGATAATGCCTGCGGTACCGCCGTATTCGTCAATCACAATCGCTAAGTGAATCTGGTCGCGCTGCATCTCTTTCAGTAACTCTGCCGCTTCCTTATTCTCGGGAACAAAGACAGCTGGGCGAATGTGCTGTTCTACTTTTTCAGTTGTTTCCGCCTCGTGATGGTCAAGGGCACGCTTTGCTAAATCCTTTACATAGGCAATACCAATGATGTTATCGATGTTCTCACCCGTAACTGGAATACGTGAGTAGCCAGAGCGCAGTGCGAGCGAGAGCGCCTGGCGCAGCGATTTATCGCGTTCAATCCAGACCATATCTGTGCGGTGCACCATCAGTTCTCTTACTAAGGTATCGCCGAGTTCAAAGACATTTTGCAGCATTTCGTGTTCATCAGATTCGACCAGCCCACGGTCGTGGGCGCTATCCATCAGATCGCGTAGCTCGTTCTCGTTGGTAAATAGGCCCCACTTAAATCCTTTATCAGGGGTAATCAGATTTCCAAGTGCAATGACACCCTTTGCAATCGGGGTGTAGATAAATGCCAAAGCGAGGCTGAAACTCTTTCGAAGTTGTCTCACTTCTGTGACCACTCCTTAATGATTTTCTCTTGCAGTGCGAACATTACTTTTTCCTCATCGGGATCTGCATGGTCGTAGCCAAGGATGTGAAGTAAGCCATGTGTAGCAAGTATATAGATTTCGTGTTCAACGCTATGACCAGCATCGGCTGCTTGCTTGGCGGCAACTGCCGGAGCAATCACGATATCCCCCAACGTGACCGCTTCACCGTCGCGCTCAGGAAGATCCATTGGAAATGAAAGAACATCAGTCGGTCCGCTTTCATCCATCCACTTAATGTGAAGTTCTTCCATTTCGGTAACATCGACAAAGGTAAGGGAAATTTCGCATTCAGGATTGAGCTCCATATAGGTAATACCGAAATCAAGAAGTGAGTGCATCTGCGTTTCTGGCACCAAAGCTCCAGAACGATTTGTTAATTCAATAGTCATTGGTGGGATTAATTGCTACGAAGTGAACGAGGAGCTGTTTTCGTCGCGTCGTAATTATCGTATGCCTTGACGATGTCACCGATCAGTCGGTGACGAACAACATCTTCAGCCGTCAGTTCCATAAATGAAATGTCATCCACACCGTTAAGAATGTCGCGAATGATGGCAAGTCCGGAGCGTTGCCCATTCGGAAGATCTGTCTGCGTAACATCGCCGGTGATGACCATCTTGGAACCAAAGCCCAGGCGGGTCAAGAACATCTTCATCTGCTCTGGTGTGGTGTTCTGTGCTTCATCTAAAATAATAAAAGAGTCATTGAGGGTACGGCCACGCATAAAGGCAAGTGGTGCCACTTCAATGACGCCAGATTGCATTAGTCGCGGAATTGAATCGGGATCAATCATGTCGTGTAGCGCATCAAAGAGTGGGCGTAGGTACGGATCAATTTTTTCATTGAGCGTTCCGGGTAAGAATCCGAGCTTCTCCCCTGCCTCAACAGCCGGACGAGACAAGATAATGCGATTGACCTTCTTGGCCTGCAGCGCAGCAACTGCTTTTGCCATTGCCAGATAAGTCTTACCAGTTCCAGCAGGTCCGATACCAAAAGTGATTGTGTTCTCTTCAATTGCGTCAACATAGAGCTTCTGATTTGCCGTCTTTGGTCTAATTGTTCGTCCGCGGTTAGAGACGATGTTCAGCGAAAGAACTTCACCCGGACTCTGTACCGGGTTTGCTTCCAACATAGAGATACTTCGAGCAACAGCGTCTACGTTCAGGCTCTGACCGGAACGAATAACCACCATCATCTCGGTAATAACTTTTTCCATCGCAATGCACTCGATATGAGGACCGCGCAGCGTAATTTCATTGCCACGCACAGTGGCATTGACTGAAGGAAATGCGGCTTCGATGGCCAACATATTTGCATCGTTAATTCCAACGAGTGAAACCATCGGAATGGCTGGAGGTACCGTGATCAGGAGGCGTTCCATATAACTGAAAATCTATCGCTAATGCGGTGAATTCACCACACGGAAAGCGCTGTGTTGACCGCGGAAAGTGCGGCTAGCCCGGCATGGGCCGAGCGCAGAACCGGGCGCCCCATGAGCGCAACTTTTGCACCAGCAGCTGCAAAGCTATCGATTTCATCATCTGTTAACCCGCCTTCAGGTCCAATGATGATGGCAATCTTCTTCGCACCTGGTGCAATTACCTGCGAAAGTTTCATCGTCGCGCTCTCATGAAAAACAATCGCCAGATCGACCTTTGCAATCTCATCAATAATGTTGGCAGTTGTTGCGACTCCTACGACTGCTGGGATTCGAAAGCGACGTGATTGCTTACTGGCTTCACGTGCCGTGTTCTGTAATTTCTCAATCTTGTCATCTGATTTGCCGATACTTCGTGCAGCTTTCCACATCACGATTCGGTCTGCACCCCCCTCGGTGCATAGCTCAATCGCCTCTTTCACGCGATCGCCCTTCGGAATAGCTTGAATTACGGTGAAGGAAGTTTCAAGTGGATCTTGGTAACCAGACTCAATCACAATAACTGTCATGTGTCGCTTATGAACTTCAAGTACCTCAACGTGGGACCACTTACCTTTACCATCGCTTAGGTTGAAATAATCTCCACCCTGCATGCGAAGCACTCGGATTGCGTGGTTGGCATCCTCGTTAGCGAATTCATACTTCTGGCCAACCGTGGTGGGCAAATCATCTACAAAGAAGAGCGTGAGCACTTAGCGACCGAAGGCATCTCTGAATTTAGTGAAGAGGCCTTCTTTATGTCCCTTAATCTTTACATCGCCCTCTTTTTCACCACGTGATTGGGCAAATTCTTTGAGTAACTTCTCTTGATCTCGTGAAAGTTTATGTGGGGTCGCAATATCAACATGCACAATGAGGTCTCCGCGATTGCTGGTGCGCAGGCGAGTCATACCCTTGCCCTTAATCGGCAGCGTTGCTCCGCTCTGGGTGCCGGCCTTAATCTGTAAATCAACCGGGCCTTCTAACGTTTCTACTTTGACGGTGGTGCCAAGTGCGGCTGCCGAGAAAGAAACTTCAATAGCAATGTGCAAGTTATCGCCATCGCGCAGCAAGAAGTCGTGCTCCTTTTCTACGATTTCGACATAGAGATCTCCTGCTGGTCCACCGCCTGCTCCAACTTCACCACGGCCTGACATCTGAATTCTGTTGCCGGTTTCAACTCCTGCGGGGACTTTAATGTTGATGGTTTGGCGTGCGCGCACTCGGCCATCGCCAGCGCATTCACGACAAGGATCGGTAATTACCGAGCCATAACCAGAACAGTTATTACATGGCCGAGATGTCATTACTTGGCCGAGGAAAGACTTTTGAACAAATTGTGTTTCCCCGCGACCCTTACAGACTGGACACATCGAAGGTGCGCTGTTGTTGGCAGTCCCTTGCCCGGTGCACTTGTCACAGACAACTGCAGATTCCAAAGTTATCTCGCGCTCTGTTCCAAAGCACGCTTCAAAGAGATCTACCTCGATGCGAATAAGTGCATCTTGTCCCTGTCGCATCCGGGGACGAGGTCCGCGATTTCCACCGCCACCAAAGAATGCATCCATGATGTCGCTAAATCCGCCGCCTCCGAAACCGCCACCGAATCCACCCTGTGCGCCCATGTCATATTGCTGACGCTTCTGTGGATCACTTAAGGTGTCATAAGCCGCGGTAACTTCTTTAAATTTATTCTGCACCTCTGGATCAGGATTTACATCCGGGTGTAGTTCGCGGGCAATCTTTCGATACGCCTTTTTGATGTCATCTTGTGATGCGCCTTGATCAAGACCCAAGAGACCATATAGGTCAGCCATTTACTTTGCACCCTCTGAAATAAATCGTCCGATATAGCGAGCTACAGCCGAAACTGCCGCCATAGAGTTTGCATAATCCATGCGGGTCGGACCAAGAACTCCTAGTGAACCAAGAGGTGTGTTTGCGCCATAGCCAACAGCAACGAGTGAGGTTGTCTGCAAATTTGCTTCGTTCTGTTCACTGCCGATAGTGACATGCACGGTTGCGTGAGCATCGCTGAGCAGGCGAAGTAGAACTACTTGCTCTTCGAGCGCTTCTAAAATTGGTGAAAGCGTTGCTCCTAAATCTTCACCTGAACGTGCCAGGTTGGCGGTGCCAGAAATCGCCATCAGCTGGCGGCCACTGGAATCGCCGACGTTTGGGTACTTCACCACTGCAACTTGCTTAGTGATGTCGGCTAACAACTTTGCACTGCGCTTAACAACATCATCGAGATCATGAGCCCCACCAAGAAATGTTTCAATCGCGCGGCGTTCAGCAGTTGATAAGGGCTTGACGGTTGATAATTTATCAACGAAGAGTCGGTACCCGAGATCTGTCGGAATGCGCCCGGCACTGGTGTGAGGTTGAGTTATCAAACCCTCTTCTTCCAACACCGCCATCTCGTTGCGAATCGTTGCCGGGCTAATACCTAGCGCGCGTTTGTCGGCAATCGCCTTGGAACCCACAGGTACCTGGGTTTCTACATATTCATCGACGATTGCTCGAAGAATCTCTAGGCGTCTATCGGTAGTCATTAGGGAGCAATCTTAACGGGTGCGCCTTAGCGGAGCATTTCATGGGTAATACGGTCGGCAATCAAGCGACCATTCGGGGTCAGGGCCAGAGTATTTTCTTTTTCAATGACGTGCCCGCTCTTGATGTACTCCATGGTGCGTTCATATTGCGCCACAGTGAGGGCGGCTTTCTTCACGCCTTCTGGCATTCGAAGTGCCAGCATGATGTATTCAGACTTCTTCTGCTCATCAGTTAGTACTTCCGAATCTTTGATGGGTGAAGTTCCAGCAAAGACCTTCTCTTTATACGCGGTGGGATGTTTCACATTCCAGAAACGCTTATCGTCAATATGTGAATGCGCACCCGGACCAAGTCCCCACCAATTATTTGATTTCCAATAAGCAATGTTGTGGCGACACTGATGACCGGGCTTTGACCAATTAGAGAGCTCGTACCACTTCAAACCTTTTTGTAAACACTGCTGATCAACAAGCAAATACATATCTGCCATCAAATCATCATCCGGCATTGAATACTCACCACGCTTAATCTGCGCCGCTAACTTTGTACCTGCTTCCACAATGAGTGCGTAGGCACTGATGTGATCGATATTGAGCGAGAGCGCCTCTTTTACCGTCGCCGCCCAATCAGCTAGTGATTCACCGGGGCTGCCATAAATCAGATCTACCGAAACTGAACTGAATCCAGCCGCGCGCGCCAGATCAACAGCCTTGCGAACATTTTCCGGTTTATGGGTGCGATCGAGAACTTTTAATACCTCTGGGTTTGAAGATTGCATCCCAAAGGAGATTCGATTAAATCCAACGGCAATAAGTTGTTCTAGCTTTTCTTGCGTGACTGAATCTGGATTTGCCTCTAGCGTTATTTCACAATCTCCGGTGAGGCCATTACGCTCTTTAATCGCGGTAATAACGCGGCCCAAATCTTTTGGCGGCAAAAGCGATGGTGTTCCGCCACCAAAGAAGATTGTCGGTACCTGATCCAAAGGAGCTGAGGCTAACTCTTTGAGCACGGCATCGATGTAATCACCGGAGACTATTTCTAAAGTTGCCCCATCTTGCAGCTCTGATGGCGTGTAGGTATTGAAGTCGCAGTATCCGCAGCGACGTACGCAATAAGGGATATGGACGTAGAACGAGAGCATCGCTTTAAGATTCGAGCTTGCGCGCTGCTTTAATCTTCTCGATATCAGCATCGGTAGCAAGGGCTGCAACGAAGGCTTCCTGTGGAACTTCAACGCGTCCCACCATCTTCATGCGCTTCTTACCTTCCTTCTGCTTCTCCAGAAGTTTGCGCTTACGTGAAATATCTCCGCCGTAACACTTGGCCAGAACATCTTTTCGGATCGCACGAATGGATTCGCGGGCAATGATGCGAGAACCGATAGCAGCCTGAATTGGTACTTCAAATTGCTGGCGCGGAATAAGTTCGCGCAATTTCCCAGTCATCATCACGCCATAGGAGTAAGCCTTATCGCGGTGAACAATGGCGCTAAAGGCATCGACTGCTTCACCTTGGAGCAAGATATCGACCTTAACCAGCGCGCCTTCTTCATCGCCAAGCTCTTCATAATCAAGTGAGGCGTATCCACGCGTGCGAGATTTCAATTGATCAAAGAAGTCAAAGACAATTTCGGCTAGCGGCAGGGTGTAACGGATTTCGACGCGATCTTCGGAGATGTAATCCATTCCGAGCATGACACCACGACGCTCTTGGCAGAGCTCCATGATGGTTCCGATAAATTCTGCTGGCGCCAAAATCGTTGACTTAACGATTGGTTCTTTGACGTTATTGATTTTGCCATCGGGAAATTCTGATGGATTTGTTACTACGAACTCTTTACCATCTTCCATGGTTACGCGATAAACCACATTTGGCGCTGTTGAAATAAGGTTGAGTTTTGCCTCGCGCTCAAGGCGTTCGCGGACAATCTCCATGTGCAAGAGCCCGAGGAAGCCGCAGCGGAAACCAAAGCCAAGTGCGGCTGAGCTTTCAGGTTCATAGACAAGTGCCGCATCGTTAAGTTGTAGCTTCTCTAACGCATCGCGGAGCACCGGAAAGTCAGCGCCATCGAGTGGGAAGAGACCAGAGAAGACCATCGGCTTAGGATCTTTATAACCACCGAGCGGATCTTTTGTTGGTCGTGCAAAGTTTGTAATCGTGTCACCCACGCGAGATTGGCGCACATCTTTTACACCGGTAATTAAATAACCTACTTCACCTACACCAAGCCCCTTTGATGGCAACGGTTCAGGTGAGATAACACCAACTTCAAGCGCTTCATGCTTTACCCCGGTTGAAAACATTTGAATCTGTTCGCGCGGTTTGATGTGGCCATCGACTACGCGCACGTAGGTAACTACACCGCGATATGCGTCATAGACAGAGTCAAAAATAAGTGCGCGCGCAGGTGCTTCTGGATCTCCAACTGGTGCCGGAATCTGAGCAATGATTTGGTCAAGTAGATCGGCAACTCCGTCGCCAGTCTTTCCGGAAACGCGCAATACATCTTCAACTTTGCAGCCGATAAGGCCAGCGAGTTCGGCGGCAAACTTTTCTGGTTGCGCATTGGGTAAATCAATTTTATTGAGCACCGGAATAATGGTGAGGTTGTTCTCCATCGCTAAGTAAAGATTTGCCAGAGTTTGTGCTTCGATACCTTGGGCGCAATCAACGAGCAATACGGCGCCTTCGCAGGCAGCGAGTGAACGCGAAACTTCATAGGTGAAGTCCACGTGTCCTGGGGTATCGATCATGTTCAGGATGTACTCCTGGCCATCAAGACCGCTGCGCCATGGCAGACGAACAGCTTGTGACTTAATCGTGATGCCGCGTTCGCGTTCGATATCCATGCGGTCGAGGTACTGCGCGCGCATATTGCGTACTTCAACTACTTCAGTAATTTGGAGCATGCGATCGGCCAACGTTGATTTACCGTGATCGATATGGGCGATGATGCAGAAATTTCGGATCTGCGCCGGATTTGTCGATGCCGGTTGCGGCGCCTTCGCAATGGATATTGCAGGCACTTAGGTGACCTTTATCTTTTTATATCGTGAATTGATAGATATGAATTAACGAACGCCGGCTTTAGCAGCAGCCTTAGCCATTGAAGACTTCTTATTAGCAGCAGCGTTCTTGTGAAGAACACCCTTTGAAACTGCAACGTCTAGCGCCTTTGAAGCTGCGCGAAGTTCGGCAGTTGTTGCAGCAGCGTCACCCTTAGCAACTGCGTCGCGGAACTTGCGGACAGCAGTCTTGATAGATGATGAGACAGACTTATTGCGAAGGTATGCCTTCTCGTTTGTCTTAATACGCTTGATCTGCGACTTGATATTTGCCACGTGTATAGCTCCGAACTTGAGTGATTTAGCCAAACCTTATGATTTGTGCAGACGCGTAGGTTATCAGCGCAGGGGTACCAGCCCAAAATCGGGCACTTGGCGCTAATTCAGCGGGCAGCGCGAGCGGCGGCGATGGTCGCCAGCGCCTTTTCCAGGGCAAATATCGGATCAGATGCGGCGCCCTTTACATCGGCATCAGCCTTGGCAATTGCCTCGACCGCCGTTGCGATTCCGCGCGGGGTCCAGGATTGCAACTGTCTGCGGGCTTTATCAATCTGCCATGGCGCCATTCCGAGTTGGCCGGCTAATTCAAATGATTTGCTTCCTTTATTTGTGCCAGAAACTTTTGCCAAACTGCGAAGCGATGATGCGATTGCAGATGTAACCATAACTGGATCTGTTCCAGTTTCAAGTGCACTGCGCAAAGTAACGAGTGCAACCGGAAGATTTCCATCGATAGTTGCATCGGCAACATCGAATCCGGTGGTTTCAATTCGCCCTTGATGAAACTTATCGACCATGGCTTCATCGATGGCACCTGCTGGTGCATCGAGTGCGATCTGTGAAACTGCAGATTGCAATTCGCGTAATTCATTTCCGAGGGCGCCGACCAGCGCTTTGATTGCACCCGGTGTTGCCTTGCGCCCGGCATCGAGAAATAAATCTTTTACGAAGCTCTCTTTATCGGCCTCTTTCTTAATTGCCTCACAGGCGATGATTTCTGGCTTCGCTTTTTTAATTGCATCAAGCAACGCTTTTCCTTTGACGCCGCCTCTATGTACAAAGACCACGGTCATGGTGGGGTCCGGTGAGTCTAAGTAACGGGTGATTTCATCTTTTGATTCATCGGGTAAGTCTTGCAAATCTTTAATAATCAGCGCGCGGCGTTCGGAAAACAGTGAAGGTGCCAAGCCATCTGCGATATCGCCGACAATGGCGTCGGCGGCGCTGACCAGCGTAATCTCCGCCTTCTCTTCTTTCAGCTGCACATTTATTTTTGCCAACGCGCGATCTGCCAGCGCTCCTTCGGGGCCAAGCAGCAGATAGAAAGCGTTCATGCTTAGCCTCCCTATCTACAGTTGCCTAGCTCCAAGAAAAGAATCTAAACCATCGTTTACTACGTTGCACCGAAAATCGATGGTTGGTTGCTCGGATTGCAACGGCCCCATCGATATCAGTACGCAATACCTTAGCGCCTAACTCTGTCAGCGCCGAGATTACCGTGGGGGCCGGATGTCCGTAGGTATTTGTTGCGCCTACGCTGAGCACCGCAATTTGCGGTGAAAGTTCGCGCAATAAATCGAGATCCTGAAATCTGGAACCGTGATGTGCCACTTTATAGATATCAACTTTGCCGATTCGGGAAACCAATTGGCTCTGTACTGGCGGTTCGATATCACCGGCTGCAAAGAGTGTGAAATCAGGTGAGGTAATTACGGCAGCGATACTTGAATTATTCGGCGTGTAGCCACCTGCGCGATCAGGCCACTTCACTTCTACCGCTATCTGCCCAATCTTTGCCCGAGTTCCAGCAAATACATTTCCATACCAAGTTCTGCCCACTCTTCTATTTTTACGCGCACCCGCTAAACCACCCACATGATCTAGGTGCGAATGAGTGAGGATTAACAGTGGAATTTCTCTTATTCCTAATTGCCGCAAACAGCTATCAATTAATTGCGGGTCTGGGCCGACATCAATAACGATGGCACGATGCTGCTGCAGATTGATGACCATCGCATCACCCTGGCCAATATCGCAATTGGCAATCTGCCAATCCCCCGTAGGAAATCTCTGCGCCCATGAAAAAGTAATGACGAGCACCAGCAGCACGATGGCCGCTTTCTTTCGACCAAGATAAAGAATAAGAATTAGAGCCGCAACGGTAATGAAGCCGATGACGCCTTTCTTCAAGGTGAAGACCGAGAAACCCGCGCTCCACTGCGCAACCCAAACAATCCAGGTTGCAAGCGGTTTCACGCTCATCACCAGTAAATGCGAAAGCCAAGGTGCAACCGGAGAAATTAGCGCTGCAATGAATCCAACAATCGTTATTGGTGCAACCGCTGGCGCCGCTAAAACATTGGCAATAATGCTCATGGGGCTGATGTATCCAGATAAAGCCACAATGACTGGCGCGCAAAAAGCCATCGCGGCAAGCGGGGGCGCTAAGAATTTTGGTTTTATCTTTGGGGCAAGTAATAACAACCCAGCTGTTGCAAGAACTGAGAGCGCGAATCCCGCATCTCGAGCTTGAAATGGATCTGCAATTACTACCGCAGCAATTGCAAAGCCCAGCGCCGGCAGTGGGTCTCGCCCTTGTCTGGTGCCAAAGGCAACGAGTAAGACAGCGGCCATAGCAGCGGCGCGCAGCACAGAAGGTGATGGCCGCACCAGTGCGATGAAGGCAGCGAGTGCAATCGCAGTGGCAATCAAACGATAATTGATTTTGCGGAAAACAAATTGCATCGCCCATAAGACAAAGGCCGAAACAATTGCGAAATTGGCGCCACTGACAGCAACTAAATGCGTCAGGCCCGACCTACGCATCTCATTCTTAAATTCAATACTTTGCTTACTGGTATCGCCAATTACCATTCCAGGAATTAAAGATCCGGCATCACCACCACCGGTTGCAGTACGCAGCCCCAATCGAATATGCGCCAACCCCCTCGCCCAGCGCGAGGCTGGCGTTAATACTTCAACGCGCTGCTTCACAATCAGAAGGGCGGCAACTCGCCCTTCTTTACTGGCTAGCACCTTCGCCTGCACTCGAATCTTCTGCCCCGGAAGCAAACCTTCGACACTGCTATTGGAAACTATGACTCGAAGTGGAATTCGCATTGTAAATCTGTCGGCTACTAGTAAACCCTGCCCAATAAATGAGTACGTCGTGGGCGGTCGTGAACTACCGAACACCTTGGGCACAATTCGATAGGGGTCGGTACTAACTTGAAGTTCAACTGCAACAACCTGGCCGGTGAATTGCGTAATGGCACTTGATTGCAACGCCGCGATTCGAATCGACATGATGGAGGCACCGAGCAATAGTGCAATCACTACTACTGCAACGCTTCGCTTACGACGAAAAATCAGAGCCGAAAGCAGTGCCATCCCAGAAATTGCCCAGGTTGGACTCCAACTCTGCACAAGTGCACCCGCCCAAACCGCGCCCCCTAATGCGAGGGCGCGGCTATCAATCAGACGCGCAGCTTCTCTTTGAACTTTGCGAATGTTCCCGCTCCAATTCCGGAAACCTTCATCACATCTTCAATCACAGTAAATGGACCATTGATCTTTCGATAAGCCACGATGCGATTAGCTAGCACTGGACCAATTCCATCAAGTGCTTCAAACTCTTTCACCGTTGCCCGATTAATCATCACGGGTCCGTTCTTACGCACTGCTCGCTTTGTTACCCCGCCCGATGACGATGTAGCTGCCGGATATACGTAAATCTGCTCCCCATCTTTTAAGATGCGCGCCTGATTAATGTCGGAAGTATCGGCGCCTTTCTCAATGCCACCAGCAGCTTTAATCGCCTCAACCACTCGTGAATTTATCGGCAACGAATACACCCCGGGGGTTGTCACCGCCCCTGCAACATCGACGATGATTTCCTGAGTAATTGCCTGTACCTCGACTGCGATAGGCGCTGCAACTACTTCTTGGGAAGCCCCGCGTGCTACAAAGAGGCCAGAGCTGAGTAGAACGAGTAGAGCGATGAGTGCCAACGCTCTTTTTTGTGTTGCTGAATAGTGGAGATCACTCCACCAGTTACGTGCTTTTTCGAGATATTGATTTTCCATCCGCAGATGGTGGACTAGAGAGTAGGAAGGAAAGGGTGAAAATGCCTCTGTTGTTGATTAAAGCAAAGGTGTTAGAAAGCTCGGATTGGGCGGACAAAATCTGAGTAGTACTTGAATGCATCGGGAATTACCGCTCCAAACTGCATATTTTGTGAATAAGCAGCGCGAGTACCCGCATCAATATTTGTATTGTCGGTTGAGGAGAAGTAAGTAGCGTCTGAAAGCCCAATCATTACCTTCTTTAGGTACATTTCGTTGAGCTCGTCTTTGGAGGCCAAGAACCAGTCGTTGTATGTTGTGGCTCCAATTGTGACGGAATATGAACGCGCCAGTGACGCGGCGTTGTTCGTAGTATTACTTCCCGCCAAGGCCGCAATAGTGACTGAGTGTTTATATCCCCAGCCAATGCCCTCTTGTGAGGCAATTACATTCGCTCTCTGTCCACTTGGTGACCATGTGCGATTCGTATCGGGGTTTCGATCATCAGTTGCACCTGCCCCCTGCCACCCGTTGGGTGCCGCTTCAAGATAGGTGCAAGTTGTGGATCTAGTTGGACCGCATGTAAATGGTGTAGCGGCTTGGTAGAAAATCTTTCCTCCACCTGGACCCGTCTGGCCAACGCACCCATTAGCAGTATCGTTGCAAAAGGCTTTATGTAGTCCACTTTGAATTGTCACCTTGTCTACAGTAGAGGCTTGTGCGACCGGTGAAGAAAAGTTGACCGTAAAGGTTCCACTTCCACTCGTGATAGACACACCCGCGATAAGCGGATTGACACCAAAGTTTCCAGAATTGTTGTATACAACCGCTTCTGTTGATGTTGAGTTAAAGAGTGCCAGTGGTGTACTACTCGATGGCCCATATGCACTCAATTTAAAGTCTACGCCATAACAACTGGTAGGAATATTGCCAACGGTAATTGATGCAAGGTAATAAGTTCCCGTCCCATTGGTAGCATTTACAAAAGAAGACTTTGGGGTCACGGTCACGTTTTGACTTCCAGAACATGCAACAGCTTGTGAGACAGATTGCCCAAACTCAATCGCGCGGCCAGAGCTCAAAGAAATGTTGGCAGCAAGAGTGCTTTTAACAAATAATCCCCCGCCTGTAATAAGAAGCACGAGGACGAGAAAGCCAGGTAAAAAAGATCGCGAAGCTGATACATCTGAGGTGGGGTCGTCGTGGTAGTAAGACACCAAATAACCCCCATGCGAAAATTCCGAGAGGATTCTTACATATCCCCGAGGGAATTCCAATGTTTGGGTCGGGGCTAGAGGACGATATTTACAAGCTTTGGCGCGCGGGCAATCACTTTCTTAGGCGTGGCACCCGCGATTGCAGCGGCTACAGCAGGAAGTGCAAGCGCGGCAGCCTCAAATTCTGCTTCAGTAATCGATGGGGAAACGTTCATGCGGTCAACAATTTTGCCGTTGATTTGAATGACAGCCTCAACTTCATCGGCAACTAATAGTGCTGGGTCAATTACGGGCCAGCCAGCGGTAGCAATTGCTGGTTTATGGCCAAGTCGTTCCCACATTTCCTCTGCTGTAAATGGCGCAACAAGTGAGAGCATGATCGCAATCGCCTCTGTTGCCTCGCGCACGGCCGGATCTGCTGGGCCGCATCCTGAGTCAATTGCTTTACGCGTTGCATTTACTAGCTCCATTACGCGAGCGATGGCTACGTTAAATCTAAATGATTCAACCGCGAAGGCCGCATCGTTAAGTGCTTTATGTGTTGCTTTGCGAAGGCTAATCTCGCCAGTTGTGAAATCAACTCCTGGTGCTGATGTGACATCACCAGATAAACGCCAGGCGCGACTTAAGAACTTAACTGAACCCGATGGTGAAACATCAGACCAATCAACATCATCTTCTGGCGGACCTGAAAAAACCATGGATAAGCGAATAGCATCGACGCCATGGTTTTCAAGTTCATCAGATAAACGCACGAGGTTGCCGCGAGATTTCGACATGGCAGAGCCATCCATAACAACCATTCCTTGGTTGAGTAGGCGCGTGAAAGGCTCTGTGAAAGAGAGCATCTTCATATCGAATAAGACTTTGGTGAAGAAGCGGGAGTAGAGCAGGTGCAAGATTGCGTGAGTTACGCCGCCGACATATTGATCAACTGGCAGCCAGGTATCGATATCGGCGCGGTTAAATGGCTCAGTTGCATTCGTTGATGACGGATAGCGCAGGTAGTACCAAGAGGAATCCACGAAGGTATCCATGGTGTCGGTATCGCGCATTGCAGGTCCCGCGCACTTAGGGCAATTGGTATTTACCCAGTCGGTAGCTGCAGCTAGTGGTGATTGTCCTTTTGGCTTGAGGTCTAGCCCTTTTGCATCAGGAAGAAGTAGTGGAAGCTCAGAATCTGGAACAGCAACTTCGCCGCACTTTTCGCAGTGAACGATTGGAATAGGTGTGCCCCAATAACGCTGACGAGATACAAGCCAATCGCGCAAGCGATAATTGCGAGCACTCTTACCAAGTCCATCAGCTTCTAACTGCTTATTGATAGCAGCAATTGCATCTACCTTGGAAAGACCGTTTAGCGCGCCAGAATTTATAATCTTTCCATCACCAGTTGTGGCAATACCTGTATCACTTGGATCTTCTTCGCCAGTTTCAACAACAACGCGTACCGGTAACTTCATAGCTTTTGCGAAATCAAGGTCGCGTTGATCGTGTGCTGGAACAGCCATGATTGCGCCGGTTCCGTAATCAGCTAAAACATAATCTGAGGCCCAGATTGGTAACTTCTCACCATTGACTGGATTAATTGCAAAGCGCTTGAGGTCCACACCTGATTTAGGTCGATCTGTGGCTAAGCGATCGATATCCGAAGCCGCTTTAATTTTCTCTAAGTACGCAGTGAACTCTGCTTCGACTTCATTTCCATGTGCGAGTTCAGCAGCTAGTGCGGAATCTGCTGCAACAACCATAAATGTTGCGCCATACAAAGTATCCGGGCGGGTGGTGTAGATAGTTACTGGCTCGGTGCGACCTTCAATAACGAATTGCACATTGGCGCCCTGTGAGCGACCAATCCAGTTGCGCTGCATCATCAAGACTTTGTCAGGCCACTTGCCTTCAAGTTCAGACATGTCATCGAGTAAACGGTCTGCATAATCAGTAATCTTGAAATACCACTGGTTCAATTTCTTCTTTGTAACCGCTGTATCGCAACGTTCGCAGAGCCCTGCTACTACCTGCTCATTAGCAAGAACGGTCTGACATCCAGGACACCAGTTAACGGCAGAGTCTTTGCGATATGCCAAGCCGCGTTCGTGCAATTTGGTAAACAACCATTGGTTCCACTTGTAGTACTCAGGGTCGCAAGTATTAAAGACGCGATCCCAATCGAAGGAACAGGCATAGCGACGCATGGAAGCTTTCTGGGTTGCAATATTTTCATAGGTCCAAATACGTGGATCTTCATTACGTTTAATTGCCGCATTTTCCGCAGGTAGCCCAAATGCATCCCAACCGATTGGGTGCATGACGTTAAAACCTTTTTGAATCCAATAACGTGCGATTACATCGCCGAGCGCGTATGCCTCCGCATGGCCCATATGTAGATCACCCGATGGATAAGGAAACATATCGAGCACGTACTTCTTCGGACGGGCATCATCTGCGCGACCTGATTTAAATGGTTCGAGTTTGTCCCAGATGGGAAGCCACTTCTCTTGCACATATGCAAAATCGTAGGCCGCGTGTTCGCGTTCAATACTCACGTGGAGATAAGGGGAATCGAACCCCTAACCTCTTCCATGCCATGGAAGCGCGCTACCAATTGCGCCATATCCCCGTTGTCCTTCAGGAGTGCGAACTTTACCGCACTGAATCCGGGATAACTCCGCCAGATTCTTCGCCCATTACAGGCTCTGGAATAGATCCAGCGTTATGTTCGACAAGTAGCCAACCTTTTGGGGATTCTTCCAAAATCGACCATTGCGCATTAGAAAGTCCGCCGATACGTGACCAATATGGAATTGGCAGATCAAGATAGGTGCCGATAATTGTGCGCGCGGTGCCACCGTGAGTTGCAACGACAAGACGTTGATTATCTTTTCCGGCTAACGCATCGTTGATTGCAGCAAAGCCACGGGCACCAACTTCACTGCGACGTTCACCAATTCCGCCGGCCGGGTTATCTCCGCCCATCGACCATGCACGTAAATTATCAAGATCTACTTTGCGAATTTCATCACCAGTTAGACCTTCCCAATTACCGCAGTTGGTCTCGCGTAGCCTTTCATCGGTTAATACTTCAAGTCCAGTAATTTTTACTAATTCATGTGCGGTGCTCTGGGCGCGCACTAAATCGCTGGCAATAATCATGGTCGGGCTAATTGCCGCCAACATGGGCGCCGCATGATTTGCCTGAAACTGACCTACGGCATTGAGCGGAATATCGGTATGTCCCTGAAACTTATTTGCAACGTTCCAATCGGTTTGGCCGTGACGCCAGAGAATTATCTGGTTACCCACGCGCAGCCTCTTCTTTGACAACATCTAACTCAATTTTCGGGCAGTCATTCCACAAACGATCGAGCATGTAGTAACGGCGCAGTTCACTTGATTGAATATGAACAACTAAGTCGGAGTAATCGAGCAGAATCCATTCAGCGGTACCTTCGCGACGAAGTGGCTTATCGCCAACCAGGCGTAGCTGCTCTTCTACTTCATCAGCAATTGAATCAATCATCTTTGCATTCGTTGCGGTAACAATAAGGAAGACTTCACTCAGCACTGATTGGTCAGAAAGATCAAGAGCAACAAGTTCGGTACCGAATTTGTCAGCTGCAGCGCGAGCGGCAATTTGGGTGCGTTCAACGCAGGCTTTACTTGCTGGCATAGAGATTGTGCTCCTTTATATATGCAGCAACTGCTGCGGGTACTTCATCTGAATGGTGTTCGCGAATCTGCGTTGCTGAAACTGCAATTGCATCGACATCAAGGTTGGGCGTGCCTGGAAAATTGGGGCGATCTATGACTACAAACTCGACCATGCTCTTCAGCTCTTCAGCGCGATGCCAGTGATCGATATTGGCATATGCATCAGTGCCGACAACCACCACGACGGAATCATTTGGGTAAGTCTGAGCAACTGCTTCTACGGTATCGATGGTGTAGCTCGGTCCCTCGCGCAGCACCTCAATCGGATTGACTTCAACATGCGTTTTAATTTCTGGAGCTAACGAATTTACCGCTAACTGGCACATCGCTCTGCGCTGCGCGCCTGTTGCACTGGGTTCATTCTCGCGAAGACGAGGTTGCCCGGCAGGCAGAACGAGCAGGTGGTCAACAATGTTGCGTGCAATCAGTTGTTCAATGACATGCAGATGCCCGTTATGAATCGGGTCAAAGGTGCCGCCGTAAAGCCCAACGCGCAACGCAGTTACTTATCTAAGCGAAGAGTGATGTACAGCAAGAAAGAAAAAATCCCAAAAGTAATGATGCCGAAAACATATGGAGAAAGTGGAAGTTCGCGGACCGCCTCTTCGCTGAGTCTTAACATGGGCTAAAGATTACTACTTACCAGCAAGAAGTTCTAAAAAGCGCGCTTCATCGATGACTGTGACGCCCAACTCTTGCGCCTTGGCCAGCTTCGATCCAGGGTCGGTGCCCACCAATACATAGTCAGTTTTCTTCGAGACCGAAGACGATGGCTTTCCACCATGCGCGGTAATGGTTTCGGCGATTGAATCGCGAGTAAAACTCGCTAGCCCACCAGTTACCACAAAGGTAAGGCCGCTTAAAGTCTGCGGAACATCAGCACTCTTTGCGTTCACCATAGCAACGCCGGCCTTGCTCCACTGGGTAATGATGTTGCGATGCCAATCAACGTCAAACCATTCGATGACAGATTGTGCGATGATCTCGCCCACGCCATCAGTGTCGGCAAGTTCCGTCACTGATGCCTTTGCAATTGCATCCATGCTTCCGAAGTTCGTTGCTAACGACTGCGCCGCTGTTGGACCGACGTGGCGAATAGAGAGCGCAACGAGTGTGCGCCAGAGCGGTCTGGTCTTTGCTTCTTCCAGCGCTGACAGCAACTTCTCAAGATTCTTTCCAGCTGTGCCATCTTTCTTTAAAAAGAACTGCGACTTCATGAGCGACTTCTCATCCAGGTTAAAGATGTCTGCTTCATCGGTGATGATGGAATCACTTAGTAGCGCAACGGCAGCTTCATAGCCCAGCACATCGATATCTAGTGCTGCACGCGAACCAATGTAGTAAATACGTTCGCGCAATTGCGCCGGGCAACTGCGGGTATTGGGACATCTAATATCAACATCGCCTTCGGTAATTGCCCGCAGTTGGGTTGCACACTCAGGGCAATGAGTGGGCATAACAAATGCCTTCTCGGCCCCCGTGCGTTTAGCTAGTACTGGTCCTAGAACTTCAGGAATCACATCGCCAGCTTTGCGAATAATGACGGTGTCGCCAATTAACACGCCCTTGCGTTCAATTTCTTCTTGGTTATGAAGCGTTGCATTGGTAACAGTTGAACCCGCAACTTTCACTGGTTCCATAAAGGCGAAAGGTGTTACGCGTCCGGTGCGACCGACACTGACTTTAATATCAAGTAATTTGGTTGTTACCTCTTCAGGTGGATATTTATAGGCGATGGCCCACTTTGGTGCGCGCGAAGTAAAACCAAGCTTTTCTTGCTCGGCCAGAGAATCCACTTTAATTACTACACCATCGATCTCATGCTCGACATCGTGGCGATGCACGTTGTAGTTCTCAATAAATGCCAGAACTTCTGCTCGACTCTTGCACACTTGAAAACGAGTTGATGTCGGAAGACCGAGCGCCTTTAACTGGGCATAGGCATCGGATTGGGAGGTAAATGCGATTCCTTGGTGGGCGCCGATTCCATGTACAACAACATCCAGTGCGCGCGAAGCGGTAATTCGCGGATCTTTCTGGCGTAGTGAACCAGCAGCGCAGTTACGCGGATTAGCAAAGAGTGGCTTACCAGCTTCTTCAAGTTCTTCATTGAGTTGATTAAATGCGGCAACCGGCAAGAAGACTTCGCCGCGAACCTCAATCTGAGCCGGAATCTTTTTTCCAGAAAGTGTATGCGGCAATCCTTTGATGGTCTTTACATTTAGCGTGACATCTTCGCCAGTGGTTCCATTACCGCGAGTAAGCGCGCGTGTGAGTTGACCATTTTCATAGAGCAAATTAATTGCGAGGCCATCGACTTTAAGTTCGCATAAAAATGCACCGACGGCAGATTCTTTTTCAACCCGGTCAAACCAAGTCTCAAGCTCTGCGTCATCAAAGACGTTATCCAGGCTCATCATCTTCTCGATGTGATCGTGCTGGTCGAAGGTGGTGGAGAATCCACCGCCTACGCCAAGTGAGGGTGAATCTGGTTCAAGGAGTTCGGGGTGCTTAGCTTCTAGCGCAGCTAGCTCTTTGAGCAGTACATCGAATTGCGCATCAGTAATTGTTGGGGCATCGAGAACATAATATTTAAACTGGTGATCCCGAATCTCTTGCGTTAATTCGCTGATGCGATGACGTGCCTGGGTGCTCATGCGGTCTCGCAGATTGTGGCCGACCCAACTACGCGATCGCCATCGTAGATAACCATCGCTTGCCCGGTAGCTAAACCAAGAAGTGGTTCGTCGAGTTCAGCGACAAGGTGCTCGCCATCTAAGTAATAGGTGCAAGCAAGTGCTGCGCCATGTGCGCGAACTTGCACAAAGCCGCGCGCTGGTGCTGCTCCAACTGTTGGCCCACAAAAGATTGGTCGTTCTCCGCGCATTGAACTCACAGCCAAATCTTCGCGTGCACCTACGACAACGGTATTTGTAACTGGCTCAATCTTTAAGACAAATCGTGGTGAACCATCTGGGGCGGCAACTGAGAGACCTAAACCTTTGCGTTGCCCGATTGTGTATGTGTAAGCGCCTTTATGTTCGCCAATTTTTGTTCCATCTTGGTCAACAATTGGACCAACTTCACTACCAAGTCGATCTCGTAACCACCCGGCGTTATCTCCCGATGGAACAAAGCAAATATCGTGGCTATCTGGCTTCTGTGCGACAGCTAACCCACGCTTTTCGGCTTCAATGCGGATATCAACTTTTTCAGTATCTCCTAATGGAAATATCGCGCCGTTAATCTGTTCGCGATTTAAGACCGCCAATACATATGACTGATCTTTTAGCGGATCAACTGCGCGATGAAGCGTTCGACCTTCACTTGTCTCCTCGGTGCGGGCATAGTGGCCAGTAACAACGCCATCGAATCCCATCGCCTTTGCACGATCCAGGACTGCGGCAAATTTGATTTTTTCATTACAGCGAAGACAAGGATTAGGTGTGCGGCCAGCTGCATATTCACTCATGAAGTTTTCGACAACGCCCTCATGAAATTCATCGGCCATATCCCAGATATAGAAAGGAATACCGATTACATCTGCAGCTCTGCGGGCATCATGTGAATCTTCGATAGTGCAACAGCCACGCGCGCCACTGCGATATTTCTGCGGATTAGATGAGAGCGCAAGATGCACGCCAATAACTTCATGACCTGCTTCAACTGCGCGCGCCGCGGCAACTGCCGAATCAACGCCTCCGCTCATGGCGGCGATAATTTTCACTTTTTACCTACAGCATTTGCCGCAAGACCACGTTCGATAACGGTAGGTAGAACAGAGAGCGCGTAATCAACATCTGCTTGGGTATTGGTGGCACCAAATGAAAATCTCAGCGACGATTGCGAAACTACATCAGTTAGGCCCATCGCCATTAATACATGGCTTGGTCGATGAACTCCGGCGGTACAGGCTGCACCGGTAGAACACGAGACCTGCTCGGAATCCATTAACAATAAGAGTGAATCACTTTGGGTGCCAGGGAAAGTAATATTCGAAATTCCAGGTAAGCGCGGTGCATTCTTTCCATTTATTACGGCGTCCGGACGCGCACGCAGAACGCCTCTTTCAAATTCCGTACGTAACTTTTCAACCGCGGCTGCGTCATAAGCAGCTGCCGCAACCGCCGCTGCAAGTGCCACAATCGATGGTGCGTTTAGGGTGCCACTTCGAATATCGCGCTCTTGTCCCCCGCCATGTAAGAGCGCTGGAATTTCCACTGCGCGGCGCAAAATAAGGGCGCCGATACCAAGTGGGCCGCCGACTTTATGGCCGCTGATTGTCATGGAGTAAAGACCAAGATCTTTATAGGACAGTGGAACCTTGGAAAAACTCTGGACCGCATCTGAGTGAACTGGAATATCGCCGGCAATTTGTACAACATCGGCAATCGGTTGAATCACGCCAGTTTCATTATTGCTATGCATGACCGAGATCAGTGCAATCTCTGAGCCACGCGCGGTGACCAATCTCCGCAGGAAATCTAGATCAATTACGCCATCACCGGTTACCGGAATCTGAATGAGTTCGGCGCCTTCATGTTCAACCAACCAGAGTGCCGGATCAAGAACAGCGTGATGTTCAATGCTGGATACGACAATTACTTTCTTTGGTGAATTCCAGTACAAGCCTTTAATCGCTGCGTTATTGGCTTCAGTGCCAGAACCGGTAAAAATCACTTCACTGGGTTGGCAGTGCACTGCGCGGGCAATTTTTTCGCGCGCATCTTCGACATCTTTGCGAGCTGCGCGACCTTGCGTGTGCAGGGATGAAGGATTACCTAATTTGCTTAAGGCGGCGCTCATGGCATCAATTGCCACATCACACATTGGTGTTGTGGCGGCATGATCGAGATAGACGCTCATGGGAGCATTCTAGTTCGTCCGGACCTTTTATCCTTTTCGGGCGACTACGCCTTCAGTGGCCTTCGGCAGCACGTTAAACAAGTCTCCGACCACACCAAAATCTGCGATATCAAAGATTGGTGCTTCTGGATCTTTATTGACCACGATGATTGTCTTTGAAGTCTGCATACCGGCGCGGTGTTGAATCGCCCCCGAAATTCCGCAGGCTACATAGAGCTGCGGGCTTACAGTTTTTCCAGTCTGTCCCACTTGATGTGAATGTGGGTACCAACCAGCATCTGTTGCCGCGCGTGATGCGCCAACAGCTGCACCTAACGAATCTGCGAAAGACTCGACAGCGGTGAAGTTGCCATCTGTTCCACGTCCGCCTGAGACCACGATATTTGCTTCAGTAAGTTCTGGACGTCCACCTTTTACTGGTGGCTGGGTAGATGAAACATCTGCTTTTTTAGCCTCAGCGCTAATTGTGGCGGAGGCAGTTGTTACCGCAGGTGCGCACGCTGTGAGATCAGCATCGATGCTGTTAGGGCGAACAGTAATTACTGGCACTCCATGTGAAACTTTCGAGTGAACTGTTGTTGATCCACCAAAGACTGATTGGGTTGCACTGCCATCACCTGCGACATCGATTGCATCAGTAATGATTCCTGAATCACAGAGCACAGCAATGCGCCCGGCAACTTCTTTGCCAAATGCATGCGATGCAATCAGAACTGCCGCTGGTGATTTTTCTTTAACCAAATTTGCCAGTGCATCAGCTGCTGCAGCAACACCATGAGCTGCGAAATCATCTGCTTCAATCACAATAATTTCGCTGATAGGACCTTGATTTACCGTTGCTGCAAGTGCTGCACCTTTTCCAGTGCCAGCAAGAACTACAGCTGTCACTGTGCCAATACGTGCACCAGCGGTTGCTAGCTCAGCAGTTGTCTTACTTGCCTTATCTCCTTGAAAATCAGCGAGGATAAATACTGTGCTCATATCAACTTCTTCTCTGCTAGGAAATCAACGAGCGCTGCACCAGCACTACCTTCATCATTTACCTTTACCCCGGCAGCACGCGCTGGCCGTGGTGTTGCATCAATAACTTGGGACCACCCAGTTTGCGCACTGACTCCGACTGCCGCTAAATCTTTCTGCGCAATCGTCTTCTTCTTCGCCGCCATGATTCCTTTAAAAGATGGATAACGTGGTTCATTAATTTTTTCAACGACACTGATAACAACTGGGAACGCTGCTGACATCTCATCGACGCCAGCTTCGGTAACGCGGGTGATAGAAACTTTTCCAGCCGGATCTACTGCAACCTTTGAGGCAAATGTAAGTTGCGCCCAACCAAGGCGAGCGCTGATCATCGCCGGCACCACGCTCATGCGAGCATCAGTTGATTCGGTGCCGCAGATAACCATGTCGAATGCGCCATCACCAATTACTTTGGCAAGCACGGATGATGTAGAAAGTGCATCAGCTCCTGCGAGCGCGGCATCTGTTACCAAGATGGCATCATTTGCTCCCATGGAAAGACCTTTGCGAAGCGCATCAGTTGCCCGCTCTGGCCCCATAGAAATCAAAGTGACTGTGTTTGAGCCGCCTTCTTCATTGCCGCCATGAGCTTCAACGATGCGCAGCGCTTCTTCCACTGCATATTCATCAAGGTCATTGAGTACGGCATCAACGCTTTCGCGATCGAGTAACCCGCTGACCATCTTCTTCTCCGCCCAGGAGTCAGGCACCTGCTTAACGCACACTGCAATCTTCATGGCTCAGATGTTACCGGCCAGTAGGGGCTTTGGGAAGCGCAAATCAAGGGCGAAACTCTCAACCAACGGTTCACCTTCTATTCAGAGACATGTAACCAATAGGGAAAAGTCTGGCTATCTAGAACTCTCATGATTCTCACATGATTGAGTTAGATACATCGGCCAAGCTGCGGATCGCAGTTGTCACTGAGGCATTTCTGCCGCAGGTAAATGGCGTAACTAACTCTGTTCTTCGCCTACTTGAATATTGCAAGGAGCAAGGTCACGAGGTTCTGATCATTGCACCCGAAAGTGAAGGCGCGCCTACTCGCTACTTGGATTACAAGATAAAGCATGTTCCAAGCATTGCGATGAAGAAATTGATTCCGATGGGTGTACCACGTAAATATCTTGAGCCATTACTTGAAGGTTTCGCCCCTGATGTTATTCACCTTGCTTCCCCAATTTTTCTGGGACATTACGTTGCGCGCTTTGCCAAGAAGAATAGAATTCCAACTGTCTCGGTCTATCAGACCGATATCGCCGGATTCGCGCGTCACTACGGACTCACGATTGCTCATAACTCGTTAAAGAAGTGGGTCTCACGCATTCACCAATCTACCGACCTGACGCTAGCCCCTTCCAAATGGGCTCGTCGCGATCTGGAATCAACGGGGGTTAAGAACGTTGAAATCTGGAAGCGCGGTGTTGATCTTGTGAAATTTGATCCAGCTCGTCGCGACGAGTCACTTCGTGAAAATATTCGTGGCAAAGATTCCGGCAAATTAATCGTTGGTTACGTTGGACGTTTAGCAAACGAGAAACGAATCGATGATTTAGCAATTCTCGATTCACAATCTAATATTCAACTTGTTATCGTCGGTGGCGGCCCAGCAGAAGCTCGCTTAAAACGCGAGCTGCCTAATGCACGTTTTGTTGGATATCAATCAGGTACCGAACTTGGTCGCTACGTCGCATCCTTTGATATCTTCGTTCACACCGGGAAACATGAAACTTTCTGCCAGGCCATCCAAGAATCACTTGCCGCTGGTGTTCCAGTCATTGGTCCAGATACGGGGGGCCCAGTTGATCTCATTGAACATGGCATCACCGGCCTTCTTATCGATACTTCAGACTCGTATGCCCTGCTAGAAGCGGTATCTACTCTGCGTAATCACAGCGCATTTGATCTGATGCAAATTGCTGCCCGTCGTTCAGTTGAGCACCGCACCTGGGATTACATCAACACCCAGTTGATTGAGTACTACCGCCAGACAATTGCGCACGTAGCCCGAAAGAGGGAGTTGGTCGCATGAGAATTATTCATATCGCAAACTTTTATGGACCTAAATCCGGTGGGATCAAAACCACACTGCATAACCTCGGCAGCGGTTATCTAGCCGAGGGCCACGAATTTATCTATATCGTTCCGGGAAAGAAGTTTGCCCGCGAGGAGACTTCACACGGAGCCTGTATCACTCTTCCTTCATGGCAGATTCCTTTTAGCGGTGGTTATCGGGTAATTCGCTCGACCTACCGAGTGAAATCAATTTTGAACTCCCTTAAACCAGATCGCATCGAAGTCTCTGATCGCTTCACACTCTCCTGCCTGGGCAATTGGGCGGCAGCTAGAAAGATTCCAGCGATTGTCTTTAGCCACGAGACGCTGCGTGGGCTAGTGAAGAATTTCGTGGGTCTGCCACTTAAGCGCTTCGTGGGTTGGCATAACACTCGTTTGGCTTCACGATTTGATTACGTGGTAACCACGACAAACTTTGCCGCGGCCGAATTTGATGAGATTGGAACCACTAACGTCGTGCACGTACCTCTTGGCGTCGATTTAGAAACCTTTTCACCTTCACTACGCAATGAAGAGCTTCGCGCCAAGATGATTAAGGGTGGCGAAGTTCTGCTAGTTCACTGTGGTCGCCTTTCACCAGAGAAAAAACCAGAACGCTCACTAGAAACATTGCGCGAACTACTGAACCGCGGAATCAATGCCCGACTTGTCTATATCGGTAGCGGACCGCTTCATAAGAAGCTCTATGACTCCTCGCGCGATATCCCAGTTACTTTCTGGGGTTATGTGGCGAATAAGAAATTACTTGCCCAGATGATTGCCTCTGCTGACATTTCACTTGCGCCAGGACCGATTGAAACTTTCTGTCTAGCAGCACTTGAATCCTTAGCTAGTGGAACACCGGTTGTTGCCTCTGAGACAAGTGCCGTTGGTGAATTCCTGCTCGCCGATAATGGAGATTTTGTTGGGCTGACTGCTGCAAATAACGGTCGCGCATTTGCCGACGCGGTGGAAATTTTGCTCGATGAAATTGCAGAAGATGCCACTCTCTCAGATCGCTGCCGTACCCAAGCAGAACAATTCCCATGGTCAGAAACAATTATGCGATTAGGTCGATTAAGTGCCGCTTAACATGGAAGAGCCATTTACCTTCGCAATTATTGGCGATAGTGCGGCATCAGGTGTTGGTGATTCAGATGCACAGGGTAATTACTTTGGTTGGGGTTACCACCTCACTAAAGCATTTAACGAGCCGTTGGCATATCTAAATGTCTCGCGACCAGGTGCTCGCTCCAAGGAAGTCCGCTTTGAACAGCTGCCAAAAGTTCTTATTCATCAACCAGAACTCGTTGCGGTCATCGTTGGTGGTAATGATCTGCTCCGTAATGGTTTTTCGCCAAAAGTTTTTGAGGAGAACCTCACCGCTACCCTGAAGGAAATTGTGGAAAGCGGAGCACAAGTAATGCTCCTGGAACTCCATGATCCAACTGTCATTGTCCCTATGCCATACCTTGTTGCTCGGGTATGTCGTCGCCGCGTATCGGCCGTTAATCATGTGACTCGAAAGTTAGCCCGCAAGTACAGTGCAATTTTGCTTGAGACCCGCTCGCTCACCGGAATCTATGCGCGCGATAAGTGGCATGTAGATCGCATGCATCCAAGTAAGCACGGTCATCAATTTATCGCGCAAGAGTTTGCTCACCTGCTCCGTGATCGCGGCTTTCACATTGGTGAAATTGCGATTGACCCCGTCAATAATCGAAATCGGAAAGATTCGATTAAATGGATGTTGCGAAATGGTACGCCTTGGTTTCTCAAGCGCAGCGTAGATTTACTGCCAGCGCTATTGATTCTCTCTATTACCGAGCTGATACATATGGCCAAAAATAAAAGTGCTGCCGAACCTGCTGATGTGTACTTCCCAGACTTTATGAAAAAGGAAGAACGTGAATCTCTCTCGCTTAATAATGAGCGAGTTTCTTAATTCCGTTAATTACCCGCAAGTAAGCGCAGCCTTCTTTAGCGTACTTCTACTATATTGAGCGGGTGCTAGCAATCATTGCTCCTGGTCAAGGGTCCCAAACTCCAGGAATGCTTACGACGTGGCTGGAAGATCTCGAGGCGAAGAATCTACTTCGCGCATGGTCAGAAGAAATTGATTTAGATCTTATTCACCTGGGCACAACTGCCGATGCCGAAGAGATTAAAGATACGGCTAATGCACAACCACTGATTGTTGCTGCAGGCCTGCTCAGCGCACGCGCACTTGCCGCTGATGGAAAAATTGCTTGTGTAGCTGGGCATTCGGTCGGTGAAATTACAGCGGCAGTTATCTCCGGCGTTATTTCACCAATTGCGGCCATGAAGTTAGTGCGTGCGCGCGGAATTGAAATGGCAAAAGCTGCCAGTGCGGCACCAGCCGGGATGGCAGCGGTACTAGGTGGAGAACGCCAAGTAGTTCTCCGTGCAATTGCGGATTTAGGACTTGTTGCAGCTAACGACAACGGCGGTGGTCAGATTGTTGCCGCCGGAGATCTCGACGCCCTTGCACAATTAGCTCCCGAAGGTGCGCGCGTGCGCCCCTTGGCAGTTGCTGGCGCATTTCATACCTCTTATATGCAGCCGGCGGTGCAACCTCTACGCGAAATTGCCGCGGCGCTCGATGTGAATGATCCATTGGTTAGCATGATTTCAAATAAGGATGGCGATGTTGCTGCAACTGGCCGCAATGTCCTTGATCGAATCGTAAATCAAATCGCCAATCCAGTGCGCTGGGACCTTTGCATGGAATCCCTGCTTGCCCAAGGAGTTACTGGAGTAATCGAACTTGCTCCGGCCGGCACGCTAGTTGGGCTCATTAAGCGAGCGGTACCTGCAATTGAACAATGCGCATTTAAGTCCACCGCTGATTTAGATTCTGCTCGTGAATTCATTGCACAACATGGAGGCAAGTAATGTCTAAGGTGATTGCATCTAAATCAGGCAGTGAAAGTCGAATTCTTGCAGTTGGGTGTTACCGTCCGAAGCGACTAGTGCCTAATGCCGAAATTGTTGACCGGATTGAATCAAGTGATGAATGGATTCAACAACGTACCGGAATTGAAACACGTCGCTTTGCAGATGAATCTGAATCACTTCTTGATATGGCTACCTGGGCTGTTGAAGATACGCTAGCAAAAGCAAAGTTAGCCATAACCGATATCGATACTTTAATTGTTGCCACTATTACCTTTCCATTCCAAGCGCCATCGGCTGCCACTGCAATCTTGCAGCGATTAGGTCATCCAACAGCTGCTGCATTTGATATCAACGCTGCCTGCGCCGGTTTTTCTTACGGGGTATCAATGGCGCATGACTTTATTAAGGCGGGAACTTCAAAAACTGTGCTCGTTGTTGGCGCAGAGAAGATTTCAGATTTCACAGATCCCGATGATCGCGCTACTGCATTTATATTTGCTGACGGTGCCGGGGCAGTTGTTATTGGTCAATCGCGAGATGCTGGCATTGGCCCGGTGGAATGGGGATCAGATGCTGAAAGCCGCGATGCAATCCAGATGAATCCGTCGTGGATTGAAGTACGTGATGTTGAAACACAGTTAACAAAGGCTGGAAGTAAGTGGCCGAATATTGCCCAGGAAGGTCAGAAGGTTTACCGCTGGGCGGTATTTTCCATGAGTAAAGCGGCAACGAAGGCTTTGGAATCAGCTGGTCTCACAGTCAACGACATCGCTGCATTTATTCCGCATCAAGCAAATATGCGCATTATTGAAACTATGGCGAAAGAGATGGGAATGCCTGACTCTGTTGTCATCGCCGATGACATTCGCACAAATGGAAATACATCAGCTGCCTCGATTCCACTTGCTATGGATGCACTCCTTGAGCAACACCCTGAACTACATGGAAAGTTGGCGTTACTCATTGGCTATGGCGCAGGTCTCGTTTATGCGGGCCAAGTCGTTGAATTACCGCCGAAACCATAATTTTTTTCCAAATATTTACCGAATTACTGGGAAGTACGCCCACTTTTCATAGACAATTACGTACCTGTCCCCGATACGTTAGTTCAACTTAGTAAAGGAAAAACAATGGCGCTTTCACAAGCAGATGTACTTGCAGGAATCAAAGAGATCGTAGAAGAAGTTGCTGGTATTCCAGCGGCATCAATCGAACTCGATAAGAACTTCACTGAAGATCTAGAAGTTGACTCACTGAGCATGGTTGAAGTTGTAGTTGCCTGTGAAGAGCGTTTTGGTGTGAAGATTCCTGATGAGAAGGTAACTGAGCTTGCAACAGTAGGCGACGCAGTTAACTTCATCGTTAACGCTGCCGCATAAGTAGCTTTCCAAAAGAATTTATAGCGTTATGTCACAACGTCGCGTAGTCGTCACCGGCCTTGGGGTTACAACTCCAATCGGTGGCGATGTCGCCACAACCTGGAAGGCGCTTCTAGCCGGCCAAAGTGGGGTGCGACTTCTCACTGAAGATTGGCGCGACCTCTTACCCGTGCACTTCGCCGCCCGCGTTGCAACTGAACCGGCGGATCAGATAGAGCGCGTTGAAATGCGCCGCCTTGATCGCTCCGAACAATTTGCTTTGATTGCATCGCGCGAAGCCTGGAAAGATGCTGGCTCACCAGATGAGATTGATAAAGAACGACTTGGCGTTGTTATCGCCTCCGGTATAGGCGGGGTCATCACACTGCTGGATCAATTCACAATCTTTAATGAAAAAGGTGCGCGCAGCGTAAGTCCGCACACGGTTCCGATGTTGATGCCGAACGGGCCTGCGGCAAATGTCGGCCTGGAACTGCAAGCAAAAGCTGGTGTGCATACTCCGGTTAGTGCATGCGCATCGGGTGCCGAAGCGATTGGCTATGCCTATGAAATGATTAAGAGCAATCGCGCCGACATTATTGTCGTCGGTGGCGTGGAAGCAGCAATTCATCAACTACCGATGGCTGCATTTGGTCAGATGAAAGCGCTTTCAACCCGTAACGACAATCCAGCCGCGGCATCTCGCCCTTATGACATTGACCGCGATGGCTTTGTACTTGGCGAAGGTGGCGGTGTTTTGATTCTGGAAGAGTACGAATCAGCAAAAGCGCGCGGCGCCAAGATTTACTGCGAAATTGCCGGACAAGGTTTAACTTCTGATGGTTACCATATCGCAGCGCCTGATCCAGATGGCGCTGGCGTGCAACGCGCTATTAAGTTCGCGTTAGCTAATTCAGGTCTATCAACAAAAGATATTGTTCACTTAAACGCACATGCCACCTCAACTCCAGCAGGCGATGTCGCGGAAGCGAATGCACTTCGGAAGGCGTTAGGCGCCGATGCTGATCATGTTGCAGTTTCTGCAACAAAATCAATGACAGGTCACTTACTCGGTGGCGCTGGCGCAATTGAATCTGTATTTATAGTCAAAGCTCTGCAAGAACGCCTTGCTCCCCCAACAATTAATATCGAGAACCTTGATCCAGCGGTGACAGTCGATGTCGTCCGCGATAAGCCACGCACGCTTCCAACGGGCGATATCGCAGCGCTCAACGATTCATTCGGATTTGGTGGCCATAACGTGGTGCTTGCATTTAAAACTCTCTAACCTAGAGCCATGACACCGCCAGTCACTTCGCTTGATCCAGAAGCACGCATCGCCAGACTTACCGATAACGGCGCATTTGAATTTCTCCTTCCACGTACAGATTGCGGAATGGTTGCCGCAACTGGTTTGGTAAAAGGAAATAAAGTTGTCATCTTCGCTTCCGATCCCACAATTAAAGGTGGCGCGCTAGGCATAGAAGGTTCGCAAGTGATTGTGCAGGCATATCGCGCAGCTATGGGTGCGCAAGTTCCGGTCATAGGTATTTGGCATTCAGGTGGAGCCCGGCTTAGTGATGGCGTTGCATCACTAAATGCCTTCGGAGAAGTCTTTCAATCCATGGTTACTGCTAGCGGTCGCATTCCACAGTTATCTCTTGTCTTAGGTCCAACAGCTGGCGGCGGCGCTTATGGCCCAGCGCTGACAGATGTTGTAGTGCTCGCCCCAGAAGGTCGCATCTTTGTCACTGGTCCCGATGTTGTTAAATCTGTTACTGGAGATGTCGTTGATATGGCGTTGCTTGGGGGTCCGGAGGCGCATAGTAAGAACTCTGGCGTTGCGCACGTTATTGCACCGACCGAAGAAATTGCTTTCCGTGAAATTCAAGATTTGGTCTCACTCTTTGCAAATCAAGGGTTGATGTCTGCCACTGTTGCCGATATTCCACTATCTCATCTTGTTCCAGAATCTAGTAAACGCGTGTATGAGGTACACCCGTTGGTAGATGCAATCTTAGATGCCGATGGGGAGAAGCTAGAGCTGCTCGATATGTGGGCGCAGAATATGACAACAGTTCTCGGAAGATTTGGTGGGCGCACAGTAGGAGTCATTGCAAATAACCCACAAGTAATTGGTGGCGTACTTGATTCAGCAGCTGGCGAGAAAGCTGCCCGTTTTGTGCGCACCTGCGATGCCTTTGGAATTCCTTTAATTGTGATTGCCGATGTCACCGGGTTCTTGCCAGGTATCGGCCAAGAGTGGGAAGGTGCGGTACGACGGGGCGCCAAGTTATTGCATGCCTTTGCCGAATCAGTTGTTCCACGTGTCACCGTTATTACCCGCAAAGCATATGGCGGAGCTTTCGTTGCGATGAATTCAAAGTCGCTTGGGGCAACTCGAGTATTTGCTTGGCCCCAAGCTGAAGTTTCAGTGATGGGATCAGTTGCTGCAGTGCGCGTACTACACCGCCGACTATTGGCAGATCTTCCGGAAGCACAACGCGAAGGTATGGAGTTAGAACTTGCCGCCGAACACGAAAAAGTTTCTGGCGGAGTTGCGCGCGCTATCGAAATTGGTGCAGTCGATGAAATGATTGAACCCGATCACACTCGCAGCGCTATCGCCAAGGTGCTTGCAGAAACGGAATATCGCCGCGGTTCACACGGCAATATTCCGCTCTAGTTCTTAACTCTTATAAAAGCTACTTAACGTCGAAGGTGACAGAGACGGTTGATGTCACCGTCTTTTCAATACTAGAAGTGTCATATGCACCAGTATCTTGCGTCATTGTTGAATCTGGAGTGGTTACTTGAAAGACGCCAGAGCGAACCGCTTGTACGGCTCCAACTTTGCCGCCGACCGCCTTGGTAATTGCCTCTGCTCGAATCTTGGCATCTTTCATCGCTTCCTCTAGTAACTGAGGGCGCAACTTAGGAAGGGTTGATAGGTAGTACTGCGGGCCGTAATTATTGACGCTTACGCCAGCTTGCAAAATTGTGCCGATGCCTTGCGCCAACTTTGAGATAAGTTCGACATCTTTTGAGCGGACAACAACATCGCGCGAAGCCCGGTAGTTAATTATTCGTCCCGTGTTATTTCCATTGGCATACTCTTCATTGGCGTAGGTTGAAACTGAGCCAAGTGTGAGTGCACTTGCGGGAACTCCACCATCAGTAAGGTACTTGCTTACCGCTGCGACATCATTTCCGACTTTAGTGACAGCTTCGGAAACTGTTTGACGAGTGAGTGAAACATTAAGTGTCCAGACCACGTTATCGGCAGTTGCTGATGTCTTTGCCGAGCCCGTTACTGTGATGCCATTTGCGCTACGTGCTGCAAATCCGGCACCGACTTTGACTAATCCCCCGCCCACTGCAATTGCCAGAATTAGCGCAATAGCAATGTAGAGAATTGAGCGGCGGCGTTCAGTGGAAGTCATAGGTGCTTGAGTTGTCATGAAGTGATTATATGGCCCGAAGTCTTTGAACTTCCTGTAAATCTACCCCGCGCATTGGTTCCAGCGCTAAATCCCAGGCGCTGCCGAGTGCCCGCTCTAAATTCTCACGAACTTCTAAATCATCAAAACTTGCAAGTGACTTACGGATGACACTTTCACTAACCATGATTGAACCTGTTCCATCAATAACGGCGCGATGAATTCCAAGTTCTGGTGTGAATCTAAAAAACTCACCACCTGAATCGTTTAGCTCTTGTACTTCAAATCGCAGATAGTGCCAATTCTTCAGGGCGGTTGAAATTTTTGCCGCAGTTCCAAGTGGTGCGCGGTATTCCACTGTGGTGCGCAGCGTGCCCGGTGCAAGGGGTTGATCGCGCCAGGAATAGGCAGATGCGCTGCCGAGAATTGCGTTTAGCCCCCACTCAATATGTTGACGCAGGGCGGAAGGCGCCGAGTGGATTGTTATCAATCCGGCGTACTGTTTTTCGTTCATGTAAAGCTCCTACCAAGGCTGCCTTGTGCGACCTTCCCCGATCCACAAATGCCCACTCTTTGGTAGTTGAGTACCTCATTTATACAACTTTCTACTGACTTTGTGAATCCCGGCCCCAAAATTGAGCGTGATCTGCTGCTGATAAGCAAGTATGCGGAATAGGAATACCCATGTATTGCCGGTACGATTTTCCCTAGTCGGACGCTTTATCAGTACCCGTTGTTAGATTTACTTCTTTACTCGGTATGGCTGTAGCAAGACGAAGACTGGTGGTCGAGGAATTCTCGAATGCCTACACATATCGAAGGAATAGTAAAAAATATGGCAACAGGTACAGTTAAGTGGTTCAACTCTGAAAAGGGTTTCGGTTTCATTGCAGTTGATGGTGGCGGACAAGATGTATTCGTTCACTACTCAGCGATCCAAGGAAACGGTTACAAGTCCCTTGAAGAGGGTCAGTCAGTGTCATTCGAGGTTGTCCAGGGTCCTAAGGGTCCTCAGGCAGATGCAGTGAACGCTAACTAATTTCACTTATAAATAAGGCCCGTACGAGAAATCGTGCGGGCCTTATTTTTTTGCCTAGTACTTTTTAGCCACGCTATTTTTTAGGTTGTGGCGGAATCTCGCCAACTTTTACCTTCATAGCTGCAACAGCTTTCGCGGGAGATAAATCTGTTCCAGCCTTCCAAGCATCAAGATATTTCCACGGTAATACTGCGCCACGACGCACCCACCAGGTATCTGGTGGCGTCGGCCACGAAATTCCAAAGTGAAGGTGTGGAGAAGTTCCACGCGCGCTTCCGGTAGATCCGATTGCACCCAATACACGTCCAGCCTTAACGGAAACTCCCGGTTGGATGCTTGCTGGAATAGAACGCAGATGTGATCCGTAATAACGAACACCATCTTCACCAATAATTGATACAGATAATCCGCCTCGCGTAATTCCTAGATTCGGTGAGCTGCGCCAGGAATCAACGCGATTTACTTCATCGACAATGCCATTAATGGGAGCGATAAATTTGCACCCTGCTTTTGCCAAAATATCCGTTGCCGCGTAGTCATGGTGGGCTCTTGCATAATTAACTTCGCAATCTGCCACTGGAAATAAGTAGACCGGGGCGGCGTTGGCAGAAGGCGCAGAGCTAATGAGCAGGAGTGCAACGAGGATTTTCCTAAGCATGAAGCCAAGAATAACTATCGCGCTGTTATTTACTGAGTGCGGCGCGGTCTAACCTAGCTGTGACTATCATGTGAGGAACTGTCAGCGCCCAAATTGTGACTAAGGTCAACCATAAGAATTCGTCGCTCAAATCTTGTTGTGAAAAGCCAGCCAAGATAACGACAAAGATAAATGTTCCAACAAGCGCTGGTAGGCCCGGAATCACAGCAGCGACAAATGCCTGACCTGGTCGCCCTCTTAAATATGCACTCTCTGAATTGGGTAGGAGCGAGGTCAGACGAGCGGTATGGCGCATCGCATGCCAACATCCAAAGTAGACGGCAAATGCCACAAGTGGCGGCGCGAAAGATGCCAGTGCTGCTAAAAGTGCAATGTCGAGTGCATCGCGATATCGCTTTCGTTGCAGTAGCGCAAGCAGCGAAAGTGTTGCAACCACTGCGACCAAGATCAAAATTTCAGTCGTATATCCGCGGTGCCAATCAATGAGTGCCGAGTTAACTTCTTCTAGCGCTTCGGTACTGCGGCTATTGACCAATGGAATCGCAACCGGAAGTAGGCCCGCTGCCGGGGCGTAGATCCATGCCGGAATTCGAGAATTTCCACTGAGTGAATCTTGCTCGCTTAAAAAAGCAGCATCACCGATGCCAAAGTGAATGGCGCTCATTATTACGACAAAGATAAATCCCCATACGTTCCAGCGCAGGATTGCATAAATTGCCAGTAGCGCGATTGCCACATAGATAACGACAAAGATTGCCATTCGCACGGGCGCTGATTTTGGAAGTGTCACTAAGTGATCCATCGCGCCATGGGGAATTCCGACTGCTAGCGCGATTATCGCCAAAACCAACTGCCAACCTAGTGAATCGGCTCCGAGCCACTGCGAAAACAGGAGGGCGAGCACAGTGGCGATAGCCACAGCTGCGCTGGAGAGAGTGCGAACACGATTAAAGAGCCTTAATTTCGCCTCTAGCATGATGCGCACATTAGCAATTTTTCACAGACTTGTATGCAAAAATGCGAGCATGAAACAGTGGTCATATATGGCGATGCTCATATTTACCTTCTGCGGCTCAGCTTGGCTGGAAATTTATTTGAAGACCGGCGTCCTGCGCCGCATCAAACGAGTTGCAATCAGTGTTCTGCCTATCAGCATTTTCTTTCTGGCATGGGATGCCTACGCAATTGCGCGAGGACATTGGTTCTTTGACCGCGAGCAAATCTTAGGAATCTACGGTCCGTTTAGCATTCCGCTTGAGGAGTACATCTTCTTTATGGTGATTCCGATGGCAGCAATCTTTACTATTGAAGGTGTCACCACCGTTAAACCACATTGGCGTAAAGATGAGTTCGGCGAATGATTTATTCTGACATTGCAATCACCGCATTTGCGTTAGCGGTCATGGTCGATCTCTTCGTCTTTAAAACTTCGATGCTCACACGCCCAGCATTCTGGACTTCTTACGCAATCATCTTACCCTTCCAATTTCTGACAAATTGGTGGCTCACATCCAGAAATATCGTCATGTATAGCCCCGATGCAATTGTGGGGTTGCGCTTCTTCTCAGCACCGGCTGAAGATGTTCTCTTCGGCTTCGCTCTTATCTTGGGTGTGATGGGGCTGTGGGAAGTCTGGGGACGAAAAGGCTTCCAACGCTATTAGTTAATTCAGAAGAGTTTTAACCATGTGCTGCGGCAACAGCTGCATACATAATCTTTCCCTCGTGAACATTGAGTCCAGCAGCTAAAGCACCATCATCGGACATCGCTTGCTCCCAACCCTTATTTGCTAGAGCGAGTGAGTACTTCAGCGTTGCATTTGAAAGCGCTGCCGTAGATGTTGCCGGAACTGCGCCGGGCATATTTGCCACGCAGTAATAGAGCGAGTTATGGACTTTATATGTTGGGTCTGCGTGAGTGGTTGCGTGTGATCCTTCAAAACATCCACCTTGATCAATAGCAACATCGACCAGAACGGAACCGGGTTTCATCCTCGAAACCATGGCGTCTGTGACCAACTTCGGAGCTGCGGCACCCGGAATGAGCACTCCACCAATGACGAGGTCAGCCTGAGTTACGTATTCTTCAATTGCATACGATGAAGATGCAATTGTCTTTACCTGACCATGAAAAATGTCATCAATTTCTACCAACCGCTTTAAGTTGATATCAAGCAGCGTTACATCGGCACGAAGGCCGACAGCCATAGCTGCGGCAGAGACCCCAACACTTCCGCCGCCGAGGACGACTACCTTGCCAGGTGCAACACCAGGAACTCCGCCAAGGAGTACCCCACGCCCACCATTAGGTCGTTGTAGCGCGGTGGCTCCTACTTGGATAGACATACGTCCAGCAACTTCAGACATAGGTGCAAGCAATGGCAGGGTGCGATTAACTTCGACAGTCTCATAGGCAATTGCAGTGATGCCGGATTTAATGATTGCATCCGTGCACTCACGTGATGCGGCTAAATGTAGATATGTAAAAAGAATCTGATCTTTACGCATTCGGGCATATTCTTGCGCGATTGGCTCTTTCACCTTAATGATCATCTCGGATTGAGCCCAGACTTCATCAGCGGTATCAAGAATTTGCGCACCAGCTCGTTGATACTCTTCATCTGTAATCGCAGAACCTATGCCAGCGGATTTTTCAACAAAAACCTGATGTCCAGCAAGAACAAGTGCGTGTACTCCGGCCGCTGTAGTAGACACACGAAATTCATTGTTTTTTACTTCTTTTGGGATACCTACACGCATGACAAACTCCTGAGTAAAGCATCGTTTAACTTGGACTTATGCGATGGTACTCCTTAAACTCATCCCCGACGAGGCGGTAGCTCAGTTGGTTAGAGCCCCGAACTCATAATTCGGTCGTCGTCGGTTCGAGCCCGACCCGCCTCACTCGAAGTGCACCATCAAAGAATTAAAAAGGGGTTTACATGTCCGAAAGTTCCAGAGCGATCAATGTTGGCTTACTTGCCTACGGCGCAATCGGTGATGAACACAATCGGGCAATCGCAGCAACGCAAGGTTTACATCTTGCCGCAGTAGCTGATCCAAATCCAGAACGATTGGTGGCAGCACAGCATTTAGCTCCCGAAATCACCACCTTCTCTGATGCAGCAGCGATGTTGGACTCTGGATTAATTGAACTTGTCGTCATCTCGACCCCACCAAACAGTCACTACCAGTGGGCAAAAGAGTCTTTAAACCGTGGCATCAACGTAATTCTGGAAAAACCGATGGCGCTGACCGTGCAAGAGTGTGATGAATTGATGGCGCTAGCGGCATCAAAGAACTTGCTACTTGTGGTCTATCAGAACCGTCGCTTTGATGCCGATTTTGTGACAATGAAGAAACTTATTGATGAAGGAAGCATCGGTGAAGTCTTTTCTTATGAAAGCTTTGTCGGTGGTTACTCCAAGCCATGTTCGTACTGGCACTCAATGGTTGATGTATCTGGTGGTGCCATCTTCGACTGGGGCAGCCACTTCATTGATCAGATCCTGGCAACGATTCCGAGCAAGGTGGATTCAGTTACTGGAATTAACCAGAAACTTCTCTGGACGCATGTGACAAATGCTGACCACGCAGATGTGTCAATTACCTTTGCAAACGGGGCACGTGCAACATTTACCAATTCAGATCTTGCTGCTGCACGTAAACCAAAGTTCTATGTTCTAGGAACCACCGGAGCCATCATTGGTAATTGGGATCCAGCGGCGGGTACGGCTCCAGCTGATTTACCTGCCATCCTGACTCTTCATCGCACTGATGGCACATCGGAAATTATCGCCAATACGGCAGTGACGCCTTACTCATTTCATAAAAGCGTAGTCGAATACTTAAATCATAAGACCCCGATGCACGTTACAACTGCTCAATCGCGCGATGTCGTTGCGATTATGCAAGCTGCCGAAGAATCGGCACGTGCTAATGGCCGTTCCGTAACACCTTCACTACTTCGCTGAGCTAGGACTGTTTAAGGCCTACCCATTACCGCAAAGATTTGATCAAATGCAGTGGCAAATGCAATCGAATCTGAATGTGGCATGAGCCAGCCTTGCCCGCCGCGGATTCTGCGCGACATGGAATCAGCCATCAATTGGTAAGGGTCACACGCTGCAAATTTCTCGACCGTGATTTCGCCAGCAACATCTAACTCAAGTGAACTCTCTTTATTCCAGGAAACAAATGCATCATTGCCAAGAAGTGATACTCGACCCTTTGTGCCGACAACATCAAAGTACAAAGTTGAGGGCATATCCATCGAGGTGAGCGTTTCAGCGCGGGCACCACCGATATCAAAAGTGGTGCGAAGAGTTTCATCACTGCCACCCGGATGCCACTTCACATCAGTTGTGATGTTGCTAATCGGTGCGTAATCCATCAGCCAAATTGGGGCAGCCAATGAATATGGACCAAGGTCATAAAGTCCGCCACCGCCGAGCTCGTAAACAGTGCGAATATTTCCCTCATCAAGGCCGTTATAGGTAAATGCACTTCGTATCTCTTTCACATCACCAATGACACCTGAATCAACAATCTCCTTCAATCGAATCGTGCGCGGGTGCCAACGATTCCAACTAGCTTCCATAAAAATCAAGCCAGTTTCATCTACCACTGCAATCGCTTCTTTTAATTCGGGAAGGTTCATCGCTGCTGGTTTTTCGCAGAGAACATGTTTGCCTGCGCGCATTGCTGCTATCGACCATTGAATATGAAGCGAATTCGGCAATGAAATGTAAACAGCTTCCACTTTAGGATCAGCCAGTAGTTCGTCGTAATCGGTATAGACAAGACCTGTGGGGGCTAGTTCTTTTCCGCGAGCGGCAACTCGTGAGCCCACCGCGTAGATTTCGCCTTCCTTTGAGTTCATGAGCGCTGGATAGAGCGCCTTCTTAGCAATATAGCCGGCACCGATAAATCCCCAGCGTACTTTTTCCATAAAGGTGAGCGTACTTGTAAAATGGGTAGTTCATGAGTCAGTTACCTACAATTTACCAAAATAGGACATTCTTACCCCGTGAAAGAGCATGTAGCGAATTACCAAGACCGGGAGTTAACCTGGCTCGATTTCGATACCCGCGTCCTTGAGTTGACGGAAGATCCAACAATTCCGTTGCTTGAACGAGTGCGCTTTATGGCTATCTTCTCTTCAAATTTAGATGAATTCTTCATGGTGCGAGTGGCCTCAATCAAGGCAAAAATTGAGCGAGGAGTTACGACTCCTAATAGCGCGGGTTACACACCAAAGGAGCTACTAAAAATTGTCCTCACCCGTACTCAGAAATTGGTCAATATCCAGGCCGAACGTTTTAGAGATGTCATTATCCCCGAACTACGCACGCACGGAATCGAATTCTTAAAAATTAGTGAACTCACTGATGACGAACGCAAGTATCTTAAAGATTATTACAGCTCACGAATCTTTCCAGTTCTGACTCCTCTGGTGGTAGATCCATCGCACCCATTCCCATACATTTCAGGGCTATCGCTCAATATTGGTATCAACATCGAATCCAGCGAGGACCAAGATATTAGCTTTGCCCGGGTAAAGGTTCCATCAAATCTTCCACGCTTTATCCGCACTTTAGATGAATCCAAAAATCGCTTCGTGCTCATTGACGAACTCATAGCGGAACATCTTTCAGATCTCTTTCCTGGCGTCACCCTAAAGGATCACTTCTTCTTCCGCGTGACCCGAAATCAAGATCTTGATCTTGATGAGGATGAGACCGATGACATTCTGGAGACGATGGAGAAGGAACTTACTCGTCGTCGCTTCGGGCCTCCGGTACGACTTGAGGTAGATAAGGTCATTCATCCTGAGGTACTTAATGAGTTGATGGATGAACTTAAAATTGAACCGATCGACGTCATTAAGTACGACTCTCCACTTGATCTACGAAGCCTCAATCAGATAGCAGATCTTGATTTCCCAGAACTTAAATACAAGCCATTTAGAAGCGAGACTGCGCCCGAGCTCCGTGATGTTGACTTGGAATCAACTGATTCATTCTTCGCTGCCCTTCGCAAAGGTGAAGTTCTGCTCCACCATCCCTATCAATCCTTTACTACCTCGGTCGTGAATTTCCTAGAAAATGCAGCGCGCGATCCACATGTATTGGCTATCAAGCAGACTCTTTACCGAACCTCTGGTGATTCACCGATTGTGCAGGCACTCATTGAAGCTGCCGAAGCTGGAAAACAAGTTCTTGCCGTCATCGAAATTCGTGCCCGCTTTGATGAGATGGCCAACGTCCGCTGGGCCCGAAAACTGGAAGAGGTTGGCGTCCATGTTGTTTACGGCCTCATGGGGCTTAAGACACATGCCAAGTTATCTCTTGTCGTGCGCGAAGAAGGTGACACCTTGCGCCGTTACTGCCACGTCGGAACAGGTAACTACCATCCAAAGACTGCTCGTTTCTACGACGATCTCGGCATTCTGAGCGCGGAGCCAGTACTTGGTGAAGATATTTCTCGACTCTTCAATGAACTCTCTGGTTACTCAACTAAGCACGAATATTCTCGACTACTTGTTGCTCCACATAGCTTGCGCAAAGGACTCATTTCGCGCATTAAACGCGAAACTCGCCACCATCTTGATGGCAAGCCGGCTTGGATTCGATTCAAACTTAATTCACTTCTCGACGAGGAGATCATCGATCACCTTTATGAAGCCGCGGATGCTGGAGTCAATGTTGAAATTGTTGTGCGCGGAATCTGCTCAATCCAACGAAACACCCAAGCGCGCCGCGAAAATATCAAGGTGAGATCAATTTTGGGAAGATTTCTTGAACACTCACGAATTTACTACTTCCGCAATGATGGCGCTGAAGATTACTTTATAGGCAGCGCAGATATGATGCATCGAAATCTCGATCGCCGCGTGGAATCATTGGTGCATATCGAATCCGAAAAGCATAAGGCGCGTCTTGCCGGGATTCTCGATGATTCTGTCTCCGATAAATATTCGACATGGTTACTCGATGAAGAGAACAACTGGGTACGAAACATTAAAGATCACGATGGAAATTACCTGGTCAACTTCCAAGATCACTTCGTCGATCGACATAACCGTTCATGATTAGAGCAGCTGGAGCCCTACTCTGGCGTGATGGCGCCGATCTGCAAGTTGAGATCGCACTCATTCACCGACCACGTTATGGCGACTGGTCGCTACCGAAAGGTAAGCTCGAAATCGGTGAGACGGCACTGCAATGCGCATACCGAGAGCTCATGGAAGAAACTGGTATCCGCGCTTCCTTTACCCGCCACCTAGGCACTGTTGAATATGAAGAGTCTGGTCAGCAGAAGCGAGTGCAGTACTGGGCTGCTCACTGTGCGCGCAATCAGAGCGAATTTGTCGCTAATGAAGAGGTCGATCAGATGATGTGGCTCACTGCTAGTAAAGCTCTTGCGCAAGCCACGCACGATTCAGATAAATCAATAATCGAAACCTTTATCGGTGAAACTCCACATACGGATACTTTAATTATTTTGCGCCATACCAAAGCGCTCGAACGCGGTGACTGGGACGAAGACGATTCACTTCGTACGCTGGATGAAACTGGATTTGATCAAGCACAGCAGCTGATTAAACACTTGCAGCCTTTTTCAATTGATGAGTTATACACCTCGGATTACACGCGGTGTGTGCAGACAGTCACTCCCTTAGCTCATGCGCGTGGATTATCGATAACCACCGTGCCAAACTTGAATGAAGAAAACTTTGAGTTAGATCCGGAGAAAGCAATCACATTTGCAAATGCACTCAAGCAGGATGAAAAGAATATTCTTATCTGTAGCCATAACCCAGTTATTCCAACAATGCTCCGTGGGATTCTCAATACGAAGTTAAAAAATAAGGATTTGATTAAACTCGAACCGGGTGACGCATGGATTATCCACCGGGTACGAGGTGAAATCGTGGGCGTTGATTACCTCAGTATTTCGAACTGAACCAATTAATTCTCTTTTTTAACGCTCAATCCAATCAAGCCGATGCAGGACTATTCCTTCACGCAAGGCCCATGGGCAGATTTGAATCTCTCGTAGATTAAGGGTCTTCATCAGCTCTTTTGCAACCATAGCGCCAGCAACTATTTGTGGCGCCCGTTCTGCTGAAATTGATTGCATCGCTTTTCGTCCTTCAATATCAAGTGACTGCAATTTAGGAACAATTTCATCGAGTGCACTCAGCGTGAGATGCGGACCAAACTTTGGATACATTGAAGTTGCGATTTTCGCCAAGGTTCTAAATGTCTTGCTAGTGCCGGTTGCGACATCTTTTTCAAAAGTGGAAAGAGATTGCGCAAGAGGTGCAATTGCATCTACTAAATAATCTTCCAGACTCTTCAACGACTTGGCGCTAAATGGATCGCCTTTAAGAAATTTGCGAGTCAGTCGGCCAGCTCCCAATTGAAAAGAGGTCTTAAACGTTGGGTTTTCCTCAGTGCCACGTGCAATTTCAAGCGATCCGCCACCGATATCGAGAACTAAAAGATCACCGGCGGACCAGCCAAGCCAGCGACGAGCGGCCAGAAATGTGAAGCGAGCCTCTTCTTCCCCGCTTAAAACTTGCAAATCGATTCCGCATTCACGATTTACATGTGCCAAAACTTGATCTGAGTTTACGGCTTCGCGAATGGCCGAAGTTGCAAAGGCAAGAAGTTCATCGATTTCTAGATGGGCCGCGTCATTAAGATTGGTAAGTATTGCATCGGTAATCTTTTCAATCCCAAGCGGTGTGATTGCTCCAGAATCATCGAGATACTCTGTCAAGCGAATAATTGATTTATGAGAAGAGTTTGGGATTGGTGGAGCGCCTAGGTGTCCATCGACAACCTGCAGATGAATGGTGTTGGAACCAACATCAAGTACGCCTAATCTCACCTGGCGAGTCTAGCGAGTCGGATTAGCGAAAGTTCCGGTAACCAAGAAATAGACACGTCGAGAAACTGAAACAGCATGATCTGCAAATCGCTCGTAGTAGCGACCAAGTAAGGTGACATCAATTGCAGATTCCACGCCATGAGTCCAGGTGTTATCACTCATCGAACCGATGAGCTGACGATGCAACTTATCCATTTCATCATCATCTCTTTCAAGCTGAAGGGCAAGCTCGGTATCGCGAGTTTCAATGACTGTTGGAATCTTGCGCGAAATATTCTCGGCAACTGAACCAATGTGGTTGACGAGGTCTTTGAGTTCTGGTGGAAGCACATTCTCAGGGTGACGAAGTCTGGCGACCTTTGCAATGTGATGAGAGAGATCGCCCATTCTTTCTAAATCCGCACTCATACGAAGGGCGGTAACGAGTGCTCGTAGATCAGATGCAACTGGTTGTTGGCGTGCGATGATGTCGATGATACGGGTATCTAAATCGTGCTGATAGAGATCGATTTTTTCATCAGTGGAAATTACATCTTCCGAAATTTTAAGATCAGCTTCGATTAAGGCCTGCGTCGCCTTATGAATAGAGTCCGAGACCATGTTGGAAAGGTCAACCAGTGATTGCGAGACCCCGTCGAGCTCTTCTTGAAATACCGAGCGGATGAGAGCCATGGAGGACAAGGTAGGTTAACTCGATGAATTTCACAATGCGTAGAGGTTAACGGACGGTAAACCGCACCTGGCAGAGGTTAGGCTATTCACATGTGGTTCCGTCGCGATGAAAATGATGTGGTCGTAGACGAAATTTCTCCGACTTTTCTCAATGTTCTCAGTCAGTTAGATCAAGACGCCATGCTGATTGCCCCGGGTGAGGTGGTTCGATTTGCGACAGATGGCATTGAAACCCTTCATCTGCTGCGCGAAGGCAGAATCACCAGCCCTGAGTTGGTTGCGCTGATTCGTGTTGTAAGGCGCACACATCAGACACATACTGGGAAAATTGAGATTCCTCGTGGGCCAATTGGTGAAGGTTTGCGCGAGCTTACTGTGCGTGCCATTTATGTAGAAAATATAGATAACATCGTGGTGCTACTCAGCGATGAAAGTGAAGCCGAACGTGTGCATGAAGTACGTCGGGATTTCGTGGCGAATATTTCGCATGAGCTTAAAACTCCTATTGGTGCGCTCTCGCTTTTGAGTGAAGCAGTTTTATCAGCGGCAGATGAACCTGCCTCCGTTGTGAAATTTGCAACCCGGATGCAACTCGAAGCTAAGCGGCTGACGGATCTAGTTCAAGAAATTATCAATCTTTCTAGGCTGCAGGATTCGGATCCATTGCAAGTAGCAACCGAGAACTATGTATCTGATCTAATCAGCGAAGCGGTCGACTTGGTTAAAACAACCTCAGAAGCAAGGGGAATCTCCATCAGTTCCCTAGTAGCGCACGATGTGATTGTGCTCGGTGATAGCGAGCAATTGATTATGGCTATCCACAACCTGCTGGAAAATGCAATTAATTACTCGCCCGAAAATACCAAGGTTTCGGTTTCAACTAACGTCAGCGACGATATTGTTGAAATCATTGTTGCAGATCAAGGTATTGGAATTCCAGAGGAAGCTCAGGATCGAATCTTTGAACGTTTCTACCGGGTAGATCCTGCTCGCTCACGTGAAACAGGTGGCACCGGGCTAGGACTTTCTATTGTTAAGCATGTTGCATCAAATCACGGCGGAGAAGTAAGAGTGTGGAGCTCGCCAAATGTTGGCTCTTCATTCGCCATGCGATTACCAATTTACATACCTAACGGAGGCGTTACACAATGACCAAAATACTTATCGTAGAAGATGAGTCATCGTTTTCGGAGGCTATTTCATTTCTGCTTGGCAAAGAGGGCTTTGAAACCGAAGTCGCTGAAAATGGTCGCCTCGCACTCGAGCTCTTTAAGAAAAACCATTACGACCTGATTCTCCTCGACTTGATGATCCCGGAAGTTTCTGGAATCGATGTCTGTCGCGCTGTGCGTACTACTTCGCCAGTTCCCATCATCATGCTTACTGCAAAAGATTCTGAGGTCGATAAGGTCGTGGGGCTAGAACTTGGCGCCGATGATTACGTAACCAAGCCATATTCCTCACGTGAATTGGTAGCGCGTATTAAGGCAGTTTTGCGCCGCGGCACTCCTGATGATTCTGGATCAGATACCAGTTCATCCATTCATGTAGCAGGTCGCATTCGCATGGATATCGAACGCCACCAAGTAACAGTCAATGAAATTCTGATTAATTTGCCACTGAAAGAGTTTGAACTGCTTGAATTTCTGATGCGCAATGAGGGCCGAGTCTTGACTCGTGGACAGTTGATTGACCGTGTCTGGGGCGGGGATTACTACGGTGATACCAAGACACTCGATGTGCACATTAAGCGTCTTCGCTCAAAGATTGAAGATGATCCAGCTAATCCAATACTGATTCAAACTATTCGCGGATTAGGGTATAAATTCGAGGCGTAGACTCAATCCATGGCAACTAACCGTGGAGTTAAGCAGTGGAGTTCTAAAGATGCGGCTCGTTGCATCATCATCCCGAGCGAACTTGATCATAAATATTCGCGCGGCGTCCTAGGAATAATCACCGGCTCTGCGCAATACCCAGGGGCAGCTGTCCTTACTACTTCGGCAGCACTTGCAACAGGTCTTGGCATGGCCCGCTTTCATAGCTCTTCTGGGTTAGCGCATCTTGTGCTGCATCAATCCCCCGAAGCAGTTGTACAACCTGGACCAGTAACTGCGTGGTTAGCGGGTTCTTGAGTTCATCATAAAAAATATAGCGACTTCACAACTTTTCTTCGACACCGTTGGTTTGCACTTCTTAATCGTCAGAGCGTTCCCACTGTGCTCGATGCCGGCGCGCTGCACTTAGCAGGTACCTTGTCGCAGTCGACTCTCATCACACCACATGCAGGAGAGCTCTCCCGATTACTCGCCATTCACGGCCACATCGTCAGCTCGGAACTCATTGAAGCAGATCCAATTACGTGGGCGCAGAAAAGCTCTGAACTACTAAACGTAACTGTCTTGCTCAAGGGATCCAAGACTGTGGTGGCGCAAGGTAGCCGAGTTATCACGTTGCCAAAGGCCTCTCCATTCTTGGCAACTGCTGGCAGCGGAGATGTACTTGCCGGAATCATTGGTGCACTTGTCGCAACTAATTACATTGAGATTCTCAATTCACCCGAACGACTTGTAGATGTGGCTGCCACCGGTGCTTACATTCACAATCAGGCAGCACTTTTAGCATCACGCGGAGCGCCAATCTCTGCTTCCCAAATTCCACCCATGATTAACGAAGTCATCCGCAAGATAAATACCTAACTCGATAGGGATGCCCCCCCCCGTCACATCGTGACTTATAAGTCCTATCATTACGTATGCTCACAAAACAGGGTTCAACCGCACGGGTCTTGCTCGTCAATGATGATTCCTTTGAACTCGCCACAATGGCGGCATCGCTTCGACTCCATGGCATTAATGTTGTTGGCGAGGCACCAAATAAATTTATCGCAGAAAACTTATTTATTTCCCTCGCACCAGAAGCAGTTTTAATTGACCTGCAATTCTCTGGCGAGGCCGCAATCGGCCTATTGCAAAAAATGCGGAATGTAAATCCAGCAGTAGGAATCGTGATTACTACATCGTGTCCTGACTTAAGACTCTTTGGCCTACTTGAGCGAAATATTCCAGAAGGCACAAAGATAATCTTGAAGCGAAGTATCTCTGATTTATCCGTAGTAACCGGAGCCCTGACGCAAAGCTTGGTATCGGCCCAAGACGGTTCAAAGATGAATTGGATTAACTTACATACCTCAATTCAAAAAGAATCCTTTATCTCAGTTCTCAATGACCTCACCGATATTCAAATTGAGACGCTACGACTAGTGGCCCAAGGGCTGAGCAACTCTGAAATTGCGAAAGTTCGATTTGTCTCTGAGAAATCGGTCGAGCAAATTGTGGCGCGGATCGCTCATCATCTTTCTATCTCACCAGATCGCCGACGTAATTTACGGGTGGCGCTGGCGGGTGAATATTTTAAGTGGCTCGGCGCACCAAGACATTAATTGAGCGGTGTGCATTTGATTTGCGGTAAAGTCGAGCCATGTCTTCCGCGCTTACTCTGGCAAAAATTCGGGCGCGCTGGAATGAAGTTTTAGATCTTGTGGAAAGCCAAGATCGAGTTATTTGGATTGCCTACTTCGATGCCCGACTTGAATCCTTCGATAACGGTCGCTTAACATTGGACTTTAGCGATAGCAACAAATTAGCAACTGGCCATGATTACCAAGAAGCTCGCCTAAGACACCGCTCGGTTTTGCAAAGCGCCTTCTTCGATATTTTCGGCGAAACGGTCGTGGTTGTCGAGAAATGAAGAAGTTTTTCACGATACTCATTTCACTTACTTTTCTCTCCTTTGTTTTGCATGCAAACCCGGCCGTAGCTGCAGATCTGGTTGCAGCTGGCCCTGCTGGAAAAATTCACGGCGCGGATATCAGTAGGTGGCAGCACCCAAATGGCAAAGCCATTAACTTTAAAAAGATGCGTAGCGCCGGAATGGATTTCGTGATGATTAAGGCATCCGATACCCGTGAAGAATCAGATCGCATCGCGCTTAAATATGTGAAGCAAGACCGAAAGGGCGCACAAGCTGCTGGAATTTACACTGGCTTCTACCACTTCGCGCTATTACCTAATGCAACATCGCAGGCAGCGATTGAGCGAGATGCCAAAGCACAAGCACAGAAAGTAATCGGCAGACTTGCCACCCTTGGCGCTTACAACGATCTGGATTTGCCGTACGCACTCGACCTCGAAGTAAATTGTATCCAGTGGGCTTCATCGGGGAGTTGTTTGAAGACAGCTACGCGAGAACATGCCACGCTATGGAGCAAGGTCTTCTTGCGAACGGTTGCGCAAGAAACGGGCCGCACGCCTTTGATTTACTCATCCCCACATTTCCTAGAAAATTCGCTGATAAGAGATGAAGAACTTTCGCAGTATCCATTGTGGATTGCGCACTACGCAATTGATCCCGCTCTTCCTGAATCAAAGCCCAATGTGAAGCCGGGTGGATGTTTTGTGCACTCCTGGACTTCGGCAGAGTGCGCCGCGAATTGGACTCTTTGGCAATACTCATCGTGTGGCATCGCGCCTAAGTACGGAGTTCCTGGCTCTAGATTAGATCTCAATGTATTTAGCGGAGATCATCAAGAATTTCAGAGTTTGCGCAAAGGAGAATGGGTTCCTAAAACGATGAACCCGATGCCCCGTGGTGAAAAATCAACAATCACGGTTACCTCGGTGAAAGCGTCTACCCACGATAAGAGCGCAGTCATTGCACTTGAGGTAAAGCGTCCCGATGACACTCCAGTTGTGACTGGCGCTGTAAAGTTTCAATTCACTTCAGCACATACAGAGAAACCTATCGTCGTGCAAAAAGTTGTGCGTGAGAACAGTGGTTCCTGGAAACTCACCTTGAGCGGTCTTCCTGCCGGAACCTGGTTTGGAAAAGTAGGCTTCAAAGATGCCTCTGGCACCCACTCTGCTGCATACGCGCCAGTTGATCTCACAATTATTCAAGGCGAGAATACAACGACTGCTACGCCGGCGCCGAGACCAATAGAAAAGCCAGCGACAGATAGTTGTCGAAATCAGATTAAGAATTAAGATCTCCACGATAAGGTTGGCGCACTATGGATGAAATTCTCGAATTATCTGCCGGTGTTGTGCGCACAAGTCGCACTATGAATGATGGCCGAACAATTCGATATTACGACACAGCTGGGCAAACTCGCTCCGTTGCTGATCATCGTCCCGCTGAAGTGCAACCAGGTATCGGCGAACTTCGGCTAGATCCGCTGGTAAATGAATGGGTCGTTATGGCAGCCCATCGACAAGGTCGAGTCTTCTTGCCGCCAAAGGAACTCTGCCCACTCTGTCCAACCACGGGTGATTTACACACTGAAATTCCTGAGGCTGATTTTGAAGTTGTCGTCTTTGATAATCGTTCGCCATCACTTCGCCCACCAGATGGCGATTTTGCGCTTCCAGATATGGTCGGTTCAGATACCGATGAGGGCGTGGCTGCCGGCAAGTGTGAAGTAATTTGTTTCACCGCAGACCATGGCGGTTCATTTAAATCTCTCTCACCACAAAGGGTGCGAACTCTGCTAGAAGCGTGGCGTGATCGCACTCGAGAGTTATCACAAGAACGATTTATCGAACATATCGCTCCCTTTGAAAATCGCGGTGAAGAAATTGGCGTTACTTTGGCCCATCCACATGGTCAGATTTATGCGTACTCATATCTTCCAGCGCGAGTAATCAAGATGCTTGCCGTTGCCCAGGCACATCACACCAAGACCGGCCGAGTTCTCTTTGATGATGTAGTTGCTCGCGAACTTCGCGATGGGGTTCGCATCATTGCTAAAAATGAACATTGGGTTGCATTCACGCCATATGCCTCACGTTATCCCTTTGAAATACACGTTGCTCCGCTGCAACCAGTTGCCGATTTAGCAGAGTTAGCACCAGCAGCCTGTGATTCTTTCCCGTCAATTGCTATTGAAGTCATGCAACGTCTTGATGGAGTCTTCGGCATCGATATGGCATATATCGCTGCCTGGCATCAAGCCCCAGTGCGTGAAGGTCGCAATCTGCTTCGGTTGCATTGGCAAATCACCAGTGTGCGCAGAGCGCCAGGCAAATTAAAGTATTTAGCGGGCTCAGAATCTGCCATGGGTGCATTTATTATGGATATGAAACCAGAGCAATCTGCGCAACAACTTAAAGATGTGAAGTTATAGCGAAGGTGTTGAACCTAAAGTCACTTTAAAGCTCTTGCTAGCACCGGTTGGAAGGTCGACTACGACGGTGATGGTGGTTCCAGGTGCGTACGAACGAATACGAACGATCGCAGCCTCCGAGTTATTAACTTTCACGCCATCAATACTGCGCACAACCGAGTTTGCCGGGATTCCCGCTTTCTCTGCTCCCCCACCAGCGCTGAGTGAAAAAATCTTTGCACCAACTCCGGTGTAAGAGGAATCAAAAGAGACTCCCAATAACGGACGCGTTGACTTCCCAGTTGAAATAATCTCATCAATTACGCGCTTTGCTTCATTGATTGGAATGGAGAATCCGAGACCAATATTGCCGCTTGTGCCGCCGGTTGAGAGTGTTGCGATTGCAGAGTTAACACCAACAAGGCGCCCTGCCGCATCGACAAGTGCGCCGCCTGAGTTTCCTGGATTAATCGCAGCATCGGTTTGAATTGCATTGACATATGACTGGTCACCGACAGTACCGGTAGTTACCGGACGGTTAAGGGCCGAGACGATTCCGCTAGTGACCGTACTTGCAAGGCCGAGTGGTGAACCAACTGCAAGGACTGGGTCGCCGACACTAATTTTTGATGAGTCACCCAGAGCGATGACCGGAAGATTTCCCTTGTTAACTTTGAGAACAGCTAAGTCATATCCAGGATCTCGTCCCACAATCGATGCTGGATATTGGTCCCCATTAGTGAGTTCAATTTTAATAGTTCCCGAAGTTGCAGCGGATGAAATCACATGGTTATTTGTGATGATGTAACTCTGCGAGGAATCAGTTTTATAGATAGAGCCAGAGCCTGTTCCAGATCCGGAAGCGGCGGTAACGCTAATTGAGACGACCGATGGAGTAACCAAGGAAGCTATCGCCTTGGTATTCATGGTGTTGCCGCCGAGTTCGATGAGTGTGCGCGATGAAGAGCAGGTGCCATTTGTTGAAAGGTAGATTGCTTGAGTTCGTTTATCAGCACAAACTTTGAGAACACTTGTTGAGTTTGTCGAAGCAGTTGCTACGGATCCGGCAATTGCTGCACCTACAACAAAAGCTGCAATAACTTTGGCGTTCTTCATAAAGGTGATACTGCCCTATATTCCTGTGATTTTCCGGGGATGAAATTGGGAAAGTTTTGCGTGTGGCTCCCTGACTTGGATTCGAACCAAGAACCTGTCGATTAACAGTCGACTGCTCTGCCGTTGAGCTATCAGGGAATGAGTGCTGACTCTACCGCAGGGGGTAAGGCTGCGCCAAAATTGCCGCTTTAGAGCGAACTAATGGAGAGTTCGTGTAGCCCGCGCTTCTGGGTTTCTAAGGCCACTAACTCTGCAAAAGCGGCGTTGTACTGCTCTTGGTTTTCTACCGGATTAAGGCGTTGCAAGCTGGACTTTAGATCTGCAATTTTTCGACTGACAAGAACTTCCCGCAATCTGGCAACAATGCTCGAGACATATTTCTCTGACACGGCACCGTCCGTGCGCACTGGTTCGACCGAAAGTTCGGTAAACAATTGCTTCATCCGATCATCATCGACTTTTTCTAGCGCCAACGGCTCGGTGCCAAATGAGTCAATCACGCGACGAAGCTCGCGATAAGCAGGGTGAGTAAATGCGTCATCTTCGATGGTGTTCCAACCCAGAACTAGCCCCGACATTTGTAACTTTGCTTTCAAAACTTCTCGTTCCAACATCAACGTTGGTTCGGTTGGATTTGGTCGCCAAACTGAATCTGCAGCCGGTGCCTCACTTTGCACCTGAGTTGTGCTTACCTTTTTCAGCGCTGAATTTACGGCGGCAGTAACAACTTCGGTCTCGGTGCCTAACCAACCAGAGAGAGATTTGATGTACTCCGGTCGTAGCGATTTGTCTCGTATTGCTGCCACAAGTGGAGCGGCAGTGTTGAGCGCATTTACGCGACCTTCAGCGGTATTGAGATCATGTTTCTTTAACTCGGTTCGAATGGCGAATTCAAAGAGCGGTACTCGCTTGGCAATCAAATCACGCAGCGCGAGATCGCCCTTATGTTGGCGCAAGTCGCAAGGATCAAGTCCATCGGGTTCGACTGCCACAAAAGTCTGGGTCACAAATTTCTGATCATCACCGAATGCCTTCATCGCGGCCTTCTGACCGGCTGCATCACCATCGAAGGTAAAGATCACTTCACCGCGGAAGGTATCTGCATCCATCAGTAATCTACGAATAATGCGGATGTGATCATCACCGAACGCGGTTCCACAGGTGGCAACAGCTGTTGTAATTCCGGCTAAATGACATGCCATCACATCTGTGTAGCCTTCAACGACGACTACTTGGCGGCTCTTAGCAATATCTTTCTTTGCCATATCAAGTCCGTATAGAACTTGTGATTTCTTGTAGATGGGAGTCTCTGAAGTATTGAGATATTTCGGTCCCTGATCTTCTTCGTCGCTCGCTAATTTCCGGGCGCCAAAGCCGACGATATCCCCCGAAATATCTTTGATTGGCCACATGATTCGATTTCTAAACTTATCGATAGGTCCGCGTTCGCCCATCTTTGAAAGCCCAGCTTCTTCCAACTCTTCAATGGTGAAACCCGCAGCACGAAGGTGCTTGGTCAGCAAATCCCAACCATTAGGCGCATATCCCACTCCAAATAAATCACATGCTGCTTTATCAAATCCGCGCTTTGTCAGCAGGTCACGCGCGTGTGCCGCATCAGGTGAAGTATTAATCAAATCTTGAAAAAACTTTGCTGCAGCAACGTGGGCTGCATATAAACGCGAACGCTGTGAAGTAGGTTGCGTCGGCCCGCCTTCCTCGTAGCGAAGTGTGTAACCGATTTGTGATGCCAAGCGCTCGATGGTCTCGGTAAAACTTAAATGCTCAGTCTTCATCATGAAATCGATGACATCGCCGCCGGCTCCACAACCAAAGCAGTGGTAGTAATTCTTTGAAGGCGTGACGTGGAATGAAGGTGATTTTTCATCATGGAAAGGACAGAGACCCTTCTTCTGTCCGCCGCCAGCGTTTTTTAAGGCAACTCCGGCTGCCGATACAACCTCATCGATATGTGCATGCTCACGGACATAGACAATGTCATCTGCCTTAATGCGCCCGCTCATGTTGCTACCTTATCTACGCTTAGCTAAAGCTTGCGAAAGATGGGCGTGAAGCGTGTAAGCGCCAGGGTCAGTTAGGCTGGCAATTTGGTCAATGACGATACGAAGTCGCGCTGAATCATTTGTGGCCCGCTTCCAATCCTCGCTAAAGATAGGGTCGAGTTCTGCTGGCGCAGCATCAAAGAGCATCTGCACTAGATCATGAATAATAATTTGTTGTTTGGCATAGCGTTCTTGCGAAGCTGCGGCGCTAATTAAATAGTGCCCGGCAATCGCTTTCAGAAAATCCACTTCTACTTTAGATTCACGCGGTATCTCAAGATTAGCGTTGTAGCGAGTAAGTGGGCCAGGCCCGTGAACTTTTCGGGTTTCAACTTCTGCTGCAAGCACAAAGCGACCAATCAGCTGTGAAGTTGAATCTTTTAGCCGGGCAAGTGAACGATGTGTTCCATCAAAGCTATTTGGCCAACAAGTGAGTGATTGCAAGCGAGTAAGTGCTGCGGCGGCTTCGACCTTGGAGGCATCGCTGCCATAGTTATCGGTCATCTCTTGATACAAAATATTAAAATCATTATCAAAATTCTTGACCTGCACCTGTCCGGCAAAGATTGCATCTTCTAAATCATGCACTGAATAGGCACAATCATCAGACCAGTCCATGATCTGTGCTTCGATGCATTTACGTCCATCGGGTGCACCCTGGCGCATCCAGGTAAAGATTTCAGTGTCATCGTCATAGACACCAAATTTGCGTGGATTAGTTGCACTGGCCCATGGATACTTTGTCGCGGCATCAAGTGACGCGCGAGTGAGATTGAGTCCGAGACTTTTTCCTTGTGCATCAACTGTCTTGGCTTCAATGCGTGTAAGTAATCGAAAGCTTTGGGCATTTCCTTCAAAACCACCGCAATCAATAGCGGCGACAGCAAGAGCTTCCTCTCCGTTGTGCCCAAATGGAGGATGGCCCATATCGTGTGACAAACATGCTGTTTCCAGAAGATCCGGATCGGCGCCTAGTGATTCTCCAAGTTCGCTACCAATCTGTGCGCACTCAAGTGAGTGAGATAAACGAGTACGCTGAAAATCATTCTCCCAAGGCACTGCAACCTGGGTCTTTGCAGCTAAGCGACGGAGCGCGGCAGAGTGAATAACTCGGGCGCGATCGCGCATAAATTCAGTACGACCTGCACGCTTTGCCGGTTCATCAAGAAAACGCTCTTGGTCTGTTGCGCTATACGCGTTAGGCACGTGAGTCATATACGTACCTTACAAGTCCGCCGTTAGTCAGATGATCGCTGAGGTGTATTCCTCGTCTACCTAGCGTGATGTAAGCCAAATACGCGCCCACTTCTCTAATCAAGTAGCGATAGCGCGAATTTTCAAAGGTGTTAGGTCCGGTCTTTGCGGGTGAGCAGGTTGCAATCGCTTCTAAATCTTGCGCCATCGTAATTGTGCGCTGACAGTGATAAGCATCGGTTGCAATGATGACTTTATTTAACTTTCGAATTTTCATCTCTTTTAGATATGCCTGCGTCTGAGAAAAAGTATCACGCCCCACAGGAATTGAAATGACTTTATTTTTGGCGACTCCATTTCGAGTTAGCCAATACTTTCCAGCTGCCGCCTCTGTTGTGCGATCTCCTGGTGCTCCCGCTCCCACAGTAATAATGAGGGGTGCGTATCCAGCATCTTTGATTCGCTTCGCTTCAATAAGACGTGCAAGTAAGACATCACCTGGCGTACCATTAAGTTGCGCCGCACCAGGAACAACGATGACATCAGCAGTTGTCGCAGTCTTTGGATTCTTCGCCGAATTCCATGTTACGAAGAGAGCATAAGAAGGAATGATGACAATGACCGCCAAAATTAATGAGATTACTCTTCGAATTAATTTAAACATTAGCCACCAGAGAACATATCTTCGGCATCAAGGTGAATCATTTCATCAGGATCGTTGAGCCAACCATCAGGCAAGGTTGGCGGGCGACCACTGCTGGTGCGACCTCGTGGTTTATCGCCAATTTCAACGGGATACGGCTGATCATCTAATTGATCTAGCAATGAGCGAAGTTCCTTGAGTGAGCCCACCATGCCAAATTGCCGGCGTAACTCCGAGTGAACGCTAAATCCCTTGAGGTACCACGCCATATGTTTACGAAGGTCACGGCATCCGCGATCTTCAGATTCAAAGTATTCGACAATGAGTTCACCGTGGCGATACATCACCTCGCGAACCTCGTGCAGAGTTGGCAATACTCGATTACTTTCACCGTTAAATGCCGCAACTAAATCTGCAAAAAGCCAAGGCCGACCCAAACATCCACGGCCCACAACCACTCCTGCGCAACCGCTTTGGCGCACCATTTCTATGCCGTCAGCGCCGGACCAGATATCACCATTTCCTAGTACCGGAACACCGGTCGGTTTCAAATGTTCCACAAGGTTTGCAATTGCAGACCAATCAGATTTTCCTTCATACATTTGCTGCGCTGTTCGTGCGTGCAAAGCCACCCAGGCAACACCAAGGTCGGCAGCTGACTTTGCCGCTTCTAAATACGTGTGGTGATCAGAATCGATTCCGATACGCATCTTCACTGTCACAGGAATTCCGTACGGCTTTGCGTTCTCTACCGCTGCTTTTACAATTTCACGGAAAAGATTGCGTTTAAAAGGGAGTGCAGCGCCCCCACCTTTGCGAGTGACTTTTGGAACCGGACAACCAAAATTCATATCGATGTGGTCAGCTAGATTCTCGCGCCCAATCATCTTTACTGCTTCGGCCATATGGTGCGGATCAACACTGTAGAGCTGCACCGAACGCGGCCATTCGCCCGCACCTGGTTCAATCATGCGCAGCGTTTCTGGGATGCGTTCTAATAACGCGCGCGCGGTCACCATCTCCGAGACAAATAAACCTGCTCCTTGTTCGCGGCAGAGCATCCGAAATGGAGCATTTGTAATTCCCGCCATTGGAGCGAGTACTACTGGCGGATCAATTAAATGAACTCCATCTTTAAGAGGGAGTTTAAGCGGCGCTAGCAGCCGAGTAGACGTGGTGCTAACCATGCTTGAACTTGATCGAGTGCAATTCGCTCTTGCCCCATCGTGTCGCGATCGCGAATTGTTACCGCTTGATCTTCCAAAGTTTGGAAGTCGATGGTGATGCAGTACGGAGTTCCGATTTCATCTTGACGGCGATAACGGCGACCGATAGCCCCAGAATCATCGAAATCGATATTCCAGTTCTTACGCAATTCAGCAGCTAAATCGCGCGCTTTTGGAGATAGATCAGCGTTACGAGAGAGCGGCAGTACTGCAGCCTTTACTGGCGCGATGCGATGATCAAATTTCATCACGGCTCGCTTTTCCATCTCGCCCTTGGCATTTGGCGCCTCATCTTCGGTGAATGCATCCATCATAAATGTCAGCGCGCAGCGATCTACACCTGCTGCAGGTTCGATTACATATGGTGTCCAGCGCTCATTCTTCTCTTGATCAAAGTAGGACAAATCTTTTCCAGATGCTGCTGAGTGCGCCTTAAGATCGAAATCGGTGCGGTTAGCAATACCTTCAAGCTCTCCCCACTCTGTTCCATTAAATTCAAATTTATACTCGATATCTGTTGTGCCCTTTGAATAATGTGAGAGCTTCTCTTTTGGATGCTCAAATAGGCGAAGGCGCTCTGGATTGATTCCAAGATCCTTGTACCAATTAAGACGAGTCTCAATCCAATACTTATGCCATTCCTCATCAGTGCCAGGAACCACAAAGAATTCCATCTCCATCTGCTCGAATTCGCGAGTACGGAAGATGAAGTTTCCAGGTGTGATTTCATTACGGAAAGATTTACCAATCTGGCCGATACCAAATGGTGGCTTCTTGCGTGATGTTGTCATCACGTTATCAAAGTTAATAAAGATTCCTTGGGCTGTCTCAGGTCGCAAATATGCAAGTCCTGTCTCATCTTCTACTGGGCCAATAAAAGTCTTAAGCAAGCCAGAGAATTGTTTGGGTGTTGTAAATTGTCCTTTGTTGCCACATGCCGGGCAATTCATATCAGCAAGGGAATCAAGCTTCTTCTTTTGCTTGGCTTCGTACTGCTCTTCAAGGTGATCTGCGCGATAACGCTTATGGCAAGCGGTGCACTCTGTGAGCGGATCACTAAATGTTGCAACGTGTCCAGAAGCTTCCCAGACTTCGCGGGCAAGGATTACAGAAGAATCTAGTCCAACTACATCTTCGCGGCCCATGACCATCGACTTCCACCATTGGCGCTTTACGTTGTTCTTGACTTCAACTCCGAGTGGGCCGTAATCCCACGAAGCGCGAAGTCCTCCATAAATTTCAGATGACGGGAATACAAACCCACGACGCTTTGAGAGTGAAACAATATTTTCTAAACGGTCTACGGCCATCTTTAAATCCTCATCCGGCTAATTTACTTAGCCGGGGAAATTGAGCTAGTCCGGCTGGCTGTCGGCGAATTACAACGGTCGTTGAAATCGTGTACTTAGTTTACTCGTACGCTCCAGGCTCATCGATCGCTCTGGCAAGAACAGGAATTGCTTCTAACTTTGCGCGGGTAGAACTCAGCGCCCTTCGATAGGAGCCGACGTTCTGCCACTCAGTTGTGAGCACCCAGAGCGTTGGCTCATCTAGATTCTGCCCAACCACACCTGAAATAAAGCCGGTTGCCTCTGCCAAGACATCGCGCACCGCCTCAAGTTCTGCACGGAATTTCTCCCCTTCGGCCAAGGGGAGCTCAAATCGGGCGATTGCAATCATGGTCTGAGCCTAGAGTGGTGGGGAACGGGAATGAAAATCATTTTCATTTATGATACGGTCCAGCTATGAATATCGCAATCATCCTGGCGGCACTGACCGCAATCGCCACGACAACAGGTGGCTACCTAGCAATCAGATCGAAGGATCGCCTTCATTTGGTTCTTGGATTATCTGCCGGACTTCTTCTAGGGCTCGTTGCTTTTGATTTACTGCCTGAAATCTTTGAACTCAATACCCAAGAAGTGCTTCATGCACCGGCAGCCTCGATAGCACTTATTGGTGGCTTCTTACTTCTTCACTTCTATGAGCAAATCTTTGGTTCCCACGAACCAGCCGAATCTGATTATGGCCACGACCATGATCACTCATCCAATATTGCTGGTGCCTTTGGCGCCGTTGCGATGGGTGGTCACGTATTTCTTGATGGGCTAGCTCTCGGTGTTGCCTTCAAGGTAAGTAACAATCTTGGAATCGCAGTCTTTATCGCGCTCCTAGTTCACGCCTTTAGTGATGGTCTGAATACCGTGTCATTCCTTATCAAGAGCGGTTCATGGGGCAAGAAAGGTATCTGGCTACTTGGCGTAGATGCCATCGCTCGAATCAGCGGCGCCGCACTTGGCGCATCTCTTGCAATCAGTGACAACTTCGTCGGAATTTATCTCGCAGTATTTGCCGGAATTGTTATCTACCTTGCGACCTCACATATCTTGCCGGAAGCACACTCTCGACATAAATCTCGCTACACAATTCTTGCGACCCTAGTAGGCGTTGGAATCATGTGGGCGCTAGTCGGCTACCTTCACGGTATGGAATAAATGTCTCGTTCTAATCCAAGAGTTTTAAGCACACTTGAACGAGCTGGCGGTTTTGCTAGTGCGCAAGAGGTCTACCGACTCATGCAACGTGAAGGTGAGCGAATCGGTCTAACCACCGTCTATCGCTCGCTACAGAGTTTGGTCAACGACAAGATTGTCGATGTGCTTAGGCGTGATGATGGCGAAGCGATCTACCGCCTCTGTGGAGAGGCTCACCATCATCATTTAGTCTGCAAGTCATGTGGCGATACTGTTGAAATTGAAGGCGGCGCAATTGAGAAGTGGGCAAAAGTAATGGCAGAAGAACATGGTTTTCGCGAAGTTGGCCACACAGCAGAAATCTTTGGCCTCTGCGCTAAGTGCTAAGCGCTACCAAATCTGCGTTCGCGCCCCGAATAAATCTCAATCGCTTTCCATAGTAATTCTGGCGTCATATCTGGCCACAAGACATCCATAAAGACGAGCTCGGCATAAGAAGATTGCCACGGCAAAAAGTTGCTGGTGCGCTGTTCTCCCGATGAGCGCAGGAACATATCAACATCGCGCATCTTGGGCGAATATAGATACTTCTCTAACGTCTTTTCATTGATGGAATCAGCTTTGACTTTGCCACGCTTCACATCGCGCGCCAGCTCGGTTGCTGCATCAACAATCTCTGCGCGCCCGCCGTAATTCACACACATATTGAGCGTCAATTTCTTATTCTTACTTGTTAACTCTTGCGCCTCTTCTAGCTCTGAAATCACTGATTTCCATAGCCGCTGTGGGCGACCGAGCCATTGAATCTTGACTCCCATCTCATTCAAACTATCCCGGCGAGTGCGCAGCATCTCGCGGCTATAGCCCATCAAGAACTTCACTTCTTCCGGGCTGCGTTTCCAATTTTCAGTAGAGAATGCATAAGCGCTGATCTCTTTAACCCCAAAACCAATTGCTGCTTCAACTAAATCAAAGAGGACTTTCTCGCCAGCTTGGTGGCCAGCGGTGCGCGCAAGTCCGCGCTCTTTTGCCCAGCGACCATTTCCATCCATCACGATTGCGATGTGTTGGGGAATATCAATCTTCTTACTCATGTATATCTAGTTAAGCCCTTTCAACCATCGGCAAACTTCGAAGTCCACGTTCAAGGTGCCATTGTAGGTATGCGGTTACCAAACCACTAGCCTCTCGGCGATGTCGGGGTTCACTTTTTTCAGCCACATCCCAGTCGCCTACCAACAACGCCTGCATTAAATCTAACGCTTCGGCAGATGCGGTAGCCGATGCAGATGGCCTGCAATCTATACAGACAGATCCGCCACCAACTAGCGAGAAGTACTTATGCGGTCCGGGCTTTTCACACCTCGAACATGAGGTCATGGAGGGTTCATAGCCACCAATTGAAAGTGAGCGTAGTAGAAATGCGTCGAGGATAAGAGAAGAGTCGTATCTGTTATCAGCGAGTGCTTTCATTCCGCCCACTACTAATTGAAATTCTTGCGGTGCTGGCTCTTCTTCTTGCTGCGTGAAACGTTCAGCGGTTTCAAGAATTGCATGCGCAATTGTCCAACGCTGGTAATCATTAGTGAGTGCTTCACCATAATTCATAATCGCTTCAACTTGGGCGATGGTGTCAAAGGTCTTACCGGCATGCATCTGGATATCTACATGGCTACCCGGCTCAAGGCGGGCACCAAATTTAGACATGGTGCGACGAACACCTTTTGCTACCCCGCGCACCCGACCGTGCTCCTTGGTGAGCAGCGTAATGATGCGGTCAGCTTCACCTAGCTTCTGCGTACGTAAAATGATTGCCTCATCGCGATAGAGCTTCGATTGAGGCGCAGACATACTGCGTACGTTAGTTAGCGAATCGCGCGATTGATTGCAGACACGACGGCCTTAAGTGAGGCAGTCGTTGTATTCGGGTCGATTCCAACGCCCCAGAAGACTTGACCTTCAATCTCGCACTCAAGATATGCCGCAGCAGTTGCATCTCCACCCGATGAAAGCGCATGTTCATGAAAATCAAGCACGCGCACGTCAACGCCATGGTTCTGCATGATGTTACAAAATGCCGCGATTGGACCATTGCCGGTTCCCGATAGCTCTACCGGTTCTCCGCGATCTGTAATCTTGATGGTGAGTTGAACATCTTCACCCATGACTGAGTTCTGCGACATTCCCTTCAGGCGGAATCTTCCCCATGGCGCAGAGTCAGTTGGAAGGTACTCATCTTCGAAGATGTTCCATAGCTGCTCAGCTGTAATCTCGCCGCCTTCATGATCGGTCTTTGTCTGCACAATCTTTGAGAATTCAATCTGATGGCGACGAGGAAGATCAAGGTGGTGCTCACTCTTCATTAAGTACGCGACTCCACCCTTACCTGATTGTGAATTCACGCGAATAACGGCTTCATAAGAGCGACCCACATCTTTAGGATCGATCGGCAAATAAGGAACTGCCCAGAAGTGATCATCTACTTCTTTGCCAGCAGCCTTTGCATCGCGCTCTAAGTGCTCAAAGCCTTTCTTAATTGCATCTTGGTGGGAACCAGAGAATGCAGTAAAGACAAGGTCTCCACCGTAAGGATGGCGCTCGGCTACTCGCAATTGATTGCCGTATTCAACGGTACGGCGAATTTCATCAATGTCACTGAAATCAATATGTGGATCAATTCCGTGTGAAACCAAGTTCATGCCAAGAGTGACTAGGCAAACATTTCCGGTGCGCTCACCGTTTCCAAAGAGCGTTCCTTCAATGCGATCTGCTCCTGCTAAGTAACCAAGTTCAGCTGCCGCTACACCTGTTCCACGATCGTTATGTGGGTGTAGTGAAACAATGACGCTATCGCGATTATTGAGATTGCGACACATCCACTCGATGGAATCGGCATAGACATTCGGTGTTGCCATCTCCACAGTTGCCGGCAAGTTCAGAATTGTCTTCCACTGTGGAGTTGGCTTCCAGACATCATTGACTGCATTACAGACTTCAACGGCAAATTCGAGTTCGGTGCCGGTATAGGACTCAGGTGAGTACTCGAATGAAACTTTGGTTTCTGGAACAGTAGCCATCAAATCAAGGCAGAGTTGGGCGCCGTCAGTTGCAATCTTTTTGATGCCATCTTTATCGAGACCAAAGACCACGCGACGTTGCAAAGTTGAGGTCGAGTTATAAAGATGCACAATCGCTTGCTTAGCGCCAGCAATCGCTTCATAGGTTCGACGGATAAGCGGTTCGCGGGCTTGCGTAAGTACTTGAATAATCACATCATCTGGAATTAGGCCTTCATCAATGATCTTGCGCACGAAGTCGAAATCTGTCTGTGATGCAGATGGGAAACCTACTTCAATCTCTTTGTAACCCATGGCGACAAGTAATTTAAACATCGCAAGCTTGCGCGGGGTATCCATTGGGTCGATGAGGGCTTGATTGCCGTCACGAAGATCCACCGAGCACCACTGAGGAGTCTTGGTTATCTTCTTACTTGGCCAGGTGCGGTCTTCTAATTCAACTGGAATAAATGGCGCATAACGATGCACCGGCATCTTGGAAGGCTTCTGCTTTGGAAAATTCAATTCACTTAACTCCTATTTGTTTGGTAATCCGAAGGGTTTACCGGCAACACCAAACTCCGCAGCGAGGAGACCGGTCTTTAGGCCTCGCTACGGCGGATAAGGAGGAGTCCGCGGAGCTTCATAATGGATAAATCGTACCCCGAATTAGAGAACAGGTAAATAACGATCTAGCTCGTAGGCACTGACCTGGCGGCGATAGTCCTGCCATTCAGCACGCTTATTACGCAAAAAGTATTCAAAGACATGTTCACCTAGCGTCTCGCGAACCAATTCGCTCTGCTCCATTACCGTGATTGCTTCCTCTAGATTAGAAGGCAGTGACTGAGTATCGGTCGATGGCGCAAGGACATACTTCTTCTCTATACCTTTTAGGCCGGCTGCCAACATCACCGCGTATGCCAGGTATGGATTACATGCTGAATCCGGAGAGCGGAATTCAATTCGGGTGGAGTTCTCTTTATTTGGTTTATACATTGGAATTCGCACAAGTGCGCCGCGATCATTATGGCCCCAGTTAATCATGGAAGGCGCTTCTCCCCCGCCTTGCAGGCGCTTATAAGAGTTAACCCATTGATTTGTGACCGCAGTGATTTCCGCAGCATGCTTCAAAATTCCAGCGATAAATTGGCGACCAACCGGAGAAAGATTTAACTCGGCCTTCTCATCGTAGAAAGCATTCTTCTCGCCAGCAAAGAGTGAGACGTGCGTGTGCATTCCAGAACCCGGATATTCGGTAAATGGTTTTGGCATAAAGGAGGCGAAGAATCCTTGGTTTAAAGCCACTTCCTTAATGACATGGCGAAAAGTCATGATGTTATCGGCGGTACTTAACGCATCCGCATCGCGCAGATCAATTTCTTGTTGCCCCGGTGCGCCTTCATGATGACTGAATTCAACCGAAACACCCATCGCCTCTAACAACGTAATTGCCTGGCGGCGGAAATCGTGGCCGACAACTGCGGGCGTGTGATCGAAGTAGCCACCTTGATCAACTGGAACCGGTGCTACGCCTGTTTCGGGCTGCGATGTGAAGAGGAAGAATTCAATTTCTGGGTGGGTGTAACAGGTGTAACCCATCTGTGATGCTTTCGCTAACGTGCGGCGCAGCACGTTGCGCGGATCAGCAGGTGAAGCCTGTCCACTTGGCAAGGTAATGTCGCAGAACATACGGGCCGCGCCTTGCGCTTCTGCGCGCCAGGGCAAGATTGTAAAAGTCGCCGGATCTGGCTTTGCCAACATATCCGACTCTGATTGACGAGCAAATCCTTCAATGGCTGAACCGTCGAAACCGATGCCTTCTTCAAATGCATTTTCGAGTTCTGCCGGAGCAATCGCGACAGATTTCAACGTTCCGAGAATGTCGGTAAACCATAAACGAATGAAACGGATATCGCGTTCTTCTACAGTGCGCAGAACGAACTCTTGTTGCTTGCTCATCTGCTCTTCATGCGGCTTGGCTGACTCTGGGGACATGGCTACATCGTGCCAAAGCCACGTTACGGCCATGTTACAAAACTAGAGTTCGCGCCAGCTTGAAGTCATTGGTAGTCGCCTATCTTTACCGAAAGCGCGCTTAGAAACCTTTGTGCCCGGTGGATATTGGCGGCGCTTATATTCGGCCTTATCGACCATGCTGATAACTCGCACGACCAACTCCTTGGCAAAGCCTGCTGCAATAAGTGCGTCGTGGCCCAAATCTTCATCAACGTAAGCCTGAAGCACTTTATCCAACAGTTCATATTCCGGAAGCGAATCAGAATCTTTCTGATCAGGGCGCAATTCCGCAGATGGCTCTTTCGTAATGGAGTTCTCTGGAATCGGGGCAACTTCGCCGGCTTCGATGGCAACTTGATTACGCCAACGGGCAAGAGCCCAGACATCGGTCTTATAAATATCTTTGATGGGCGCATAGCCACCAACGGCATCTCCGTAGAGAGTGGAGTACCCGCAGGCCAGCTCTGATTTATTTCCAGTTGCTAAAACCAAATGGCCATACTGATTAGAAAGCCCCATCAAGGTTGTGCCACGAACACGTGCCTGCAAATTTTCTTCAGCTAAACCAGTGAGTTCGACTTGGCTCTTAAAGGTATCGACCATCTTTTGAATCTCGATGATGCGAAAACCAAGTCCGGTTGCACTAGCCATGGCCTGCGCATCAACAATGGAATGTTCGGAGGAATACTTACTTGGCATTGCAACCCCATGTACGCACTCAGGGCCTAGGGCATCGACGGCTAGGGCGGCAACAACGGCGGAGTCGATTCCACCTGATAGGCCAACCAGGACTGAGTTAAATCCATTTTTACCAACATAATCACGTAAGCCCACAACGATGGCGTTCCAGATCTCCTCTTCAGCTCCAAGGCGTTGCGCAATTCCAGGAATAAGCGGGGTCGCAATTTCCACCGGATTTTCAGAGATCACCACATCGGGCTTAGATGTTTGCGTTGCCACATCAATATCGACCAGCATCATGCCATCGTGAAATTGCGGGGCGCGGGCAATGAGTGAGCCATCACTAGAAACCACCATGCTATCGCCATCAAAAACTAAATCATCTTGGCCGCCGGTCATATTGACATAGGCAAGTGGGGCGCCAGCTTCGCGAGCGCGGCGAGTAACTAGGGCAAGGCGCAGATCATCTTTGGCGCGTTCATACGGTGAACCATTCGGCACGATAACCAGACCCGGATTTCGCGCCGCAAGTTCGGCGGTAATCCCGCCATCAATCCAAAGGTCTTCACAGATTGCGATTCCGACATCGACGCCGTGAATGCGCACAATTAGCGTGCGATCTCCGGCCACGAAATTCCGATACTCATCGAAGACTCCGTAATTTGGCAGATGGCACTTGGCATAGCGGGCTTTAACTTCGCCCCCCGAAATTACGGCCACCATGTTTTGTGGCTTGCCATCGATGTGATCGAGATAGCCAACGATGCTTACTATTTCGTGACTTAACTGACCTGCCAACGCTTCCAACGCGCTCTTACTTGCTGCTTGAAAAGATGGGCGCAGCGCTAAATCTTCTACCGGATAACCGGTCAAAACCATCTCCGGAAAAATTGCAATGTTGACACCGGCGCGCTGTGCATCAGCGGCCAATTTCAGGACCAGGGCTGCGTTACCCGCAAGGTCTCCGACCGTTGGGTTTATCTGCGCAAGTGCTAGTCGCAACTTCATTGTTCAAGATTATCGCCCTGTTGCGTATCAGGGGTACCATTGATTTTGACCCGGGGACCACGCCAAGTGGCTTCGAGGCAGGAGAAATAATGAGTACAACCCTCTACGGTGGCGCCTCCCATCGCCGCGTGACAATCCTTGACCTGCGCGCTGCAAAAGAGCGCGGTGAAAAATGGCCGATGCTCACCAGTTATGAGCAGATGACGGCAGCTATCTTTGATGAAGCCGGAATCCCGGTACTACTCGTCGGTGATAGCGCCGGCAATAATTTCCTGGGCGAAGAGAACACCATCCCGGTCACTGTCGATGAACTCATTCCATTAACCCGGGCCGTGGTGCGCGGATCAACGCGCGCAATGGTGGTGGCCGACCTTCCTTTTGGATCCTATGAATCAGCTCCAGAACAAGCACTCGCCACTGCGACTCGATTCTTTAAAGAGGCGGGCGCGATGGCGGTGAAATTAGAAGGTGCACATATTGCAACCATTGAAAAACTTACCGCTTCTGGAATTCCGGTCATGGGCCATCTGGGCCTTACCCCGCAATCACTTCATCAATTGGGTGGTTACAAAGTTCAGGGGCGCAATGATGGTGACGCTGTTTTGGCAGCGGCGCTGGCGCTAGAAAAAGCTGGTGCCTTTGCACTTGTCCTAGAACTAGTGCCGACTGAATTAGCTGCCCGAATTACCGCCGCCCTTGCTATTCCTACAATTGGAATCGGCGCCGGGGCGCAGTGCGATGCCCAAGTTCTGGTCTGGACCGATATGGCCGGCTTCACCGCCAAGCCACCGAAACTTGCTAAGGCATATCGAAATATGCGGGCCGATTTATTGGCCGCAACGCAAGAATTCGCCGCCGATGTTCGTACCGGCACATTTCCCACCGAAACCCAGACCTTCCACTAAAAAAGCGTCAAGCGGGCGAATTTCGCCAGCTGTGATCGGATTTTCGGCGATTTTTCTCCCAAAAATCCGGAAATTTCGGCTTCACATCGACAATTTCGCCGTTGAAAAAGGCGAAAATCGAAAAAATCTCGAAAAATCTAAAACCGAAACCATTTTCTTAACTTTTTTCAAAAAAATCACTACCGAAATTGCAACGATGCATAAAAATAAATAAAAAATAATTTGCGACACGCACTGAAATATTTCTCACTATGTAGTGGTATTTCGTTCTAAATTCCGTCACACTTATCCACGAAACAGGTTTGGGTGACGGATCCGAACCCTTCCGATTAGGAGATAAACACATGGCTGCAGCAAAGAAAACTGCTCCAAAGCGTCGCAAGAAGGCAGCTGCTAAGTCAGCAGCACCAAAGCGTCGTAAGAAGGCTGCCGTAAAGGCAGCAGCACCAAAGCGTCGTAAGAAGGCAGCGGCAAAGAAGGCAGCTCCAAAGCGTCGCAAGAAGGCAGCGGCTAAGCCAGCTGCAAAGAAGGCAGCTCCAAAGCGTCGTAAGAAGGCAGCGGCAAAGAAGGCTGCTCCAAAGCGTCGTCGCAAGAAGGCAGCAGCTACAACAGCTGCTCCAAAGCGTCGTCGCAAGAAGGCTGCTAAGAAGGCTAAGTAATTTAACCTCTTATAAAAAACCCCGCCAGGCAACTGGCGGGGTTTTTTAATCCACTGGTGGATTTTCTTTTAATCCATGCGTTACGCGTTCAAATATTTCTGCTAATACTTTCTGGTCATCTCGTGTTAAGTGATCAAGGAATCTGGTGCGGACACTTTCCACATGATCAGGTGCCGCCGCGACAATCGCTTTCCATCCCTTTGCTGTCATCACCGCAAAGAAACCTCGCTTATCGTCGGGGCAGGCCTCACGTTTTACCCAGCCAGCCTGCTCCATCACCTTTATCCGGTGAGAAAGGCGCGAGCGCGATAACAAGGCCACATCGGCCAATTCGCTCATCCGCATCTTGCGATCTGGGGCATCGCTGAGTGCAGCCAGTACCTCGTAATCAGCCATCGAAAGTTCGTGACTTTCTAGATCAAGGTCGAGTGATTCCAATAATCTGCGGCTCGCGATGATGTAGCGGCGCCAAGCCTTCATTTCGGCAGGGTTTAACCAGCGCGGTGTTGTAACGTTTTGCCCTGTCATAGCGGCAATACTACGCCTAGAATCGACAAAGTTGAACTTTCAACTACTTTTGAACACGATGAAATGGAACTCATGAGCTCTCTAAAATCTGGAATCGAATCCTCAGCCCTGGATCCTAAGGTCCGCCCCCAGGATGATCTCTTCCGCCATTACAACGGCAAGTGGATTACTGAGTATCAGATGCCCGAAGACCGCTCTAGTGATGGCATCTTTCGCAAGCTACACGATGCCGCCGAAGCGCAGGTTCGCCAGATTATCGAAAACTCACAGGGCAGCGGAGAGGCGCAGAAAATTGGCGACCTCTATAAGTCATTTATGGATACCGATGCCATTAAGGCTCGGGGTATCTCACCAATAGTCGATGACTTGGCAGCTATCGATGGCATCACATCGCTTTCGGAATTCATCACCGTCCTAGCGACGCTGGAAATGCGTGGCATCGGCGGAATCTTTGGCGCAGCTATCTATCCCGATGCCATGGATTCAAATACCAATATTCTCTACCTCGGGCAAGGGGGGTTATCGCTACCCGATGAGTCCTACTATCGCGAAGATCAATTTGCCGAGATTCGTAAGGCCTTTGTTGATCACGTTGCCAAGATGTGCGCCCTCGTGGGAATTGCAGATGGCGCAAAACTAGGTTCTCAGATTCTGGAACTTGAAACAAAAATCGCGAGCCATCACTGGGATCAAGTAAAAGATCGTGATGCGACATTGACCTATAACAAGTACAGCCGGGCAGAGCTAGAAAGCCTTGCGCCACACTTCTTATTTGATCTCTGGGCCCAGCACGCCAAAGTGCCCGCCAAAGCACTGGAAACTCTCGTTGTCTGCGAGCCATCATTTTTTGAATCCGTCTCTGCCATGCTCGGAGATTTTGCGGCCAATCGCGATTCATGGGTGGCCTGGCTTAAGCTCAATTTGGTATCTTCGAGTGCAGCATTTCTTACCGATGAAATCGTGCAACAGAACTTCGAGTTCTATGCCAAGACGCTATCTGGCACTCCGCAGATTCGCGACCGATGGAAGCGCGCGGTATCGGTAACTCAAGGCGCACTCGGGGAAGCAATCGGCAAGGTATATGTCGAACAACACTTCCCGGAAAAAGCTAAGACCGAGATGAAGGTGCTCGTTGATTATCTACTTGAGGCATATCGCCTGAGCATCATTGATCTGCCCTGGATGTCAGCGGCGACAAAAGCTAAGGCACTTGAGAAGCTGACTAAGTTCACGCCCAAGATTGGCTACCCAGATAAGTGGCGCGACTATTCCACACTAGAAATTTCGGCCAGCGATCTGATTGGTAACTTATGGCGCATTGCCGAATTCGATCATGCATATTCCATTGCCAAGATTGGCGCTCCGGTCGACCGCGATGAGTGGCATATGACTCCGCAGACAGTGAACGCGTATTACAACCCGCTGGCTAACGAGATCGTCTTTCCTGCTGCAATCTTGCAGCCACCTTTCTTTGATTTAGAGGCCGATATCGCAGCTAATTACGGTGGCATTGGCGCCGTCATTGGCCACGAAATCGGTCACGGCTTTGATGATCAAGGTTCGAAATATGACGGTGATGGAAATATGGTCGATTGGTGGAGCGATGAAGATCGCACCAAATTTGAAGCGCTTACCGCTGTCTTGGTTAAGCAATTCGATGCGCTCTCACCTGAAAGCACTCCCGATATCCACGTTAATGGCGCCTTTACCTTGGGTGAAAACATTGGAGATCTCGGTGGGCTAGCTATCGCTTATAAAGCCTGGAAATTAGCCCTTAATGGAGCCGAGAGTCCGGTCATTGATGGACTTACCGGCGAACAACGTTTCTTCTTGTCCTACGCGCATTCCTGGCGCAATAAGAACCGCCCAGATGAAGTGCGTCGTCGTATTGCAACTGACCCACACTCCCCTGATGAATTTCGATGCAACCAGATTGTGCGCAATGTGCCCGAGTTCTATGAAGCATTTGGTGTCAGCGAGAACGATGAACTCTGGCTGGCTACCCACGAACGTGTGCGGATTTGGTAGCTCTGCCACACTTACCTAATGGTGGCCAAAAATGAGTAAGTCAGAAAAGGGTTTCTCATTTGAGATCAACCACGCTGCTGATTCTGGTTTAGCGCGCGTTGGAACTATCGCAACCCCGCACGGTGATATTCAGACACCGGCCTTTATTCCGGTTGGCACAAAGGCAACGGTAAAAACAGTGCTCCCGGAAGCGATGGCCGATCTCGGTGCGCAGGCGCTTTTATCAAATGCCTACCACCTCTACTTACAACCTGGTCCCAATGTTTTAGATGAAGCGGGCGGCCTGGGCGCATTTATGAATTGGGATAAACCCACATTTACCGATAGCGGTGGCTTTCAGGTGCTCTCACTCGGCGTTGGATTTAAAAAAGTCTTGGCTATGGATGCGCAAACTTTCCGCTCCGATCAAGTGATTGCAAAGAATAAAGAACGTTTGGCCCATGTCGATGACGAAGGCGTAACTTTTAAGAGCCATCTTGATGGGTCGATGCATCGCTTTACCGCTGAAGTTTCGATGCAGATACAACACAAGTTGGGCGCCGACATTATCTTTGCATTCGATGAGTGCACCACCTTGCATAACACTCGCCCTTACCAAGAGCTCGCCATGTCGCGCACCTATGACTGGGCTATCCGTTGCCTCGATGAACATAAACGGCTGACCGATGCCCGGGTTGGAAAGCCGTATCAAGCCCTCTTTGGAGTAATTCAAGGCGCGCAATATGAGGATTTACGGAAGAAAGCTGCCCATGATTTAGGCACCATGAGTTCATCGGGAATCGAATTCGATGGTTTTGGCATTGGCGGCGCACTGGATAAAGATTCGCTGGGAACCATCGTTGGGTGGGTTAACTCCACACTTCCGCAAGAAAAACCGAAACACTTACTGGGAATTGGCGCCCCGGAAGATCTCTTTGTCGGTGTGGAAAATGGCGTCGATACCTTCGACTGTGTTCTGGCTTCACGTATCGCTCGCACCAGTGCGGTCTACACAATGGAAGGTCGCTTTAACGTCTCCAATCAACCATTCATTCGAGACTTCAACCCCATTGATGATGAGTGTGATTGCTATACCTGCACGCATTACACGCGCGCCTATCTCTGCCACCTATTTCGTGGAAAAGAGATGGTTGCCGGCACCTTGGCCACGATTCATAATGAACGATTTATTGTGCGCCTTGTCGATCAGATGCGACAGGCGCTGCTCGATGGCAACTTCCAGGATGTGAAGAAGGAATTTATGGGCCGCTACAAGCACAAATCAGGGCAGTCTCGCGACTAGCTCTAATTACAGCGAAGCAAAACCGTCGGCTAGCACGCCAAGTGCATCCTTAAGAAGTTCCTCGGTAATCACCACAGGTGGCAAGAAGCGAATCACGTTGCCATAGGTACCGGCGGTCAATATGAGCACGCCCTTGCTCTGGCAATACTTAATGACCTTTGCCATTGCTTCAGGATTCGGATCTTTTGTTCCGGCATGTACTAATTCCATTGCCACCATGGCGCCACGTCCGCGGACTTCGCCAATGATTGGGTACTTCACTTGCAAGGTGTGAAGAGCGTCAAAGAGAATTTTGCCAACATGTGCTGCGCGTTCGACTAACTTCTCTGCTTCGATTGTTTCAATCACGGCAAGAGCGGCAGCACAGGCAATTGGATTTCCACCATAAGTACCACCCAGGCCACCTACGTGTGAGGAATCCATGATTTCTGCCCGAGCTGTTACGGCAGCTAGCGGAAGACCACCGGCAATTCCTTTTGCCGAAATGATCATGTCAGGTTCCATGCCTTCATGTTCGACGGCAAACATTTTTCCAGTGCGAGCAAATCCTGATTGCACTTCATCGGCGATAAATACAATCTTGTTCTCTGTCGCAAACTTCTGCAGCCCTGGCATAAAGCCAATTGGCGGCACGATAAATCCGCCTTCGCCAAGTACTGGCTCAATCAAAATTGCAGCAACATTATGTGCGCCAATTTCTTTCTCAATCTTATGAATGACCATCTCAAGTGCATCTTCGGTAATAGTTTCCGGATTTCCCAGCCAGCGATACGGATATGGCATAGGCGCTCGATAAATCTCATTTGCAAATGGGCCAAATCCATCTTTATATGGCATGTTCTTTGCAGTCAGTGCCATAGTCAAGTTTGTGCGGCCGTGATAAGCATGCTCAAAGACAACAACGGCCTGCCGCTTTGTATAGTGGCGGGCGATCTTGATTGCATTTTCTACCGCTTCCGCGCCAGAGTTTTGCAGAACTGATTTTTTAGCAAACTTACCTGGAGTCAGACGGTTAAGTGCTTCGCAGACTTCGATATATCCCATATATGGGGCGGTGGTGAAGTTGGTATGAGTAAATTGCGCAGCCGCTGCTTGCACCGCTGCAACTACCCGCGGTGCACTGTTTCCAACGGTGACAACACCGATACCTGCTCCGAGGTCGATGATTCGGTTGCCGTCGATATCTTCAATAATCGCATCGTGTGCACGAGCAACAATCACCGGCATCGCAGTTCCTAGTCCCCCAGAAACCGCCTCTTTCCGTCGCTGCATTGCAGCAGTCGATTTCGGCCCTGGAATTTCGGTAGCCAGGTGGCGAGTTTGTGGAAGTCGATCTTGTGATGTCATGGCGTAATTCTAAGCCACGCAGTTCATACCTGCGGCCCGGAGTTACTCGCTGCACGAGTTAGGCTTGCCACATGAGCAGCCCCGAAGCCAATTCACTGAGAAAGAGCGCACCGCTACTTGATGCCTACCTCGCATACTTCGAGAGCGCCAGAACTCCATTTACTATTCCCGGACATAAGCAGAAGACCAGCGCACTCGATGCCGGGCTAGGTGTGGTAGTTGATTCAGATACACCTTTATACGGTGGCCTTGATGAAATTAAATTAACGAATCAAACACTCAAGGAGGCAGAATCCCTTGCAGCCCAGTTGTGGGGCGCTGATTACGCTCGCTTTTCCACGGGTGGCTCCACTCATGCGAATCAGGCAATTATCTTCGCACTGGGTCAACCTGGCGAAAAAGTCGCAGTATCTAGAACCGCTCATCGCTCGGTCTTAAGCGCACTGGTTCTAGCTGGCCTCGAACCAATCTGGATGTCACCCGAAATTGATACGGCAACCGGTGTACCAATTGGAATATCAACGGCCGAACTTTCAAAAGCGCTAGTTGAAAAACCAATCGCAGTATTGCTCACAGAACCCGGATATCTTGGAACTATTTCAGACCTGCCGGCCCTCATCACACTCGCTCATGCGCAAAGCGTTCCAGTTATTTTAGATGCTGCCTGGGGCGGACACTTTGGTTTTCATCCGCAACTGCCACAGCATGCGCTGCAATTAGGTGCCGATGCGTTGATTACCAGTACGCATAAAGCTCTTCCTGGCTATAGCGCTTCCGCACTACTTCTGGCTCGCACTACGTTGCTGAGCGCAGAGCGGCTAGAACAAAGTTTTGAAACAACACATACGACATCTCCAGCCGGTGCACCGCTGGCATCAATTGATGGTGTTCGTGCACTGCTGCAGACTCGTGGTGAAGAGTTAATTGATTCTTTATTAACGAATGTGCATCGATTTAAAGAGTTGGTGCAGGCAGAGTTTGCGCTACCAATCTTTCTCTATCCAAATGATTTCCCAGCTGGACGTTTTGATCCCTCTAAAATTGTGCTGCGGGTGCAGCAATTAGGAGCATCAGGTATCGAGATTGAACAAGAGCTACAGTCAGCAGGAATTCGTGTGGAAATGGCAGATCGAGACACCATTGTTTTCTTGGCCACCATCGCCGATGTGCAAGCTGACTTTGACTCATTAGCAGGTGCCTTGATACCAATTTTAAAACGCCGACAAGAGCAGCGCCGAGAAAGTGCAACCGCACTTAGTTGGTCTGTGGTTCCACAGCGTGCAATCTCAATGCGTGAGGCCTACTTTGCCAAAACTGAGTTGGTATCAGCGGCGACTGCGATTGGCCGCATTTCAGCCGACCTGATTGCGCCATATCCACCGGGCGTTGCAGTCGTTGCACCGGGTGAAGTTCTTACCGCCCAAATTGTTGAAGGTTTGAGCGCTTCGCGCGCAGCCGGTGTGCGCATTGCCTACGCCACCGATTCCACCCTTGCCAAATACCGAGTGGTTGTCACTTCCTAATTAAAGGGGTTGTCGGTAAACCTTATGCACCTGAGCTTGCGCAACTGGTCTAATCATTAAGCAATCTACATTGAAATGGCTCGGAAGCATGACTGACCAACGAATCGCTTCGGCAACATCTTCAGCCACTAGTGGTCGAGTGACACCTTCATAAATCTTTGCTGCCTTCTCGGTGTCGCCTTGAAAGCGTTGTATCGCAAATTCGTCAGTCTTGACCATGCCAGGAGCAATTTCAGTGACACGAATTGGTTGGCCATTAAGTTCAAGTCTAAGCGTTTCCACCAGCGATGTTTCAGCAAACTTAGCAGCCACGTAACTTCCACCATTTTCATAAACGCGGTGTCCAGCAGTTGATGAGATCATCACAATATGCCCTTGACCAAATGCCTGCATCAATGGAGTCATCGCCTTGACCATACGAACTGAGCCCACAACATTAATATCGTAAGTCTTCTTCCAAATTTCCGGATCAGAGTCATTAATGGGATCTGCGTCGAAGGCACCGCCAGCGCCGTTTATAAGAATGGAGACCGGTTTGCCCTGCAAATGCAAGGTAAGTGAATCGATTGAATCCTGTTGAGTGACGTCGAGGGTAAATGCTTCGATGTTCTCATCCTCTTCTGCCAAGGCGGCTAACCGATCTGTACGACGTGCCGCGGCGATGACGTGATAGCCGTTCTTGGCCAATAACCGTGCAGTTGCTGCACCGATTCCACTACTTGCGCCAGTAATAACTGCATATTCACGTGTGCTCATGAGGGAAAGAGTACATGTGCGAGCTAGAATCAACTTATGAGCAAACAAATTAAGACCAACGTGGAAATAACCTACAAGAAGCGCAATAAGGCAACCGTCTTCTGGCGTGGCCTCCTCGTCTTCCCGGTGCTGGTATTTATCGGCGCCTTTGCCGTTCAAAGTAACGCTGGGTTCGCGGCCGGATTCATTATCGTGCCGGCGTTGCTAGCTCTGGTATTTCGCGAGGTTTATCCCAGCTATCTCTTGACTTTTAATCACGAATTTCTCGAATTACAAACTCGCGTTGTCGCCTACGTGCTGCTGCTCACCGATGATTACCCATCTATTGAGCGCAATAAAAATATTGAAGTAATTTTCCCTGAGATTAAGGGCGGTAAATCACTTAATCGCTGGCTGCCGTTGGTGAAGTGGTTCTTGTCGATTCCTCTCATTGTTGTTGGGCTTATCTATGCCCTCATAGCTATAGGAATGACGCTCATAGCCTGGGTCATGACTTTCATAACAGGTAAGTATCCAAAGTGGGCCGGCAACTTTGTTCTTAAGACAGTGCAATTTTGGAACCGTGTAAACGGTTACGCATTTCTCTTAGTCTCTGATAAGTACCCTTCATTTGCGCTGTAATGTCCATTTCGATTCGAACTGCAGCTGCCGCAGATAAAGAACGTTGGTCAGTTCTATGGCAGGGTTATCTGAATTTCTATAAGACAGAGCTTCCAGCGAAACAGAGTGAACTCACCTGGCAAAGAGTCATGGACTCCACCTTTAATATGGAATGTGCGATAGCGCTACTTGATGGGGAAATTGTTGGATTTGTTACCTACAACTTGCAGAACTCAACCTGGTCAGAAAATGGACACTGCTATCTGGAAGATTTATTTGTAGCTGACACAATTCGTGGACAGGGTGTAGGTCGTGCCCTGATTGAATTCGTGAAAGCGTTTGCAATTGAAAAGAAATGTTCCCGGCTTTATTGGAATACCGATGAAGATAACGCAACTGCCCGAAAACTCTACGATACCTACGCTTTAGAATCTGGCAAACGGCAATATCGGATTGCGCTTAACTAGGCTCCGGATTTTTCGGTTTTTTCTTTAGTAATTTTCTTGGGTCGACTTTCGCACCTTGTGCTTTGACCTGATCCAGCATTCGGTCTGCCCAAGCAAATTCCAGCCCTAAAACAACAAGACCTAAAATGATAAAAGGCAGAGTAAATGGCCCAGGAAGCACAATCAGCAGACAACCTAGAACGATTAGCGTGAAACCGATGACTGAGACAATTACTTTCCGCACTTGCCGAGGAAGTATTTTCCAAGTGGCGAGAAATTTACTCTTCCGACTCATGTCCCGATGTTACTCGCCCCGCGTGCGCGCGGGCAGCAGGGTCGGCCTTCGATTTAATCAGACTTGCCACCGTTGAAATTACGAGGATGCCTCCGATTACGGCTAGCCCAATCGGAGTGGAAATCTTAGGAATCGAATCGAACTCCTCATGAAGATAAGTCATGATGAGTTTGACCCCGATAAAGATCAGGATGATGGAGAGTCCGAGCGAAAGGTAGATGAGGCGATCAAGTAAGCCTTTGACTAGGAAATAGAGAGCGCGCAGTCCAAGGAGGGCAAATGCGTTCGCGGCAAAGACTAAGAATGTCTCTGAGGTAACGCCAAAGGTTGCTGGAATTGAATCGAGGGCAAAGAGTAAATCGGTAGAGCCGATTGCAATCATGACCAAGAACATTGGTGTGGCAATTCGTTTTCCATCAATTCGGATAAACATTTTCGACCCATGGTATTCATCAACCATCTTGATTCGAGATCTGATGCGCTTAACTACCGCGTTATCGCCAGGTTCTGGATCTTCATCCCAATGCCGAAAGAGTCCAACGCCGGTCCAAATGAGGATTGCACCAAAAATTACGAAGGTGAATGAAAATGCCGCAAGTGCCGCTGCGCCCACAGCGATAAATACTCCACGTAACGCCAGTGCCAGGATGACGCCGATCAGAAGAATTCTCTGGTGATAGATACTCGGAACGGCAAATTGCGCCAGAATAATTACAAAGACAAAGAGATTATCAACCGAGAGCGATTTCTCAACTAAGTAGGCGGCAAAGTACTCAGTTCCTGCGGTGCTTCCAAATTGTTGCCAGACCCAGATACCAAATGCGATTGCTATTCCAATATAGAAAAGTGACCAGCTCGCTGCCTCTTTGAATTTAACCTCATGCGGTTTGGCACTTACGGTAAATAAATCAACTGCAATCAGAGCAACGATGGCTCCAATTGTTACCGACCAAACGAGTACTGATACATCCATAGTTTTCTCCCCTTGACGCGCGTATATAACAACGAAGTCAAGGTCTTCCTAACCGAATCTCGGCCAGCGCCCCGGGTTTTCACACCGTATTGACGAGGTAGCTGTAACTAGGTACTCCCCTTAATTGACGCTGAGAATACGGCAAAGAGCAGATAGAAACAAAGTAAAATCACCGGATGGCAACATTTAAAGAACAGTGTCTGCGTGAACTCACCCAAGAACTGCCACCACTTGGTAATAAGAGTGTTGCCTATGGTGCACATGCTTATATGAAGGAAATCGCGCCTTTTCTCGGAGTGCGGGCGCCGGAACGCCGCAAACTCTTTAAAGAGATATTTAAGGCTTTACCAACTCCCTCATCTAACGAATTAGGCCTCACCGCAAGAGCGCTCTGGAAGCTTCCCGAGCGGGAGTACCACTATGCCGCCTGCGACCTCATCGACTATTTTATTGATTGCGCCGATAAGAATTTCTTAGCGGACCACGTCGAATATTTGGTTACGCAGAAATCATGGTGGGACACAATCGACACTTTGGGATCGGTGGCAATTTCTCCATTGACTCTTAAATACCCGTCAGTAAAACTGATGCGAAGTTGGAATAAGAGTTCAAATATGTGGCTCAATCGTGCTGCCATCCAGCATCAACGCGGTCGCAAAACTGAGACAGATATTGCGCTGCTCTTTGAATTCATGGCTGATCATGCTCACGAATCAGAATTTTTTATTGCAAAGGCAATCGGTTGGGCGCTCCGTGACTTATCACGAATTGATAACAGGGCTGTCAAGATATTTCTGCAAGAGCATCCCGAGTTAAACCGAGTAGCAGTTCGGGAAGCGCTCAAATTAGGCTTCAAGTAATTTTATTGTCTTCTTCACGACTTCCTATCGGTGAACATCCCAAATAGTATGTGACCCTGTCAACCAAGGAGAGTCAATGAGCGTCGTTGTAAACCATTGGATCAATGGCCGCGAATCTGTCAGTACCTCTGGCCGCACCTCTCCTGTATTCGACCCAGCACTGGGTACTGAAACAAAACGAGTAGCTCTGGCAAACCAAGCCGAAATCTCGCTCGCCATTGCGGCAGCTAAAGATGCCTTCCCGTCGTGGCGCGATACTTCACTTGCTAAACGCCAACAGATTGTTTTTGCTTTCCGCGAGCTACTCAATGAGCGCAAGGGTGAGCTAGCCGGAATTATTACCAGCGAACATGGCAAGGTTCTCTCAGATGCGTTGGGCGAGATTACGCGCGGTCAAGAAGTCGTTGAATTTGCCACAGGTATTCCGCATTTGCTTAAGGGTTACTACTCCGAAAATGTTTCAACTGGTGTTGATGTCTATTCAACGCGGCAACCGCTAGGGGTAGTCGGAATCATTAGCCCATTTAATTTTCCAGTCATGGTTCCGATGTGGTTCTTTCCGATTGCCATCGCTGCCGGAAATACAGTTGTGCTTAAACCATCGGAGAAAGATCCTTCGGCATCTATGTGGATTGCCAAGCTCTGGAAAGAAGCAGGGCTGCCAGATGGCGTCTTTAATGTTTTACATGGCGATAAAGAAGCTGTCGATGGTCTGATTGATAGTGCTGATGTTGAATCAATTTCATTTGTTGGCTCTACCCCAATCGCGCAATACATTTATGAGAACTCTTCCAAACGCGGCAAGCGCGTTCAGGCGCTGGGCGGGGCGAAGAATCACATGCTGGTCTTGCCTGATGCTGACCTAGAACTCGTTGCAGATTCGGCAATCAACGCAGGCTTTGGAAGTGCTGGCGAACGGTGCATGGCAATCTCGGTTGTGGTTGCCGTTGAACCTGTTGCAGACGTTCTTATCGAGAAGATTGTGGCGCGGATGGGCAAGCTTGTTACCGGTGATGGTCGCCGTAGTTGCGATATGGGGCCACTTGTTACCGGCGAACATCGAGACAAAGTTGCTTCGTACATTGCAATTGCAGAAAAAGATGGTGCCACTGTTGTTGTCGATGGCCGTAACCCACAAGTAAATGGCGAAGCTGGTGGATTCTGGTTAGGACCCACGCTCATTGATCGAGTTCCGACAACATCAAAGGTTTATACCGAAGAGATTTTTGGGCCAGTCTTATCAATCGTGCGGGTAAAGAGTTATGGCGAAGGCGTAGCACTTATTAATAGTGGCGCTTTTGGCAATGGCACCGCAATTTTTACCAATGACGGTGGCGCAGCGCGTAGATTCCAAAATGAAGTTGAGGTAGGAATGATTGGAATCAATGTTCCAATTCCTGTTCCTGTTGCCTACTACTCATTCGGTGGCTGGAAGAATTCACTCTTCGGCGATACCAAAGCACATGGCACAGAAGGTGTGCACTTCTTTACCCGTGGAAAAGCAATTACATCTAGATGGCTTGATCCAAGCCACGGTGGAATCAACTTAGGTTTCCCACAGAATTAAACTACTCATTCATGACTACTACAAAGAGCCGCTGGTACTTTAAAAAGGGAGAACTTGCTCAAGGTTCTTGGGATATTCACCTTGATCCACAGAACCCGCCAACCACAGATTGGGCATTTACCGGTCTTCGCGTTGGCACTTTTGTAAAAGGTAGAACTCTTGAAATACCTGCAGATCAAAACGAACGAGTCATCTTTATCTTACAAGGTGAAGAAATCACCGTTCAGTATTCACAGAATGGCGAAGTAACTTCGCAAAAAATGCGTGGAAGAAAATCTGTCTTTCACGGCCCAGCAGATGTCTTGTATCTACCTATTAATACTGCTGCAATCATCACAGGTGTAGGACGCATTGCAGTTGGCGAAGCGCCAGCAACACAGGCCACGTCAGCAAAGTTCACCCCCAAGGAAGAGATTCCAATTCAAATGCGCGGGGCGGGGCGCGAAACCAGACAAGTACATAACTTTGGCATGCCTGAGACGTTAGCTGCTGACCGGTTGATTGTCTGCGAAGTCATTGTGCCGGCCGGTAATTGGTCTGGTGCGCCATCACATAAACATGATCACTACGTGCCAGGCAAAGAGTCAAACCTGGAGGAGATTTACTACTTCGAATCTGCCGTCACGCGCAGCGCCGGAGCGGTAATGGATGCAGCGCCATTTGGATACTTCCGCGGATACGCATCCGATGATCGCCCATACGATGTCGCCGAAGAGATTCACAGCGGCGATGTGGCGCTCGTTCCTTACGGCTGGCATGGACCGGCAGCTGCCGGCCCCGGATATGACTTGTACTTCTTTAATGTGATGGCTGGGCCAGATCCTGATCGCTCATGGAATGCAACAGATGACCCGCGACAAGCTTGGATTCGTGAAAGTTGGCAGAATCAGCAACCTGACCCACGATTGCCCTACGGAGAGTAGAGGGAAATGACAACTAGACGAATGACTGTGGGCCAAGCCGTTGTTGAATTCTTAGCCCACCAATACACAGTCGATGGCAACCATCGCGAACGCACAATTCCTGGAATCTTTGGCATCTTCGGTCACGGAAATGTCGCCGGTATCGGTCAGGCGCTTAAACAATATTCACTCGATGATCCGCTACTGATGCCGTACTACCAAGCGCGTAATGAGCAAGCGATGGTGCACGAATCTTCCGCCTTTGCTCGTATGAAAAGACGGCGCGCGACATTTGCTTGCACCGCATCCGTGGGTCCAGGAGCGACAAATATGCTCACTGGCGCCGCTGTTGCAACTACAAATCGGCTACCAGTGCTCTTACTACCCTCGGATACTTTTGCAAATCGCGCAGCTGATCCAGTTCTGCAACAGCTAGAAGTTCCGCACGATGCAACCCTTTCGGTCAACGATGCCTTTAAACCACTCTCTCGATTCTTTGATCGAGTGCAACGCCCAGAGCAGCTGTATTCAGCACTCCTTAGTGCGATGCGAGTTCTTACCGACCCAGTTGAAACTGGCGCCGTCACTATTGCACTTCCCGAAGATGTCCAGGCCGAAATGATCGATGTGCCAGCAGAGTTCTTAGCCGATCGCGAGTGGCATATTCGCCGGCCACGTCCCGATGCCGGTCTGACCAAGGAAGTCGCCCGCATAATTCGTGGGTCGAGGAATCCGATGATTGTCGCTGGTGGCGGCGTTATCTACTCCGATGCACATGCTGAGCTAAAGAAGTTTGTTGAACTCACCGGCATTCCAGTTGGAGTTTCACAAGCCGGTACCGGATCATTGAATTGGGATCACCCACAAAACTTAGGTTCCGTCGGTGCGACTGGTACTACAGCGGCTAATCGCATCGCAGCAAAGGCTGACCTCATTATTGGAATTGGTACTCGCTACAGCGATTTCACCACCGCAAGTCGTTCTGCTTTCCAAAACCCAGACGTTCGTTTTATTAATATAAATATTGCATCCTTTGATGCTTTCAAGCATGGCAGCGCACTTCCAGTGGTAGCCGATGCTCGTGAAACTTTAAGTGAATTACTAGTTGACCTACAAGGTTATTCCGTGAGCCCCGATTTCGCGGCGCAGATCAGAGCAGAAAAACAGGAATGGAATTCAGTGGTGGATGCCGCTTTCGTCGATCAGAGGCGTGCACTTCCAAGTCAGACCGAAATCATTCACGCAGTCCAATCAGCATCTGATGCCAATGACACCGTAATTTGCGCAGCTGGTTCGCTACCGGGTGATCTTCACAAACTATGGCGCGTGCGTTCGCCCCTGGGTTATCACGTTGAATATGCCTTCAGTTGCATGGGATATGAAATTGCTGCCGGTATTGGTGCTGCCCGCGCCGGTGCGACACCGATCGTCATGGTCGGCGATGGCTCATATCTCATGATGCACACCGAGATTGTCTCGGCAGTTGCCGAAGGAATTAAATTCATCATTGTGCTTATTCAAAATCATGGCTATGCATCCATCGGCCACCTATCAGAGACTATTGGCTCGCAGCGTTACGGAACTGCGTATCGATTCCGCTCTGAAGATGGAAATGATTTCGAGGCAGGTGAAATCTTGCCGGTTGATTTAGCAGCAAATGCAGCAAGTCTTGGCATCGATGTTATCCGCATTGAAGAAAGTGCAGCTGCAATCGCAGATTTACATCAGGCGGTAAAGCAGGCGAAGAGCTCCAAGAACGCGACTTTGATTCACATCAATAGCGATCCTCTTCTGTACTCACCAAGTGGCGAAGGCTGGTGGGATGTTCCGATTGCTCAAGTTTCCACAATGCAAAGCACACAGCAAGCACTTAAGGGTTACCAAGAAGCAATTAAGCAACAACGCCCATTGCTCGGCAATGGCACGAAAGATCGGGAATAGGGGTAAGTCATGACAAACCAAATCCGCGTAGGCACAGCTCCTGACTCTTGGGGTGTCTGGTTTCCCAACGAACCGCATCAAGTCCCTTGGAACCGATTCCTCGATGAGGCCGTTGAAGCTGGATATCACTGGATTGAACTTGGTCCCTATGGATATTTACCCACCGATCCCAGGCAACTTGAAGATGAATTAGGTAAGCGCAATTTAAAGATGACAGCTGGAACAGTATTTACCGGTTTTCATAAAGAAGATGAGAGCCAATGGCAGCGAGCATGGGATCAAGCACTCGCAGTTGCAACCCTGGTCTCGAAATTAGGCGTCGAACATCTCGTAGTTATTCCTGATTTGTGGCGTGATGATAAAACTGGTCAAGCGCGCGAATCGCGCACACTGACAAATGAACAATGGAAGCGACTCGCTGCCGGCCATGACAAGCTCGGTAAAGCACTTCTTGAAGAATTTGGCATTCATCAACAGTTCCACTCGCATGCAGATAGCCATATTGGTACCTATCAAGAGGTGGAACGCCTGCTGCAAGAGACAGATAAGAAGTACACCAACCTATGTCTGGATACCGGTCACTTTGCCTACTATCTTGGCGACAATATCAAGATGATGAACGCATACCCTGAGCGCATCGGCTACTTGCACCTTAAGCAGGTGCATCCAGATATTTTGGCTGATACTTTGAAGAACGATCTTCCATTTGTTGATGCAGTATCAAAAGGTGTGATGACAGAGCCTGGCTATGAAGGTGTACCTAAATTTGCACCCATCATCGAGCGCGCACTTGAAATTAACCCCGACATCTTTGCCATTATTGAACAAGATATGTATGGCTGCCCGGTCGATATGCCATTTCCAATTGCGCAGCGAACTCGTGAGCACATCTTGGCTGCCACCCGCGCAGCACGCGTTAAGTAATTTCATACCAATACATAGGAGCTCCGATGACAACATCACCATTTCTCTATATGAAGGAGAACTCAACCACAGTTCTCTGGAATGATTCGGCAGATCCAAAGGAGCTCACCGATGCGCTCTCCTGGGGAATTGTTGGCGCCACGTGTAATCCGGTAATTGCGCTCAGCGCGTTGAAGGCCGATAAAGATTATTGGGCCGGTCAGATTAAGAAGTATGCAGCGTCGCATCCCATCGCCACCGAAGATGAAATTGGCTGGGCGATGGTGAAAGAACTTTCCATCAATGCGGCCAAGCTCTTTGAAGGAGAATTTGAGAAGTACAACGGCCGCAATGGACGGCTCTCAATCCAGACCGATCCACGTAACTTTCGCAATACCCAAGCACTTGCTTCGCAAGCAGTGGAATTCTCAAAGTTGGCCAAGAACATTATTGTAAAAATCCCGGTAACAACGGAAGCAATTGCAGCATTTGAAGAAGCGACCTATCAAGGCGTCAGTCTGAATGCCACTGTTTCCTTCTCAGTTGCACAGACAATTGCAGTTGCCGAAGCAGTTGAACGCGGGCTAAAGCGACGTGAGGCAGAAGGTCTAGATATCTCTCAGATGGGACCTGTCTGCACCATCATGGTTGGTCGCGTTGATGATTGGGTAAAGGTCTCAGCTGAAAAATCTAGCGCTGCGATTGATCCGGGAATTATGGAGTGGGCTGGCGTTGCCGTATTTCGTCATGCTCACAAAATTTACCAAGAGCGCGGATATCGCACACGTTTACTATCGGCTGCATTTCGCAACCACATGCACTGGAGTGAGATTCTGGGCGGAGACTCCGTTATTTCACCACCGTATGCATGGCAGGTTCGCATCAATAAATCGGGGATAAAGCCGAATCTCAATAGCGTCCATGAGCCTGTTGCCTCCTATATTCTCGAACCGCTACTTGAGCATCTTCCAGAGTTTAGAAAAATGTACGATGTAGATGGGCTGAAAGTTGATGAGTTCACCAATTTCGGGGCAACCCTTCGCACACTTCGTGGCTTCTTGCAATCAGTCAATGATCTTGAATCATTTGTCCGTGACGTCACCGTTCCTAATCCGGATAAGTAAGGATAAGTTAACGCAATGACAACACTTCCAAAGCCGCATCTCTTTCGTTCCGAAGATTCCAAGCCGCTCCGGTGGGGAATCTTTGGCGCTGGCTGGATTGCCGAACAGATGGTCAAGACTGCGCAGAAGAATTCGCAACAGAATTTTGTCGCCGTCGCATCACGCACGCCAGGAAAAGCAGAAGCGTTTGCAAAAACTTTTGGTGTAGCTGATTCTTATAATTCTTACGAGGAGTTAGCTGCGCGAGCTGATATCGATGCAATTTATATTGCCACACTTCCCTCGGATCGACTTGAGGTCGCACTCATTGCCATCAATGCCGGCAAACATGTCTTGATTGAAAAACCAATCACGATGGATCTTGGTGAAGCAGAGCAAATTTATGCTGCTGCGAAATCAAAGAAGGTGCTAGCTGTTGAGGCGATGTGGACTCGCTTCTTACCTCACATGGATATTGCTCGACAACTTGTCGCCGATGGCGCTATTGGCGAGGTTGAGTTGGTTGTCTCCTCCTTCTGCCAAGCAAATCTTGGTGTTCCTCGCCTCTTTACACTCGGTGGCGGTAATCCAATTATTGATATGGGAATCTATCCCATCGCACTCTCGCAACAATTCTTAGGTGATCCAAGTGAAATTCATGGCTTTGGAAAGTTGCACCCTAATCAAATTGATGAAGAGACCCATACCTTCATGAGATTTAAAAGTGGAGCACGTTCAAACTTTGTGCTTTCTGCACGTACCGCAATTCCTATTACAGCAGCGATTTCAGGTCCGAAGGGCAGCATCTCCTTTGGTGCACCTTGGTTCACATCTTCATCTGTGACCTTAAATGGAAATGGCCTCTACGAACCACTTGCGACCTGGAAGGATGAATCTGGACTGACTGAACATATTGGTCTCATTCACCAGGTCAACGCATTCGCTCAATATGTCGAACAGGGACTCTTAGAAGCCCCGCTATACACGCATCAGCAATCACTTGCCAATATCAAGACCGCAATCACCATTGGTTCCCAAATCGGAACTCGATTTAAGTAGAGAGAAGCAGGGTTAGCAAAAATGGACAAGAAGTTACGATTCGCAATCATTGGCGCTGGCCGCATTGGTTATGTCCACGCCGGTTCGGTCTACGATAACCCAAATGCCGAACTCGTTTATGTAGTCGATCCATTTATCGAGTCTGCCAATAAAGTCGCAGCGGCATTTGGCGGAAAAGTATCAAGTGACCCCGAGGCAGTTATCAATTCCGGCGAAATCGATGCCGTAATCATTGGCTCTCCTACCCCAACCCACGTGCCACTACTTGGAACTGCCATCAAAGCTGGCGTGCACGCGCTCTGTGAAAAACCAATCGATCTCGATATTGCAAATGTGGATGCACTGCGCCCTATCGCAAATGGCGCAAAGACAAATGTCACAATCGGTTTTAACCGCCGTCAAGATCCGCAATTTAAAGCAGTTAAGGCACGTGTTGAAAAAGGTGAAATCGGTAAAGTTGAGCAGGTCGTAATCACCAGCCGCGACCCCGGACCCGCTCCGCAGGCTTACATTGCAGTCTCCGGCGGCATCTTCAGAGATATGACGATTCACGATTTCGATATGGCTCGCTATTTCGTTCCAAACATTGTGGAAGTAACTGCAGTCGGTGCCAATAGTTTCTGTGATTACATCCAAGAAGAAGGCGACTTCGACAGCATTAGCGTTATTCTAAAGGGCACTAATAATGAAGTTGTCACTATTGTTAACTCTCGTCATTCTGCCTATGGGTATGACCAACGGCTTGAAGTATTTGGTGAAAAAGGAATGCTGCAAATCAGCAACCTGACAGATACAACTGTTCAATTGTTTTCTAAGGATGTATCAGCAGCAGGCGAGCCATATATGGACTTCTTTCTCGAACGTTACGCAACTGCATATCGCAATGAATTGGCGCTCTTTATTCAAGGAATCAGCGAAGGAAAGAATCTGGGCTCAACCTACGACGATGGTCGCGCCGCTCTTATCTTGGCCGATGCTGCCCAAGAATCTGTGCGTACCGGAAAAGCGGTAAAAGTTAACCTCGACTAATCGTTAGCAAAGAAACGAATCGGCCCACGATGTTCGACCTTGACTAAATCTCCCACTGCAAAATCCATGGGCCCAGCAACTCGTGCTCGAATAATTTCTGTGCTATCGGAAAGCTTCACAACCAACATTGCATCGTGGCCGTAATAATCCAATTGAATCAGGGTTCCACCAACTCCGGTGGATGCGTTCTTAGAGACTGCAATTTCTTCTGGGCGAATGACAACATAACCGTTGTTGGTATTTGCCAAAGTTGATGGCGCACCTGGAGAAGAGAGTGCATACGAGGTACTTCCATCTTTAGCTTGGTGAGCATTTAATACCAGCGCATCACCAGTGCTGACAGCCACAGATGGTGAAATAGGTGATTCATAGACTTCTTCTGGTGATCCATATTGCGCAATCTTTCCATCGCGCATCAGAACGACTTTATCGGAAGAGACCAGCGCTTCTTCCCGATCATGCGTAACCAAAATGGCTGTGGTTCCTTGCGCGCGCAGGAGTGCGACAACTTCAGAGCGAAGCTCATTTCGTAGTTCGGCATCGAGTGCTGAGAAAGGTTCATCAAGCAGAACCATCTTTGGTTTGATGGCTAGAGCGCGCGCAAGGGCAACACGTGTTTGTTGGCCACCCGAAAGTTCAGTAGGCATCTGATTCTCATAGCCAGACATTCCGATAAGTGCGAGCATCTCGGCGATAGTCTCGCTAATTTCTACTTGTGAAAACTCTTTTTTGCTAAGCCCAAAGGCAATGTTCTGAGCCACATTCAAATGTGGAAAAAGTGCACCCTGCTGTGGCACATAGCCTGTGCGGCGTTTATGTGGAGGAAGTACCACGGAGGAAAGTCCTACGAGCTGAGTTCCAAGTCGAATAGTTCCCGCGCGTGGTTGCAGAAGACCGGCAATCGCGCGAAGCAAAGTTGTTTTCCCGCAGCCAGATGGTCCAAGCAATGATGCAATCTCGCCAGCTTTTAGCGTGAATGAAAGATCGCTTATAACGGTGCGATCACCGAAGTTGACGCTGAGATGCGAGACATCGAGTGAGGTCATGTCAGGCTCCCAACTCTTGTCTTACTCGCGGCTGATTTAGATTCCCAATCTCCCCAAGGAAGACTGAGCAAAAAGGTCGGAATCGCGGCGATAAGAACTAAGAGTAAGGCGTAAGGGGCGGCATCATTAAATCGATTGATTGCGGCATAGCTCCAAATCTGCGTTGCCAGCGTATCCATGCCGGTAGGACGCAGCATCAGCGTTGCCGGAAGTTCTTTCATTGCTGTGAGAAATACCAAGAGCGTGCCTAGCCCAATACTCGGAAGCGCTATGGGAAAGACCACCGATGTAGTGACCTTGGTCTTGCTCTTACCCAGCGTTGCCGCAACCTCTTTTAAAACTTGTGGCACGAGTTGAAGAGAGAAAGTCATGGAAGCCACTGCCTTTGCCAGGAAAAGCAGCGCATATGCAAAGGCGAGCAGAAAGACAGATTGATAAATGGGACCCAGTTTTGATCCAAGCGAGACCAGCGCCAGCCCCACAACTACCCCAGGCAGTGCGTGGCCAATCAGAATAATCCGTTCAGAGATCTTAGAAAAACGGCCCGCATGTGTGGCAATAAGAAAACCAAGCGGGGCTGAAAAAAGTAGTGCGATGAACGCACCAAGTGCTGAAACTGAAATCGTCGAGATGGCAGCGCTTGCTAAGCCTGCGAAGTCAAGTGGGTTTGGATTTCCAATAAATCTAGAAATTAATACATAGATGGGTAGAAAGAGTGCGAGCGTGACATAGATACCAATTGAAGTGAGCACAAAAAACTTAAGTGGAAGACTCTTGATTCTAGAATCATCTGCAGTCAGTCGTTTAAAGACGTTCTCTTTTGCTTTCTTATCCTTAATTCTTTCATCGACTGAGATGAAGACGATTGAAGCCAGGATAAGCATAAGTGAGATTACGGATGCAGCGCCACGATCGTAAGAAGATTTGAACATATTTTGAATAGATACCGTCAGCGTTTCCACATTAAGAAGTGAAACTGCTCCAAAATCACTGAGCACATACAAACCTGAAAGCAGCGCACCAGCGCTGATGCTACCTCGAATTTGAGGTAATACAACTCTAAAAAAGATTTGTGAACGTGTGAGCCCAAGAGTGCGAGCTACCTCAATGATGCCACTATCAATCCGGCGCAGCGAGACCAGAATGGCGAGCAACATATAAGGCAGTGTTGTCAGAATCAAAATAAATGCGGCCGCAAATACTCCGGAGAGCGAGGGAACCAACGCCAGCCAGGTATAGGTAAAAACATATGATGGAATAGCAAGTGGAAGCACAGCCGGCACAATGAGTAGATGCGCAAGCGGTAGTCGAACAAAGTGAATGCCAGATGCAATTGCGGTTCCGAGCAAGATATTTACTATGACCACCATCGCCAGTAGGGCAAATGTCGTGCCCAAGACCTCGATGGTTTTCCCTCGCAGAAGCAACTGCGCGATTTCCGGCAGCGGCTTTTCGAAGGCACGAATGATGAGATAAAGAAAAGGAATAAGTACAACGACAAGAAGTAATCCGACTAAGGCTAAGAGGGCTGGGGGTATCGCAATCGGTTTTTCACCTGAAGTGGAAAACCGGTTCGCGAGACTGTCCTTAACTCTTGTCACCATATGGATTAGAGCAATCCGACCTTTACCAGCAGATCTTGAGTCTTTTGAATATCTTTAAGCGCATTGAGATCTACTGATGGGGCGCCAATATCGGCCATCATCGGTAAGCCGGCAGGTGCCTTCGCTCCCTCAATTAATGAGTATTCATGTGTTTGGGTAACGAATTGATTTTGAACCTTCTGTGAAGTGAGGAAGTTAATCAACTCTTGCGCTGCTGCATACTTCTTACTTGATGCAAGTACACCAGCACCAGAGACGTTAATCATATTTCCTAGATCGCCGGCTTTAAAGAAACCAACTTTTGCGTTGATTTCTCTTCCAAGGCCAACAGATACTTCCCAGATGTAATAGTGATTGACGAGCCCGATTGCAATCTCTTTCTTATCGATTGCTTCCACAATTGCACTGTTCTTTGGATAAATGCGAACATCATTTGCCTTAAGTCCTTCTAGCCACTTCTGCGCAAAGTCAGCTCCTTGCGCGTTAATCAAAGCCGTCACAAATGCCTGAAATGAAGCGTTGCTTGGTGCGATTCCAAGTTTGCCTTTATATTCAGGGTTACCAAGTTCTGTGACAGATGTTGGCAAGACCTTAAGTAAGTCTGGGTTGTAGGCAAATATGCGAGCGCGGCCAGTAACTCCGACCCAGTTTCGATTCGCTGCCACATACGCTGCCGGAATATCTGTCGCTACATCATTTGGAAGTTCGATAAACAACTCTGCCTTTGCAACCGCGCCAAGTGAGCCTGCATCTTGGGAGAGGAAGAGATCGGCCGGTGAATTTGAGCCCTCTTCCAAAATCTGTGCAGCTAACTCAGCAGAATCTCCATAACGAATATTGAGCTTGATGCCTGAGGATTTCTCCCACTCGGCAAAGAATGGAGCGATGAATTCTTCTGAGCGACCCGAGTAGACAGTGAGTTCAGTGGGATTGGCAACCTGTTCTTCCGAGCTCGAGCAGCCTGTGAGTAGGGATGCTGCAATAACTGCAGTGCCTGCAACAACTAACGCTCTCAGCGACTTTTTCACTGGTTAAACCCCTTTTTTAGGCCTCTGCTTGAGGGGCTTTCTGCCCTCAGATGAGCGACAGTAGTAGAGAATGAGTAAATACGCAACATAAGTGTTGCGTAAATCCCAGAGGTATATCTTTGCCTCATCGCTGGGAATCCGGCACTGAGGAGAAGAATCTTGTCATCAACTAATACTGTCGTTGCAACCGGGGTTACCGCCGAAAAATTAACCAACGTTCGCACCTGGAATATTGCCCTCACCATTTTGCATCTGGCACAGGCGGCGGCGATGTTGCTGCTCACAAATGATTTTGCAATTAAAGTTTTGGATTCCACGCCAGCGGGCCCGCCAGGAACTGAAGGCCTCGTTACCTCGACCCTCTTTGAAGTTCGTGTTGGTTGGGTTATTGGCGCATTTTTACTTCTCGCAGGTTTAGATCACCTGATTACTTCAACATTTGCCCGCAAGACCTATGAATCTGATTTGAAGAATGGAATCAATCGTTTCCGCTGGGCAGAGTATGCAATCAGCGCATCTCTCATGGTTGCCATCATCAGCATGTACTGGGGAATTTTAACTCTTGCCGCGCTAATCGCAGTCGTTGGTGCAAACATTGCAATGATTCTATTCGGTTGGTTGCAAGAGAAGATGAATCCCCCAGGACGCACCTCAACGACAATGATGCCATTCTGGTTTGGCACGCTAGCCGGAATTACTCCTTGGCTGGCTATGTCAGCAAACATCTCTCAGATTCCGCTAGATGATGCCCCTGATGGACTTTTCTTAATCATGCTCGTTCAGGCAATTTTCTTCTTTTGTTTTGGCCTTAACCAGTGGCTGCAATACCGCGGCGTTGGTAAGTGGAAGAGCTACATGTTTGGTGAAAAGACTTATCTAATCTTAAGTCTTGGTGCTAAATCGCTACTAGCGTGGCAGATTTTTGCTGTCTCACTAATTCCGATAGCTAACTAAAGGCTATTGAGTAATTTCTAGGAAGAAGCAGCCTGAATTCCGGCTGTCTCTTTGATTAGCTTTACCGTTGTCTCACGGTGATTCCACATAATCACGTGCGCGCAATTTGGTACACGGATCCACTTTGCATGCTTGGGAAGAACTGACTTCTCCTGTGCCAGCGGTTCTGGCAGCGTTAAATCAGAGCTTCCAAAGACCACGGAAATCTCTACCTCCGGCGCAACATTTGACTCGAACTTCTTGCCTCTCATCGCCTGCCACAAGGGCTTGTAACCTTTAGAACGAGCCATCGCAATCACCGAGTCTTTGCATGTTTCATAAGTTAGATCTCTCCATAAGTGCGTGATCTTTCGATATCCAATCGCTTTGAGCGGCGGCAAATAAAAAGCAATCGGCATAAAAAATTGGGTAATCTTGGCCAAAATTCTCGAATCAATACTTGGTGGAATCCTCATCGTTGGACCTTCAAGCCATAGACCGGCTGGTGCTAACGCAGTGACACTTACAACATGAGTCGGACTTAACGCCGCCATTTCTAGCGCAATCCAACCTCCTAAAGAATTTCCAGCTACATGCATCTCGCGCACGTTATGAACTTCTTGCATATGTCCCACAATCATTTTCCCGAGTGAGCGCGGATCATATTCTTCGTCCTTAGCCAAAGTCGCGTGACCATGTCCCGGCAAATCTACGGAATACACAGTGAAATCTTTTTCTAGGTCCGGAATCAAACTCTTCCAAATTGTTCCCGCAGATCCCAAGCCATGAACCAAGACCAGAGCTGGGTTTGAAGCATCTGTCATAGAAACCTTGGAAGTAATACTCACCTGCTAATTATGGAGCACAATCTCAGTAAATCTCACAACAAGTAGAGGAGCTGACTCATAAGCCATTCTTCTGCAGAGTAAAGAATTGAGAAGTCGCTCTATACACCCGACCAGTGGTCAACTTGAGGTGGGCTTGCGAAGTATTCACCGATAGCTGCTCGCCATTGGATAAAAGCATCGCTCTGACGAAATGCTACGGTGTGATCTTCGAGGGTTTCCCAGTGAATAAGCAATGTGTACGTGTTCGCTCGCTCGATTCCCTTGTGCATTTCGAAATCGATGAATCCTTTTGACTTCGACAAGATTTCCGAGACTGCCTGCTTTACTACCGCTTCAAATTTCAGATGGCTCTCAGGTAAAACTTCCATAAATGCAATTTCAAGAATCATGGCTCAATTGTAAGGGAAGTCAATCTAGCCAGACCAGAAGATTTCCGAAATGCATGTGATGAAGGAAGTGTCGCCCTATAAACCAGATCCAAGATTGCCCAATTGAATGTTGTTTCCGGACATTTTGACAGAGAGTCCTTTACTGCCGAGTGAGACGGATTTAACTTTAAGTCCCTTAGGTGGCGTCAAACTTCTTTGGCTCCTACTTTTAATTTGATTTTGAAGATCGGCCGGCAATGATGAAGCAGGGATTTGATTGCCCAAGATAGAAACACTCTGAAGTTCAAAATAAAGCTGGCTATGTGCGTACTTTGGAATCAGCAGCGCTGTACCCATTCCACCAGCTCCTGCTGCAACCTGGAGAGTATTACCCACAATTTGTGCATTGTTAAATTCGGATTGTTTTGTAATTGTCGATGCAGGAATAGTAGCGGTTACTTCCAAAGAGCCAATCAGGGTTGGTTTTGTTTTACTGATACTTGATGCAGATATGGCTAGCGAAGTCTTTGTGCCGCTCTCTTTAAGTGCAAAACTCTTGATATTTATCTCCGCAGATTTAATTGAATCAGAAGTCAGATTACTCGGGACATCTGCCAGCGGAACTGAGGCACTAATACCTGAAGCATTGGGTATCTCTCGCTGAACTTTTGAAGTAATCTGCGATGAAATGTATTGTTGAACTCCTACTACTCCACCCAAAAAAACAAAAGCTGTCGCCGAGATTGCAATAGTTTTAGTTTTCATTTGCGTAACTTATTTGCACAAATTCTTCAAATCGGAAATAACTGGTGTGAAAACCCTGTGAATTTAGAAAAGAAGAGTCGCCCTATAAGCCGGAGAATTAGAAAGGGCCTCGATTTCTCGAGGCCCTCCCGCGCATATCAGGAACCATGCTTCTTAGTTACCCGATGGTCGCTAGACCTTTTGAAATCTTCAGCGGTACTCGGGCAAGCCCTGTTGTTGCTGGTCCTAACACCAAATCACCGTCAGCTTCGAATTCAGAGCCATGGGCATTACAAACCCATCCCTTCTCATTTTGCGTGACGGATATACCTTGATGTGGGCATAAGAGATTGAAGGCGATGTATTTAGAGGTGCCAGTGCGAGCGATCGCAACTGGCACCCCCTTTACAGAACCAATCCTTGTTGCTCCACCAACTTTCGCTAATGCAGGCACCGCCTTTAGGTTTACCGAGAGACGGCCACCCGGAAGCTTCTTCACCGCCGCATTTGCTGCAGCGGGGACCTCGCTTCCACCTAATGCGACAACTGCGCAAACACCTGCAATGAAAGAACGACGCGAAATTGGTTCCATTTTTAGTCCTTACTTCAACTTGCTGTAAAGAGTTACATCAGCTGTTCCAAAAGCCAAACCATCTGGCAATGAACCTACTGGCAAACCCAAGACTGATGCGATTGTTGCAGCGACTCCTGGAGCAAGTACCAAAGTAGTACCTGTGTAGGCAGTTGTACGCTGCTTTGTCTTCTTATCATTTGTGATCTTTGGCTTTGCCGTTGATGCATTGGTGATTGTTAAAATATCTACTTTCGCATCTCCTGCCTGAGGAACTGTTGCTGAAACAACTCCCTTGGCTAGATCAATAACTGGATTCTTAAGTGTCAGGTACTGGTTGTTTGCTGTGTTAAAGAAAATGATGTTGCTTCCAGTATGTTGAACTCCGGCCTTATTTGCCGTTACTGGAATATGGAACACAACTTGGCTAGTTGCCGCACTCACATTCTCACCAATAACAGCAGATGTTGCGCCACCCTGTACATAGAGAATTACTCCTGCTGCTTCAAGGGTTGATGCAACCCCTGCAGCGGTTTTCATGTGGGTCATGCTCTGACCTGGCTTTGCAGAATCTGCAAAGGCAACATTTGAACTTACAACTAGACCAATTATGGTCACAATACTTACAAGTACTTTACGCATTAAATTTCTCCTTATTTCAATTTCTTAAGTAGTAGTTTCATGGAAGAGATTTCTTTACTTTGTGCGGAATTGATTGCCTTGGCTAGCGCCTTGGCCTCCGCATTTCTGGAACCAGAAATTAGATCAAGCATTTCAAGTGCACCCTGATGATGCTTAATCATCAGTTGCAGGAAAGTACGATCGAACTGGGTTCCAGTTAGTTGTTTGAGTGAAGCAAGTTCCTTCACGGTCAACATGCCTGACATTTTCATGTCATGATCCATGGTCATTGAAGAATTTGTCGCTTTGAGCCAATAAGTGAGCTGAGAAGTCTCAGAACTTTGCAGGCTCTTTATCTGCCTGGACAGCTTTAAGATCTCTTGATTGCGACTCTTCTTAAGAGCGGTTTCTGACATAGAAATCGCTTGTTCATGATGCGGAATCATCATCTGGGCAAACATAATTTCACTCATCCCCAGATTTTGTAATGACTTCGCATGCGATGAAGCGTTAGCGCTATTCGGAACCAGAATGATTCCAACAGCCAACAATGAAACAATTATTTTTTTGAGCATTAAAATTCCTTTTCTCGTAGTTAATTTCTGGACAAGAGAAGGATTAGATGCGAATTATCCCTAACTTGAGGTGCGTTAAATTGAGATAACTGGGGTTTTTGGACAGAAATAGGGGTAGTTGATACCTCGGTAGAGAAAATTGCTTTACCGTTAGCATTGATCTCGTCGCACGTGAGAAGCGAAGTAAAAGCAAAACGATGAATCCAACGGCAATACATTTTTCATTATTAAGAGTGCTGCCTACAGAGAGAAGAGTTTCTTGAGAACTTGAAGCAGCACTGGTGGTTATTTGAGGTGAATGGCTATGTGAGTGTGATGAGTGACTATTAATCACCTCAGACTGACTATTCGGTTGTACCGTCGATTCAATATGGCACTCAGGTGCTGCAGCAGCTCCTGTGCTAAAAAGAAGAAAAAGGACAGCAAGAGGCACGGCTAGCCATCTTGCTTTCATACCCTTTAGCAACATTGAAAAAGTTTAAAGGGCAAGCAGTGGGAATTCCATTTGAAAAATTGCGTGTCTCCAAATAGGCGCAGATTTACTCAGCGAACTATCAATTTATAGAAGAGTCGCCCTATAAGCCGGAGTCGACGCTGTTATGCGCGAGATTGCGCTCAAAATTCATAGCTGCCCTCACATTTGCCCCGAAGAATCCCATTATTGTTAGGTGTAGAAATAAGTAACTAATCGCAAGTGACTGGTGGAACAATCGTGATAGAGATAAAGCAAATCACCGAAAAAGATGACTTAGAAATGATTGTTGAGGAAATTTCTGCCGCAAAATGGTCCGAGGACTCAGAGAT
>Ga0247837_1000223_pt1 | contig 115192 bp, 101 predicted proteins | sample LaCtaG_2_FD_187115 | JGI IMG/M metagenome (GOLD analysis project Ga0247837, IMG submission 187115) | Freshwater microbial communities from meromictic Lake La Cruz, Castile-La Mancha, Spain - LaCruzMarch2015_14.5m | ecosystem: Environmental > Aquatic > Freshwater > Lake | place: Spain... | reverse complement strand
AGCTCTCTGAGGCTTGTTAATGCCCTATTGACTGAATTTTAGCTAAGAGCCCTAGTTAGTCTCTACTGATGATTTCCCAGTCAATAGGTATCCCCAACCCTGCTTTCAGACAATCAAGCGCTTTCCTCTCTGCAGGCTTGCATACTGCGATCGAAGTCGCCTTTTTGAAACGAATAGGTTGATAATTCGAAATGTGTATATTGAGGTGCTTTGAACTCAGCCTCTTGTGCTGCTCCATCGCTCTGGTTCAGCAGAATTGTTGTAACGTTTTAGGTTCAATTCCTGTGAAATCGGTATTCTTGTATGCTCTTCGTGACTTGATTTCTGTGGCTCTAGGAAAACTGACAGAACGAAGGTCTGCTAATATGCTTTCGAGCCACTTGGAAAGGCCTTGTTAGATGACATCTCGCTTCCAAGATAGCTAATATGCGTTGGACCTAGAGATGCGGGTATAATATATGGCTGAAAATCTGCTTTGCGAAGATGAAGACGATGTGACTTCTGCTGAGGATAAACCCAGGAATGCCTGAAAAGGGGCTGGTTAGGGCCACCTCGAACTGTGGCTGCATCTGAGTAACGGCTTTGCTGGCAGCATCCTTAGTTCGGCTGCACTAGCGCTGAGCACGGTCTATGTGGTATATCCTCACTTCCAAACGCATGTGAATTGCAGAGCATCTCGTCTCTGTTGAGCCATGCTGAGCGAAGTCGCCCCTCCGCCCAATATTATCAAAATTTCACACGACTCATTCCACTAAGTTTAGATAAAATGCCCTTTTAGACTGCTGTAATTCCTGGAAGTCGATACTACGCTCAGTGCTTAGTTGCCACATCTGATAGATATGTTTACTTAATATCAATCTGAAAGCGCGGGGATTTAAGGGCTAGTTTAATGACACTCGTGAGAGCTTCCTTTGCATCTGCCACAGAAACGATGGCCGCATTTCGCCACATAATAGTTGGAGCGTAGCGGCTCATTGCACTCAGTACATCTTCCCCCCATACTCTGACTGCTCACATTCAGTGTCTGCCTCTGGCTTTCGAGCTCCAAGTAGTTCTGCAACTGTAGAAAGTCTGGTCTGTCCGCTTCCTCTACCTGCAGCATGTAAATCAACACTCTCTTAAGGCTCTCTGAGCACGGTAGGGAACTCACGACGGTCTGCGTGGTCTCCTGCAAGTTCTTTTGGACAGCTAGAACTTGAGGTTCCTGCAGTGTAGCTGCGTAGTACAGGGACAGGCCCAGCGAGTAGACATCTGACTTGAAGGGGTTGTACTGTGCGAAGTCACTTCTGCCGAAGTTCTGGCGCAGCTGCGGACTGATGAACCTCGGGGTGCCCACCATAGTGTGTTCGTCTTCGCCGAAGTTCACTGTCTTCGCGTTTCCGAAGTCGCACAGCACCCAGCGTCCCTCTGCACTGCGCAGGATGTTCTGCGGCTTCACATCACGATGAGCCACGTTCTGTTTGGCACTTACCTGTGTTTGCGCATATGCCAAGGCTCCTGTGATTTGCTTGAGCAGTAGCCAGAGGTTAGCCTCGTCCAGGGGTGTCTGCTGCGAGGCTAGATAGACCTTCAAGTCACTCTGCATGTGCTCCAGCACGATGACCAGGCCTAAGTCGCAAACCCGCAATCCGAGCATCTTGCAGATGTGCGGGTGGCTGAGTTGGTGTTGCGCCAGCGCCTCTTCCAGAAAGGCATTATGTAGATTGTAGTTATTGCCCCAACGCATGCACTTCAGCACCACGGGCTGGCCTCGATAGGAGGCCTCCCATACACTCACATCGCCGCGGCTCTGCAGGGAACGCTGCACCTCAAAGCCCAAACGTTCAAGTACCTCTGTCTCTTCCATTTACATCCAGCTTCTAGACTTTCTGCAACGTGTGGATGAGTTCTCAACGCTAGTGAACCGGCTTCGTTTGCCCATGGAGGTAGCTCTTCGGCGGCCGCTCTAGCAAATCAACACTGCAGTTACAGAGTCTGCGGCTACAAGAGGTACTTGGCAGCACGCAGGAGCTGGCCCAATTGGTATTAGAAAGTATGCAAGACACTGCCTAGACTGATTATAAAGAACAAGGCATATGTTTGCTCTAGGTAAGTACATCCAACAGCCTGACTTGATGGCATTTGCGGATTGCAGTTTTCTACAGCTTTATGGTATTGGTTTGCATTAGAACTCAGTCATCAATTCATAAATTTTGAGATAGTGGAGAACCTTTATAGTTAATGTTGGCCTTCGCCACGCTGTTGTTTGCGGCTACGGTTCAAAGCCCGCCAGAGCAAGAACCTTGTCCTGCTTACATTCCTTTAACCATTGACAACGTGTTGCTGTCACCTACGAACTTGAAACCGGGTCAAACGAATATTGTTGAAGTCGAAGGCGAGAATCAATCAAGTGTAACCGTCTCCTTGGTAAGTATGAAGCTTTACCTCCAAGAAGACGGTACCCTCTACCTGCAAGACTCAACCAATTTTAACAATGGGAGTGGCCTGCTTCCATGGAGCACATATAACCTGAGTATGGAATGGACGCCTGCCACCCAGAACTGGTCCAACGGAGTTGCCACACTAGTCGTCAACATTAGAGGCACGAACGATGACTTAGTGGGTTGCATCCTTTACGTCATCGACGTCAACCAATCTGCTATGACGTTGGGGCTGGCTGCTGCCTTGCTGTTCAGTCTTAACTCCTAGGTAGATTTCTCAACAACTCTCTCCATATCTCTCCCACTGCCAAAGTCTCTGACGGTTCCATCCGCTTTCGGGAAGGGACTCAGCGCTGCTTTCGAGAGGACGCACAGAACGGATCCAAGTTCATTGACTCGAAGATTGCACACTGTGATGATGAGAGTGGTGAAGGCAAGGCATTGTCAACTTCGATGAGTAACAAGACCCGCAAATCACTCACTGCGGTCTGCGAGCGCACAAGCTACTCGAAGACATTCCGAGGACCGATTGGAGAGACTACGAGAAAAACGAGTGTTTGAAAAGATACTTCAGTTCTACAACTCGGACAACTGGATACTCAAACTCTGCATAGAGAGAGACAGTCACTCTATTAGTCCTAAAGCATTGGATATAAAAAGTTAGAGATAGTACGCGCCATGAATACACTCAGAAAAGACCTCCATTTCTATTGAGTTATTTTCCATCTGTTCATTCATACTGTTTCATTAGAATTAGAAGTTGCGTGGTTTTTCGCGACTCAAGAGGTGTGCGTTTGTCCCTGGTTTTCATAATGATTTCAGCTCTACGAAGTGAAATAGGTCGTCTACTACTATCTTTATAATATAGCGCGCTCCTGCTGGATATGGATACAAGGCTCCAGGACGTGAAACTGGAGACTGCTGCAGATCGAACTCTTCTTCGGAAGTGTCTTCGTCCCTCTAAGCTTTGGTGCACGGAAACGACATTATTAGTGGTGTATGAACTAATTGACTAAATCTAGAGTTGTTCGGCTTAAAGAGTCCAACACATAGCAAAGTCCTAGGAATAAACCCACTCACTAGAATTCAAACATGGTACTTACTCAACATGTTGTCGAAGTATCGACCGATGTTAGAGACTGAAGTAGAGGCCACAACTATACATTGAAGTCAGTAGGCTCCCCAGACAATAGAGGGAGCCAGTACAGTTGAAATCACCACTGTATCCAGTCTGGCGGAAGTATACACACCTCTGCCTTAAACCCAGACCCAGAGCTTGTATAGACTATACCTAACAAAGAGCTATGGGGTAGAGTACCCTAACTCTCTGCTATATCACTGTATGCCTTTCCTGGAATATATGCAAACCACTCTGTCCTGAGGCCTACTTCACTTTCCCACGGATATGTGAACTGTGCATACCTCAACACTGTACGGACTCAAACTTTCATGAAGGGCAATCTGCTCAATTTAGACATTCACCCTTCAAAATAGGCTCTCATCAGTTCTCTATGGGGAATATATGGTCAGCAGTTGAATTTTTCAAGAAGTCAGGCGGCTAAAGAAGATTTGAAACCTTATGGCCCCTAGTGGAAAGAGCTACCTGGAAGGAAGCGCTCTTATGTCTGAGACTCATAGCGTTCGTACAGGGAAAACATGACTTTAGAAGTCATTGAGAGAATGAGGAGGTGGCCTCCGTTTAGTGGCTTTGGAGGCGCAGATAAGCCTGAAAGTGACTCCTACAACCTTAGTACAGAGGAGAAAACCACTACGAACAGCTCTTTGTCTCTAGTCCTGGTCGAGGCAGCTTCGAGCAGAGATGAATATCTTCTGTCGAAAATACGGACTTTGGTAGACCCGCAAGAGCCAATTCGTAGTATGCACCTAATCTCCAAAGTCAGACAGCAATACATAGGCATCGCAAAGAACTGAACTTATCATACTCATTGACCCATTCCACGTCTTCCCGCTCACACGCTGCAGTACCTCTAGGCGCTAGGTCAAAGCCAGGCACTGGGGAGTCACAGGGCAGTAGAGTCGTAGACCACTATTCCGCCTGACTCGTACTGAATAGACTGTAGGAGATGGACTGGACTTCGGGCCGGGAGGAATTACTGGTGAAGGGGCCTAGGGACGGGAGTACTGCTTAAGGATTTTGGAGACAGTGGAGTCGATGGAGTATTTGCCTGCACCTTAGGCTATTAGACAGGGAAATAGAGGCCAAACCCTAAGGCGGAGAACGCTATAGGACCTAACTAGCTTCTACTTTCAGAGTAGAAGTAACCTCTGTCAAAGGAGAATTGACTCCTAGTGGACCTAAATGAGGGTGTTAGGGTACCCTAAACCCTCAATTAGCCTATTGCCGCAGTAAGTGAGACAGCAGAGTGCTACGAGCGTAGACTAGTAAGGCAGCCGCTTCCTAACCCTATTATTACCCCGTATACAGGAAGTCCGCCTGCAGGACCAGGTGAACGCTGTCCCAGTCCGGCAGACAGCGCTCTCCATTGGAGAGGATTATGCTCTGAATCAGCGCTCTAGCCTTCGTCTCCAGCTCCATTTCCTCCGAAGCACTTTGCAGAGTCACCAGCAGCGGCCGCCTGGTGGAGTCTCTGCTGATAGTAGTGGTGGTTATGGGTATGGCCTGGGTGTCGTGGTAGGACCCTTTCGGCCACTCATGCGTGAAATCCTTCAAATAAGTGCCTACGACTAGGGGAGTGAAGCTAGCGTTCCGGTCCTCACTCCTAGGCACTAGTTTCAGCCGCATCCAGTCGTAGAAAAACATCCATTGGTACATTTGGAACTCCTCCAGGCCCAGTACACTCAGCAGTTCTATCACTTTTAGGGCCTCTAGTCTCAGTTTCCAGTCTCCCCGGCTTGCTCGGAACACTGGCACTAGCTCTGCGAAGATGTGAGGCCAGAGGCGAGGCCAGATTTCCTCCAAAACAGCAGGGGAGGACTTGACCATCAGCACTCGGAAGGCGAAAAGCACTGGTAAGAGCAGCTGGGTGTCGTATAACTTCAAGAAATCGATTAATTGCTCGGTTAACAGCTCTTTGCAGACTGCGTAATCGTCTATTTCGCCTGTATATATGAGGAAAACAGCTGCTTTTAGTGCGCGGGCTCTATGAGCGACTTCACTCTCTCTGCTGACAAAGACTCCCGAAGGCAACTTATCGAATAATTCCGCTATCAGGTCCAGTCTCTTGGGATAGCAGAAGGTAGCCACAGCCGCAATCACCCTTTTCCAGTTCCCCAGCGCCACTTGCGACCCGCCCAGTGCAGGGAAGAAGTCCGCACTGGCCAGAAACTCCATCACATCCTTGCGAATCAGCCTGGATATGTACTCCTTGGAGTTCTCCAACAGACTGTAGAGCAGCTGACTCATCAGATCCATCGGCACTGAGCGGGCAGGCAAGGCTTTGAGCAGTGCAGACACTGGTCCTTCCAAGGGTACTAGGAGCTTGGAGGCGGAGTCGGTAGGGAAGAGAGACACGGCGATGTGGTACAGCCCGGCTTTCAGCACGTGGCAGGCGGCTTCTTGTAGGGAGCAGGTGGTTTGGCGCAGGGAGAAGACGGAGGGCGGGTAGGGGAAGCGGGCTTCTTTGCTGCCTTCCAGGCAGATGCGGATGCAGGCGTCCACGAGCGATTTGAACCAACTGGTGAAGCACTTGCGGAGGTGCTTGTCTTCGCTTAGTACTCGAGACCTGAGGCGAGCCACCACTATTCGGTATATGTCAAACAGCCATAACGTCATTTCTTCTTTCCCAGATGACTCCAACTCTGTAAACAGCGAATCAGTAGCCTTGAGTAGCTCCACTTCCTCTTCATGGCTCTGTCCACTGGGCAGCGCTAGCAGCAGAACGCCCAGAAAGTGGGCAGTTTGAATGTCCTTCAGGTCTTCGTGCCCCTGCTTGAGCCTCAGTTCCTGCCGAATATACTCGCAACAGCTATATAGCAGGTCTGTTGGCTGGGTGTCCAGGTCCACTAGCAGTCTTACCAGTCCATATAAGTTAGTCTCAGCGCTATCTTCTCTACTCCATTTGAACCACAACCCCAGTAACGACCCTAGAAACTGCCCCGGGAAAGTGGTTAGAATAGGCTGTAAAAGCAACTTTATAGTAGACATCGAAGCGTCCTGATTAGGCTGGTCCTTTCCCGTTAGTGCAGTGCCCTTCCTTGTCACTTGCACTCCTGCCACTGCACCCACACACGACAGACAGGTGAGCAGCACTGTGTCCATTTCCTTGAAGACAATGCTCACGACTGGGTAGAAAGGGCTGGACTCCTCGACCTTCCTTTCTTCCTTCCCAAGTAAACGCATAAACCCGTCAAACATGGAGCTAGTCTTCACAGCCAGGGAAGGCCGGCCCTGCACCTCCAACAGCAGCAGGTCTCCCTGTTCATATCGCCCCGGCAGGGACAGGGTCTTCGTTATGACCGCGTTCAGCCCCTTGAACAGCGGGGCTTTGACGGGAGCCTTCTGGATGATGTCGCACAGACCATGCAGCAAAGAGCCAATGTAGGTGGTAAGGAGAGGGTGGGTCAAATGGCCTGTCACAATGTCCATAATCCGCTCGATAAAGTCGATCCAGTGGACTCGTAGGAAGGCGTCTTTCGTATGGAGGCCTTGCAGAAGGGCTGTCGCGAAGCGGTCTGAAGCCAGTAGCTCCCTACACCTGTCTCTCAACACTGGCAGCTGGCAGTCGAAGAAGGCCAACGAGAGGAGATTGAGTAGTTGCAGCTGCAGCACTGAGTTCTCCTCGCGGATAGCATGGCAGAGAGTGTCCAGCACTCTGCCCACTGCCTGGAAGCCAAGGTCCGGACTGCCTTTGCGCAGCAGTAGTTCCAACACTTCGCAAGCAGCGAATTGCACACTCTGGTTGTCTATTTCAAAGGCCTTGCGGTGGTAGCCCGGCGGCACCTCCCCCTGCACAAAGCCCAAAGCCACATCCAGCACTACAGACATGTACACTCCTGCCTCTGCACCCGCTACCGCTTCCTGGGCTCGACTGGAAAGCCGCAGGTGCAGCAGCAAGTGATGCACTGCGTCTCCTCCACTTAACAGCAGACTTCGCATCTTGCGCAGAGCGTCTAACACCCTGCGAGTGTCATATTCTTGCTTATAGTGCAAACGTCCAGAGGCTGTAACGGTCCTGGACACGTCTTTATGCGTCAAAATGCCCACCACTGGGTCCAGCACTGCAGCGAACTGCGGCGAAGCGTCCAGTAGCCACTCTCTAGCACTATGACGTACTATGGGACTTTCATTTTCCAAGTGATCCAGCATGTTGAACACTCCTTCGCCCTTTTCAAAGACCACTCCCAGCTGATCCGGGCTCCTCTCCATCGCAATGCGCCAGAATATGGTGAATCTGCGTATCGCCAAGACCTTATCAGCCACTACTGAGGCTACCAGGGAACTACCCAGGAAGCCTGCGAATTCCGCCCTAGATACCTTGAAAAAGGATATTAACAGTGAAACACATAGTGGGCCTTCGCTGGGACTGTCCACTAACGACCATAGGCGATTTAGCATAGTCACTCGGACGTCCTCACGTATGGCTGATTGGTAGCGTTCGCTGCTGAGCAGTTTCACAGCTTTGCTGATGCCAATAAGCGTGGTTTTGATGTCTTCTGACTGAGTGAGGAGGATTAGACACTGCACCCAGGGACCTGTTTCTCCCAGGGCAATGCATATATCCGCCCCTAATTCAATGTGGGTAATAACCGGACTTGTAGAAGTGCATAACCTTTCATAGAAGGACTGGAATTGAGTATTTTGAGGCTTGTCGTTGACTTTAGATAGGAGACTGCAGGCCAATTCCAGACACAGAGTTAGTGCATTTGCAGGACACACTGCCATCCTTTGCAACAGGGCAGATACCAGCGGCTTCAGGTCCGTTACTACCGGCATTTGGTCACTTGAAGCCACTTCCATGGGAAAAGTCCTCACCGTGTACTTGATCACATCCACAGTTTCCAGTATTTTGCTCTCTGAACAGCCCTGCAAGAAGAAGCCGTGCAGGCACTTCCACACGTACTGGGCCCTGGCGCCTTCCAGCACTTCCTGCGTCCTGCGAAACACAAAACTGCATATTTCGTCCATATTCCTAGTCCTGTACAGATACTGAACTACAGTGACTGTGACCTTTTCCAGCACCACCGCCTCCAAAGCCTCTTGATCCAGTACTATTTTTAGCACGTCCAAAGGCACTTTGGCGGAGTCGATGGAAGTCGGCTCGAAATCGAACAAGTTGCTGAGTGCGGAGTGCAGCACTGCTAACAGCTCGGTTTGCTGGTCTGTAGGCACATCCCCGAAGTTGGTCCATTCCCAGATGCGCCGCATTATAGTGAAGTCTTGCCGCTTGAGAAGGCGGAGGCCGGCTTCGAGGAGGGCGATTTTGTTCTCTAGACGCATTTCAGCGGAATTGAGAGGGAAGTTGGACTTGGCTAGGTCGAGTGTCATGCGCTGCACTATGACGTTGGAGTCGTTGAAGCCGGCGATTAGAGCGTTTGTGACGAGGTAAGGATCCGGGTGTCTTAGGTCTCTACGCTTCGATAGGAAGAGGAGAGCGCCTACTCTGGCTTTAGGGGTCCGCAGCAGAGCCATCCAGACAGCAGCTCCAAGCGCTTCGAGGTCTATTCTTCCAACTCCATCGAAAAGCATATATATGCCTGCTACAGTCTCGGGAGACCCCTGGTCCTCTAAGCCCGGCAGTACACTTGCTACTAGTGCAGTCACTAGGAAGACCAGGTGCGGTCCATAGGCCAGGAAATACTTCTGATACAGGTCCAACAACTTGATTTTGTTCTGCGGAGACGCATATTGGAAGAAGGGAAACAGACCTCCAGCATAGGCCAACAGCTCGTCATCCAGCGGGCCTCGCGTCTTCCCCGCTAGCAGCAGGTCGTATATCTGCAGAGTATTGGTGTGCAGGCCTTGGGGCAGCACAGGGTTGAGACACTGGGCGAGGCGCTTGGCTAGCAGGGTGAGTTCGGGCACTGACCCTGCTTTGCTCCACTTTGTCACTACTCCTTCCACCTTCTTCAGCCACTTGATGAGGTCGCTCCAGTGCCACTCCTTGGCTTTCTCGAAGGACGTGAGGGCGTTTCGCAGGGACTTGGAGTAGTGTTCCTTGTCCTCCATAAGATTAGCTAAGGGACAGGATACGAAGAAAGCGGCAGCGGCTTTGGTCTGAGCGGCACAGGCTGCGCATTTCCCAGCTTTCCTGCTCTATGTCTTTGAGGGAAGTCCGCAATGCCAGTAACTGAGTTTCTCCTACACGCCAGCGCTATGCCGGGCCCTGGCCTTCAGTCCACCTGAAATTCATTTACATGTCTCCTTTAATCTGTCCTAAGGATGTACCTCTTTGCTTTCCAGCAACAGTCTTAAGCATAGGGACATAATGGGGAAAACCACTTAACTACTGCTGAAAAGCCCCGTTACTCACTAAAACTCGACTAGGCCGGTAGGCCGTCCATTTCCTTCAGCTCCGCCTGCATCATTTCGATTCTTTTCGCGACTATCGCTGCCTTCTCAGTCTGCTTCTCGTCTCTAAAGGCCTGCAGCAGCCTGTGATCATGCTCCAGCGAGCTCCTCAGCACAGCCCTGTAGTCCTCCGGACTGATAATTCCATTGCCTATTTGCTGCTTCAGCGTGATGCTCTTTCTAGCCACTTCTCTTTGTCGGTTCAGGAGTTTGGCTACGTCTTTGCCCTCTGCTCTAAGTCTCGGAATCATTTCCATCAGTTTACTGTTTTCCGTCTCTAGCACTGAATCTGCGTTAAGATTGGAAAGGATGGTAGGGTCTTGCAGTTCTTCTGGGGAGAGGTCTGCAGGGGGTGCGGGAGCTGGGGCAGATTTCGCCTTTTCAGGAAGCACTAGGGGCGCACTAGCCTGTACAGGCGCACTAGCCTGCACAGGCGCACTTTCTGCATATATCCGTCCATTCGGATGCTTAAAAGGAGGCAAATAGTTGATTATAACCATCTGCTGAGAGGAACTGTTCGTATATTCCGCTACTCGGAGAGCCTGTCTCAGAGCCAAAACTACCTTCACACTGATACTCCCGCTTCGATTCAGAGGAATTGTGCAAGGACAGGTGCAGTGCTCTTCCAGTGGAGTGGTTTTAATGCTCTGCACGCCTAGACTCACAGCCTGGGCGTTGAATAGCTCCACTGTGAACCTGCGTTTATCCAAGTTGGGGAGTTGGCTGGGGTCTAGTTGCACGGCATGCATGAAATTGAACCCTTTGGAAACTGCTTTTCTGATAGAGGGAGTCTTGAATCTGCTTTCTCCGCCCTGCAAAACCAGCACTCCAGTAGCGAAAACGACCTCAGAATCCGCAATTCCCGTCACTTTCTCCACTGTTATTCTCAGCTCATTCGGAGGTATTTCCTGGTTCACTGCCCTCACCCGCTCAGACACCTGCTGCGCACTAACCTTCGGCAGTGGCAGCCAGGGGTTTATTTTCATTGTCTCCAGGTCCACTGCATGTTTCTCATTAAGGAGCATTTTGCCCTTGAGCCGCTGAGCTTCTTCAATGTCTTTGATACGGAGCGCATCCACAGCTTTGGCCTTGTAGTGGTCTGCAAGCTTGTGCACGGCGGAAATCAGGTCGTCCAGTTTCGCCTGTCTCTCGCTTTCCAGCGTGCCAAATAGGTCCTTGGGAGAGAGCGAAACGAGTGGCACTGAGGGACTTTTGCCCGCTCTGAACTCATTGATAACTCGCTGGTATGCCTCTGCTTTCTCCATTATAATGCCAATTCTCTCCACCAGTCCATGCCTGCGCAGGTAGTCAAAGGCTTGCTTCGCCTCGGTCAGCTGTGTGTAGCAGTGGCGATACATTGCATTGTCTCTCAGTAGCTGGTCATGCACATTGATGCCTCCAGGGCCAGGCTGGGGAACAGGCTGGGGAACAGGCGCAGACTTGATGGATGCTTCTGTTTCGACTACTTCCGCTTTCATTAGCTGGACGTGTCGCTGCATCTTCCCTGCATCGCGATGTCCCTGCGCTATGCATCCTTCCAGCTCCTGTATTTTCCTCATCAACTGAGCCTTGTACTGCTCAGGTGTGAGGATCCCTGTCTGCACATTGGTCTGTAGCAGAATCATGGCACTTGTCAGCTGGTCGAATAGGCCTTGGTTGTTTGCTTCAGTGGCGGCTTGCAGCTCTGCTTCTATGACTGTCAGGGACACTAAGTCGCTATACTCGTATGGTTGGGAAGCAGGGGCTGGAGGCAAAGATCTGATGGATTCTTCAGCCGCTTGGTCTTCTTCGGCTAGTTCCGCAGTCATTAACTGGACGTGTAGCTGCATCTTCCCTGCGTAGCGATGTCCCTGCGCTATGCATCCTTCATACTCCTGTATTTTCCCCCTCAGCTGATCCTTGTACTGCTGAAATGTGAGCAATCCAGTCTGCACATTGCACTCTAACAGAGTCAAGGCCATTTTCAGCTGGTCTGCCAGGTCTTGGTTGTCTGCTGCAGTGGCGGCTTGCAGCTCTGCTTCTATGACTTTCTGTGACACTATGTTGCCATACTCAAAGTCGTCGAAGTCATCCATTACTTCTACATAGGAAAGCAGCGGGGACGTGCATAGTGCAGGCTTTGAGAAGGCATCATTTGGCTGTGGTCTCTGCGTTATTGATGGCTTCGTAAACATGCAGCAATGGAAGTCATTTCAATGCATTTCTGCATCCTTTCCTATGTCTTATATCGCTAGCAGACTGCGGCTGCATATCAACTTCCAGTGTAAGGAAAGGAGAATTCAATGCAGAAATGAGAATAGTACAGGTGCTCAGCGCAGTGGCTTTGGCCATGCGCCTCATCCAGCCAGTGCCAGACCAACTGGTGCAGCAAGACACTGACTTCGTCCTAGACGTCTCCCCCTACTTCACTGAGCTCCCAGAACTCCTCACTGTGGACTTCCCTGACTTTCTGACTTTCAGAAGCAGGAAGCTGACCTGGTCAGAGGCGGGACAACTAGACCGAAAGAAGAGCGAGTGGGAGTTCCTCAAAGCTCGCACTCTGCCTGCCTCCGACCTACTCTTACTGGTAAAGGAATTCGGACTGTTGGTCTACTCCCTGCGCAACCACACCAGGTCTCCAGTGCTTCAGCACTACTTCGAGTCCTCGGTCTGTCTCAACTACTCCAACGTCGAAGTGAAAGGGACAGTGGCCTCACTGCATAGTTCCACTCAGGTGGCAATTGTGGATGTTAGTAGGCCGGGGTTCCCTGAACTGCTAGCAAGCGGAGATCTAGGGGAAGGAGTCATCAAGGCCTTTCCACTAAGTGCAGCGGAGCTGCTGGTTGTGCATCGAAGGACTGGACTGAGTGTATACCGTGTGGAGCAAGAGGCAGGAATGATGCTCAGCAAGTCCCTGAATGACTGTCTATCTGTAGGGAGTCCGCAACTATTGGACGGACTGATTGTGTTCGATACCCTGTATTTATTGGAGCAAAGCAAAGGACTAGTTTCGCTTGCATTGCCCGACTTTACCCACTTTCGGGAGTACGGAGTCACAGGGTCCAAACTCAGCGTCACGAATAGTTCCTTGGTAGTGGACGGACTTCTGCAATTCCACCTGCAGAATGAGACTTTCAGCTCCCTCAGCCCGCCTTTCACCTATCAAAACGACCTCTTCGCCCACATCCAAGAGTACTACTTCTACCACAACTCCACCCATCTCCTAGTCCACGCCCCCTCCCTCAACCTCACCACATCCGAGTACTGTCCCTCCCTGCGCGACTTGCAGGCTATCAATGACACATTTCTCCTCATCGTGACCTCTACAGGCGCTAATCTTCGAGTATATTCCACTGAAAAGACTATCCTGCATGGACGTATTCCGGACGATAGTGGAGCTGTGGATGTGCGCTTCACCGCTACTAGAGGAAGCACCACCATCTCCGTGTCCTTTTCTCTCCTGATCGAGTCAGCTCCCCTGAAAGTACTGCTGTTGTTGCTGCTGAGCAGTGGGCTAGTCATGGGGATCTTGGGTGTGGTCTATCTGATGTATGAAGCGTCGAAGTTCAAGGCCAGACCGGTGCTGCCAGAGTTGACCGAGGATAGCGGCACAGCGCTGCCCACTTATGCGAGGTCTGTCTTAACGTAGTACCATTAGCTGCTTTCCAGAGGACGGATTGACCTGAGAATGGAGGAAAGGTGTATGTGGTTATTTGCTTGTTAGCCTTCTCGTGACTTCCGACTAGACACTAGTCTATTAGTCCCGTTATAGTCGCAACTGCTAAGTGGGACTTATGCATATCCCCTCCCATTTTGGTGTTTTCACCACTAGGATTGGATAAGCCTAGGAGTGCGCATAATTGGACTCTGCAGCAGGTAAAGAAATGTCGCGCCTAGCTCCCATCCAAGAAGTGTGCACCCCCTCTCCCCGACTTCCTCCCCGCCGTCTCGAATCTCTATGCCGTGCGCTGCTCTTGCGTCTCTTCGCACTCAGCTTTCAACGCCACTTCAGTGCCTACCTGCAGCGCTGGCACTTCGCCACGACTGTGCTCAGACACCTGGGCGGCGGCAGAGCCAAGACAGGACTCGTGTGCAGAGTCGGTACTGGAGTCAAGACCAAAATTCAGCCGCCCAAGGTGGAAATCAAGTCGGTGAGGGCTTTGAAGCCAGACCCCAGTGCTTCTCCGTGCCTCAGTGCCAAGCGAATTCCTTTGAATGCCTCTTTCAAACTGCCGAGGACTAAGACGGACGACCCAGAGGCCAAAAAGAAGGAAGAAAGCAAGTCAGACAGGCTGAAAATGGACCCGCACCGCAGACCTATCAGCGTGCCTCCAGAGCGGGAAGACTTTTCAGCGGCCTTAAGAGTGCACGGGAGAGAGGAGCAGTCCTCTACCCCTGTTCAGCCAAGCGACGAAGCCAAAAGCGCTCTTTCCAAGCCTGCTCGGGGCAAATCCTCGCAGCGAGGGAACGATGTGGGCACTCGACTCTTCAACCAAGCGCAGGAAATCGAGTCGAAGCGAGCGGAAATGCGGAAAAGCATGGAGCCGGACTACTCCTTCACACCCAGACTGGCGCAAAGCACTCAGAAATGGCTAAGTCAGAAATCAGCGAAGTCGACTCCAATGAAGACCAGAGTGGGCAGTGAGGAAGTAGCAGTGGTCTCCAGTTCCACCCTACTCGGGCCTATAGGGGAAATGATTTCTCCGAGAGAGACTGAAACTATGGCCAAAACCCGGCCTTCTGCAGTGACTCGCAAGCCCTATATCTCTCAAATGTCCCTGGAAACAGCCTCTGCAGACCTACTTATGGCTACTGAGAAGTGGGAAAGGCGGTCCAATGTGCCCCGGCCTCTGAACCGCACTTTGAACCTTTCTTCCGAATACGTTTCCTTCGGAATTCACTCGAAAGACCTGCAGCTGACAGAGCCAGAGCAGTGCTCGCCCAGCTTCGTCGAAGAGGACAGCTCTGTTTATATTGATGTAATGGGGGAAGAGTCTTGCGAGTCACTGCTAGAGTATGCGGAGAAGTAGATAATGTCACTAGTTCATTTGATCAGCATAGTCACTAACAGTGTCTACACTATGCAATACAGAAATGCATACAAAGGTATATTCAGGGAGGGGAAAGTGCATCGTTGTCCCTATAAGATAGGGCAGGTGTATGGGCATCTAAGCCGAACTAAGGCTAAGACTACCCGAGCTTCGCGATATACCCTGTAATTCGCTTGCCCGCACCATGCAGAAAAGAGTTCTTGAATGCCTCCGCGAACTCTTCCAGTCCGATTCTGACCACCACAGGCGGAGTCAACTCCGAGCAGTTGGTGTAGCTGCTGAGGATTTCCCCAGTGTGTCTCAACACCTTGGGAACCAGCTTGGACAGGAACGCTTCGGAGTGCTTCACGTCATACACGCGGCTCATTTCCTTCAGTAGCAGTACAAACCTGCGGGCTTGCACCTGGATATGCGCCCTGAAGGCCTGCTCCAAAGTCTCTCTCGCGCATGTCATGGAGGCCCGGGTGCGGAATAGGTTGACAGTGACGTTGAGCATTTTGACCAGTTTCGCCTTTACGTCGGGAGCGGAGGGACTCAACTTGTCGAAGTCGAGTGCGGAAAGCTTCATTTCAGTGCTGGCGTGGGGCACTACCTGCAGGTCTGGGGACACGTCCAGCCCGACCCAGCCACTCACCGTTTCCGTCGTTTTCCTCACCAAAGAACTCGCGAAGTTGCCCACTACCTTTTCTTGTTTGAACGCAAATCCTTTCGATTGTCCCAATGAGTACATTTCCTGCACAAAGGTCTCAACCGCTACTTGCTGGTCACTAATGCACATGTAGTCGTCGTGCAGACGCACTACGAAGAAAAGTGCATCAGGGAACTTTTCCTTAACTGCAGCAATGACCCTGGTTTCAAGCCTGCCGTAGTAGAGATGGGCGAGTAGTGGAGAGCAGGAAAGGCCCTGTGGCACTCCCCGCTGGCTTTGGTAGAGCTGTCTATTCAGTTTGATGATGTTGACGCGTAGCAAGCGGTCTAATTGGTTGAGTTTGCTTTTAGTCTGAATGGTGGTTTTGGAGGTTAGCACGTGGATGGCCTCGGAGTTCCTCTGGGCAATAAGGTCCTGAAACAGAGGAAACTGGCTTTCATCCACTGCAGTTTTCTGGAACTTGAAGCGAAGTGCCTTACTGATAGGCGCTCCTTCGTAGCGTGTAAACTTCGGACTCAGAGTTATATACTTGTAGTAGGCAAATAGCTGCGGCAGCGGCACTCCCGTCAGCTGCTCTCTCAGTTCCGCTAAATTCACCGAGTCAAAAGCCTTGGATATGTCCATTGTCAGGAAATACAGTTTGGGACTGCCCTTCGCCTTCACTTCGTCTGCGAACGCATCGAACTTCCCTATGAGAGAGGGGAAATCCAGCACTGCTGCAGAGTTCTGAGGACCGATACAGGTCTTCAGGATCTGGGGAAGGCCTGCTAGTAGGCTGTTTCCGTCTAATTTCAAGTATTCAGACACCATAATTTTCGCTCTGAAATGCATAATAGGGCGGAAATCGTCCACTTTTGGCTGAATTCGCAGTTTGGCGAGTGGGAATTGAGAGTAGTCTCTGCAAGTGTCGGCTTGGCTGCGAGTGACTTTGGTGAAGAAGTTCGTGTCTTCCAGCACTTGCGTGCTTTTACTGACCACTAGGGACCACAGCGGCTTGCGGTAGTAAAACAGTGACGTGTCGTTCTGCTTTTCCGTGATGTAGAAGGAGTTCTGCAGGATCGGAACTATCATTTCGTTGAAAATCCAATGTAGCAGCTTCCCGAAGACCAGTCTTTTCTCAGTGTAGGAGGCGGACTTGTCCTGCAGCCAGCGCACCTCCCCAAACCTATACCTGCCGCATAGAGCCGCTACTGTGACCTTGTCCCACACCTTCATTCCGATGAACTCCTTCACTGACTTGCAGAATGTCCGCTTGTTGTAGGAACTGCCAAACAAGTCTCTCGGCAGCACAGCCAAGAGGTAGTTTATCATGAAGGAAATCACTTGCTTCTGCCTACTGTATTGCTGAAAGAGCCACTCGTAGGAGAAGTTGTGCTGCAGGTTGGCTTCCCAGGTGTCCGCCCACTCCTTAGGCAAGGGACACTGGCGGGTCAAATGCGCCCCAATAGACACTCTTTTGAAGCATCTGGTCAGCCTTATAATCATCGGCATCAGGCGATTTCGGTACTTCGGCCCTGCACGCGCTCCTAAGATTTGGTCTAAAGCGAGTCTTGCAGCCTCATTAACGTCATTCAGTCTCAGTGGATTGCGTCTCCCCACCCAGTTCCTGTGCCTCACGACTGTGGAGTAGAACATCTTCACTCTTTGAATGGGCGGCAACTTGCACAACACATCAAACTTCTTCACTCGGGAGTCCTTCAGCTTTTCACTGTATTCCCTCTTCATTTGCTTGTATTCCTTGTAGTTGTGCGGCTTGGACACTGTCAACTTAGGCGCTTGGAGCGCCTTTCTCAGTGCAGCGCCTATGTTAGGCCCACTGACTTGCAGATACCCACAGCCAATGCGCTGGAAAATGAAGACTCCGGGGTCACTGAGCAAGTGCTGGATGAGGCTGCTGCCCACCACTTCGTGCAGTTTCTCCCAGTGCGTAGTCTTCAGGGTCAGCGTCAGACTCACATTCTTACGCAATTGGCTGTTTTGCCCCATCAGGGAATAGCCAATGGTCTGGACGGGCTCATTGAGACGCAGGGCGTCTTGACTGAGTTTGGAGGCCACGAGACCTAGCATTAAAGTGTCCACCAATTTGCAGTGTTCAGTGGTTTTCCCGGGAAACAGACCTGTGGCGAACTGGTAGTCGGGCTTTAGCGCCACCAACGTAGAGCTCAAAAAGTCCAAAAAGCCCGCGTCCGTGAGGTCAATGGTCTGGTAGGTCACTCCCGAAGTCTGCGCCGCCTCCCGCAAGTACTCGTGCAGAGACACAGCTTTCTTCATGTCCGGACAAGTCTCCAGCAGTGTCTTCAGTCTGCCCGCCATAGATTATTGCCTAGTGCTTCTTCCGCCGAAATATGGCTTTGAGGTTGGGGAACTCCGCCATGAACTTCTGCGCCTCCTCCGAGGACACCTGCCCTCGCTTGATTTTCTTCACCAGGTTCTCCTCATGTCGCAGACTGTCCAATTCCTTGGCGAAAGAGGATCGCTTGGAGACGCGCTTTTCACTGCGAGTTCGGTGCGCTTTCAGGTCCTTGGCCTTGGCTTTGGCCAGGCGCCGGGCTTCCTTCTCGTCTGCCTTTTGAATCAGCTCTTCCTGTCTTTTAGCTTCCTTGAGCGGGTCTTTGAAGGCGACATCGTTCGGGTCTGTGTCTGAAGGCGTGAAGGTGGGGATCGACTTTCCCAGTATCTCCGTGACTCTCGGTAGACGGAGCAGACTGTAGCTGTGCGCCAAGTCTCCGATATCCAAGTCCTTCAACCTGAAGAGGAAGGACAACTCCTGCTCCTGGTAAAAGCGAATGTAACTCACAAAGGCCTTTTGCGCTTCTTCATACACCTCCCGGTCCTCCAACACCACTCGCTCAATAGCCTCACTGTAGTCCTTCATTTCGATGTCTTTGGTCTGTAGTACTACTCCTCTGCCTTGCAGAAAGGCTATATAGGCTTCTTCGTGTGAGCGAAGCAAAATGAGGGTTTGGCCGGTTTTCCCAGCCCTGGCAGTCCTGCCTATGCGATGTATGAAGGAATCCGGACTCTTGGGAGGGTCGAACTGCACGATCCAGTCCACATCCGGGAAGTCTATACCTCTGGCTATCAAATCAGTGGTCAGCAAGACTCCTGCCCCCGCTGATTCGAAGGCTGCATATACCTTTTCTCGCTTTCTTTGCGGCATTTTCCCATGTATCCGCATCATTTGAGGGAAGCCCGGGATCCGACTGAGCACCAGATGGAAGAAATTGGTCGAGTCGCAAGTCCCGAAGAAGACAATCGTCTTGGCATGCGGGTTTTCCTTGAGAAACTGGAACAAAACAGCGATTTTCTCTCTGGAACTGCTGGAAGTGACGTAGAAGTTCTGCAGACCGCGGGGCATTGCAGCCTGCTCCTTCCCCTCCTTCGTGTTGGAGACTTTGGACTTGGTTTTGACGGAGATGAAGGCAGGGTTCCTCAGTCCCGCCTTCACCAGTTCCTTGATTTCAGTGCTCATGGTGGCTGAAAACAGACCTGTTCGCCTCTGCTTCGGCAGCATTTGCACAATTCCCTGCACCTTCTCCTGAAAGCCCATATCCAGCAGTCTATCGGCTTCATCCAGCACCAAGACCTCGACTTCCCTCAGACTCCACCCCTCCACCTTGTTCAGCATGTCCCACAGTCTCCCGGGAGTGGCAATCAACAGAGCAATCGGCTCACTTTCCAGCTTCTTGATTTCCTCCGGAATAGACGTCCCTCCAGTCATGCAGTACAGAGACACAGGCACGGACAGCGCAGCGTTCACTTTAGTGGCCACAGAGTAGATTTGATGTGCGAGTTCCCTGCTTGGGGCGATGATTACTGCGTAGAGTTGCTGGGTGGGAGTGTCTTTCAGCAGTAGTCGGTGGAAAATGGGCAGTAGGTAGGCTAGTGTCTTGCCGGAGCCGGTGCAGGCCTCCACACATACGTCCTTGTTTTGGCAAAACAGGGGGATGGAGGCGGCTTGCACGGGAGTCATGGAGGGGAAGGAGAAGGTCTCCAGCACTATCTGCTGTAATACAGGGGAAAGGCCTGATTCGGACCAGTCCTTTCCCATTACTATTGGCAGGGATCCTGGCTGAGTGGACTCTTTGTGCATTTAGCGTACATTACTTTGCCTCAAGTTCTCGATTGCAGGGCTGTATCAATGAAATCTCCCACATCTACGCTTATAGGTTTCTATGTTTCTTTGACTCCTCCCACATGGAAAAGAGCTAAGTAGTGCCATAGTTCCAAGCGCAATATGAAGGAGCTGGAAAGCAAGGCGGAAAGTGTATCAGCCAGCGCTTCCGAACTACGCAAAATCATCGACCTGCGACACCCGCCCGTTTTCCTCTCCTCCCAAAGCCTCAACGCCCCTCCAATCACTACTAGACTAGGCCTGGCTCAAAGACTTCAAGGTCATGAAGGACGGATATTCTCACTGAGCTGGGCGGGACCTGGCTCTAGTGCTAACCCCGCTGCCCTGTACACCCTGGCTTCTGTGAGTGTCACAGGGGAAGTCAGTATTTGGAACACTCGGAAAGGCACAGCTGTGGCCAAAGGAGTCATAACAGGCGAGGATTCCTGGCTCATGACCTGTGCGTTTGAGAAGCAGAGCAGCAGTTTGCTGGGGATTGGCGGCAGGACAGGGAAGTGCTGGCTGTTTACAGTGGCTTGCAGACATGCGGAAGTGACGATGGAGGTGCAGCCGCGGGTTTCCTTCCAGCCGCACCCCAACTACCTGTCCGCCCTGGACTTCCCGGGACCAGCGGAGCTTTTGACTGCCTCAGGGGACTGCACCTGTCGACTCTGGAGCGTGAATAGTACTTCCGCACCAGTTACCGAGTTCAAAAGTCACACAGAAGACGTGATTTCCCTCTCTGTATGTCCTCTGAACCCGGCTCTATTCCTATCCGGCAGTTGCGACAGAACAGTAAAGCTATGGGACATGCGGAGCGGCGGAAAGGCGCGAAGGTCATTTGACTGGCACAGTGCCGATGTTAACAGTGTGTGTTTCTTCCCTAACTCCATCTACACCTACGCCAGTGCCTGCTCTGACGGCTGTATGTTTGTGTGGGACATTAGAGCTATACGACCAATTGGCCTGTACAACTGGTCACATTCCCCGATATCCGCCCTGGCTGTATCGATGAGTGGGAGACTTATTATATCAGCGAATGAAGACGGGGAAATAGCGGTTTCTGACACTTTGAATGGAGCTGAAACAGTACAGAGACTGGGGGAGCACCAGGCCAAGGTGACGGAGTTGGAGGTAAGTCCTGATGGAGCCACTATTGCGAGTTGCGGATTTGACAGGGAAGTGCTGCTTTTCCAGACACTCAAACTGCACCCTTCGTAGTTACTCTGTTGAACTAGGCCTAGGAAAGTCAATGCTTATCTAGCACTGCTACTTCCCTCTTGTTCACTATCCGCCTCTCCCACTCCACTGACCATGGGAATAGCCAGTGTGACTTTATACCCCTCCAAACACCGGCAAAAGTTGACAGGCAGCAGCACTGCCAGACTGATAGCGCCCCACTCACACAGCGCCTGCATAGTCTCGTTGAACAGGGAGTTGGCGTAGATGCTGTAGGCCACTTGCCACTCGACCACTGCCAGTAGGAGAACTGCACAGGTCAAACCTATACGAATGCGCAGGGAAATGAGTGCGTTTTGCTCTGTGAGACTCATACTCTCCTTGATGTCGCTGAGACAGCCGTAGGTCAGGTAGACATAACAGCCACAAATCAGCAATAGCACCACTACCATATAGTCATGCATCCAGTCAATTGGGGAGAAGTAGAGTCCGTTCACTTCGTCCACCAGTGTGATTCCATTCACTAAGCCTGTGATTCCAAGGCCCAGGACCAGTCCTGTGTACAGAGGAAAGGGAGGGAGGAGGTTGGTGAAGCGCACGAAAGAGCCCAGGTAGAGGAGGAAGAGGCTCAGAGAGAAGAAGACGCAGGAAAGGACGTGCAGCCGCTCGTGGCCTGGGAAGCAGCCCAGGTAGCTGATCGTAGGGAGGAGCTGGGAACAGGGCACAGAAAATAGGCAACTAAGAAGCACGTTTCCAAAGACTAGCCCCAACATAATCAACGCCAGGAGCCTCATAGTGCCAGCGCCTGAGACCGACGCTACCAAAACACCTTCGGAGGTTTCCCAGGTGAGTCCAACGCCCAGGTCTTTGGCCGGCATATTACACGTGTATGGCGCCTTCAGTCCTTCTCGGGCTGCTCTGCTTGACTTCGGCCAGTGCTGTGATCGTGGGACTGGACCTGGACTCGGAAAGCTATCGAGTGGCTGTGGTGGAAAGCACGAGGAAAGCGATTCCTGTGGAGAGTGAGAAGGAACGAGCGGAAAGGTCCACCTGCATTTCCTTCACTACGGAGGGACGCAGGTTTGACCAGGTGCCCTCTACCTACCCTTCTCCCAATACGCTTTGTCACTACTTCCCTTACTTCCGCTCCCCCAGTAACTTCACAGCTTTCCCGCCTCTCCCTGAGGCCTGGGCGTCCACTGCCCGGGGCTACTCCGCCCGCATCCAAGACTCAATCCAATGGACCAGCGAAGAACTCCTCTCTATGCTCTTCGAGCACATCCACAAGTCCATTTCCAACCGACTCAAAGGTCAGTCCCTGGAATTCGCCATCTCCATCCCCAGCTACTGGACCAGAACCCAGCGCCAGACTATCACCCAATGTGCAGAGCTGGCAGGCATGAAGGTACTGGGAGTCATTCACAGGAACACTGCTGCAGCGCTGCAGTACGGATATACCCGATTTGACAATGAAACTGCACACTGGGCGGTTGTACTGGCTGTCAATAGGGACGATTTGGAGGTGTCGGTGGCTAAGTTCAATGCCACTACGAAGAAAACGGTCAAGGCGAAGAACGTGGAAAGTGTGGAAATAGTGGGAAACGCGTGGAATTTGGACGTATCGGGGCACAAAATCGACCGAGAAATAGCGGAAATAATAGGCCAATCCTTCGATAAAAGGCACAAAACTGCAGTCCTGCAGAGTCCCGCTCATATGCAGAAACTAGTCCTGCAGGCCCGGGCTGCCAAGACAGTCCTCGTCAAAAAAGACACTTACCAAGCTAACGAAGCCCAGTTCTTCGCAGGAAAAGACCTCGCTGAAGCCTTCAAGTACGCAGATTTGACCCGAGTCTATATGAACTACAGGGAAAATATCCTGAAAACACTATCTGTAGCGCTAGAAATGGCTGAAATCACCAAGGAACAGATCGATGCACTGATATTAGTGGGCGCAGACTCCCGCCATACCTCTATTCAAGACCTAGTTCAGGACTATTTCCGCCCGGACATCCCTCTAACGCTGCTAGATGAGGCGAGCAGAGCCTACGGAGTGGCTATTTTCGCCAGTAATGCCTCGGAAAGTATGCAAATCAAGCCAGTTTGGCTTGCGGACTTCCTACCAGAGGAGGTGCGGGTGTCTTTCCTAGGAGTAGACGGCTTCAACCGCAGTTTGGTGCTGTTTCCGGCAGGCACGAAGTTCAACTCTAAGCGCCAATTGACCTTTACACATGACAAATCAGTGACTTGTCACCTGTCTGAAGGAGCAAAGCAGCCGTTTCTGGCCGTGGAAGTGAGCGGAGTGGAGGAGTTCGCAAGGAAGTACGAGAAAAAGCCGAATCAAGTCTTCACCTTCCTGCAGGACTCCAGTGGCGTTTCCCTGCTGAAGTGGGCGGAAGCCAGGACTGAAGTGGAAGTCCCGGAGGATCTCAATAAGACGGAAGCCAGCAAAGAAGGCTCTGAAAGTCCCCCAGAAGCCAACCAAATCGTAGCCAATGTCACGATGAAAAAGAAGCCTGTGGCAGTCTCTTTGACTCTCAACCCTCGGGAAATGGACCTCCCAGGGCCGTTAACCACTGCGGAGCTGAAGGCGATTTCCATCAGACTAAGCGCGTACAGGTCGCAGGACCATGATGTGGGGCTGAAGGCGGAAGCCAAGACCAAGCTGCTGGGAGTCGTTGATAGTCTGAAGGAAGTCTTCAGAGACAAGATGTTTAGACGAGTCACGACTGACCAGGAAAGAAACGGCCTCAGTGACGCTTTGGTGGAGACGGAAAACTGGCTCAAGAGCGAGGAACTGCTGAAAGTGGACAGCTGGACAGTGACCGAGCGCACTCGCAAGCTTCAAAGCCTGTTCAAAGAAGCCCTCGACCGAGCCGAAGAACTGCGCTCTCGTCCCTCTGCTATCCGCGAAGGCCTGACCACCATCGCCTCTCTCAACGCCACTATGGCAAACCTCAACCTTACCAAGACCTGGATAGCTCAGAAGGACAAGGATGAGGTGTTTGAGAGACTGAGGGAGGTGAAGGAGTGGCTGGAGATGGTGGAGCGGGACCATATGGAGAGGAGTTCCACGGAGCCGCCTCTTGTGAGAGTGGCGCAGATACAGAGCAAAGTGTTGGGAGCGGGCAAGAATGTGGAGAAAATACAGAAAACGCCTAGGCCCAAACAGCCGCTTATCAAAGAAAAGAAGCCCAAGGCCGAACCCAGTCCTGAAGAAGTTCCTAAGGCCGAGGAAGCGCCTCCAGAGGCAGCAAAGGCCACCGACTGGACTGAATGCGAAGGTGAGGAGTGCGCAGACGGCGCCATCCCCCGCACAGAACTTTAGACTTAAATTAGCCCTCCCCAAGCAAGTCTCAACAGACTTCCCTCCATACCCTTCGCTACTCCCCAAAGCCGCAATAGTGATTTGCCTGTATAGGCTAGAAAGCGGTTATTACTTGAGTGCTGGCTTGCGGTTGGTAGTAGCTGACGGCAGTCCCCTGGTGGAACTGACATTAGGGTTGGGTGACTTCCCTGGCTGCGTCTTATTGGCCAATGGGTTGAACACCCCCACAGTGGGCTTGGCTCCGAAGAGCTTGTTGTAGTTTTCCTCTCGGTTTATCAGTTCGAGTTTGTAGAACTTCATGTCTTCGAAGGCCTTTTTCAGCGCTGCGTCCTTCTCTGTGACTTCCTCCTGCAAGTGCTTGATGAGCGCCAAGTCCTCTTCCTTCGAAGGACGGTTATCATACATATCCTGCAACTCCAGGTACTTGCCCTCCAACTCCCTATACCGCTCTTCCATGAGCTGCGTAGTGGAGTTCAGGTCTCTCTGCATCTGCGCCATTGCCTCCAGGTGCTCTTTTATCAGTCCGTCCCGCTCATGCTTCCACTTCGAAGTTAGGTCTTTCTCTCGGACACGGAAATCTTCGCTCATTTTGTTGATTCGGTCTTCCATCTGAGAGCGCAATTGAGTGATTTTCTCTTCGGATTCTCGGGCTTTGGCCTCAGCGAAGGCTCGGGCCTGAGATTCCTTCTGATAGGCCTGCTCCGAGCTTTCCAGTTTGGCACTTAGTGTCCTAATTTGCCCTTCCAAAGCGGAAGTCTTCTCAGTATGCGAGCGGATCATTTGCTCCATTGTGGCCTTTTCCCCAGCGAATTGCACCTTTAGTGTCTTTATGGCTTCTTCATATTCCGCTATTTTGCGAGCCAGTTGCTCATCGAAATCTCTGGAAAACTGCTGCAGCTTCCCTTCGTGCACTTTCGCTTGCTGCTGCAGTTCCTTTTTCTTGAGTTCCTCCGCTCTCAGCAACTCCGTCTCTTTCTCCGCCTGCAGCTGAGCCCTTAGCTTCTCCAGCTTGTTTTGCCAGTCAGCGTTTAACTTCGCTTCCCGCTCTTCGAAGACTTTTACCTGTTCAGCTAATTTCCCGCCGTGCATGCTTTCCAGGTCCCGGGCTCGCTGGGAGTTGCGTCCTTCCAAGTCTTTGTACTTGGCAGACCAGTCTTCCTCGACCTGTTTGAGCTGGGCTCTGAGGGAGTCCAGGGCTGCAAGGTGTTCCCGCTCCTTGGCTTGCAGGTCGGATTGGAATTTGGACTTTAACTGGTCGATTTCTTGCTGGTGGGACTGAGTATCGCGTCGACGGGTTTCTTCGAATAGAGCGAGGTCTCGGGCCATTTGGTCCGCCTTGGCCCGCAACTCCAAGTCTAGTCGACTCTGCCACTCCCGCACAGTGTCCGCCAACTCCCGCTTGAGTCTGTCGACTTCGGAACTCAAGGCCGAGGACTGGTTGGCGCCCGACTCTCTCGCCCTGCCCAGGTCTGCTTCCAAGCCCTCAATTCGTCTCTTCAGGGTGTCTACTTGGGACTTGAAAGTGCTGACTTCCTCTAAGGACTGGCGATAGAGCTTCTGCAGTTCCATGTAGTCAGCAGTGGCTTTCTCGAACTGCAGTTTGCTTTTCCTCAGTTCCTCGGTGACTGAGTCCAGCGCCTTGTTCGACTCCCCTGCCTGGTTGGACAGGCGTGCCTGCAGACCTCTGATAGTCTCCTCGAATTGGTTCTTTTGCTCTGTCAGCTTTGCTTGGAACTCCTCTTTCAGACAGTTCTTGAAGTAGTCCTGCTGAGCGGCTAATTTGTTCATTTCGTCCTGGGCTTTGCGCTCCAACTCACTCCTTTGTCGCTGTAGGTCCAACTCGTATTGGTCCTTCAAAGCCTTCAAATCGGCCTGAAATTTGGACTCGCGGGTGCTCATTTCCGCTTGCAATTTCTGCACTTCGGAGCTGCTGTCCGCCCTGAGGGACGCAATAATGGCTTCTAGCTCCTTTATTCTGCGTGCCAAAGCCTCCACTTGGTCCTTAGTCTGCAGTTCCAATGCAGCTCTCGCTTCCCGCTCTTGCACTAGCATGGCTTCAGTCTGCTGCAACTGCGCTAGAGTGGTTTTGAGCTGCAAACTGCACTCCTCAAGCTGTCTATTGGGTTACGTTTTTGTTCAGCAAGTACACTTCATGCTGCAAACCTTCAATTCGTTGGCTTTTATTCTCCAACTCCGTCCTCAAGTAGGTCTCTTTGTCGCTTGCATTTGAGCTCAAACTGGCTATTTCCTTGCGGAAGGAAGCCATCATTTCCTCGTACTCTTTCGTCATGGTAGAGATGGTGCGGTCTTTGGTGCGGATTTGGTCCCTCAGTTTCTGCAGTTCGGACTGAATGCCGGTCAGTTCGGAGCCGAGTTTTTCGGCCTGCTGGCCTGTGGCGGACCGGTCGTTTTCCAGGTTTTGGAACTCGTCGGACAGTTTTCGGTACTTCTTTTCCCACTCAGAGACCAGTAAGTTCAGCTTTTTTGTCTGGTTCTGCAGGTCAGTTACATACGTCTCCAGCTTGACTTTCTGCGCCTCTGACTCTGCCAGTCGAGCCTGCAAGTCCTCTAATTGCTTGGCGGTCTGAGCACTATTTCGGTCAATTATCCTTTGAAAAGCCTCTGCCTCCTTCACTTTCGCGTCTTCTACGGCTTTTCTAAGTCTGGATTCCAGGTCTTCATGCGCCTTTTTGAGGCGAGAGTCCCACTCACTATTGAGTTTCTTAAGTGCAGCGGCCATTTCCTCCTTCAACGCATCCTCCGAGTCCAGTTTCGCCTGCAGCAACTGGCTGTACTTGGCGTTATGCTCCTTCACGAAGTTGTCCATTTCCTTCTGGTGCGCTCTCCTCAGTTCGTCCAGCGCAGAGGCGGAAGTGACCTGTTTCCCTTCAAATTGCTGCAACTGCCGCTGAGCTGCGTCCTTCATCTGCCTCACTTCCGCCTTCATTTCCTCCACCTGCTGCTTGGCAGTTTGGCTGACGGAGGCCTCCCGCTCCTCTCCCTTTCTCCTGATGATCGCTAGTTCCGTCTGTGCCCGGGTCTTCGCCTCTTCGAACTGCTTCTGTAGGCCGGTGATGAGGAGCTGCGGGTCTCCTGCCTGCTTGTACTTGTCCAGCACTTCCTTCTGCCGGTTGATGATGTTGTTCGCCTGGGTCACGATTTGGTCGATTTCTCGTTCATAGACACTGCACAGGGCTTGTTGGTACAACTCGTGCTCATCGTTCTGGGTGTTAAGGTGGAAGATCACCTTCGTGAGTTGCGCAATCTTCTTGCTCATCTTGTGATGGATATCGGGGAACTCGCTGGTCATTCAAATTGAACTATTAGGAAACTGCCTAACTACGACTTAAGACTTTCGATATATTTCTTCTTATAGGCGAGACGCTCAAAGCGCTTCGCAGGTTCACGGTCACGCAGCAGGCCCAGGTAGGCAAGTCCGTCCAAAGCCAACTTCTGCACGAGCGTAAAGAGCGCAGGGACTTCCTTGCCTTCCACACCCTGTAGCAAGTCCTTTCTATCGTGTATCTGCAGCTCTACCACGTCTGCTTGCTCTGTGGAAAACTCGTACTCGCCGGCCAGTTTCCGAAGTGCTTCAGCTGACTAGTACTCACCGAGACCCAGTGAATGCCCCGCCACTAGGACTTTTCTCACCTCTGTCCAGGCCTCTTCGTCCTCCTCTGGTAACTGCTGGTTCCGTAGCCAGTACACCAGTCGAAACAGCCAAATCAGCCCTGGGTCTGGAAAATCCAGAAGGAACAGGTCTGACTCGGACAAGCAGTTCAGGAGGATGAGGGCGTTTTCAGAGGCGGGACTGAGGGTGAAGGGGTGGGCGCCGGTCAAGGCTTTCTTGTGGTGCTGGGTGGGAACTACTTTTTCCAGCTGATTTATCTCTTCGCTGATAGCCTTGAGGTCCTTTTTGGACAGTAGCTCGAGGATAGTTGGACGGGCTGGACCGTCTTCTGCCTTCTTCTTGGCTGGCTTGCCGGGCTTGCCTGGCTTCGGCTCTTTCGCAGCCTTCTTGGCTTCTTCCAGCTTATGCTCCTCAGCAGGCTTCGGTCGCTTTGGCTTCGCAGGCTCTTCTGCAGGCTTAGTATGAGGCGCTGGCTTTTCCGGCTTCGGCTCCTCTTCCTTTTTGCCTTCTTCCCTGGCAGGCCTCTTCCCAGTGACTGGGCGCTTGGCATCAGGCGAGGTGGCACCGTCTGCAGTGACAGTCTTGGGCCTGCCCGGCTTAGTAGAGGGCTTTTCCTCAGAGTCTCCTTTAGTCGGAGGCTTGGGCGTGCGAGGGCCTTCTGGTCTTTTCCCATCTTCACTCTTGGAGTCTTCGGGCTTGGTGATTCGAGGCCGGACGGGTCCCGGCTTCCCATCGCTGCCTTTGGAGAGGCCTGCGACTAGCCCGGAAATCCTCTCTATGGACTCTGCGTTCGCCTTTAAGCCGGATACTAAGGGGTCGAGCTTGGCGTCCAGCAAGGCTTCGAACTTCCTCAGTAGAGCTTCTTCAGCTGACTCCATTAAGTCTACCAAGAAGGCTGGAACCTGCTTCTCTGGGTGCAGGGAACAGAAAGGAGTTAGACGTATGCAAGGCTCTGTTCTATAAGATGTACATTACCGCATTAGCTGGCAGTTACTACATCCCTCTTCATATCTCTTTCTGAAATGGATGACTTCTGTCGCAGCGATAGCGACTGCAGTGGACAGAGCACGTGCTTCGCAGGGGAGTGCATGCACAAGGACTTGCTGCCTCTATCCCCTCAAGACGTAATTCTCGGCCTCATCATATTCGTGTTTTCTGGAATCGCGAATGCTGCGGGAATCGCAGGTGCTTCAGTCCTCATCCCAATCGCTATCCTTGTAGGCGGCTTTAGCACCCACAAAGCTATCCCCATGGTGAATGCAGCTGTGTTCGGAGGAGTCTGTGTAGCAACTGTGCTACGCATCCGACTACGACATCTAGTGGTGAATAAGCCCCGAATTGACTATGAAGCTGCAATGCACCTGTGCATGCCTATGCTACTAGGAGCGGTGGTGGGTGTTATGCTGGACTCTGTGATGCCGGAGTGGGCGATATTAGCCCTGCTTCTGCTAGTGCTGGGGTATTCGACCTTCAATGTCTTCACGAGAGCGGTGAATATCCACAAACTAGGTCCAATGGAAGAGCCTATTTTACAGCGAAAAAGCGGCGCAGACTCAAGTCAACTAACAGCGATTTTCCACGAAGAAAGCAAAACAGCCCCTTGCGAACCGCTGATTTGGATCGCAGGAATGCTGCTTCTTGTCATTGCTTCCGTCTTTGTCCGAGGCGGAAAGGGCATTAACTCTGTCCTGGGCTTCGCTCCTTGTTCTGTCGGCTACTGGGTCGCTACGGCACTATTTGTCTGTGTATGTCTGCTTTTTATGGGTTTTACTACTGGTGTGCTAATCAAGAAAAACCACTATTACGAGTCTGTCAGATATCCATTTTGCAGGGGCGACTTCCGCTGGACGAAAAGCGAATGTGTAACAGTGATAGTCGGGGGTATAGTCACAGGTCTAGTTTCAGGCCTATTCGGCATTGCCGGAGGAGTCGTACTAATCCCTATTCTCCTCGCACTCAGAATGAGACCAGAAGTCGCGAACGCCACTTGCTCCTTCCTAACCTTCTTCACGAACTTTACGACTTTCCTGCAGTTTACAGCCGCAGGGATGGTGACTTATGACTACGCAGGGACTTACTTCGTACTGTCAATGGTCGGGTCTTTGGTGGGTGTGCTGTTGCTCGAGAAAGTAGTTAGGAAAATGCAGAGTGCGACCGTGTTTTTGCTGGGCTTTATTATGGCAATAGCGACGATTTTGATCCCTATTTATGAAATCAGACATGTGATTTCGCAGGTGGAAAGAGGAACTTTCCACCCAGGCTTCAACGAGTTTTGCTAGTTAAAATAGCTCTTAACTCCTAGCAATTCCCAGGAAAGCTCCATCCACATATAGCATTTCCCCTCTATTTGGAGTACTGAGTAGGCTTGAGGGAAACAGCAAGCACTAGTACTATGTGGGAATAGCAGGCAAGCAGTTAGATATATGGCAACTGAAGGTGGCAGTCACGAGTCTCCCCAGCCTGTTAACGTCAGCCTGTAGGCGTCACTCAGTGCCATTCAGAAGTTGAAGCAGCAGAACCAGAAGCTGAAAGCCGAAGTCCAAACCATCAAAACTGCCCTGGAAGATGCGCTCAAGAGGCAAAAAAGCGCCAGGGTGGAAAGCTTCCGACACCAGTTTGCAGAGCGTAAAGTCCACTCAGCTGACCAAGAGATGCAGCAACTACTCTCCAAAACTGCAGAAGTGAAAAGCCAAATCGATGCTGTCAGGGCTGATCTGGCCTCCAAGCACGAAGACCAGGCACTTGCCTTGGAAAGCCAAGTGAAGATGCTAAAGCAGCGCTTAGGCGAGTTAGAAGACGAGGAAAATACCCTGAAAAGAATCGGCAAAAAGCAGCGAAAAGCCATCGGCTTGCTTCAAACTGATAAAGACAAAGTGACTCCTCAGGTGGAAACTTTGCAGAAAGAAGCAGCTGCCCTGGGAGTTAAGCTAAAGGAACTGAAGTTGAAACTAGGCCAAAGGCAGATAGAGTGGAAAAGCGCACATGAGCAAATGGTAGCGATGGAGCTCAAGTGCAGAGCTGCGAAGCAGTCGCTGACTGCAGAGGCGCCGGAAACTTCGGAGAATGATAAGGAACTGCAGGAGTGGAGCAAGAAAGTGGCCATTATGGAGAAAGCCATTGCCACTGAGGAGGCTAAGTATGGGAAAAGACTTGAGGAGTTGAAGCAGCAGACAGCGGAGGCGCAGGCCAAATTGGCAGTTCTCAGGAAGCAAGAGGCTGAAAAGGACACTGAGATTGAGCAGCTGAAGGCCAGTTTGGCGGAAGTGAAGGGAAAGGCATCACGCGCTCAGCAACGCAATACGGAACTGCTAAAGCAGCTCAACGCCCTGCAGCCCCCAAGTCCTCAGCCTGTCCCCAGTCCCCACAAGAAGAAACTCGCTCCTGTGTTGGTCCGAGGCCGCAGGCCCAAGGGAGACGCCGGTGTTCGCTCCCAAAGCGTGCCAGTGGAGAGCCCAGCGCCTCTGAAGCCGAAAGACCAGCAATAGTGTTAAGTCTAGATGAAGGCAAGTATGGACCGGTCCGAGTCACAGCGCAGTGTAGGGGACAGCCTGCTGGTAATGAAGCACTACCACACTGCCAGTCTCAGACACTTGAAGCCTGCGAGACTCAGTCCTTTGGACAAGCCGCTCAACCCGGATTATGCGCATATTCCCATTTCCTGGGAAAAGGGAGGCTTGCTGTTCTACTCGGAGGTGTTTCTGGCGGATTTGAAGGGGAAGAAGACGCTGGATGTCAAGCACAAGAAGCCAAGACATGGGCGCAGGCCGCTGGGTGTAGGTTTCTTCAATGAAATGCTGGAAATCCCTGTTCCTCAGGTAACTTCCGGCCTTGCAGATTTGAAGCTCAAGTCTGAACTGGGAGTAGCTCCAGGCAACCTTCTCAGTGAAGCGAAGCTCGCACTAGCAATCGGCTGCACCTACGAAAACGGCTGCAAGACCCTCAGTGCACTGAAATACTATAAGAAGCTGTTCTTTGCTGCCCAGCTGAGCAGCAATGCAGACTACGAAGCCATCTCCCTGAACCGCATGGCCATAGTCCACTATAACCGCGGGAACTACACGAAGGCCAGGACTATGCTGCGCAGTCATTTAGAACTGACGCCCGAGGCCTTCATTCCCAACTACAACCTGGGCTTAGTGCACCGGGCCCTGAAGGACTCTATCCGCAGTATTGAACACTTTCAAACTGCCTTGCAAGTAGCAGAGGGAAGTGACGACCAAGAGGGCAGATGCATCGCTTCTGCTCAGTTGGGACTGAGCCACAAACTGGCCAACAACCTTCCGTATGCACAGGAAAGCTTCACGCAGGCTTCGGACTTAGCCCAAACTCTAGGCGCTGAGGACATCTACCAATTGGCAACTATCGCTCTCAGCTTCGTATTGGTGGCTCGAGGCCAGGAAGCGAAGGCTGAGGACCTGCTGTACAGTGTGATGGCCGCTGCAGAGGGCAATAGGGCGCAGCAGTGCAGTTGCAACATCGGCATCCTCAGAGGCAACAAGGCGGTGCAGCAGTTCGCAGCAAGTCTCAGTCGAGAAAGTGACTAGAGAAGTAGGCCTATAGACGCAGACAGTATACATCTCAGGGCTGCAACAGACACAGTTATTCTCCTAGTTAACTATATGGCAGCCATCACCTGCGACTTGGAGTTCCACGACGTGGACTTAGGCCTCAAAGCCTTATTCACCTTCGCATACACCAAAAACTGCACTCTCGAGCACGAAACCCTCACCGAAGAGGATCGCAGGACCTTAGCAGACCTCGACTCTCTCGAAGTGCTTGAGAACTTCAAGGACCTGGTGCTGGACTTGCTGAACTGCAAGCAGGACTTCAGAGCCACGGATAAGAGTGAGTTGGCGCAGAGGAGTGAGCAGTTTGAAGTCATGCTGCAGAAGCTGGAGTCGGAGGTCAGGGGACATATACGGGTGGAGCAGCAGTTAAAGCTGCACTTGGAGGTCGCGCAGGCTAGGGTTGATGAAATTGAGAAGCTATCAGAGGTGAAGACTGTCCAGGCCATGCGCGACAGTCTGACGACCAAGGAAAAAGAACTGGAAGAGCTGCGAGGGAAGTCCCCCGACCTGCGCAGACACGACCGCACCTCGAGCCACGACACCAAGAAACTGCCCATCAAGCCCTCCATGCTGGACTCCAAAACAGTCTTCAAGCTCGAGTCGCAGTGCGAACAACTCAGGTCGCAACTGAGGGAGAAACATAGCGAAGTGGAAAGTATGAGGAAGGAGTATCAGATACTGGCGCAGGAGTTCGTGGCTTACAAGGGGAGAAGCAGGGGGAAGGAGGAAGGCAAGGAAGAGGGGTTGCTGGGGAAAAGGACTGAAGCTGCTTCGCCGTACAAGGAGAAAGAGCCGGTGTACATCCGCACTGTGTATCAGACCTACATCGACACAGGGAAGGGAAAGCGACATATGCGCACCAGTTCGGACCGCGCATGGCGTCCTTCCAGCTCTTCCAAGCGCACCCGGCCTGTCTCCTCCCTCAAAGTCTAGCATAAGCTTAAGTTGCTACTGGATCTAAACTCGCTTATGGCCTCGTTCGGAGCTGTTTCCGGCCAATGGCTCGTCGTCTGCTCGGTCGCTGCCTTGACTGATGCTGTCGGTGACGTTGAGTCTGGCTTTGTTGTATTTGCTGCGGATGCGGGCGAGCATGGAGTGTTCTTTCGCAGGGGAAGCGGGCGCTTCAGCGGGTTGCAAGTCAACATTATGCGTGATTTCAGTTTCAAAGCTGGCGGGAGCTATGCGGTTTCTAGGGATTTTGGCAGAGGACTGGGGCGATTTGCCGCCGGATGGACTCATTTTGAGATGGCTGTCTACAGAGCCGCGACTTGAAAGCTTGACTCTCGGACTTCCGTCGATCTTGGAAAGTCCCTTTCGATACCGAATCACACTTCCAGAGCGGATATAGGAGCCGATTACCTCATTGAAGTGGAGCAGGACACTCGAACGAATGGCACGAGCGACCTGTCCCTCATGTCCCGGCACATAGGCAAAGGCTCTACACCCATTAGACAGACTGCCGTTGAGCAGTAGGGAGCCGTGCACTAGCGGAACCTTCTCATCTCCGGAGTACTTGTTGAGGACACAGTTAGCGAAGATGGAGTTGAGGGCGGTCATGTCCAGCTGGCCGAGTGGGCCGAAGGAGTCTCTGCAGACCTTTATGGCCCGCTTGGCGCTTTGGATCCAGACCATTCGTTCGAATTCTTCGTACTTCATCAGCTCCTTTATGTCGCCCAGAGCCACGTACACGACCTGTGACCCGAGAACTGCCTCCGCGCTGGACACAGTCCGAGGGAAATACGGGAGCAAGTGCTGGCAGCCCACTACATCTCCAGAGAAATGCTCCGACTCGAAATCCTTCCCCGTCTCTTTCACTCTGCCCTTTATCATCACATAGATTCCTCGAATCTCCTCCCTCTCTTGGTAGAGAAACTGTCCCTGCTCAATGTCTTCTTCTCGAGTGTTGCTCGCAAGCTGCTCCAGCAGTTCCAACGGCAGTTCCTTGAAGAGATAACACGCCTTCAGCATTTCTATCAAAGTGGGCATCCGAGGAGTCGTCAGCCGCTCCAACTCCTCTATCTTTCTCTTCACAGATGCAATCAGTTCCGAGTACTCCAACTCAGTGATGACTCCCTCCTTGTACGCCTCCTCTACAGCTGCTTTTTCCGAGTAGAGAAGTGTGTAACTGGCCTGTTTGGTCTGCACGAAGATATACACTTCCGGGTATACATTCACTATATTGGTCGACAGGAATTCTTGTGCTCGCTCGATTTGCGCATGCGCCTCTTTCATGACTTCCTCGAAGAGTTCCTTTTTGATGTCGATTTCCATCTCGTCCAGCAGTTCCTCGGCCTCAGCGTGGGCTTTGATGAAGGTCCTACTGACGTCGTAGGCCTGGGTGATGTAGCTGTACTCCCAGTTGTGGAAGAAGTTGCCGACTATGGGCAGACGGGATAGACTTTTCACTAACTTCAGTTTGCGGATGGGGTAAACTGTGCTTTCTAAGTAGGTCCAGTCGTCCATTGCCCGGTGTTCCTGGTCGAAGCCACGATTTGCAGATTCAATCAATATCAAAGCAGACGGCCCAAAGCACTTCCCGATTTCGAACTGGTGCCAATAGAGTCCTTTAAGAGTCGTATAGTACCGCCTCCTGGTTTCCAAGATAATATCCTCGTCAGTAATATTCATAGAGTCATTGAATTGCTTGATGACTTCAGAGGTATTGACGCTGTTGGGCTCTTTGTCCTTCATGATTTCCCTGCCGTTCTTAGTGACTTTGAGCATGTTGTAGAAGAGCGTTTCGGGGCCTGCACTGAATTGCACGTATTCCCAATTCACCATTCCGTACTCTTCGTCTTCCTTCATTTTCGCCATTTGCTTGTTTGTGGACTCCAGGATGGACGAAGTCACGGAAACCAGCATGTTTTCTTGCACGTTTGTCATGCTTTCCATACCCAGACAGCGGACTACGTAGTGGAGAATGACCGAGTCAAAGGTGATGGAGAGGGCACTTACTCCAATACTCCAAAACATCACTACGTCTCGAAGTCGCTGGGAAAGGGCAGTTTCGTGCATGACCATCAAAGCCAAGGCGATGGAAATAGTGCCTTTCAAGGCGCCTACAACTAGCACAACCATGTCTTTCGCTGTGCATCCGTACCCCATTAGTCGAAGCAGTGGCCAGTGAAGCAGGATTGTTATGGCCCTCACGACATGCAGCAGGGCGAAAAGTCCGAATAGCGCTCCCACGTCAGTATGCTGAATAGTGTGAAAGCCAGTCACAAATTCACCCAATAGCGTTCCCCCGAGTATTAGAATTAGTGACTGCGTGCAAGTGCCTAGCAAATTCCAGAAATTGCGCACAGTTTCTTCCGCCATTGGACTTATCAGAGTTTTCCCGTAAGCGGACATATAGAGACCGAAGGTGACGATGCCGATGGCCCCTGATACGTGCATGCTGGTAGCGTCTGCAGTGAAGAAGAGCAAATAGGCAGCTAGGAGGGTTAGCAGGGTTTCCAGTACTGGATGGTTCACTAGTTGTTTCAGCCAAAAAGAAAGGAGAAGGCCAAAGCCGAGGCCTGTACCCACTCCCCCGGCAGTCAATCGAAAGAAGAGAGAGACGATTTCGTCAGATTTCGGCTCAGACTCGATTGCTCCTTGTATCATTGCAGTGAAAATGACAATAACTACCCCTTCATTTACCAACGTTTCGCCCTGAATCAGTGTCTCCAAGCGATTCTCAACGTTTACTTCTTGCAGCTGGGAAACCACTGCCACGTGATCCGTAGCTGACAGAATGGCGCCCAGCATGAGTGCGGCGTACCAGCTAAAGACGTCATCATAGCCGAGCACGTACCTGATCACAATTGCTATTTGAAACGAGGAAATGACCACTGCACTGCTCGCAAGCAGCAGTACCTGTCCGAACTCCCGCTTAAACATGTACCAATCCATCGAAAAGGCGCATTCGAAGATGAGTGCCGGGAGGAAGATCAGCAGTATAGTTTCCGCATCAATGTCATCCATCACTTTCACAGCACCAGCCAGCATCCCAATGTGCTCTCCTGCTACTCGCAGCAGAAACCCTGCAAGCATGAGCAAGGCAGACAGCGGAATGTGCACACTTTCCCTCAGGTGGATCACCACACAGGAGAGTAGCAGTGCTGAGAACACCCACAGGTCAATGTCCACCACTGCGCTGTGGTGCACTGCAGTGGAGGTGCTGTTGGTATCTGTGCTTGCTGAGGAGGTGAACCGACCATGCATTATTAGTGGTCAAAGTACAGAGCGCAGCCAACTGTGCTGCAAAGCTTCTTCAGCCGTTGGTCTTCGCTCTGGCTCCGGCTCCAAGGCACTGCGGAACCAGTGACTGCAGGCTGTGTCGCCGATGTCTTCCGAGCTCTTATGTCCGCTGAGGTAGAGTAGCAGAGTTGCAGCTGACCAGACGTCTACCTTGGCTGAGTAGACACCCTGAGTGCGAACTTCTGGGGCTGTGAACTCTCGAGTGCCTGCGTAGGTCATAAGCCATTGCGAGGTCTGTATCTTCGTGGCTGTTTGGAAATCGATCAAAGTCAAATTTCCGTCCGAATAAAGGCAATTCGCAGGCTTGATATCTCTATGTATCCAATTCTGTCCATGCAGGTAAGTCAGCGTTTCGAACAGCTGAACGCCAATTCGCTGCACCTCGTCTAGGGGCAGTTTGCCTACTGCCTCCAAGGTCTGTTCGCCCAGATAAGGCAAAATGAGCGCTGCGCGGTTCGAATCCTGATCAATCCAAAAGCCCAGCGGCTTGACTATGTGAGGACTGTCCAAGCCTTTTAGCACTTCGAACTCTTTCACTGCCAAACGGACTCTCTCAGCGTCATCTATCGAGGTCGCCTTCATCACATACAGCTGTCCTATGGAACTGTCCTCCATCAAGTAGACAGAGGCTTGTGCACCCTTTGTGGACCTTACAGTGGCGAGGTGTCGCTTAGTGGCAAGTCTGGTGGCCCAGTCGGGAACGAGTAGATATTGCGCATAGTCGGCAGTTGGGAGAAGAGTGAGTGAGGACAAGCGGGCAGTCGGCACTGTGAAGGTACGGCGGAGATTAGCCAACTTCTCTGAGCGGTTCGTGTACGTCACACTTGCTCGCTTCTTGCCCGACATTTATAACAACAAACGGCGTCTGACAGGACTCAATCTGCACTGTGCAGGGAAAGCTGTAGGGAGTGTTAGGAGGAGAGCTTAGCTAGACTTAGATGAACTCCTTGTACTGGAGTTCCTGCTTTTCCTTCTCTGCGTAGATAAAGTCCAGTTCAGGCTTGATGATCAGGTAGCTCACTGTGGCGATTAAAGATCCGCACAGAGGGCCGAGCAGGTAAATCCAGATGTTCCGCACTCGGTAAACGCCCATGTTGAGGGTGTCTGCTGCATTCGCGCCCACTCCGATGGCAGGGTTGAGACAGCCCCCTGAGATGGCTCCAACCGTGTAGATCCCTTCAAAGAGTGCCACGGATACTGCCAAAGTCCCAATGAAGTTGCTGTCTTTCAGTTCGCCGCCAATCAAAGCGACTAGCACGAGCACTCCAGTGGCGCAGGCTTCCGCCAGTATGGCTGGGCCATCGTCTGAGGGCGGAGCCAGGCGGAATGTACTCTTGCGAATAGCCCAGGACAGCATACTGCCGAGGAAGGCTCCCACGAAGTGGCAGACGTAGTAAATGAGGTGCTCGAGGAACTCCGTCTTAGACAGCTTGTTCTTGGCGATACCAACGAGGATGACGCCAGTGGTGATGGCCGGGTTGAAGGAAGCACCTGAGACGAAGCCAGTGCCAATGATCCCTGCCCACAGCGAAGCTCCCGCTGCATAGGGGTCGCCTTCTGACAGGCAAATCCCCAGCGCCAGGATTGTCGTGCCCAACAGCTCTGCGAAGAGACGCCGGCCTCGCATTGATTAAATGGCTACAGAAAGGAGTCCTAGTCAGTGCGTGCACAGGACTGTGCGGACTTGCACTAAGTGAGGGGAGCCACTGTAGCTCAGTTGACTTGACTGACTAATGTGCTCTAGTCACCATATAGAAGCAAGGACAGACGTCCAAGTGAAGGAACAGGGAAAGACTTATGGGCACTAACAGTCTGGAGAGTGTGCGGAAGATACGTTCAGGCCCACAGCAGTAGGCCAGAATAGCGCTTCCAGTTTCTCTGCGCGCTTCTCAGTCTTGCCACGAGCAAGCGCCATTATTAGCCTCTCCCCTTCCTAGGAAAGGAAATGGCTTCCCCCAAGCAGCTGTTCAAGTACTGTCTGGACGAGAGTCGTACCAGCGAACAGACCAAGCGGCTCTTCTTCTACCGTCTAAATCGCTGGAGATTCGACCCTTTCGATACCCCCCGCGCCTGGAAGTCGGGGTCCAGAGGAGTTTCCTCGTTCTTCAAGTTCCGCTATGCGTTCGGACTCTTCGTCGTTTACCGCTTGACTCTGCACTGTAAAGTTTACATAGACGTGCTGCCGGAGACTCACTAGTAGGCTAAGTCTTTAGGCGCAGGCTAGGCTAGGATGGGACTGCACTGGCTGTTTAGTGGGGAGTTGGAGAGTTGGCGGTCTGAGTCTGGGCCAGTTTGTCGAGTTCCCAGTCCTTTAGACGCTAGAAAGCTGCATAGGTCCAGTGATTTGAGAATTGCCTGGGAATATTACTAGAAATGCTGAGTGGGAAACGATATTTTCGTTGTTTTGGCGCTTCTATAGAAAAACTCCACAGAATATCGGGAAATTGATGAATTGTCCTTTATACATCTGCAGTATTTCGGGGAAGTAGGAGTTTTAGCTTATGAAATCTATAAGCAAGATACATCTGCTGTGGATATATGGACTAATAGACAAAGAAAGGGAAGATCCAGCACTTGAGACCCGAAAGCTAGGCTATGGAAAAGAAAATATCAGCAATAACTAATGAATTTACGAGAACTTCTTTGGTTTCTAAGGGAATAGCGGGCAATTTACTCCAAAAATTAGTTTTTTTTCCAGTCTTTAAGACCCCATTCATAGGAAAAGCGCTATATTTCATCTGACAAATGCGATTTCTCAAAAAGAGGAATAGACAGCTTCATAATAGAGTTCCCTGGTCTCAAAGGTCCCATTTCCAAGTCTACAGTCATGCCACAGCCCTAATTTCGGAAGACACTCTACCTGTTTTAGGAAAGAAGCATCACAATTATCACCCCGAAATAGTCCCTTCTGACTCAATTTCCCTACTTTCCCCAGTTTCTCACACCTATCAGCCAGGTCTTCTTCTCGCCTAGCAGTCCCTGGGTCTGCCAATTCCCTAGTAAATGTGGCTGAGTCTGACTCCTTGGCAAGCAGGGCTCTGGACTCTACTGACTCCTTTGGTCTTCCTGTCCTGCGCTCATATCAAGCGGGTGCCGAAGTAAAGTCCATCTAGAGCTGTGCGGGGGGAGGAAACGGAGTGCCGGAGACGCATGGTTCTCTTCTCAATGCTAGCAGTTCTGTGGCCTTCTCTGCTCTTCGCTCTATTCGGACTGGATGAGAAGCAGGACACTAGCGCTTTCGCCTGGCTCGGCCTAAGCTTTTCCCTGAACGCGTACCTGTCCTTCCTGACGAGTTGCTCTCTGGTTCTAGTGCTCTACTGCGGACCTCTGTTCCAACTCGTGTTTCTCGAGGATGTTATGACCGACTGCGACTTGAAGACATTGAAAGACTTCATCGTGCTGCCGATATGTCAGGAAATAGTGATGAGAGGGGCTTTGGTCGCTGCATTGCTGGGCTCAGGCTTCAACCCAAACGCTGCTATAGCGATTTCCGCTTGTGCATCAGCTCTCTTGGCTTTAGACGAACTGACGGATATGAAGCTTGTAAAGAAGGAAAAGACAGGGGAACTACTGCGTGGGCTTCTAGTGAATTGCGCGTTTCAAGGACTGGTAGGGGCGTTTGCTGCTAGACTATTGGTGGCTACTGGGAGTCTGTGCGGGCCCATTACTGCTCAGTGCTTCCTCAGCTTTATGGGGCCTCCGGACTTGGGCTTCCTTATGAACCCTGCTCACTATGCGTTCAAAGCGCGGAGCTTTGTGAGCGCCGTCTACTTGGTAGGACTGGTGGGCTTCTACTTCCTCTTCCCTCTAATGATCGACCCCACGCTATTCGAGCCCTTCCACTACAGTCTCTCAGCTAACTAGAAGCGCTTATAGCCTAGCGGGGGCGTCTGCTGCTGGTCCACCTTCCGGTCTCCGCCTGTTGAACTCACTAGCTTCCTGCCTTGCTCAGTCCTCGGCTTCATTGTTATTGCGGTTGGGTGTTCTCTGGTGTTCGGCATGCAGGAAAAGAGCTTCACAGGCCCCACAGCTTTAACAGCGTGCCTCACTCCCGCCACTGCAGAAGTAATCATCCCTGACCATGACTGCGGACTCTCGTCCACCAGACTATCCGGCTCCACTGCGTCCATTACCTCGTGCACGTGCATCACCAGGTCATTCACCTTCCTCTCCACTTCGGAAAAAAGCTCTGACTCCATCAACAAGCCGCGCACCTCCTTGGTTAGGTCTTCAGAAGGGTAAGGCGAGTCTTTGGCACTGAGCATAGCCTTCATGAGAGACTTGTAGATTTGCTCCACTTCGAATTTGAGTCTAGGGAGAATGCGGGCTTCGTGGACGTCTATTGGGCCGGGGAAGAAGGCGGGGAGCGGACGGGACTCTTCTTTCATAGGAGAGGGCCTTTGCTCCAACTTCTGAGAGAGTTTAATCACCTCAGTTCTCGCTTGTTCCCGCTTCCTTTGTGCTGCTTCCAGCAATTCCTTCAGTCGTGCTTCTTCAGCGCCACTCTGTTCCACTTTCGCTAGCAGCGACTTCTTGTCCTGCAGCAACTCCCGCACCTGCTCCTCCAGCACTGCACATCTGCCCTCTCTCTCATCACACCTCGTATACGCACTATGCAAGGTCTCCGCTGCCTGTTCCAACTCCTTCTGCTTCTCCTGCAGCTCTATGGATAGCTTTTCCTGCTGTAAGTGAGCGACTTCTGCACTGTCGGCAAGTCGCTGGGCGGAGTCTTGCAGTGCACTGGAGAGTTGAGTCTGCAGAGAAACCAGCTGAGAGTCGTGAGAGGAGCGAAAAGAGTCCAAGTCTGATTTCAGCTTCGAACAGTCTGTTTTCAGCTGAGTGATTTTGCGTTTCTTTTTCGTGATTGCCTGGTCTTGGCGGGCTGCGAAGTCTTTGAGCACCTTTATCTCGGCTTCGATGCTTTCCTTTTGGAAGGCGAAAGTGGCTGCTTCTTGACGGAAGTTGTCCAGGTTCTGCTGCTTTTGCTGCACTTGCAACTCCGTCTCTCGCGCCTTTTCACCGAGCTTGGCGATTTTTTCCTTCGCTAATTTGAGTTGCGAAGCATTGCTTTCCGCCTGCAAAGACATCCTCATCAGTTCCGCTTCCAGGTTCTTTTTGACGATTTCCAGTTCCCTCATCCTTTCCTCCGCCCTGCTTTCCTCCCTACTCGCAGCCTTCAGTCTGGCCAACTCCCCTCGCAGTTTCTCCCCCTCCTCTCCACTTTTTGGTACTTCCGATTCCCGCCTATACTGCGCACTCACCTCCTCCAGCGTCATCATTTGACTCCTCAGCAGCTCCACCTCCGCTTTCTTGCTTTGCAGGACTTCTTTGATGTCGTTCAGCTCTGAGGCGGAGGATTGGAGCTGGAGTTGGGTGGCTTCGGCGAGTTGCTTGTAGAGAGTGCTTTCTTCGGAGTGCTTTTGAGAGGCGGAAAGCGCCTTGTCCCGTTCTTCTTGGAGAGCGAAGACTAGAGGGTTGAGCCGCTTTAGCTCTTCGTCGTATCTGTAGATTAGAGCGCAGAGTTCGCTGGGAGACTGATTCGCCAGCGTTGTCGGTTCGGGCGGACTCATGTGGTCCTCTCTTTCCTTCTTCGCAAAGAACTTATTGAGTCTTTTCATATTCCAACTTTTGTTCTGTATGAATGCTCGGGTGCAGGAATGCAGCCACACTAAGTCTGCAGTATCCGCTGTTCAGGGAAATAGTTGGGTATTACTCCTATATGGCTACCTATATTGAGGATTGGGAGAAGGGGTAAAAAGCCGGAATGGTCCCTAAACTGCCAAATTGGGCAGAGGATCAATTTCTGCTTGTACTAACATTACTAACAAATATGACTTGTATGCAAGCTCAACTAACACCATTGTTTCGAAAATAAAGAGATGATGTGTTTGAAAGCAGCCCCCTGCCCTACACTCAAGCACACCTACAGCAACCCTCCCTCTCAAAGGGGGCTCCAAGACCCTCTCACTTGCCCTGTACCTCCCTCTGTCTCCCCTACTTTCTCCCAACTTCCCCTAGTCTCTAGGGAATTCCAGCCATTGCCCTTAGAAATGACCACTGTAGTACACTCCGAACTACTGCTGCAGACTGCTATCAGTGTCCTCTACAAACAGCTCTTCCACTCACTCATTTCTCTCGATATTGACTTAGTGGTTAAGCGGCCTCGAGCTGTGCCCCTGCCCCCGGCCCCACCTGCGCCGCTTATTGCCAAGAAAAAGGCCAAAACCAAGAGAAGAAAAATCGACCCGGCCCTGGAGGAACTCATTTTGACTGGTGACGACACTGAAAAGGCCCATAATGGCACAGGGAAAAGGCGGGGAAAGCCGGATTTCCTGCGCTATAGTGACCTGATACTGCAGGAAGAACTGAGGAAAGCGGACGACATCAGCGAATTCGCAGAATCGATGGAGGAGGAACTCACCACCGAGTTAAAAAAGCGCAAACAGCCGCGAAAGCCCAGGAAACCGCTGACTCAAGCCAATGGAGAACTGCTGAAACCCGGCAAACAGCGGAAATTCAGGACCATTTTAGGAGTGCAGCAGCAGGAATACAGCACAATGATGACTGTCGAGCTGACCACTGCTAGTGAACTGCAGACCTCTGCCGGCACTATAGGCCTGCAGCCCAAGTCGGAACTGAGGGAAGTGAACAGGTACTTCCTTCTGAAGAATAGAGCTGTCACGCTCAGGTCGGAGGGGAGGAGCTTTGAAGCGCTGCGGGACTTGGGAGTAGTCTATAACTAGAGGCCTAGGGAAGCTTTGGTCACTGGGTAGCGTAGGGAGGGAGGCTGAGAGTCGAAGGCCTCAATAGCGCTTCTGGTGTCCGAGGCGCAGTTCGAGACCAGACTCACAGGCTTGCACTCGTGGTGGCTACTGGAAGGAGTGAGGAGCGCTCGCATGTGTTTGTTGGTGAAGAGAGAAGGACGACGCTTCAGACTAGGAGTACCGGGCTTGGGAGTCAAACTGGTGCTAATGGCTGTATCTCCCTCCTCACCTGGCACGGATATATCCAGCTTCACTCTTGTTCTGCCCCGAGAAGCAGTTCTGAGGACTCTCATAGTGGTGTCGTTGGTGCGCTCTATGCACCTTTGGTCTGCCAGGTGGACGAATAGTCCGTTCTTCTTGGGAAATTGACGCTTGCGAGCGGCTACTGCGTAGGCTTGGTAGAAGGGGAGCTTTGCTCGCAGGCCGTCTGACTTGTTCTTGGCTATATCGACTCCTCGCATCCAAGGCAGCGAACTCAAATCCGTGGGTTTGCCCTCTTCAGGCGAAGAATCCTCATAAATGAACCTTCGGAACTCGGAAAAGCCTGCAGACCTCAGGTCCTGCAGCAATCTCAAGTCCTTCGCCTCTCCTTTCTCACTGCGGAAAGCGGCTTTCCGGGCTTCCGGGGAAGAGGGCTGGACGTGGCGCAGAAGGAAGGACGGCGGGGCTTCTGCACTTACTTGGTTGAGCACCCCGCGCAGGCCTTTGGCGGGAGTGTGTACGGGCCGCTGCGGCTGAATCCACTCGTATTGACACTGTAAGTAGTCAGGCAGCCCGCCTGATATCACGCTTGTGTGCTTTTTCATATGGAGTTACTGGGAGCTAAGAACTAAACGGCAGTCTGACCTTCACTCCCAGTTCCGGCAATACATTCGCTCGGTACGCCACACTGCTGGCGTCTGACATTTCCTGCTCCAGCGGGTCTGCATAGGACTTCATTGCCAGCAAGTCTGATAAGTACACACTTTCAGCCTCGGCTCCAGGGCGAGACAGGGTTTTCCGAGAAGAAGGAGCGGGGGTTATCACTTCTCCACGGTAGGGAAAAGAGGGTCTTGGGTTCTCCCGAGAAAGCTCAAGTTTGATTTCCACCTCTCGAGGCCTGTGAACAGAGCGCATTTGTATGCGCTTGCGAGTGACCTGGGCGAGTGCTAGACTGCGCTTCCCAATCATCGGCACCGGCTTTAGTTCCTTCAACTCCTCAGCCAGTTTGCGCTTGCGAAGCTGCACGATGTGGTTGAGAGTCTGCTTATGTCTGCGGACAAGACTTTCCACGAAGGCTTTGTTCTCTGCAGGGGAGCGAAGTGTACGTGGACTCAGGTGACTGGGCGAGGCTTGACGAGAAGTAGCCTGAGAGACCGCTCCTCGGAAGAAAGGACTGCGGAGTGTTCCAGAAGCAGGTGGAGAGCGGACTTGTGTGTGAAGGTGGGGAGAGGTCGGCACGCTTCTGCAGCCCAGCATATTGATGCAATTCTTCTCACTTTGAACTATGAGCATGGCAGCGAGACTAGCCTAGCAAATGCCATTGTCTCTGCACTCGGATTCGCTATCGCTGCTGCTGGAGTCGCTCCCGCAGTACCCCTTCGCCTGCATGATTTCCGCCTGCCCACGCCTCACTCTCCGCAGGAAATCATCCTCTGTGCCTGCTTCCTGTGCCCTGTTAATCAAAGAGTCTTCAGGTAAGGCCGGGACTGCAGGACTTTCTGACGGACTTGGCTTCTGTTCAGAAGTGCGGGGCTGGCAAGTGCTCATATACTTGCGAATTGATACAAACTCCTCTCGAGTAAGTTTCGCTAAGTTGACCTCGCACAGGTCCTGCGCAGTGGTTTGGAACTGGGCGGGCGCAATAGTGACCAGACCCCTGCGGTACTGGTCAGGCAAAGAGTGCAAGTCTCTGGCCAGGGCTTGCAGTTCGGACACTGAGGGCGGCTTGTTCTTTTGCTTCTCTTTGCGCCCGGATCAGTAGCTCTTCGAACTCACTTTGCTTGACCAGTGCCTGTTGGTGCCGCACATGAGACTCAGGGAAGTAATTGAGCGCGTTCGCCCAGACCAAGCGAATATCCGCTATCAGCTTGGTGCTGCTCCTCGCATAGTAGCCAGAGCGAAATCGCTCCGCAACAATCGTCAAATCAAGATGAGTGACCTTTTCCTGGTAGTCCGGAAACTCCTCAGCACTAGGCGGCGCAATGAAGAGGTAGGCAGAGGGCGTGCTCAGCACTTTGTCCAGCGCTTCCTTCACCTTGGGAACAGGCAGAGGCAGAGACCGGGGCTTTTTCTTGTGAGGCTTGCGTAGTGCTGGGGCTGAGTTGACAGGGCGAGTGGAGGGACGGCGGATACGCTGACTAGGCGGCCGTGTGGGCAGCGCACGAGCTTTGGTCATTATAAGGGAGAGCTATTAGGGCCTAGGCACGTAAGCCAACAGCACAGTGATATCGTCCACTGTGTCTTCTTCGTTGTGCACCCAGCGCATCCAGGCGAGTTGCGCTAGCTTCTCTGCCGCCTGTCTGGCTTGCTGGCGCGGGAACTTCCCCACGACTTCCACCGCTTCTTCGTTCGATATGAACTCCCAGACGCCGTCACTGCACAGTAGAATGAACTCTGCACTCGCAGTCACCTCCAACTCCGCTACATCCGGCTCACAAATCACACCCACTGCCTGCGCATCTGTATCGCCTATAGAGCGGGACATGGAAAGTCCAGGGTCCTCAGTCCCTTTGGCGAACACCCGGTAGGGAATGTCCCCTGGCATTTGCTTGACCTCTCCTCCACTCTGCTCAATCCTGTGCTTCTCCTCAGGAAGCATAGGCTTGTGGTCTTCAGTCAGGGACTGGGCTTTTAAGAACCCTGCCTCTCTTGTAGCCATGATGATTCGCGAGTCGCCCACATGCCCTACCAGCAGCCTATTCCCACGGAACATCGCAACTGAAGCAGTGGATCCAGATACAGTACAGTCACAATTCGTACTCTCCAATCCACAGTACGCCTTCAAGTTTTCATTGGTCGCTCCAAACGCCTTCTTTAGTGCTTCAATCGGTCTCTGCTCGTACTCCGTGCTTGACCTTATCTGCTGCATCAAGTCTCTATGCACGAAATGCGAAATATCATGTCCACTTGGTCCATGTCCGTCGAAGACTCCGAGCAAAATAGTGTCTCCGTCCAGAGTGAGGCAGAAGTCGTCCTGGTTGGGACTTTCTGGCTTGAGGCCTTTCTTGCAGACGTAGGCGAGGCCTGCTTTGGCGAGCTGGTCCAGGGACAGGCCTTGGATTTGGACGCGGGTGGCTTTATCTTCGAAACCGCTCTGATGACTGGTAGTCGGAGCACCTTCGATGTGGAGATGGTTCCCGAAGCCCAGCACAGCTTCTTGTTCCTCATTGCCCTCAGTGCCTTTCATCGTAGTCCTAACAGTGCGCAGGTCAGACGGTTGCTTGACCAAGTCCTTCGCTTCTTCCTTGCAAGCACTGACCAGGTCAATAGTACTGACGGCAGGCTGCGGCTTGCTCGCTCTGGCAGTAGTCACCACTTGAGTCGGCTGCTTATTCACACAAATGCCCATTATTGCCTGTGTGAAGCATTAAAGCCTCTATCGTAATCTACTGCTTAATGAGATTGTTTTCCCAGGGAACTTCAATTGGTGCTGATTAGGACTAGAACCTGCTATAATGAACAAAACGGCAAATGAGGCTAGAAGGAGCAGCTGGGCTGAAAATCTTGGAAAGTCCAGTAGTGGGGTCAGCTCTGCAGGGGTCGGGTTTGCTGGATAATAATGGAAGGCGCTGTGCAGCTCTTCTTGCGGGTCGCCGGTGCAGAAAAGCCTTTGACGCCGGTACCTGTCAACTTTGAAGAGCTGCTGAAGGCCATCAACAAGGCGACGGGTGTTTTCAACTTCAACGTGAAACTAGAAGGCCAAACCCTGAGCAACTCCAAGGACCTCATCGTCGCCTACCTAAACAACCGACATGAGCGCTTAGTCCTGGACGTAGAGGAAATCGTGCCTGACATGAGTGCCATGGACCCCGCCTCTCAGGCCATGTTTCGGTCTATGATGGACAGGCTCAAAGGCTCGGAGGAGGCCCAGGCGCCGGAGCCGATGCATGTGAGCAATGGAGCTTTGTCGAAGCCGGACTTACTGCGGGTGATTAGGGAGATGAGTACGCATGCGCAGAGACAGCTGGCGGAAAACACTGAGAAGTTCCAGGCGAAGAGACAGGAAATGTATGCAGAGGAGGAGAAGTACAGGGAGGTGGTAATGGAGCAGCTTCAGTTCCAAGAGATGCTGATCCTCTCCTCCACCATGGATGTCTGCTCCCGCTTCGGCATCTCCCCGGAGATCTTCGACGCTTCCTGCGGCACGCACATTGCAGACCCTTCAGTCCGCGCTGCTCTGGAAAACATGGCCACGGAAGCACTGCAGATGCAGGGAGATATTCCTGAATCTCTCACTCGCGAGCGTCTCCGTGAGGTGTTGACTACCTCTTGCCGCTTCCTCAACCAATACGTAGACGAACACCCTAACTTGGCGCCAATCGATACAGTGATCTTGAAGATGCGGGAATCGGATGAAGTATTGCGGCAATTCGGTTACACTGAGACTCAAATAGCGTCAGCGCTAGGGAAGTATCAGCTGGAGAGCGACCCGTATTGGGAGGATATGAGGGAAACCATGGGGAGAGTGACGTCTCGACTGTTTAGAAATCAGGGAGGATTCGGACCTGGAATGATGCCGCAGTAGATGATAACAGGAGATTAGGACTAGTGGAATTGAGGAATTCCCCTGCATTTCTAGGTCTACTCACCATGTGGTGTGTTAGTAAACATGGCTCGGTGCAGTGGACATGTGCACAGCATTCACGTGTCAGACTACAGGCTGATCGACAGTACTTCCCAATCAGTAAAGAGCAAGAAAGTGGCAGTGTATGTGTTAGAAGTGCAAGGCCGCACTCGCCTGCTTCACCCTTCAGTCTTCTTTACTGATACCCATCACTTCCGGGAACTACCCACTTTCCAGTGCAAAATGCGATATAGAGACCTGTACCAAATGAGTGTCGGCCTCGCCTCGAAGCATCCCAATGCAGTGCTGCCAGCCTTTCCACCGAAGAAGTGGTTTGGGAACAAATCGGAAGAGTTCCTGCAGAAGAGGATGAGGGAGTTGGAGCTGTACTTTACGCAACTGCTCTCTGTGACTCCGGTCACTAGTGGGGACTCGCTGTTGTTGGCGTTGCAGCCTGTGGCTGTGTGGGACATTGTGGTTATTGGATTGCCGAAAATCGGAAAGGCTCAGTTCGTGAAGCGTTTTCTTCACTATAAGCCCTTTTCCGCGGATATCCCCGAGCAATACGCTTCCCTAGTAAGTCGCATCCACCCCATAGAAGCCAGCAGTGCCATTCTCCCAGATCTCCACTCCTTCAGCGAAATCGAGCAATTCACCCCTATCGACCTAATCATCGACGGCTGGCTCGTACGAGTCAACTCCATCCAGCTCCACAGTGTGGACTTACCAGAGATCGACACCGCTAATCATCTACTTCGGTCCAAGGACGGGGCTTTGCTACTATATAGAGAGGATGTGAAGAAAAGTGAAAGAGTGGTGGAGGCACTGGAAGTGACGAGTCGAGCTAGGAAGCCGGTGGAAAAGGTGAGAGTGTGGGAGACGCAGGGAGGCGCCCTGGAGCAAATGGCAGCCGGGGAGCAGGCTTATAGCACTGTCACCCAGTTCCTGCGCAGACTACTGCATAAGCCCAATTAAGCCTCCGTTAGTCCTATTTCGAATATAGTCAATGAACAGCAAAGCGCCTGCACTATGGACTGTGGCGGACGTAGGCGAGTGGCTGCAGTGCATCGACCTGAGTCAGTACCGTCGCAACTTCGAGTCTCTCAAAATCGACGGCAGTCTGCTGTTCGAGATCACAGACTCGGACTTGGATATGGACCTCAGCATCAAAATCCGCCTGCACAGAGTGAAACTCCTGGAAGCGATAAAGAAGCTGAAGCACTATGTGCCGCCTCCAGTGGTGCAGGCGGCTGCCCGGCTTGATCTCGAAGAAGCTAAGTCTGATTCAGATAGTGAGGACCAAGCCCAAGTTCACGCTATTCGCCTGCCGGACCAGCATGAAGACTCCTCCCTGGACGCCTCCTCCACTGAGGTGTTAGTTCTGAAGGCTGTGGAAGGACTGCTTCTAAACAATATATACATCGTAGGACAGGCGGGAGCCACTCTGGGAAGACACACCGCTTCCAACGACATAGTGGTGTCAGAGAGCTTTGTAAGCAGAAGGCACTGTGATGTGAAGTACATCGCTCCGGGCAGCTTTGTACTGCAGGACGTGGGCAGCACGACAGGCACCTTTTTGATGCTGCAGCGGCCCACTCTCATTGTCCTCAACCTCATGTTTCAGATGGGACTCAGCGAATTCAAAGCGAAAAGCGTGCGCGCAGGAGCGAATCCCATACTGGAATTGGAGGTATTCGAAGGACCTGCGAAGCACACCACTGTCAAAGTCGACCCGGAAGGAGTCACAATTGGCCGGGACCCGGAAAACCAATTCAACGTCAGAGAAGACAGCCAGATGTCCAGTCGACATGGACGGATATACCTCCAAGACGGCGCCTTTCTACTCGAAGACTTGGGCTCCACCAATAAAACCTGGGTCCGGCTAAGCGAGGAGGGCGCTCGGAGCCGGGAAACGCCGCTAGCAGTGGGCGATGTAGTCAAAGTGGGGACCACTGTGCTGACTGTGCTGCCTCCTGACATGTCCCACTTCCAGTCGCCTGTGCGAGCGGCGGTGTCTGAAGAGCCAGTGGACCTGACCAAGTCCATAGCTGAGGAGGTGGCTTGCAAGATCTGCTTCGCCAGGGAAAGCAACTGCGCCCTCTACCCCTGCGGCCATGTCTTCTGTGACCACTGCATAGCGAATGCTCACACTTGTCCAGTGTGCCGCAAGCCTGTCAGAGACCGGGTCAAGCTTTTCCGTCAATAGTGTAATCCCGTCTCTTTCATTCTAGACTGAGAACTGGGTTAGCAGATATATAGGCCTCTATATATGTATGACTATTGGAAGCCTTACTATGAGTATGTACTAAACTCTGTATAGCCTGGGGCATATCCCTGTCCGCTCCAGTTTCAAAGCCAGTCCTACGAATACCCAATGATGGTCTCGCTCAAATATATACCTTTTCATGTCGTATCTACGTCCAGCCCCTCCCTCCCACACGCCCAAAGCAGTCTTTTCCCCTGAGGAAAGCCAGCGACTCAACGAAGCTGTGAGCCGCTTTCAACGCAGAGTGAAGGCCAAGGCCCCTCTCTCTGATACCAGTGTTCTGTCCTGCGACACCACTGCGACCAATAGGGAAGACCTTTGCTGCACGCCTAGTCTGGAGGAAGCGAAAAGGAGGTCCGTTAGAGCCAGGTCCAGGCCTGTTTCCGTGTCTGGAACTCCGCAAAACAGCCAAAAACGAGGCTCTGAGTTTGTATTTTCCCTGCAATTTACCCCTTTTTCCAAGGAATCCACGGATATCGTCCCCAAACCTCACACAGAAATCAGTCTTCTCTAGGCTTCTCAGCAGGACAAACTCGCCCAATCGCGAGAATTGCGGCATTTCCTCACCTTCCACTCCCTCTCCAGCCTTTCAGAACTCCACTCGCTGCTGCTTCGGAAGGACCAGCAGATCGCCACCCTTCAGACTCGTCTGAAACTGTGGGAAGCTCATAGGGAAGTGCAGGAAATTGCGCGTGAAAAACTGGCGAATGAGGAAATTGCAGGGCTGGAAATGCACGTAAAGCAGGGAAAAGAGCTGTTGGAGAGGGAAAAGGGCAAATATGAGGAAAGTAGGCAGAACCTGGAGGGACTGTATGAGAGTTTGGCCCGCTTTCAGAGGGAAAATAAGGCGCTATTGGAGGAAAATTGTATATTGGTGGATAGAATTAAGGACTTGGACCTGCTTTCAACCATAGAAAGCCAATTTCGCGATCTGAAAAGTCAGCAGTCGCAGCTGTTATCTGAGAACTTGCGTCTACAGGAAGAGGCGAAAGTGCACGAATTCGCTGAAACTCGGCTATTATCGCAGTTGGCCGCCTCTTCCTCTGCCCTGCACGCCTGTCGCAAAGACCTTTCCCAACTGACAGAAGTAATTCGCATAATAAGACAAGGAGAAGGGGTGAGTGCGGCTTTGGTGCTCGGCCACATGCCTAGAGGAAACGCTACAGGCACTGAGGAAGTGTTGGAGGACGCAGCAGCCCTGAGACAAGACCTGGAGACCCTGCGCGGCCTGCTGGCGGACTTGTACGCTGAGCAGAGTGGCCATCTCTGCATAGCTCAGTAATAAGTGGCTTGCTAAAGCACAGGAACAGCCATTAGCAGGGAAGGGTATTGAGACAGATAGCTGAAAGCCATAGTATTTAGACTGGACTTCAAGGGGGATATCTATAGAAATGGCCCTTCCCAGAATCGTAGGGCAGTACCACCTCACAGAGAGACTTGGGAAAGGACAGTTCGGCGAAGTCTTCAAAGGCGTGAACGCCCGAGGAGAGACCATAGCGGCAAAGTGCATTTCCAAGCAGCTAATCAACCCCCGCTATGCAGCCCGGCTGGAAGGGGAAATCGCCGTGCAGAGACAGGTAGTGAGTCCCTACGTAATCCAACTCTACGATGCTATATCGAGCGAACACAACTACTACCTGATTATGGAGTGCTGTGAAGGGGCAGACCTGGAAAGGCTGATGGTGACTATGGGGACAGTGCCTTTGCACCTGGCCAGGCGCTGGCTGACTCAGATAGTGGATGCTTTCCTAGCACTAAGGGCGAATCATGTGATGCATAGAGACTTGAAGCCTGCCAACGTACTGCTCACTCACTCTGACCCGGAACTGGCGCAAGTCAAGGTGGCGGACTTCGGCTTCGCCAAGTTCTCCAGTGAAGAAGTGTTGGCGCATACGAAACTCGGAAGTCCGCTTTATATGGCTCCTGAAATCCAGCAGAACCTGGCGTATAGCTGCAAAATCGACGTATGGAGTTTCGGAGTGCTGGCTAGCAAGCTACTTGGCCCCAGGCTATTTGAAGGCTTGATCACCTCACAAGAGCTCCTAGAGCGTCAGCGCCAACCTGCGTTCCACCAAGTCACTCTCCCTGCAGACGCTATGGACATGCTGCGCTACGCCCTTACCTACGACCCTCAGCAGCGTCCTTCCTTCGAACAGCTCCGCACTTTGCCTTTCTTCCAAGCCGCTTCTGTCCCTATTAGTCTCGGGTCTCCGGACTCACTTACCCTTTCCAGGATCCCACTCGCTTATTCTAACGGTTTAGGTCAGACGGATGATTACTTGGAAATGAGCTGCAAGTTGCACACTAAACTGAAGAAGCTTTGGGACTTAGGGTGGGAAATGGACCGCACTGGACTGCTCCTACTGGCCTATGTCCTATTTCAACTCTACCTTCGGGAAGTTACGAAGTACCAGACTGAGATAGAAAGCATGTTGGCGAATCACGAAGACTCCGGCCTGCGCACTCTGATCCAAGAGGCTCAAACCGTGCTAAGAGAGGCTCAAATCGCAGTTCAAACAGCTGCAAGTCGACTTTCCCCCAACGACTTAGAAATCGCGCTCAAATACAATTCCGGACTCCAAATTGACCCGAGACTTTTCATATCAGAGGCGGAAAGGATAGTCCAATTCACAGACCTGAGCCAGACAGGAAAGGCACTAAAGCGATATGAAGACGCTGTGTTCCTGCTAGTGCTTGCTAGAGATGAAGGGGGGGATGTCACCGCTCAGACCCGCATTGATGAACTGTGTGACAACGCTTACGAGCTGGAGAGAAGACTAGGTAGTTAATTGTGGCAAAAGCGGCAGTGCTGGGAGAGCAACACCTGACTTCTGGCTTGCTGCAGCTGCTGCAGAGTCCTCAGTTCCGCCCCCACTCCCAACACATCCGGCACCTGCCGCGGCCCAACCGCCTGCACTCTCTTGCCCAAAGCCCGAGCACATGCACTCAGCACAGCCCTGCGCTGCTCTTCCGCCTCCTCCCCCTTCTCCTCATCCAGCCCTCTCAGTCTCCCCACCGCCTCTATCTTCCCTTCCAAGCACCCCTCATGTTCCAGTAGTGCATCTCTGTACTTCGCCTTGCCTTCCTTGAGACTGCAGAGCAGCTGAACCTGTCCTTGCAGTTGCTCGACTTCGCTTTCCACTGGGTGGCGGCTTACGCTCGAGGCAGATTTCGTGAGTGAGGGTGCTGGTCAGAAGTGCGCGTAGGTCGTGCTCCTTCCCGCCTAGTAGAGAGTCCATATTGCAGAGACAGGTGGGAAGGACTGGGAGGAGTGCAGATGTTTTAGAGGCTTTGATGACTTTATTGTGAGGATTTGCGTGGCGTTAGGCTATAAAGCTCAAATTTAGCCTTTTTAATACGATTTCAGTTCTCTCGACTGCTGCATCGACAGAGCAGCTCGCTCCCAATGCACTCTCATTGTAGCTTCCATCTAACCCCAAGTAGGTTTAAGATATAGAAATGACCATCAGCGTCTCAGCCATTCTTCAAAACTCCTGCTAAATACCTCCAACAGGCTCTTTATCCCTTTAGCTAGTGCATATCCCTATCTGTGTCCACTCTAATGTCCATCCAAAGCAGCCTTTCTATACCCTTCCTGGCCTTTCCAGGCATAACTCCTAAGTGTCTTTCAACGGGTGGCCGAGGCAATAAATGGGAAACTGTCTGCAGAAGCAAAGACAGAGGAAAGGCAAGGAAAGGCCCCCTGTGCCGCCCACTCCCTGCCTGCAAGACCCACGCAGTGAGCAGCGTACGAGGCAGCTGTTCCAGTGCAAAGCCGCCAAAGTGCCGAAATTGCACTTAGAGAACAGCCAACTGTATCGCAGGAGGAAGCCTTCCTCGCCTCTTACCTCGCAGACTACACTTCCTCTTGATATAACTCTTAGTGCTTAAGCAGGTCAGGACTGGGAGGGGCTATTTGGCATTTAGTGGCTTTAATGGACGAAATGCGTCTTAGAGACTTTAGGTCTGTATTTTGCTAAATGCATAAGATAGACTATGACGCATCACGAAGGTAAATCCTGTATCCACAGCAGCAACTGTGAAAGGCACTAAATCAACAATACGGCAAAAGACCATCACAATATTAAGACCTACAGGAATTTCCCTGCAACTTCCCTCCTCTGCACAACTGAAGCAGAGGGAGTGAGCCAATAGGTGTGGTTTGTAATGGGGCTGCGGTCACTGGAAACAGAGCTGCTGTTGGCTCGTGTGTTGCAGGAAGTCGCTGCCAGCGAGCACCGGGTGGAGCTGCGGCGCTGTGCACTGGCCCAGGTTAGAGACTTCACTCCCTCGGCAGCCTTTCAGCAGCTGGACAGGTACAATCTGCGCCGTGTGGATTCCTTCGATTTGACTAGGTACTTCCAAACCAACGGCTTGAGGGCAAGTGAGGCAGTGGCGAAGGCAATAGTTCAACAATACGATGGAAACGGCGACGGAAAGCTGAACGAGGACGAGTTCTACCAGCTGATTTTGCCTTCAACGGATGCCTATTGGCGAGAGGAAGCACTCAACAGAGTAAGGCCAAGTTACTTATCAGTGACTGCAAGCACTGCCCTAAGAGCACTCCTCGAGACAGAAATTGCCTATCACGAGTCTGTGGAAAGAGTCAAAATCGACTTAGTGACTCGAGCGGATTTCCATGCTTTTAGTGCCTTCCAGACCATCGATACTGACAATATCGGCCAGCTGGGCAGGGCGAGTCTCAAGTGGTTCCTTCGCAAGCACTCCTTCGACCCTACAGACGCAGACATCGACGCTGTGTTTAGACGCTGGGATACGGACGACGATGAGAGATTGGCCTTTCGGGAATTGGCGGATGCGCTGGCTCCACTGCAACCGGTGGGAAGTAGGGAAGTGGCGGTAGACCTGCCCAGGCCTGTGGATACTCTGCCCAGGGAAAAGCCCAGAGACAGTCCCCGCCCAGAGACTTCGAAGCCTGAAGATATGACTCTTGAAGACTTGAAAACTGACCAAAAGTCCACTTCCCGTCCGGAGGCGAAACCTGAAGGGGAGCTGCAGTCTTCTCTACGTAGCAGCAAGTCGCCCTATTGGCCTCCGCCCCCGCCTCCCACAGTCTCCCCTCAAGAGCGGGACGCAATGTTCGATTTCTTCCAAGAACAACTGGCCAACCTCAAGGAACTCGAAGCCGTCAGGCAAGAAGTGGCTCTTTGCACTGACTTTACTGTAGAAGACGCTTTTCAGCTGTTAGACACCAAGGAGACAGGAACTGTGGAGTTGTCTGATTTCGTGGAGGTGCTGGAGAGACTGGGGATTAAGGTGGTTGGGGATGACGCGGAAATGCTGGTGAAGAGATATGAGAGTGAGCAAAGTCTATCAGTGAGAGGACTAAAACGCATGGTGGAGGCCAGCACGGACTCCTACCGTCGTCTCCTCTCTGGTCATGTGTCTCAGCGGCTGCGGACCTCTGAGCAGTCACTAGCCCTACGGCCCTCCACTAAGGGCAAGTTTGTGGACTTACTGCGAGTCCTGCTGCATATCGAGCACCGCAATGAGGTCAGACGGCAAGAGTTGCAGCAACTTGCTGAGTTCCGTCCCTCACTGGTATTCAGTCTGGTAGATGCTCGGAACCGCGGTTATATCGGTCCTGGAGAGGTAATGTAAAGGCAGATTAGAGCGTTTCTAGGACAGCAAGGCGCTATTGTGAGTGAGAGAGAAGCGGAAATGCTAGTGGAGGCGTACGATGGGGACCGGGACGGCCGGGTCTCTGAGCAGGAGTTCGTCGAGGAAGTCAGTCCTCACTCCGCCACAAGCTACCTCTAGCTTAACTTAAAGGTAGCGCAAAGGGCAGTTCCCCGGCCCAGTGGACTAGCGGAAGTCCCAGTTCTCTACAATAATGGCAGTTTGGTCGTTCTCCCACCCCAACCTCACCCAGCAAGACCACATTCTTCAAATCATCCCGGCCATGGAGTTCCGCTTCGCCTCAGCTTACTGTTTCCCCGCTGTCCGCCCTAACACCCTGTGCTACGCTTGGTTCCGAGTGTGGGGAAATCCCGCTGTTAAACTGGGAGTCAGTCTGTCCACAAACGTGCAAAGCGCCTTTTCCGACTCAGAAACGGGCTGGTCTGTCTACTTGAAGAAGGGCGAGTTGAGACACGGGTCTAACTCCGAAGGTCCGAACTTCTTCACTTTGCCTCAAAGGGCGGAAGTGGATGTCTGCATCAAGTTGGACAGAGTCCGAGGCTCAGTGACCTTTATGGTGCTCGGCGAAATCATCAGTCGTAGTGAGATTCAGGACTCGGCCTTCCTGGCGGAGGAGTTGATGTACTTTGCAGCGGCGATGTATGTGGGAGGACTGGAGAGCTTCTGTGAAGAACTTGGGAGATATGACTACTGGGAGGAGAAGAAGGCGGCACTGCTGGTGTATATGAAGGGCTGTGGGTCGATACTACAGAAGCTCCCACATGAGCTGTGCAGGTGTGCGCTTGAGTACCTATAGACATACATAGCTCTCTAAGTTCGTTTCAGTGGTTTCTACACCTTTCACCAGCAAATATACAATGAAAAGGCCGCAGGCCAGCCAATCTCCCCCCAAGCCCCACGTCCCGTCACCCCAAAGCGACAGTCCAGAGACAGTTATCGACCAGACTCTGCATCCCTTTCCGCCCAAGCCTGAGGTCTTAGTGGCCGACCGTAGATTGTGGGAGTTCTGGCCGGGCAACAACCGCTTCTGTCTGCAGGGAAGACTAATGCTCGGTCCATGTGTCGAGGTCAAGTGGACATTGCTAACAGTGGTGCTGTTGGTCGGATTGTCTGGCGCCTACTTTGTGTTTGTACTTCCCTATTTGTGGAGAGATGTGAATGTGGGGCTGCCAGTGGCTAACATCGTGTTGTTCATTTGCGCACTTGGGAGTATGCTACTGTGCATGTGTGTAGAGCCAGGCATAATTCCTCGGAAATGCGTATTCGAACTGGGCGGTTACATTCCGGAGGAGTTCACAGCTGATGTGTTGGTCAAAGACATGGAGCGTGGGGCTCAGTACAAGCACTGTCCTACTTGCAAGGTCTTCCGTCCGCCCAATGCACACCACTGCAGTACCTGCGGTAACTGTGTTGAGGTCTTCGACCACCATTGTCCCTTCCTAAACAACTGCATCGGCAAGCGGAATTACCGCTACTTTCTGTCCTTTGTTGCATCAGCAGTGTTCGAAGGCTTGTCAGAAGTCGCAGGGTTGTTCCTCTTCCTCTTCTACGACCCCAACAACCAAAGTTCTGTGGTGGATGCGGAAATAGTGAAGTGGATAGTCGTGGCTCTGATTATATCCACTTGCCTGGTAACTCTTTTCGTTACTATTTTATGCTGTTTCCACGTTGATTTGTGCCTATCCGGCGAAACAACAAAAGAGCGTCTCAAGCACACTCACGACCCAAAGAAGGAAAAAAGCTGTTTTCGTCCCTATCCCTCCTGGTTCGCTCCCCGGCAAATGCTAACGCTACAGCAAGTAATGAAGGCGGAGACCTGGCGAGAGACAGAAGCGCGCAGCTGACTATAGGTAATGGTACTCTTCGCTTAAGTAGGCAAGTCGTGGTCTGCTGGGTCTGCATCCGCCATTGGTTGTTCTTGTCTGGTGTCGTCGACTGCGCTAGCCTCGGCATTGCCGAAGGTTTGGGTAACGGCATGGTCTGGCACGAAGGGGTTTTGCGAGCACCTAAGTAGACTCTACGCAGGACATTTGGGCCGAGCGGCTCTCCCCAATAGCCACTCATCCAGACAATGCTTGTGAAACACATGCCGGCAAAGCGTCTTTCGGACCGGGTCTCCCTCCTTCGGCCTGCATAAGAGCTACTCTCCAAGACATACAGTGCACATCTTTTCATCGAATTCAGACATTTCCGGCTCGTACTTCATTTCTGGGAAAAAGCGCTCAATTGTGTCTTGATTGAGTTGAAATGTGCAGAAGCTGTAGGTAGACGCTTCTTGGTCTGATATGTCCATATTGAGGGTTGCGGCTGCTATTGAGTTCGGCACTCGGATAAAGACGCCGTGTTCGTCAATGCTGAAATCAGACATGTTCCTGTTGTGCGCGGCCTCGACTGTCAGCTGCCTCAGATGAGTGCTTTGCCGCTGTCCTCTCAGATGCATGTAGATCAAATAGCCGATAATCGTCAACAAACTGCGTGAAAATTACAAGAAACACACAATGCTCAGGGAGCCGATTACCCACTTTACCCAACTGGGGTCTCCTTCGTCCCCTCCTCCGCCCTCAATACAGCGAGAGTCGTCGAAATTGCAGGCAGTAGTGTTGCAGATCAAGTCACATTCTTGGTTGGTGCGGGTGTCTGCAGTGCAGGAGGAGGGACAGGTGCAGGAGCCATTGTCATAGTTGCAGCCGGACAGGTCACAGTCTGGGTCACAGAGAGCATTACTCAGTAACTGGGCAGTGCAGGCAGCAGGACAGGTCTCGTTGAAGGACAAAAGACGCGTACAGACTGCAGGGGACAGACAGTCTGTCGAATTTATGGACTGAGTGGAGGGAAAGCAAACCTCAGGGCAGAAGTTGAGACACTCCCTGCTTAAAAACCCAGGAAAACTGCACAGTTCCATAGCCAAATTCCGCACATTGCCGCTTCGCAGCCTTCCATTCACATACACTCCTTCCTTCGCAAACCTTCCACACTCCTTCCTCATTCCCACTGTCCTACTTCCCTCCCCTGTCAATTCACACATACTTGCCTCCACCTCCCCTGCGGCAAACGTCTTCACAGTGCCCAGAAACCGGTCCACATCTGTAAGCTGCACAGGACTGCGCACTGTCAAGTGAATTGCTGGCGGCTCTGCAGTCACTAGCACTATCAGGGCCAATACATACATTATATACCGGCAGACTGCAGGATTGGATGAGGCCTTAATGCTGATTGCTGGGCTTTGGGAAAGTGGGGGCATGGAAGATAGGCTTTAGTGCTAGGGGTTAAGGATGATATGTGGGAAACACAGAATAAGAAGAGAACTGCGTTCATATCTTTCTCTCTATTTTTCCGGAATTACTGCAAAGCAGATGATGAAAAGCGGGGAAAAAGCGTTTCTCGCAGCAGATTAATGACTTTAACTCCAAAAATTAAGACTAAGTCTGTTAAGGACGGGTTTCAGATAGTAAAAAGCTGCTAAAACAACCCATTAATTCCGTAAGTGTTTGACTTGACACTGAAAACAGGCAAATACTATTAAAGGGAACTTTATGCTGATTTTAGCAATTTCCCAGGCCTTGTCTGCTCTCAAGTCGAAGAATTGTAACTTTATGACAATTTATAGTGAAACCGAGGTAATTTAGCGCTCTATTTGGCCGTGTTTCCTTCTTGCCTGCCTATTTCCCTCTTATTCCTGCTCGTAATGGCAGATCCAGTTCAAGTGCCCAACCTCTCCCTTGTCCACCTCTTCCGAGACATACTGGAGCAGGAGTACACCAAAGCCAAGAAGGAACTAGGCGACTTGGACCCGGAAACGCAGGGCACCTTCACTAGACGACTAGCAGCTATCTGCAATTCTATCTCTGAAGCGCTCATTCGCTCTACCGCTCAAATGCACTCCTCGTATAAAGGGAAATCGGGAAGTTTCCAGCAGGTTCCTCGGCTGGGGAAAGACGCGAAGGAACCAGTGGACCAGGAAAAGCAAGTAGAAAGCAGGAAAGTGCAGGCGCAATTAGCCCGCGCAATTGCACTCTTTCGAACTCAGTTCCAAGAAGAAACCGAGCGACTAGTTGCGCAAGTAAAAGCAGCGGGAAACGTGCATATACCCGAGGACTCTGCCCCCCAAATGCCAGACCTAGCAAGGGAATTGACAGCCTACACTCGCTCTGTCGCATATGAAAGGGATTTAAAGGCAAAGGCTGTGTCAGTCCTTCAGCAGGCCAAATTAGGAGTAGAAGTGGTTGCTGCGCACCCCACAGCCTTCGAAGCCCGGGTCTACTCTCAGTTTCTCTGGTCGCCGTAGTCCTATACTAGTAACCGTCTCATGGCCATTCGGAACGACAGAGAGACCAACGCTCGCATAGAAGACGCAGACCGGTACTTAAGTCGGCACCGCGTGTTGGAGCTGTTCGAAGACCTGTGCACCATGCTGTGCTACCGCCGGCCTACAGACGTCCGCGAGTTCCTCATTGAGCAGCTGCAAATCAGGAAGAAGCAGGGCACTGCAGGCCACGTGGTTTTCACTGAGCAAGAACTCGATAATGTCTTCACGCTGTTCGACCTAAGACAGGAGAAGAAGCTGACTGCTGATCAGACCAAAGAGGCGCTGAAGACTTTGGCACATTCCTCTTATCAGACAGGACAGGTCGAGGAACTGAGGATGCCGGAGGCAGTGGACAGAGAGACGTTCAAGTCGCTATGTGCACAAGTGCTTAGTTAGTACGGACTCTCCGACTAGACCAGTGTCTGTTCTAGACGAGAGGGGAAGTCTTCGTCCTCTTGTCCCCAGCCTGCTAGTCCGGACGGCTCTCGCCTGGCTTTCCTTTTCTTCAGTTTCTTGGCTGAATTTGGCTGTAGACTGGCCTTTCGGGTTTGTCTTTGGAAGGTGCAGGACTGAGTGCCTACGACTTCCTCTAGGTGTACTTCGGCTTCGGTGCGGGTAAGAAGTCCTTTGTGGGCTGTGCCTTGTCCTCGGAAATGGAGTCTGAGCAGCTGACCTGGCGGCGACTTCTTCCCAGTTCGCACTGAGTGGCACGACACAGAAATCTGCCCCGTAGCCGAGGGAGAGGCAGGCCACAAGGAATGCCAGTGTGCCGCAGGAGTCAACGGCCGTCCATTCACCACTCTTGCAGAAGCCCTATACAAGCTCTTTCCCCTCCTATTGGTCCTTGTTAGGGAGGTGATGGAGAGCACCAGTGCTTTGGCGGGCTCAGTACTGCGGTGTCGCTGGAAACGTAGTAAGCCAGGGAGGGAGTTGTGCCCATACAGGGTGACCATTGCGTGGTAAATTAGGACTAGCACTTCTTGCGTCCCCGCTTCGCCTTCTTCTCTTCGCCCATACTCTCGTCTTCGGCCTTCGCTTTGCCCTTGGGAGGGGAGAGAGACCGACTGGTCGCGGCTTTGGCTTTGCCCGGGGATTTGGACCGTTTCGCACCCTTGGTAGTTTCTTCGGCCTCGCCCCGCTCTTCCTCGGCCTGAGCCTTGGCCTCTTCGTTCGCTCTGACGTAGGGCTGCTTCTCTTCTTCGTCGAGTGCCTTCCACCGCCGTCCCATCTCCTTCATCAGGTCCTTCCCCTTAAAGCCATCAGCGGCGATTTCGACCCGCTTCTCATTGCAGAAAAGAATGTAAGCTGAAAGAGGCCGTTTAGGCCCCTCCTTGGCCTTCTTCTCCTTCTTGGGCTTGAGGTTGTCCGAGCCGACGAGTGCTCCCGCCTTCTTAGTTCCGACCATTTAAAAAGAGTAATAGGCGGCTGTGCGAGAATGGTAGTCCCAAGTCCATACAGTACATTTCCAGCTATGCACAGGTCCTCAGGACGGACTATCCTTATACCCCAGTTTCAGTCCTAGTTGGGTCTTTGAAGGACACATAGTGCTAATCTGGACTCAGAACAGACCCTAGGATTAGCGGAATGGGAACAGGACAGGTCAGAGCCCTGCAACGAGGCAGCAAGCGCTAGCCATATAATCGTAATGGCAAGCCGGTCCGCAGTGGTCAAGAACGCCGACATGTCCGAGGAAATGCAGCAGGACGCCATCGACTGCGCCAACCAAGCGCTCGAGAAGTTCAACATCGAGAAAGACATCGCCGCTTACATTAAAAAGGAATTCGACAAGAAGTACAACCCCACCTGGCACTGCATTGTTGGCCGCAACTTCGGCTCCTACGTGACTCACGAGACCCGGCACTTCATCTACTTCTACCTAGGGCAGGTCGCCATACTGCTCTTCAAGTCGGGCTAGTAACAGCTAGACCTAGACCGGACAGACGCCTTCGGTAGGGTGGATTGTCTTTGGTCCTGTTGAAGCCCCACCCCAATTCGGTCTTTTCCAGGCCAAAAGCCGCTTTTCAGGCATTTTGGCTCCTCACCAGAGCGTCTTTTTGCACAGATTACCCATTCGCTTCCATAAACCTCACTACAATGCGCCAATCACACAAGGTCCAGCCCACACCAGGGCTATCTCCCTTTTCCAAGCCACACAGCAGGCATTTGACTCCAGTCTCCACACGTCCTAAGCCCAGAAAGCGCTCTGCGCCTCCCATCTCCAACCCTCAGTCAGACCTTACCCCCCAAAGCAGCCAGGAGGTCGAGAAAGCAGCAGAAACGGAAGGGAAGGAGCAGGAAGAGGGGTACACCACTGTGCCAATTGCTTACAAGTATGTACAGACAAACCCACTGAAATCGAAACTTCCCTCTTTCCTGCGACTCACTGGAAGCACGAAAACTCCCTCCCTGGACTCCGAATCGCCCCTAGTAGAAGACAGGGGCGGCAGTCCTTCGATGCATAGACTTCCCTCTGGCCTCAAGTACCGCCAGCGGCTGTCCACGATTTCCACTCTCGCGAGTCAGTCTATCAAAAAGCCATGTGAGTGCAATTTGACTATCTGTGATGAAGGCGAAATCCCAGGGTCTGGACGCCCTTTGGCGGACGACATGGCAGCCAGCACCCGAGCCAAAGCTACACTCCTATCCGAAAAAGGCCCGAATGTTCTAGAAGAACTCGCAGTGACAGTTCCTACCAGCTACCCTCAACTGGACTTGAGCAAAAAGGGACTGAAAGATGCAGACTTGCAGCAAATTGTGAGACTTTTGGAGGTGTATCCCTACGCCACGGACTTGGATTTATATGGAAATAAGATGAATTTCAGCCTTTGTGACGATATTGTTTTCGGAAGTAGTCACCAGCATATACGGAAATTGACGCTTTCGGGGAATTCGTTGGGGAGACTGCCAGCTCATACAGTGCTCGGGCAGTTTTTGGCGGTATTCAGCAGTCTGGAAGTATTGGAAATGGCGGAATGCGGGATTACGGATGATGACTTCTTTCGTCTTTATGCTACTCTCAGTTCCTTTCCCAAACTTAAGTTTCTGCAACTCAAAGGCAACTCCATCTCCGACACATCCGTCCTTTTAGTATGCCAAATCTGCAAACTAAACCACTCAATTCGCTCCATCGACCTGCGCAAAAACCCTTTCCGCGGCCAGAACCTCCGCTTTCCCAAGCACACAATTCTAACAGACGGCCCAAGGAAATGCTGCGAGCGCTGCAGTCTCCAATAGTCCTTAATGTACATCTAATTCCCTTCATTTGCTTATTTCTAGGCTTAGTTACGCCTTGAGCTTCTCTTGGCTCCGCTCTGCACGCTTTCTGGTGATTTCTTGGTAAGTCAATATGCCGAGGAGAGACATGGAGAAGCCGGCCATGACTAGAAGGAAGTAGAAGACGTGGCCCCAGCCGTAGCCCTGCAAGTACCCGATCTGTGTGGATCTTACCGCCAACTGGCCTACAGCGGCTCCGATGCTACCTGTGCCGTTCACAATTCCAGCCACAGTAGACAAGGCTTCCTGCCTAGACGAGCCCGCCCCTTGCGCCAAGTCCGCAGATATGGCCGAGCAAATCAAATTCGAAGCGCCCCAAATCACAAACCCAGACGCCGGCACAATGAAGTACGCCACCCAAATCGTTTCCTCCGTCAACGCCTCGAACATCACCAGCAGTGGAATAGACAGCGAGGTGCAAATCAGCACTACGAGACAGCGCTGGCCCACCTTGTCAGACGCCCAGCCCGCCACTGCACTGCCAATGATTCCTCCCACGTCGAATAGTCCCGCTAGCGGACCTTTGTGGCCTGCCCCGTGCAGGCCGACTTCCACGTAGTACGGAAGCCACATGATTAGCCCGTAGTTGAGTATCTTCACTCCGATATAGCCAAATGAGCAGATCAGGACTCCTTGTATCAGCCAAGCGTCTAGGAAGGGAATGCCTCGCTTTACCTGCTTCCAAGTACTGGGTCGGTCCATCATTGGCTCCGCAGACAGGTTTTCCGCAAATGCCAGGTCGAATATTTCCTTCTTTGGACGCTCTTCGACTGTCAATAGGAACATCACGCCTACGATGACGGAAATGGAGGCGGTGCCGAACATCACGACTGGCCAGGAAAAGTGAAGAAAAGTCTGCAGCAAAGAGGCGATTAGGGCTCCGGCGATGTCGCCTACACTTGAGTTGGAGGCCCATATGCCCATTATGCGACCACGGTTTTCACTGGAAAACCAGTTGCTGAGGATGGCGACGCAGCCCGGCCACACTGCGGATTGGAGGAAACCGTTCAAGGTGAAGAGAGCGATGTAGAGACTGGCTTGGTATATTTCGAATAGACCCAGTAGCACTACACAGTAGTAAGACACCCCAGTCAGCACCATACTCCACCCCACCACATTCTTCAGACTCGTGCTGTCCCCCAAGCTGCCTCCCACGAAGTTGCCTATAGCATACGATATGAGAAAGGCAGTGTCAATTGAGCCTAAAATGGTCCCTGTGAAGCCGCTGGCCAGACTCACTTGAGGCTTGACCATGTACCAACCTTCCATGCCGCTGTGGCGCCCCACCATGCAGAGGAAAGTCAGTGTGAACACCCAGCGCTGCTGGTGCTTTAGCAGCTTCAAACTCATTATAATGGACAGAGATTAGCCACACAGACGCAACAATGAGCCTGTTGGATGTTATATAAGCCCACAGACGTAGAAATCAATCTCCCCACATCCCTGCTTCCTCTTTGTCTCCCTAGAACTCATCCTTTTCTAGCAAACCCCAATATGGGCAACCGATCCGCAACGCCCATTGCCCAGCCCCAAGACCCCTCTTTGACTCTGTTCTCCCACCACATAATCCCCAGCAAGGTGGAAATCCTGCCTTCCACCTTCATCCACGCCAACGAAAACCGCTTCGACCAGATGTACAAACTAGGGGGCTTACTCGGAGAAGGCACACATGGAGAAGTCAGGAAGTGCATCCACAGAGACACCCGGCAAGTTCGGGCTGTCAAGATATTCAACCGGCAAGTGGTGCATATCGAGGAAGAGGACATCACCCAGGAACTGACACTTATGAAGTCTATCGACCACCCTAACATTGTGCGTGTGTTTGAGTACTTCGTGGACCCGAGGTATGTGTTCGTGGTGATGGAGCACTGCCAGGGCGGACAGCTGCAGGGAAGGATCACCACTCAGTTGCAGTTCACAGAGCGGCAAGTCGCACTAATCATGCGACAACTCTTCTCCGCTGTCGTCTACATGCAAGACCTGCGTATAGTGCATCGAGGCATTTCCCCGGAAAAGATCCTCCTGGAGGAGAAATCCGAAGATGTGAATATCAAGCTGATCGACTTCGGAGGGTCTGTGAGGAAGAAAGGCGCTTTGAGTGAGGATGAGTACAGGTCCATTCACTACGTAGCGCCAGAGCTGCTCACTGGAGACTCTGAGGACTTGTGTGACTTGTGGAGTTGTGGAGTTATCATGTTTGTGCTGCTGAGTGGGAAGGTGCCGTTTGAAGGGAATTCCGAGGCGCAGATTAGGGAGAAGGTAATAGAGGGTCAGTTTACTACTGCGGGCGGCTTGTGGAATTCTGTCTCTAATGAAGCGAAAAACCTCATTGCCGCTATTCTCCAGCCCACTGCCAAACGCATAAATCCCACTGAGGCTTTGCACCATCCCTGGTTCGCCCGCTTCAATTTCGACGTCCACGTCCCTCAAGACTTCGTACGCACAGTGCTCGCAAACGTCCTCCGATTCCACTTTTCCACCAAACTGCAACTAGCAGCGCTGACCTTCATCACCACTCAACTGCTCAGTCTGCAGGACACCAAAGACCTCAGAGAAGTCTTCCGACTGATGGATAAAAACGGCGACGGACGCATTAGCAAAACAGAACTGGTGGAGGTGTATAGGGAAACCATGCCGCCTAGTGAGGCGGAAAAGGCGGTTAATCATATAATGGCGAGGGCGGATACGGATGGGAGTGGCTTTATGGACTATAGCGAGTTTTTGAGGGCCAGCATTGACATTAAGACGCTGCTTACGGAGAAACTGTTAGCGGAGGTGTTTTCTGTGTTTGATAGAGATGGCAACGGGACCATTACATCACAGGAAATAATGAGTGTGCTGATGGGGAACACCATAGAGGGCGGGGAGGAGGTATGGAGAGAAGTGGTGCAGGAAGTGGACAGGAATGGAGACGGAGTTGTGGATATAAAGGAGTTCAGGGAGATATTGCTAGCCAAAATATAGAAAGACAGCACTAATTAGGCCTGAAATCGCATGTTTTCCCTGCTTTATCAGCGTTTATGCGCAAAATGAGTATTTGAGATCTATATTAAACTCCACCTAAACCTCTTCCACAGTGTTTACCAGGACTTCACGATTTTCCCTTGTGAAGAACACCTAACAGCTAGACTATTAGCTCCTCTTGCGGCAAGTGACACACACCCAGTCCTTATCCACTTCATCATCCTTCATCCCCACGCACGGAAAGTGGAACAAACGACTGCACTGCTCGCACTCCACATAGACGTCATTCGGACTCTTCACAGCCTTGCAGACGCACACAGTCGGCCACTCCTCAATAGGCGGATCTACCCGGTTTCCACCTGTGACATATCTGGCCCGAGAGAAGTACATGTCTTCCTCTATGTCTGACCTGTTGAAGTACTCTTCGAAGGACAGCACTCGCACTTTGTCGTACACTGCTTGCACGTATATGTCCTGCTCATGGTCGGAGTCGAACAACTCGTCGCAGCCAATGAAGGCGGGCACTGTGGGAAACACATCCGACGGCTTATAGTACCACCTCAGCCTCAAAAACGCCTGTCCTTTGCTTTGTGGAACACTCCAAATCTTCAATATGGTGCCGAAGCAGCGTTCGTCCCTCCACTCCTTCACCACCGCTACATCTCCGATGGCGTAGTCAGTGCCGTTTAGCTTGAGACGAGTGAACTCTTTGCGACCTTCTTCAGGCTGCTTGCGGGCTGCTCGCTTCCTGGGAACAGGCTCGTCTAGCTCGTTGATACGTAGTCCAGAGGAAGGCAAGCAGAAGGGAGGCCAATAAGCTTAGCCATTAGGCTCCATTCCTATCTATGAGTTACCTGAAAGTCCTGGTAGTCGGCGATGTGTCTGCAGGCAAAACCTCACTAGTGACTCGCCTGGTCTCCAACTCCTTCCAAGAGACATACAAGTCCACAATCGGCTGCGAGTTTTCCTCCAAGCTAATCACACTCAACAGTGAAGTGAAGCGAGTGCAGTTGTGGGACTTGGCGGGACAGGACCGACTCGGCGCTGTCACAAAGCTGTACTGTCGAGACGCGCACGGAGTCATAGTGGTGGGAGACATATCAAGGGCGGAAACGGTGGGAAGGACTACAAAGTGGAAGGCTGAAGTTGAGGAATACTCGACAGGACCTGATGGGAGAAGCCTGCCGATGGTCCTTTGCCTCAACAAGTGCGACTTAATTGTTACACCGGAGCACGCGACTGAGCAGCTGCAGGCACTAGTGCAGGAGAACGGCTTTGCTGGTGGCTTTTTCACCTCAGCAAAGACCGGCTACAACGCCAACGAAGCATTCGCATGCCTGATTACAATGATAACCAAGCGAAATGCAGAAAACCCCTCGACCTCGCAACCCTCGAAGTACGCCAATATCACTCTCGCCCTGCAACACATTAACCGCAAGTCTTGTTGCTAAGTCACATTCTCCTATTCTAAGTCGTTTTCCCTGCGGTACAGCAGCACGAATGCCTGCGCCGCCAGCACTTCCCTCAGAGTAACGTTCGTGCAGCTGCAGTCGTCAAAGAGGTACCAGCTGTGGGCTCGTCTGCAGTAGGCCACATAGTGGCCGCAGTCCATGTCGTCTCCTTGGTGCTCAATCACACTGCACAGCCGATACTCAGCCAGTCCATCTTCACTGTCTGGATCTCACCTTGAAAGCGCAATTCTCTTGTGGAACTTGATGTGCTCCGAAGACTTCTGAGGAGAGGGAAACTCTCTAAACCGCTTGATTGAAAGGAGTAAGTAGCGAGGCGCTTTCAGTACTGCAATTTGCTTGGAAGCGCTGGTTTGGTCCTCGCAGTGTTCACACTCATATTCCTCAGATATCACTTCCGCGGCTGTAAACATCCGAAACGCCTTCTTAATGCTCTTCGCCATTGGTACTGACAACTCCAAAAACCCTTCGTCCACTCGACTCCCTCTCCCACACTCCATACATCTCACATGGCTCCTTAAAACTCCCATAAAGGTATAGGCGATTAGACCATCTTTGGAAGCGGATTTTCCCTTGCAGGTGAGTTCAGAGTCCAAAGAGTCGAGCAGGTAATGCAGAAATTCCTGGGCGTCGTGCATTTTCAGGGCTGGGAAGCGACGCTGGCACAAGGACCAGAGGCGATTGGGTCGAAAGGCGCCTCGTTCAGAGGAGAAAACTGCAGTGACGGCTTCACTGAGAGCCTCGGAAAAAGGCTTGGAAATGCGACTTTGGACCTGCTTGTGTCTCTTTTGGTAGAAGAAATCGCGAAATGGCTCAACCGAAAACAGACATTGGAGAGAAGCATTCATGTAACAGAAAAGTCCGGGGTTGACCAGACCCACTAGTCCATCCGTCTTATTGCTTTCCCCCTCTCTCCAGTCTCTTGTTGTCAGTGCCCGGCCCAGGTCGTCCTCGTCAGACCTGTGCTTCCAGCCTCTTTCCCTGTGGTTTACCTCTGTGAGCACAGTCTCTTGCCGCGGACTCGCCTCTGCCAAGACCACTGCCGTGCGGATTTCCTCTGCGGAACTGGCGAGAGGCGGCTCACTCCCATGCTGTCTCTGCAGGTACTCCCAGATCTCAAAGGAAATGACCTTAAAATCCCTCTCCACTCTCAAATCCCTCCTCACTCCCCCATCCTTGTCCACTAACTCCGCGAACTCAATAGGCCCGGGAAGTGGCCCCCCTCTCAAGTACTCATTCCAAGCATTCAACCACTTGGTTTCAAAGAAAACAAAGACGTCGTTTTCGTCCTCAGTGGAAAGGATCTTCTTTACCTCTGTCCGCTCCTGAGTCCTGCGGCGGTCCATTGCCTCCGCCAGTCGGATCCTTTCCTTAAGGTCTGAATTCGAACTCTCTGGAGCGGGGGAAGAAACTGACTCTGGGACTGAGTGGGCGACAGGACAGGGGGAGGGACAGGGTTTGAACAGGGAACTGAGGCCTTGGAGCAGCTTCATAGGATTAGATTTGTATATAAATGTTCACAGAGGACAAATAGGGCTGTTTGTCTGCGAAGTAACTGCCAGTCTCTGTGTGTTTACCCTCTCCTCTCATATTTAACGTATGCAGGTCGGAGGCTTCATGCCCAAAGACACTTTGACCCAGATTTCCAGGGATCTGCGCAAGACTCACTTCAACTTAGGCAGTTCAGGAGCTGCCTATGAGACCGCCCACCAGCACCAATACCGCCAAAGCGGCGGCTCCCCTGCCACAGTCTCCCGGCCCAGAGATGCACATCTCTCCCTCGGCAAAGAAGGCAGTCGATTAGTCGCAGAGACGGAAATGAACGCCAGATACACCGGCAAAGGAGCAGAAAACCGCATAGTCCTGAGTCAAGAAGCCAAAAACGAACTGAGAGCCCATCACTTTGGCATGGGTGCAGACCGACCCAGCTACGTCTCGCACCATAAGGACACCTACGGCCCAAAACAGCCTGATTTGAATGTTTCCCTGGACTCGGCCGCCAGAATTAAATACGTCCGAAAGGCGCATTTCACGCTGGGCAGCGACCAGGTAGTCCCCGCTTCTGTGGCTAAGACAGACTTCACGCCCAAAACAGTTGAAAAGATCGAAGAGGAGAAATTTCTGGCGGAGATGAGGAAAGGACTGCGGATTTCTCACTTTCTGCCAGGAAACTCCCCACAGACTTTCCTTTCCACAGCTAGAAAGGACTTCACAGGGGCCCTAGGCCCTAGCGCCGCACTCAATTCCGCCCAAAAGGACAATCTGCGTAGGGAGCATTTCGTGCTGGGCACAGACCAGGCCGACCTGTCCACAGTGCACCAAGACACCTATACAGCCAAAGCAGAGGGCAGACAGGCACTCAGTATGGAGAAGCTGAAGGACTTGCGGTCTTCTCACTTCGCTTTGGGCCAAAGTGAGGTCAACTACCACCCTGTTTCGCATGCTGTGCACAAGCCTTTGGAGGTCGGTAGTGCCCAGGCGACAGTAGGGAATTCCGGGGCTTTGCGGCAGTCTCACTTTGCACTGGGAACGGATCCGAACAGTTGGAAAAGCATTTCCTCGACAGCCCATCAAGTAACTGGTCCTGCGACGTATGAGCGGTCTAACGGCGCTCTGAAGGCTCGCGAGTCCCACTTTGTACTGGGCAACGGCCCTCGCATCGGAGACTCCAGCAGTCACCAGGACTACGTGCGCGCTGTATCCGCACAGCCCAACCACTTGGACCCAGAGAACGAAAAGTCCCTCCGAGGCCACCACTTCCACCTGGGCATGGACCCCACCCAGCGGTACCAGCACACTAATAGGGATTACGGCCGTCAGGGAGGACCACCCAGTGGCTTAGATGAGGAGAGGAAAAAGGACTTGAGGGCAACTCACTTTCAGTATGGAAGTCAACAACCCTCTTTCCAGACCAGTCACAACCTGTCCTATGTCCAAAGACCTGGGCAGTCCGTCAGTCCGGAAAGGGCGAAAAACACGCGTCAGTCGCATTTTGACCTTGGGGAGCGCAAGGAAGGCGGCTACTCCACGACCTATAAAGGCACGTATAACTGGATCCAGCCCCGGCCTGACCGCGACTACAAGTACTCCATCCAGCAGTAAGCCGTTTCTGCCTAGACTAGGGATTAGTCCTCTTCCGCACCTTCGACTTCCTTCTTGGTCGCCTTCTTCTTTAGGTTCTTCCTCTTGCAGCGGCCTACACGTCCGCCTCCCAGAGGAGAGTTAGTGGCCAGGTCGATGTGCTTTTCACTGTCAACTCGTACTAGGAAGGAAGGCACGTTTACGATTTGTCGGCCCACACGGATGTGACGGTGACGGATCAGGACGCGAGCATGGTGGATGCTTTTGGCGAGGTTGAGCTTGAAGACCTTGGTCTGGAGGCGACGTTCCAGGAACTTGGAGAGAGTCAGACCGAGGACGAAGTCCAGCTTCTGCTCGTTTTCAGCCAGAAGGCCGAGTTTTCCCATTCGCCGCAGGAGAGCGTTGCCCTCGAAAATACGTCTAGGGTCATGAGGCTCCAGCTTGAGCAACTCTCTAGCAGCCTTTCTAATTTTGGCCAGAGTGAGCTGCACCCGCCACACCTCCCGCTTGTTCTTCAGTCCGTACTGCCCCAAGATCTTCAGTTCTGAGTCCATGCGCTCCCTTTCCCAGGGTCTCCGGGGCGTCTTGGCAGTGCGGGAGTCTGTCTAGAGGGTACAGTTGCGGTAGTTCTTGCCCATTTTTGACCACTATATTAGGGAAGCAGAGGCAGAACTCACAGAGACAGAGGCAGACGGGCCCTGCGGCTAGGACCTGTGCAAAGCCTTGAGATTATAACCGCAAGAGGAATAGGGAGGAATTGGCCTTGAGACTTGATGGACTGGAGGGCGTTTGAGGCTCTTTTGGAGCTGGTTTTATACTTGACGGCCTAAATTGGGAGAGTTTAATTGCATTGGTGGGAGGAAAGCTGAGTATTTGCAGAGACTTTGGCAGTTATTTGTGAATTTTTTGTGCAAAGTAACAAAGATATATATGAAAACCGGCTTTCAGCATCAAATAGTGCATAATTCTGAGCGCATCAATGCGAACTCTTCGATAAATAGGCCTTCTGATGAGTAATATAGGGCAATACAATAAGCTGTGTTTGCCATTTCCGCAAATCACTCCATAAATAGGCACCCAAAGCCCAATCCTCCTAAAAACCTTCTCATTTGATCAGGAATATCCTTAGCTTTTCCCATTCTAGCATTTAAAAGCTGTTCATTACTACTAATATAAACAATGCACATCAGCAGAACTCCCAGTCCTCCCTTCTCCCTGCACCCAGAAGAGCTGGTTTCGCCCTGTGCGCCTCGCCTAGTGGCGCTAACCACCAAGTACTACACACCTAAGTCCAGACCAGAGCTGCAAGGCTGGAGGGAGGATAGTGAATTGCAAGGTTCGGACCTGAGAATTGCGGCTCAGAAGCCATTTGTGGTGAAGACGAAGGGACAGTGGACGAGTCAGCCGCTGTATCCCAGGGAAAAGCGGGTGGTGAGTCCTGGACTGCCCAGAGTTGCGCATAAGAAGTCTGCGTCGGAGCTGTTGCGGATGCCGCTTGTGCCTTCTTTGGGCGATTTGTACCTCACCGAAGCCCAAGCCATGCCCACAAGCAACCAGAAATCCACCTACTTGCCCTCTCTCCGGCGCCTCGACAACCACTCCAGCCACCACACCCACTCCTCCGCAGGCATCCCCAACCTCCACCTCGCCACAGACCCTGCCAACCCCCTGCAACTCAAGTCCCGACCCAAAGTCCCCCACCTCATGCCTTCCACCCTACTCAAACCCGCCCCTAACTCCTCTGACTCAGTCGTTGACCGACTAATCCGCTTCAAATCCCACGACAGAGTCTCAGTCGCAGTGGAGATGGACGGGAGTCCATACCAGGAAAGAGTGGTCTTAGAGCGAGTGAGCCTGCCTATCTGTAGGCCGCAGAGGTATGAAAAGCAGGGGAAAAGCGAGTACAAGGCTGAGGGAAGTGAAGGGGAAGAGGACTCGTTTGAGGGGTTTGTGGTCAATTTGGAGGGTGAAGACAGTAACTCGGATTTCGCGTATAGTGAGGAGACGTTTGAGGCTGAGGAGGAAATGGACCAAATTGAGGCAATTGGACAGTTGGAAGGCGGAAATACGGGCAAAATGGCGGTTTTAAAGCCCAAAAGGCGTAAAATTGCCTCTGTTTCCACGGTCGATACCCCGGCTTTAGTTTCTCCCACTGAGGGAATCGAAGAAATCGAGGAAATTGAATATGCTTCCCAGGAAGAGCCTCCTCAAACCCCCAGATCTGACCTTGCCTTGCCACAGCCCACTCCTCGTGGCGCTTCCAAACCCCCGACTCCCAGCGATATTGACCGTGCACAGTCCCCCGCCCCTACTCCCTCTCAGAAATCCGCCACTTCCCGCCGAATCTCCTACTCCGAAAGCGAAAACTCACAGAGAGAGGAGGAAAAAGAGGAATTTGAGGGCCTGAGCACCAGCTCCAACCTGCAGGAGCGACAAAAGGAAATGGCGCTCCTGCAGACTGACGAGTTAATGCTGCTCAAAGAACTGCAAACAGTCCGAAACCTGCGACAAGCAGAGGCGATTAGGCGGAAAAGTGTGCTGTTCGAGCAGCAAAGCAGCAAGGAAACAGCGGGAAAAGCGCAATTTGCGCCTGTAAACGATTTGAAAGCAGCGCCCTCCATTACCATTGAAATCTCCCAGGCCTTGCCTGCCACTCCCCCGCCCTCACCCCCTGCCCTAGTCTCCAGCCTCTCCCTCAGTCCTGATACTGCACTCCCGCATGAACGCAGATCCAGCATCCACGAGTACTACCCTGAAGCCATAGAGGAGGAAGTCAGAGAGGAGCAGTCCGATGGCAGTGCTGCAAGCAGCAGAAAGAGCTTTGCTACGAAGGGAGTTCCCACGCCTTTCGCCACCTCTAGGAGGACTTCTTTAGCAGAGTCTGCGGAAATGCCGGTCCTGAGCAGGAAGTCGACTTTCGGAGGGAACTCAAAGAAGCCGAGGAGGAGTCTCACGGATACTGGAGGCCTGCAGCGGGCGGAGTCCTCTTTCGCACTCAAAAACGACGAAGATGGCACTAATTTGTCCTCAGAAATCCCTGAAGAAGAGGAAAAACTCCCTCCAAAGGCCTTAATTGAGCCCTCAAAGCCTGACTTTAAGTCTCAACAGTCCGCTGCGACCTCAAAATCGTCCTCTAGACGGAACAGCAAAGTTGCAGTGCCCAGACGTACGACTACCAAGAGAAGAACTAAGAAGCCGCAGCTAGTCGTAGAGTCCAGCGCTTTACTCTCGGCTGAGCCTTCTCCCAAGCTAGATACAGCCAAGCAAGACTCCCCCTTGCCTGTGCCCAAAGCCGTAAAAGTGACCAAAGCAAGCGGCCTCGCCAGCGCCATCAGTCAGTCCAACCGCTTAACCGCCGCTGTAGACCTCGCCAAAGCACCCAGAAGAGTGAGTTTCGGCTCCGTAAAGAAGCAGAAAAACGGCCCTAGGCGCAACAGCGACGTGTTCACCTTCGACGCACAGGATCTTTTGAGTGCAGACGAAGTCTTCGTGCGGCAGTTTTCCTTCGCACTGATGAGAGTTATTATCGGCTTGGACGGGCGTGTGACTTCGGAGCAAGAGAAAGAAGCGGTAGGAAATGTGAGGGAAAAGGTGCTGGGAGTGGGGTATAGTCAGGGGGGGAAGCGAGCGAAGGCAATGATGCCTTCGTTTAAGAGTGACCCGAGTCTGGAGCCTGTCTTTGCAGCGGCTGTACTTCAGGCTCCGCTGTTCAAGTCTCGGATTAATGTGACAGTGACCCCTTCCAAATCGTCCAAAAGCACTCCCAAGCCGCCTTTCAAGCCAAAACAGACCTTAGACCAGTCCATCGAAGACTCAGACTTCTCAGACCGCACTCCCCACCCCTCAGGTCTCGACCACAGAGGCAGCATCAGTTTATTCGAACTCAAGCACCTGTCTCTGCTCAAGAACATTGCTTCGAATCTCAAGAACTCCACTGTTCCAGAGCCTTTGTCTGAAAAGCCGCAGTCTGAGTCGGAATCAGACCCTGGGGAGGGGGAAAAGCCGCCCTTGCCTGTGGATGCGTGGTTCGCAGGGCATGCGGAGGACTTGGAAGACGACGTCCAAGCCTCGCTGGAAGCCTTGTTTCGGAATGTGAAACCCACACAAATGACTGCTTTTTCTACCAATGTGACTAACTTCTTTAAGGACGCGGAAACCGCGAAAACCATTGATGTGATGCTAGCGACTGAAAAGCTGGAAATGGACGAAGCCAACTACAAAGAGAGTGTGGAGCGAAGGAAGTTCCAGGAATACATGCGGGTGCTGCCTGAGTACTGGGAAATGCGGGGGAAGGACAAAGCGGAGTTGAGGGAAGTGGAGCAGGAAAAGTTCGTTCCCAATGAGCAAAATGCCTACTTTCGACAGGGATTCACGAAGAGAAAGAGGAGAAATCAGGTCATTTCTTCGAGACAAGGCAGCGAACCTGCCCTGTTATATGCTAAGCCTACTTTTACCTTCACAGGACTCAGCACGCGTTACTACACGGCCTGCACCAGTCCGCGCTCTGTGCGAAAGGAGCGCATTGGGGATGTAGTGCTGAGCGGGGGCGCTCACTTGGTGAAGGAGGAAAACAGCTATAGAGAGCGGATTTACTGCAGAATCAAGCAAGAAAGGAACTTGCAGAAGTTCGCGCTGAAGGGGAAAAGCAGGCGAGCGAACCATGGGTCTATTAGTAGTGTCAAATCTGCGTAATTGGGTAGTAGTGCTGAATCAAAGCGGGATAATAATGGGCTTTGCCGATTTCGATATTAGAGATTTAGCGAAATTTCATATGTTTGCACTATGTATCTTCTCAAATGGTCGAATTCTTCCCAGGAAATAGCATTTTTTTCTACAATGGACTCAGTCCCGCACCTGCTGAAGCTGCTAATTCTCGGCGATTTCCGCGTGGGCAAGACCCACCTCATCCGCGGCATCACCCTGCAGCCTCAAGTCCTAGAATACCAGCCCACCTTCGCAGTGGTGTTCAGCAAGACCGATTTCCACACTGAAACCGAGGCCTATCGACTGCTGCTGTGGGAAGTGGGCGGCTATCCGTCCTTTACAGACATTGCAAAGGCGTATGTAAACTCAGCGGATGCAGTTTTGGTGTTGTTCTCAGAGGATAAGCCGGGGTCTTGGGAAAGCAGGGAAACCTGGCTCGATCTGATTCCCCGCGACCGACGTTCTTTTCAAGTCGAAGTACTTGGCGATTCCCCCCGAAGTGACCACCCCAGCGATTTGCAAGTCCAGCCGTCCGATGCGATTTCCGTGCGGCAGTTCTTCTCAGAAGTCATAAATCGCGTGCCTGTAAACAGCCTAACAGACCCAGACGGCATCCAAGACTTCGAAGACCTGAAAAGCCGGACTCAGGTGCACTGTTCCCTCCTGTAGTTCCCTAGTCACTTTCCTCATCTCCCAGTCAAAGAGCTGTTGTCTGTGGGAAATAGTGAGTTCTATGGCCGCACTGCGGGCTGCCTCTCGGCGGATACTAATCACTGGCGCATGCGGGCAGATTGGCCAGCAACTGGTAGTGCACTTGCAGAACAAGTACGGAGTTCCGAATGTGCTAGCGACTGATGTGGTGCAGAAGGAGGCGATTTGGCCGAAGTGCACTTTGCAAGAGGAGTTGAATGTGTTGGATTCGAAGGCAGTCAGCAGACTGGTGGTTGCGTTCAAGCCGGACAGAGTCTACCACATGGCTTCGATGCTTAGTGCGATGAGTGAGGAAAACCCGCTGAAAGCGTTGAAAATCAACATTGGCGGAGTGCAAAACATACTTGAAGCTGCGAGAAATCATGAGTTTTCAGTGTACTGCGCATCTACAATCGCAGCCTACGGCCCCACCTCCCCCAAAATTGTCTCGAACTTAGACATCATGCGGCCTATTTCCATGTACGGCATCACGAAGATACACATGGAACTGCTGGGTGAATACTACCACCGGAAATTCGGAGTGGATTTCCGGTGCTCTCGGATACCAGTAGTCAATTCCGTGGACTCGGCAGGCGGTGGCAGCGCGGCTTTCACTGTTAATATGTTCTACGACCTGTTTAAGACTGGGAAAACGACAATTCCAGTATCGGAAGAAGCTCGCTTCCCGCTCATCTACCTTCCTGACCTGATTCGCAGTCTGGACGGCATCATGGAGGCGCCTTACCAGCGCATAACCACTCGCTGCTACACACTGATGTCCTATGGAGTGACAGCTGGGGAGTACATCCGAGAGGTGCAGAAGATGTTTCCAGGCAGTGAAATCGCTGTGAAGCCGGACTTCAGGGATGCAGTGGTCAAGACTTGGCCGAACGGCACGGATGGGTCGATGGCGAGGAGAGATTGGAACCACAAGCTGTTGTTCAGCTTCGCAGACATGGTGAAGGACATGCACGCTCGCATCGGAGAACGTCTCGGCCACTTCGAGCAGCCGAAGTAGCTAAGGCAAATAGGCTCAGGGTGAACTATTAGCCTAATAATGTCAAGCAATCAGCCCCCCGCGGCTTCCCCACTTGACAGCTCGGCCCAGCCTTTCTCCGTGCTTTCCCTTTCCTCCTTCGAGTTCAAGCCGGAAGTGAGCGATTTCATCCCTCAATCAGGCTCTGTACAGACTCAAAGTCCCAGTCGCTCCTATGGCAAGCGGAAAGGCTCCAGTTCCAAGCGCAGTCCCAACTTCCGCCCTCGCACAGAGCCCTTCTCTGAGCTGCAAGCCGCTCCCCTCCTCGACAACTTCCCTGCTCTGCCCAGTGATCCTCCTGTGAAAATCGGACTACAAGGAATGTGGGAAGACCCTCAAAGGCTTAAAATCAGACCGGAGAGTGAGGAGTTTGTGCCGAGGGGCGAAGCGACTGAATTCATACCGAATTTCAGCTTTGGGACGGACTTAAACGTTGCCGCCAGTGAGTTCGTTCCCAACTACTCGTCCTTCGAGTTCGTCCCGTCTGCCGACAATCTCCCTCCGCCGGTTCCCTCTGATAAGCCTCCCACTCCTCCCCCTGTCTCCCGGCCTGAAGCCGAAGCCAAGTCCCCAGAGCCTTCCGAGCCTCAGAAACTCCCGCCAACCGACGCAGCCGAAACCGGCAGTAGCGAAAACGAGCCTCAGAAGCTGGATTTCCAACTGATCCCAGACTCTTCCTTCCCCAACAAAGTCTACTCTCCCGAGCTAATCCACAGAGTCGGCCTCGAAGATCGAACAAGAGTGGTAACATTGGAAAGGGTGCGGATACTAATGGGCAGAAGCATTACCGAGTCAACAGAGCTGAGGAAGCAGTTTATGAGGAGGCCGCCGCAGAGGCCGGAAATCGTGCAGACAGGCATGCAGAGGGCTCAGGAGGTGCAGCAGTCGCCTGCGGCTGTAGCTTCTCCCTGGCGCATGGAAAGGACGATGGAGCAGGTGAGTGCTAGGTAGAAACGACTGGATGCGGAGGCGAAGGCCTATCGTGCGCGGATCACTATGGAGAAAGACGAGGAAGAGAAGGTTAAAAGGACTATAAAACTGACTCTGAACAAACTGTCGCCGGGCAATTTCGACCGACTGAAAGTGCAGCTGCTGGAACAGGGCAAACAAAGTGAAGCAGTTTTATACCTTCTCAGCCGCTGCATCTTCGATAAAGCCTGCAGCGAGGTAAAATTCACTGAGCTCTACGCAGCTCTCTGCCAATTCATCAGTCACGAATACACCCAGTTGCAACAAAGCAGCGATGCTACAGACCCTGCGAGGTGCAAAGACGTAAGGACTAGTCAGCTTTTCAAGAGAAACGTGCTCGTCGTCTGTCAGGAAGTCTTCGAAGAAGACCCGTCCGAGCACGACTTCACCGGACTGACGGACGAAGAAGTCCTCACCAAGAAGTCCACCATCAAAAAGCGCACTTTGGGCAATGTCCGTTTTATCGGGGAACTGTTCAAAGTGGGCTTTATTAGCGCGAGAACAGTGCTGCAATGTGTAATTGACATGACTCATCCTATGATGAAGGATGAGGAGGACTTCAAAAAAATCAACTTGGACGAGGTGAATGAGGATAAATTGGAAGGAGCTACGACTCTGCTGCGGACGGGAGGCTGTAAATTCAGTGAGCCGAAGTTGAAGGAAAAAACGGCCTATATTATGCGGTTTTTGGAACACATTATCAGTAGTGAGCGTCTGAGCCAGCGTGTTAAGTTCCTTCTCATGGTAAGCATTACGCAGAACATCCTCGACCTGCACAGGCAAGGCTGGACGCAAAAGACCTCTCGTTAGGCCTAATAGTTAGGGCAAGTAGGGAAAAACTGTCTGAAAAGGACTATTTAGGCTAAGAAAGGCGCCAAGTGGAGAAATCGGTAGGAGTTACTTGTCCTCTTCGTACCAATTCAGCCAAATAGTGGCCTGTGTTTGTAGCTAAATAGACCTTACTGGCGCCTCTTTTCAGGTCTTCGGGTAGGCTTCCGTACACTTTTGTGACGATTTCCTCGATATTGGAGGGGGAATTGCTGAGGGCCTGCAGAATCTGCGCTTCCCGCTCTGACCTGTGCTGCAAATCCCTCGAAATCTGCCTATTTCCCACCTTTCCCCCTGATACAGGCGTCTCCCCGTGACTAGGGTACAAAAAAGCCGGCCTCAAAGCCTCAATTCTGCGCATAGAAGCCAAATAAGGGATATACCCCTGCACATAAGTCTACTGATTACCGCTTACAGACCCTCTGCCCATCACAATATCCCCAGTGAACAGGGAGTTTTCCTCTTTTAGCCATAAACACATGTGGTCTTCCTTGTGTCCAGGGGTATGCAGGCACTGCAGAGTGGCTCCCTCTGTGCTAATTACGTCTCCATCGCGAATATAGTGGAGAAAAGGCCTGCATTCCTCTATTTCACACGACTCCTGGTACTTATATATAGGCAAAGGACCCCAAATTTTGAGGATATCCTTCACTCCGCCTATGTGGTCGACATGGGAATGGGTCAAAAGCAGCCCTTCAAAGCCTTCAATTTGCAGTGTTTGTTGGACGATTTGCTGCAAATTGTGTATATATCGGACTTCGCCTTGGCCGGAGTCCACCAATAGTCGCCTTTTGCCTGTGCCTACGATGTAGGTGTTGGTGCCTTCGAGTGTGAAGCTGAAGTAGCGTGTACTTGGAGGGATTTAGGCCAAGGACTGTATATACGAGCGCTGAAAGTCTGCAATGCGTCTTCATATTACTGTCTAGTTAGTGAAAAGAGCAGTTCACGCCTGAAAACCCAGAATAGCAGGTGCACAGTCCCGTCTTGTAGTCGCAATCTCCTTGACTACTGCAGATTCCCGCCACACTATTGATGTCATTTCCAAACGGACAAGTGGTAAACATGCAGTCCTGGTCTGTATACCCAGTCGCACACTTGCACTTCCCCGTCACAAAGTTGCACCCGCCATTAGCTCCGCAGTCCCGAGGACATTTGATACCCGAGCAGTCCGGCCCGAAGAAACCTAGGTAGCAGGTGCAGACGCCTGCGATGCAGCGGCCGTTGCCACTGCAGTCGTTGATGCACTTGACGCCGGAGCAGTCCTCGCCGAAGTAGCCTTCGTAGCACGCGCACAGTCCAGTGTTGCGGTCGCATTGTCCGTTAGAGTTGCAGCTGCTGGGACATAACTTGTACTGACAGCGACTACCTGAGTACTTGGTAGTGTCGCAATTGCATACAGAAGTAGGCAATACAGTGCATGGAGCTGCAGGCGTCAAAGTCCCTGCATTCACACAAGCTAAGCAATCATCGTTTTCGCATGTCGGGCCTGTCCAAGGCGCAGGGCAGGTGCAGATAGGAACAGCAATATTCCAGTCGCAAGTGCCGTGGCCTGAACACACCAATCCGTTGTTCTTTTTAGTGCATTCGCAACTGCCTGCTTAGAGCCTACTAGGGTCTGCAGCGGTGCCGATTCGAATGCGTAGTTCGATGTGGGCGTAATTGTTTCCATTGTCGCTGATAGTGACGAGGACCGTGTCAATGGCATTAACGATTGCAGGAGTGCCAGGAGCAGGTATGTAGTAGGTTATAGGAGTGTGGCGAATAGCATTGAGTACTGTGCTCACTTGAGCAGCATCGCCTTTGAACCCTAGTACTTGAGTGTATACACTGTTCAGAGGTGGAGCCACACTGGGGTCTGTGGCCTCGTTGAAGAAAGTCGCTCCATAAGTAGTCCCAGTGGTCTTCAAGCTTCCGTAATTCGACTTCACAGTCACATAAAAGTTCGTAACTGTCCCAGAAGTCACCGCTATACTGCTCCCCAAAGCCAACCCCACAGCTGAGTTCTGCAGATACGTAAGTCCTGCAACCTTGAAAGTGCTGTCCTCGTAAGTAATCGCCGGAGTGCCAGTACAGGAGTAGCATTCATACTGCCCAGCGTAGAAGGTCTGAGGACATCTGGGCACACAGGCTCCGGAGTGGAGCAAAAGGCCTTGCAAAGCGCAGGTCCAGGCGGTGTCTAAGGCCTGCACGACGGAGAGCAGGAGAAAGAACAGGGGAGACATGGGCTATTATATATGACAGGGAGAGACGATGTAGGAGCGTTACTAGGCAAAATAGAGAAACAACTAAACAATCTCTTAGGCAAATTACGCGATTCGGTGGTTTTTTACTTGATATCCCACTATTTCAGGTCAAAGGTTCACTATAGGCTGATTATCCTTCAAACGTCTCCATGCTTTCGCGATGCTCTTTGTATTTCCCCCGAATTCCCTCAAATCGCAGACTTCCCAAGCTAAACAGCCAATCCAGTCCCTCTCCCGAGCCTTTATTAGCAGACTTATGGAATTTCGGACTCTCAACCCTCGCGACATATTGAGAAATGGACCAGTCCACCGGCTCTTCCGAGACCGAATCAGCCGCCCAGCACTACCTACGTCCTCGCAAAGCCCCCATATCCACTTTCCGCCCCAGACCTGAGGAGTCCCTCATAGTGGCTGACGAAGGCGCTTTGGTCACCACTGTCCCTGGCACGCTGGGCCACCAACACCACTTTTCAGAGCCTGTCACGCCTTCTGAAGACACGGAAGCCGTCTTTTCCGTGCCCAAGCAGGGACCAAGCAGACAGAAATCCTACTATCGCCGACATCCTCCCAGAGGACGGAGAGAAAGGAAGAAAGATGTGGGCCTGGTGGATGTGATGAAGCAGAGAAAGCCTGGGGAAACGATACTTTTATGCTTGGGTTTGACTGAAATTGCGCGATTTTTCAGTGTATCGACCGCTTTCCAAAGCTGTGATGTACGGAAATTGCTGAAAAGGCGCAGGCGAGAGCTGATTTTAGCAGGTCTTTCCCCGACCACCCGGCTAAAGCTATGGCAACACGTTGCTTCTCCTGTACCTAGACTGTACCCCCGGCTTTGCACCCTTCCTAACCCCCTCCAGTCTGCTATAACGGCTGATATAGAGCGCACGAACGCCACTGAGTCTCTTTCTCCCGCAGAAAAACAGCGAATATACCGCATTTTGAACGGACTCTGCCAAGCAATGCCCGATGTCGGGTACTGTCAGTGTCTAGTCTTCATCACAACTCTACTCGTGAAAGGCTGTCTCAGCGAAGAGCAAAGCTTCTGGCTGCTGCACCGACTCCTCACCGAGTACAACTTGAAGGAAGTCGTGGCCTGCGGGTTCGAGCAACTGCGCCTGCTCTGCTATCAGTTCGACTGCTTTTTGAATGTGTATTTACAGAGTATAGCAGAGAAGCTGAAAACTGCGGAACTGTCAGCGGAGTTGTATGCTTTACGGTGGTTGTTGACGCTGTTTAGCTATGAATTGCCGAAAGAGCGGCTCTATGTCCTGTGGGACTTGTTCTTTGTGGAGAGGTGGAAGGTGATGATCAGGGCTGGGCTGGCGCTGGTGCAGGTCGTGGATGGCTTGAAGGACAAAGTTAGTGGATGTGAGCTATTTTGCTTATTGAGAAGTGTCAATGGAGACCCCTACATCGCACAGCAAGTCCTATCCTCTATGCACTCCTTCAAAGTAACTACTCGCCTAATGACCCAGCTGATTTCCTTCTACCAGCAGAGCTCCCCTCCCTCCCTTCACCTCGTTTCCAGCTCTGCAGGCCTCCAGCACTGGGAACAACGTCCCGACGACTTCAGCGTCTGGGTGAAAACGCAGCAACTTCTCGACGAAACCCTCTGCATGGAAGACCTAGCCAGTCCCGGCGGCCCACTCAACCCCTGCTTCCAGCCTCGAGACGAGTCCTCAATGGTGTGCAGCTACTGCGGGTCTGGTAGTCACTCTGCAGTCTACTGCGACAAGGAAGAAGCAGCGCAGTCTTTCTGCTCCTCTAACCTGGCTTAGTAGTAGCAGCGGGCCTGGGAGAAACGCACAGCCTGGCACTCGCTCAGCTCCGCCACCTCTCCAAACCCTTCCTTCGCAGGGTCGTACGCCAAATAAGTGGCAACCGCCTCCAGTGACACCTTGTTTGGACCCGGGACTGAGCCTGTGACCTTGTGCAAGAGGCGGGACTGAGGGTTGAAAGCGTATATCCCTGCGAATTGGTCCATTGGGAAGGAATTTGATAGGGAAATCACTATCATTTCCTTATCTTTCGGCCACTTTTCCACGTCCATTATCACTTCTTCTAGTCTTTTTCGAAAGAGCTCCCCGGGTAAGCAGACCTTTCTCAGTGCCATTATCACTTTCCCCCGGTTTCCCCAGTCCTCCTCTGAAGTAAGCATCTCCTGCATATGAAAAGACCCGCCCGGACCAGTAACAGTGCCATCAGACCCGCTGGACGTCCTCAAAACGGACCCCAGGATATCACTCATTTGGGGAGTTTGGCGCTGAGACAGCTTTTCCTCGTCTAAAGGAGTGGAAAGCAGGGTCAAAAGTTGCGATTTTACCGCTTTTCGTCGTTCGCTTTGGGATTGTTGGAAAACAGCCCTTTGCTGGATGTAGGAATTGACGGCGGTTTTTAGCTCCTTTGGGGGGAGTTTGGAGAGGGTGTCCTCCTCCTCTTCCTCCCTCTCCTCCACCACCAGGCCCGTCTGACTAACTCTCTGCTTAATAATCGTCCAAATCAGCTGCTCCGACTCAGACATGTCCTCTTCCGGGTTGGGACTGCCAGGCCTCGGGCCAGTCCAGGCAGAGTGCTGGGGACTATAGAGCAGTTCCAGGCCTGTGGATTGACTGGATACAGGTGAGGACTCACTATTGGTCCGCTTATGTGTCTGCCGCAGGGCTTTTTCCTTATGAAAATCGTCTCTTTGGCTGTAATCTTCTGCAAGTGTGCGAGGGAGGAGGGAATCCGAGGGCTGTTTCCGGCAACTGGAAGCCGGGGGTCGCAAAGATGGTCCAATCCGCATTCCTTCTTAGCTATATATACAGACATGCCAGCCAACTTCGAGCTGCAAATCACCAAAGTGCAAGGCATCGCAGCCGACCTGTCCATCGTAGGCTGCTACGTGTCCTTAGACGGCCGACTCTACGACGTTATCACCCCTCTGAAGACCCAAAGCGCTGACAGCATTGTACTGCTGCCTAGTAGCGGCCAGTTACGACTGATGATCAAGAAGATGAGTTCTGGGGATGACCAGGTCATAGGCAGTGTTTCCTTTGCGATTGGGCTGTTTCCGGCCGTTGGGGGGCTGTTTTGGGTGCCGTTGAGTGGGAGTTCGCACGAGGACGCGATTACGGCGTTTGGAGCGGAGACGCAGGGTCCGAGGCTGCTGCTCAGAGTCGCGATGCCGAGGATGCTGCCTCCGGTCCATGAGACTACGGAGACGTCCATCGAAGAAAGTTCCCTAGAGCAGTTTGCGCAGACTCGAGAGGAAGAGTCCAACACGTCGAAAGCGATCTTCGGAGACATGAGTCCTGTGGAAACTTCCAAAGACCCTGCGGCAAAGGACGAAAAGCAGCTTTTCGACCTAAAGCAGCAAGTCGAAGCCCTGCAGCAGATGCTCAGACTCGAGAAATCGCAGCGGGAAGCGCAGGAAACCAAGCTGAAAACCGTCTTTGCTGAGTACGAAGCTGCTCAAAAGCGCATGATGACGCGGGAAAAGTCCCTCACGAGCCACTTACTGGACAAGGACAAGGAGTTGTTCCGCTGTATTGAGGAAAACACGGAGCTGAAAATAGCGGCCCGGCAGACTGAGTCGGAAATGTACCAACTGCAGGAGAAGGTCAAACTGATAGAAGCGCAAAGTGCGTCTGCAGCGCTGGTTTCCACCTCTGAAGCGCTGGAGTTCGCCTTGGAGCAGCTGCGGGAGTCTGAGCAGCGGAGGAAGGAACTGCAGAGCCAGGTGCTCAGCAGTGTGGAGTTTATGCAGCCTGCAGAGGAGGAAATCGCTGCGCAAATGGACGATTTGAAGGCGCAAATGGCAGCTTTGCAAGCGGAAAACAGCGAGTTGCGGGCGAAAGAGGTACGCTCTGGTAGGGAAATACAGATGCTGAGAGAGCAGATTCAGCACCAACAGGACACAGGCTCAGTTCGGGCCTCACTCCAGTCCTCCCCCGATGTAAAGCTAGACGTGGAAGTGGTCGAATCCTTCCCTTCCCGCCCCTCTCCCTCCTCCCTCATCGACCATCTCCTCTCAGAGTTCTGTGAAGAGCGCCACATTTCCAACCCCTTCCAGAAGACGGGTGAAAACGTGTACGTGTTGGAAGGGAAGAGGTACAGCTTGGCAGTGCGCAGTGGAGCGCTGGTGGCCAAGGTAGGTGCGGGCTTTGTGTACCTAGAGGAGTTGGTGAAGGCGGGGTCGCCTGCGAGGCCGAAAGGCACGTTTACTTGGGCGGCGCCGAGACTGCTGTCTGCGGGCAGGTCGACGAGTGCAGGCAGGGAGAGGAGTGGTGAGGAAGGGAGGGAAGCTGGGGTGAAGGGACATAGGAAAGGGGAGAGTGAGGTGCCTGGCAGCCAGACTGCCCGTCCACAGTCCCCCAAAAAGCCCACTTCCAGTGCTTCCAAGCCAGCCAAAACCTCCACAACTCCCCTGAAAGAGCGTCTGCCCGCCCAAACCCCCAAGAAAGCAGGTATTTTCCCAGTGGACAAGTCCAAACGGCCCTTTAAATGACCTTTCTAGCTCCTAAGTCTGCCTAATTCCCACTCAACCGCCATAAACATGTTCCTTTGGACCAAAAGGTCGCAACTCGAGCAGGAAAAGCGCCAGGCCGGGGCGGAAATACGCAAATTCAAGGAGAACTCGAGGCAAGAAGCCGCAATTCGAGCGAAGTTGGAGCTGGAAGAGCGGCAGGCGCTTACTAGGAGGTGAGATATAGGCAGATTGCTGCAATTGCAGGAGGAGTATGAGCGAGAACTGGGGAAAAAGGCTGCTAGAAGACCGAAAAGGCGGAAACAGACCCGAAAATCCTCGACTTTCTGGTGCGAAAGTGAGCCAATTCTGTCGAAATCGGAGGTGAAGGAAGAAACGACCACAGAACTGGTTCATATCCCTGAAACTCGCACCGAAACTCCGATTTCACTGGCGAAACCAAGGACTCTCAGTCCTCCTGCGCAGCTACTCCCGGTCCCCAAGCCCAAGCCCGCTCCTATCCGAGTCCCAAGTCCCAAAGCCAGTCCGCCACCCCTGAAAAAAAGCCCTTCGCCTATCCCCGAGCAACCCAAACGCTCCCTTTCCCCCAAGTTCCCCTACCGTCGGAAGGAGAACTTCCCTATCAAAGCTGTCCAGCCAATACACAAAAAGTCAGTTTCGGAGTCTATTCCGCTGTCTCTGTCTCCTCCAAGGCCCATTTTGAAGCTAAAAGGACGCTTTCCCCCTCCCACTATGCAGCGAGTCGCTAAGGGCGGAGAGGTGTTCAGTGTGCATGTCCTGGGCGAAAGTCCTCAGTACTGTGCAGGCGTAGAGGGCAGGGGCCGCCATCATAGTATGGACGTGGAGACTTACCGCAGACCGCTACGGTCAGAGACCTCTTTGGCGCACTCTACGAAGGGCAGTGAGTCCTATAGGAGTCCGGGACTCAGGGAGAGTAGGGGGAAAAGACTGGAAACGACGTATCAGCGGACAGGGTGGATGGAGGAAAGACCGGCTTTTCACGTGTTTCGGGACTTGTCCTTTGACCAGTGATTTACATGTAGGGTCAAAATACCCTCGGAACGCAGCTTTATTCGCGCCCGAATCCTCGAATACGCCCAGGCGATCCGGACCAAATACCCGCCTCAGCCCAGCGAACGCAAACACATCGAGCTCGAACTGCTCCGAGAGCGATTGGACCAGACCAGCATCCGGAAGTTCGTACGCGTGAGACTGTCTGCCCGACCATAGAACTGTAGTAAATATGAGTGCAAAGCCGCCCTCCAGGACTCCCAGTTCCACTAGTGCCAGGAGCTATACGTCTAGAGGCTCCTCCTTGCCGCCTGTGTCTCCGAAGATGAGGGTGGGGCTGGATGCGAGGAAGTATGAAGAGATGGCGCGAACTCTGCTTTTCCCTATTAAGGAAATACGGCGACAGCGGTCCAACTCTCCACCCCAAGAGCTCGTCCGCGATGTGAAATCTCTCCTGCGACGCGCCAAACGGACCCGCGTGAAAGTGTCAGAAACCGTCGAAACGCTCCTTAAAACCCTGCGCCACCCTTCGAAGTCCAGCCTCAAGCCTCCCCTCTCAGTCCACAACACTAGCAGACGACCAAGGCCTTAAGGCTGTGTCTTATATATATGGCTTGGGTGGTGTACTTGGGCATTGCTGTGGCTTTGGCGACTCCTTGCTCGGAGATCTTCTCTAAGCAGCTACTCAGTGAATGCGGCTTAAACGACTTTCGAACTGCAGCCTTTTTCTGGGAAAACTGCACCGATCCCCTGCCTCTGCCCGTCTTCAACCTCCCCTGCGACCTAGACTGCCAAGCTGGCTTCTACCTCGGCTTCTCTGAAGCCACCAGACAGTCCAAATGCCAAGAATGTCCCGAAAACACCTACAGTGAAGGCGGGGCGCTGTACTATTTCCCAGGGAAATGGAACGACTTCGAAGACTCCTTCAATGCACATTGCTATCTCAACTACGGGAAACGCATATCTGTGAAAGGCCAGTGTCCTGCCTGGGATGTAGAGGAGGAAAGACAGGTGCTTACAACTGGTGTGGGAGTCGATGAATCTTGGTATGAAAGTGTGTTGGAAGGGAACTTCCACCTGGTGAAGCGAGGGAAAGTGCACTTGAAGTACAGGTACTTCGGGGCGTATTGGGGAGAGAAGCAGACTGCAGTGCTGACACTGACTATCAAGGGGGAAGAGGGAGTGCGGGAAGTGGATGAAAGGCAAGTGGCGGAGTGGACGGAAGTGGTGAGGGTACTGGAGCCGGGGGACTACAACCTGGAAATCAGCTTCAAGTTTTTCTTCATTTCTGAGGCAAATACACGAGCGGAAATCGAGTTTCTGATTATAACCGGCACTCAAATGTCTGATTTCTACTGTCTTCCCTGTGCTGCGGGATACTACAGTCACCCCGCTTCCTCCAACTGCTACGAGTGTCCTATAAACGACTACTACGACGAAGCTGCAAAAAGCTGCGCAGGGTGTTCTATGAATATGTACAGTCCGGCTGGGAGTGTTGGGGCTTCTTCGTGTCTGAAGAGGGCGAAGTGCACTGCGAGGGACTACACTGACCAATACACTCCCTGCAGAAACGGACACCGCATAAAGTCCACCGACTGGATCCAGCCCCAAATCTGCGACCCAGTGGGCTCAGTCCAGCCCCCAGAAGAGGTGGAAATGCCCTGCGAACTGTGTCTGCCCGGCTACTACCACGCCCAAATCGGCTCCAGCGAGCAGCTCTGCAAAGCCTGTCCCGACGGCAGCTACACCACTATCATCGGCTATGCCGAGAAATGCGACACTTGTCCATCCGGCCATTTCGCAGCCAAAGCACTTAATTACACTGTGTGGAGTCCGTTTCCCCCTGAAATCAGCAATGAATGCAGGAAGAAAACAGGCGCTCAGTGCACTTTTAGCTCCGGCTGGACTGCGAGTTTGTACTCACTGACGTCGGGACCGATACATGAAAGTGAGGTGGAACTGGTGCTAACTCGCTATGTGAATGTCATTCATAAAGCTGCTACAGTCTCCTTTGCATATACTTTGCAGGACGGAGGCCAGGGAGTCCGATTAGAGTTTCTGATCGATAACCGGATTACGAAGGAATATAAATCCAGCGTTGCAGTGGCGGAGTCAGGGGCAATTCCTCTGAAAATAGGGTACCATAAGCTGTCCTGGGTGTACTACCACCCTGGTCTTGGCTCAGATCTGGCCTATCTTCACTATATTGCAGTGGAGGGGACGGATGAAGGAGGAGCTTCTTCGTGTCTTCCCTGCCCTGCAGGCTTCTGGAGCAGCCAGGAAAGCACGATTTGTACTCCGTGTCCTGCTGGTTCCTCCTCACCTCCCGGGTCTTCCGAGTGTTCCCAGTGCTCTGCCAGTGAGTACGCCTCTCTCCCCGGCTCTCTTTGCCTGAAATGTATGGAAAACACAGAGGCGAACAAGGACCGAACTGCCTGTGTGGCTCCGGCTGTCCTCAGCTTCGGCAGTACGGAAGTGCCTATTTGGACACTTTCTGCGGCCAGCAAGTCGCCAGTGTTTTCTGCCTCTGCACAGACCAAGTTGTTCCTAAAAGACACGTTCTATGGGCCGATTGTGAGTCCCAAAGGACGGAAATACTACATTTCCATACTAAATCCTGCAAAGTTGGACCTGGTGGAGTACGTGTCGTTGGACACTCTGCCCTACGGCTACGCATACGGTGTCTACAACAGCAAATCATTGAACTTCTCCAAGGCATTTACCAGCGAAAAAGAGTACTACTGTCTCAAAGGAGACGAAGACGTACTAATAAACCTCGGCTCCCAGGTGCAGTCCCTCACCCAGTCAGACGGTATCAGCATTGCCTACTCCCATGGCGGGCAGTGCAGTGCCCAGGGCAGCCAGTTCACCTCTGATATATTGCTGCTGTGCGATAGCCGGGCGAGGGATAGTTGGCCGGAAATTACGCAGGAGACGGACTGTCATGTTTCCTTTGCTTGGGAAACTCGGTATGCGTGTCCGGTGTGTGCACATGAAGAGACGCACATAACTGAAAGTTCCTGTATCAACGGAAAGAAACTAGTAACTCTCCTCGAGCCTACCAACTGCGTGCTCACGGAGGTGGACCGAGACTGGTGGGAAGGCTGCAACGAAGTGATGGAAATACTGGGGAAGTGGCAGACCTACGCGGCAATTGCAGTGCTACTGAGCGTTTTCAGCCTGACTGCGATGCTGGTGTACTGCTACTGCCGAGTTAGGAACAGTTACACTCGACTGAGGGAAGTTAAAAGCAGGGAAAGTAGTTAAGTCGCATTAGTCACTAAAACTGCACGAGGGAGTTGCACTGAATTCCATCTCTTTTAGCTGTAGCGATACATCATCTAGTCCCGCCAATAATACAAACACGGACTAAACCCAGGCAATAGCTGCTGTAAAGCTGCTTCAGTGTCTTCCTTTGAGGCTATTTCAAGACATCTCTCTCAGTATTTCGACTGTCACATCATTGCAGTCCTGCAGTTTTGACATCTAGTGCTGTGCAACAGCTTTCCCTGGAACGAGCTGTTGCCTATCGGCGACAGACCCCTCTGTCATAGTCAGTGCAAGTGAACTATTGGCTTTGAGTGGATTTCTGGCTTCAAACAGCGTCCACAACATCGACCTAATTCCGAAAACTGCAAAAAGGTGCAGGACTTTGTATGTTCGAAGGACTAGCTCTGGTGTTCGGTTGCAACAACACTGGAAAAGCAGTGGAACAGATGGGTCTTAGTGGTGATTGGGTCCATTTTGCACCCAGCTATGCCCTGGTCTCACTTGCGCTTTCCTTCCTGTATTGAAACGCACAAGCACAACTCAGACACTTACGGCTATAATCATCAGTTTGGAGGATATTGGGCCCTACGATTTCCTGTGCATACAGCGACTTTCTATATATATTTGCGAAAGTGGACACATGCACCTACAGAATGTGGTCTTGGGCTCCGACGTCTATTGGATATGCGCTTCTTCACTCGCTCTGCTGACTACTCGAATGAGTCCTGTGGCTCTCCGGCGCTCCCTGTCAGTTCTAGTTAGATACTATATTAGTCACCTTAATTTGACAGTGCTGCGGGATTCATCACATCCAGATTATGTGCAGTATAGCAGAAGATATCACTCAAGAGTAACTTTGCTAAGAGGGGATGTTTATGTCTTTGGCGGCAGCTTTCCTGTTGATAGTGCATGTGAGAAGTTTGGAGTAGGTGGAAAGAGTGGAAATCTCTTAAAGATCTCTGGCAGCTGAAGGGTGGGTTTACACCCTGTGTCTACAAAAACTTGATTCTTCTACCCGATGCGTATTCGTCCATAGGAGTTCTTGATAGATTTCACGTGTTTACTGAAGTTTTCAAAGAACTGAGCGTGATTCTGCCCTTTAAACCCGTCCTTGTCCTTTATCGCAGGAGATGATTTAGTGCTTGCAGCAAGCCTGGGAGAGTTGGGCATTAGTGACCAGTCTATGGAAGTCAGCATTCTCAAATTTCCCTACAGCTTCCAGTAAGCGGAAATTCTCGAACTTTTCCCATATGCAAAATTTAGATTGGTCACTAGGCAAAGCATTCTCTAAATTCGACTTTTATTTATTTCGACTAAGCATTCCCCTGAGAGCGCGTTTGGCAGCTTCTTTCGTCTCCAACTTTTCAGCGAATGTCTTGAGATTCTCCTTGAAATGAAGGGAAAGTTGCTCTCCTGCAGCAGCAAGGCTCTCTAGCAGTGCATCGCTCATATCACTCTGTAGCGTTTCGCTCCAGTCTGCGAAGTCTTCCACTTGCTCGAGTACCTCTTGAACCGCCTCAGTGTCATCCTCATCAGTCTCTTCTGTCTGTTCATCCACGACAGCTTGTATTTCTCTCTTCGCTAAGTCAGCCTTGGCAATGGCGAGGTCGTCCTCAAGCCGCGAAGACATGTCAAAGAAGACGTTGCCTAGGATTTCTTCCAGCTTTGAGTCGAACTCGTTTATTGCCTCGACCGCCGCAGAATCAGTTTCGTCGTAGCTCTCTTCAATTCTGAGTTGAGTGGAGAGCGCAAGCGCCAAGAGACTCAAAGTCACTAGAAATTTCATTATACTGTAGTGTCGGGCGGGTTTAAAAAGGCGATACTAGTCGTTGTAACGTCTATAGTAGGTTTGGGTTTAGTCATAATCGAGGGTTTGGAGATAGGAGTCGCAGACCTTGTAGGTCTTGGCAAGGTGCTACAGATATACACTGCTTACTGAGACAACTGCATATAGACTCTGTGAGTTGCTCTGAAATGCGCCTGCACCCAAGTCTGGAAAACAAGTCTGTACCACTGAAATAGGCTGCAGAGGTAGTAAGGTCTTTACAAAGAGTAATAACACAGCTCTAAAGCCGTGCGCGGAAGTTGCTTGATTCAGTCCAATCGGCACTACATATGCTCCAAGGACTCTTCCAAGGTGACCTCACTGGATAGTAAGTCCACTCTCTGTATACTGCAGAGTGTCTAGTGCATAGAAGGGCGTTGTGTTCCTAGCCATTCCCCCAGTGCATGACCCTGTGCAGGTGCACAGTGTCGCAATATATCCAGTCATAAACAATTGGGGAAGTTAATCCTTATCATTCAGGTCCCATTGAAATCACAGTGCTTGCATCTGCCTAACACAGTCCTGCGGAGTAGTGTGTCACTATGGCTACTAGCCTTCGATGAGGCGAACCCTGCCTTATAACCGCACTATATGAGCTAGTTTACTTGTAGATGCACTGGGCTGTAGACGAAATGCAGCTATTGAGACTACAGCGGGCATAACAGTCATTGGTATTTTATCCATAAGAGAAACGGATACTGGGAATTGTATGCTCTCCTAGAGACTGCAATATGTGTACTTGTGGGAAGCTGCAGACTTATACGAGGGAAAAGTAGTTAAATCACATTAATCACTAATGAAGGCTATGCAGGGTGGAATTTGGGCGTGGAAAAAGGCATTCGCCCGGATTGCATCTCTTCTAGCAGGGAAAACAGCGACTCGTCATATAGGACTGTGGCAGTTTTGAGGCCTGTGGAGCAGTTTCTGCGGCCGGAAGTGCCAATTCTGCCCTCTGTCCTGACTTTCGGACTCCTTTTCCTCAGACTTTCAGCCAACTTGGCCATGTCTCCCCTCAGCGATTTCACTTCGTGCACTGCAGATTGAGGCTTTTCTATGGGCTTTTCAGTGCTTTTCATCTGATTTAGCAGCCGCAAAGACTCATTAAGCCGATCAGTCAATATTTCCCTTTCCCTCGACAACGTCCGATTCGCTGCTTGCAGGTTTCTCACCGTTTGCTGAAATGTAGCCTGGGAAACGACTTGAACTTGTCTGATTTCCTTGCTTTTGCAGCGATGATAAGCCACTGCTTGCAGCAAAGACCCCACCTTGGCCTTGTCCTCCGCACACAAATGTCTGAGTCTGTCCCCCATTTCAAACTATATATCGTTAGTAGGGACTACTTGGAGAGGAAGCGGAGGTGGGGGTTGTAGACGGGGCCGGGGGAGGACTCGGGGTTGAGGATTTCGGTGGTGCGGTGGTTTTTGGAAAAAGAGCGGTTTGGGGAGCGGGCTTTTGTGTGGGAAATGGAGGGGGAGTAGTAGGCGGGCCCAGGGGAGTCAGACGCCCTCTGCGGCAGTCTGGATTCCTTCGGGAAGGAATACCCCAGTCCACTGTTGAAGTCCCCATCCCCAGCTGCACTCACCAGTGTGGACAGACTGCCTCTCGCCTGGTGCAAGGGACTCACCGACTTCGCCTCTCCTATCGAAGCTCTGCGGACTTTCCCTGTCTGGGGACTGCCGACTCGCTTCAATTTGGGCGGAGATCGAGGCAAATTCCCTCGACTTTGCATGATTTTCTCCTTGTCTTTCTTGATCCACACCTCGTCAACTGTGTAAATTGTACCTAAAATTGCGAGGATCAGTTTGATATTTTCTTTCTCCTTTTGGTCGTTTGGGAGGGTTTCGTAGACGCAGGAAAGCGACTTTTCGAGCTGTTCCAGCAGTCCTGTGGATTGCAGTTTGTCCAGGATGCGTTCCACGCCGGTGAATTTCTCGAGTTCGGAGCGGATGCGGAAGTTCTAGGTGGAAAGTACCGTGCCAACTGACATAGTGCAAATGGACAGGGAGCGGGTAGAGAAGGACTCGAAGCCAGTCTATAGCAGATACAAGAAGTCTGTCGCTGGGGATATTCACAGCTATGTTTTTGCTCACTCGACTCTAGGCTACTCAGTGAAATCAGCCCAACGACAAATCCCATTTCTCCCTTAGTTCTGACTCTGCGCCTACTGAATTGGCGGCCTATCGATCCCTTCTTCCCCTTGCAAGAACAGAGCTGGTAAATCTCTGATTGCTACTAATACCTCAATGGTTCAAATGCTAAAGCAGACTTCCTGTCTACTTTACAGATAGATATATGCACAAATTAACCCCAAATGTAAAGCGAATTCGGGGTTTTCGAGACAGTCCAAAGTCCTGCGGATTAACCAACCAAGTAGCTTCTTTGCCTTTTAATAGGCTTTCGTTTCCTCCTTGCTTCCGTTTTCCCGCCTCTCCCAGTGCCTATAATTAATGTCGAAGCAAGAGATCGAGGCGATCCTGCGCGACGAGCAGAAGCTGAACGAAGTGGTGCTTGCGGCATTCAATGCAGTGGATAGCGACGGCTCTGGCTTCATCGATGAACCTGAATTGAAGCAAGTGATGACCGGAGTGGCGCGAGACATCGGCATGCCCGAGCCCTCCGACTCCGACGTAAGCGAAGTGCTGAGAGAGCTGGACACCAACAAAGACGGCCGCATCTCAGTGGACGAGTTCAAAGTGCTGATTCGCCAAGTGTTGGAGCTGATGAAGGAAGGTAGCTAAGCTATGTGGGGGAGGCTATAAGTGCCCGGACTAGTCCGGGTACTGCGAACATCCCGCTTCATGTAGTCCACAGACTCGCACAGGACGAGGTCACATGCGATGTTGGTGGACAGACTATGGCCATGATTGAACTATTACAGCCTGCCACACCTTCACGCCTAGCCTGCAGACCTCAGCCTGCAAGTGGTAAATATGAGACTCGGCTGCTTCCTACGGCCTGCACTGCGCGTAGCGACTTGCCAGCGCTTCTACCGGACTTTCCCCAGACAGGCCTCTCTGGAACTGCCCCGCTACTCCCAGTGTCTGCTGACCAGGGCGAATCTCTCCTCAGTCACAATGGCGAAAAGCGACTTTTCCCAACTAATGCTGGAAATGCTCCGCGGACTGAGTCTCGACTGCAGTGAGGAGGACGAAGGCGGAATGAAAAGAGGGAAGCAGTGCTAGCTAGGCCTTCCTACACTTAGTACGCTTGGTAGGTCTTCAGCACGCGCGCGATGTCTTGGCGGCACACGGGACATTGGTGGATGTTGCTGGCGCAGCGGAAGCACATCACGCGGTGGGCGCAGTCCAGCAGCACCGTGTCAATTTCCCTTTCATAGCAAATCCGACACATGTCCCGCTCTTCCTCCTTCTCCAGCCTCTGCGACAGCTCCTGAATCTGCTGCTTCAGGATTTCGTTTTGCTTCCTCAGACTGCGCACTACGTCCTCACCCTCGTTTTCGTCCTCTTCCAAGTCTCTGAGTCGGGAGAAACTCGAACTGGGCCTGGAATTGCCTCTTTCCGCCCGTCTGAGTTTGATCACGAAAAGGTCGTTTTGGCGCTTTCCGTCGAATCCACCCAATATATACATAGAATCGTCCTGCAAAACTGCCCTGTGGAAGGTGCGGGCGGAGGGCAACTGGCCTGTGGTCCTGCAGATATTCCACTCCTTCCGGTCCACCACGAACTCGTGCAGGTCGTTGTAGCGGGTCTGCGCTCGGTCCACGCCTCCAAACACATACAGCGACCCACTGAAAGACACACAGGTGTGTCTGTACCTGGGGTTCGGTCGCATGCCTGCTAAGTGGCGGAGTTCCATCCAAATCCCGCTTGCGAAGGAAAACTGGTACAGGTCGTCGAGGGTTTCGTGTCCGTCCCACCCGCCGAAGATGTACATGCAGTGGTCCAGTACACAGGCGGAGTGGCCGAAGCGGGTGATGGGGGCGCTGCCCTTGGTGCTCAGCAGACGCCATTGCAGGTCTTCGAAGTCGAATTGCCACAGGTCGTTGAAGCGGTTCTTGCCGTCGTAGCCGCCGAATACGTAGAGGGAGGATTCGTATTGGACTACGGTGTGGTCGGTGCGGGCGGCGGGCTGCTGACCTGGAGGGTCGATTTTCTTCCACTCCAGAGAGGCGATGTGGAAACTGTGCAGGTCGTTAAAGTACTCCCCGTCCTTTTTGGTGTACCCGCCGAAGAAGTAGAGCATTTGCCCATAGGCCACTCCCCTCGCCCCGGACCTGGGCTTGGGCTTATCCCCTGTGGCTGGCAGCATCGCCCAGCTCCGCTTTTCCACATCGTACCTGAATAAGTCGTCTCTCCGATTTTGCTCATCTGTGCCTCCAAACACGTAGAAAAAGCCGCCCAGTCCCACCGCAGAGTGGCCAGTTCTTTGGGTGTAGTTGAGTCCCTGAGGTTGGATTTGCTGCCAGTTGAAAGGTTCATCTCCCTGCGCAGGCTTCATTTGCGTGAGCGGGTTTCTCTCAATGTCTTCCTCGGGAGACAAGTCCTGCAGGTAAAGTCGGTACATGTCGTTCTTGCGACTGCCGTCAAAGCCTCCAAGCACGTACATGTACCCTTCGTAGAGCAGGGCCCGGTGGAAGGTGCGGGGGGAGGGCGCGGTGCCTTCGGTCTCCACCCTGGTCCAGTACCTCAGGTTCAGATTTAGCTCGTAAACGTCGGAAAACCGGACTTGGTCCTTGTTGACTCCTCCGAAAACGAAGATGGAAGTCCCGCAGGCTATGGCGGAGTGGCGGTATCTGGGCGCTATGAAGCCACTGCTCAGCACTCGCGTCCACTTCCCTGCCAGGAAGCTATACGACCACACGTCATTCAGCGTTTCATGTCCATTCCACCCTCCAAAGATGATCATTTTGTCTCTGCACACGACCGCTGTATGCCCGAACCTTCGATCCGGGCTAGGGTCGGACTCAATACATCTCCACACATTAGTCGCAGCACTGTACTCCCACAGGTCATTATATCGCTCTCTACCATCAAAGCCGCCCAGTACATAGAGACAAGCGCCGTAACTCACTAGGCTATGGTCTGTGCGGGCTGAAGGCCAAGGCAAGTTTGTGCGTACTTCCGTCCATGTGTTTTGAGTGATTGAGTACTTGAACAGGTCTGAGTAGTACTCTCCGTCTTTCTTAGTGTAGCCGCCGAAGAAGTAGAGGTCGTTTTCGATGGAAGCGGCCTGGGAGCCGGACCGGGCAGCGGGCGGAGTGCCTTCGGTCACTAGTTTCGTCCAGTTATTGGCTGCCGGGTCGAACACGTAGAGGTCTTGTTGCCGCGAGGTGCCGTCTGTGCCGCCAAAGAGGTAGATGAAGGGGCCTGCGCTCACAGCAGTGTGGCCTGTCCTGGCGGAGTAAATCTCCCCTGTGTTTCGCAGTTTTTCCCAGAGCTTGGCAGCTTCCATTGGGATTATGAGTGCAGAGGAAAGACTACAGACAGGTAGGGAGGGAGGTAAAGACAGGGACAAAGGGCAAATGTGTACAGAGTTGGCACTAGTCGTGACTGAGAAATGGCCTTTTAGCAGTACTTCCAGCCCTACACAGACCTTTGGAAGTCCTGAAGCCCCGTGCTACAAACCGCCTACATCCTGCCTACTCGCCATAGTCCCAAGCCACTCCCAGTCCAGTCAAAAGGGCCTTTCTCAGCCATATATCTCTAACCCTTAGCCTAGATGATAGCCGGCGCATGCGATGATATCTTCGGCCATAAATCCGCACACTCCTTAGTCACAGGGCCGGAAATGCCTGAACCCTTCATTTCGCCCTTAGGATTGACAATCACGCCTGCATTGTCCTCGCAGCTAATGAACACACCGTCTGGCCGTCTCCACGCCTTTCGCTGGCGGATGATAACTGCAGGGTGCACCTTCTTGCGCAGCTCTGGCTTGCCCTTCTTCACTGAGGCGAGGACCATGTCGCCAATGCAGCCTGAGGGGAGACGATTCAGACGGCCTCCACAGCGGGTGACCGCAATGATGTAGAGGTTCTTAGCGCCAGTGTTGTCTGCGCAGTTGATCGTCGCAGCCACTGGAAGACCCAGCGTTACGTGCAACTTGGTGCCTACGGCTCCTGCACGGCCTTTGCCACTCATTCCAGGCTTTACTAGAAATGGAAGGCAGACTAGAAAGGGCGAGTGGCAAAAGCACTACACTCCGGGTCTGCGGTCGTTGGCCGAGTCCCACTTCTTGGCTCGTCTGAAGTCGCTCAGAGCGGACTGAAGGGCGCCTCTGCCTTCCATTAGTAGACCTGTGGGGATTTTCTTGTCGGGACACAGGCCTTTCAGCTGCAAAATCAGCTCCTTCTCTTCACGGAGTGTTTTGAACATTTTCCGCATGCTGGTGATCGCTCGCACTTTCTTGCGCACTACTTCGATTTTGCTTTCTCTCACCGCAATTTGTAACTCTCTGACTCTCGTCCCCTCCCCTTCCACCTGCACCTCTTCCTCCCGCCTCTGCAGCACATTCGCCATCACTTCCAACACCTTCTCCACCACAAACGGCAAACTCCACGCGAACACGTCCATGAACTCAGGTAACATGTAGGGGTGGGCGGAGTAGTTGAACTGCTTGATGTTCAGAGCGCCCCGCTCCAACGCTATCACTGCAGCTTTATTGTTGTATACGTCGCAGTAGTTGGGCGCGGAAAACAGAGTGATGACCAATGGGAACTCTTGAGGTCCGTTCCACTTGTACATTTTGTAGCCTTCTAACTGGGCTTCGTGAGCGCGAATGACGGAAATGAGGCCGTTTCGCTTGAGGAAGGAGTTGGCACTGGCAGCGCCGTAGTACACACTGCAGCCTCTGTTCTCATTCGCTGGGAAACTCGAGTCACTTTCCCCGGTTTCAGAGTCCACTGGGTCCGCCCACAGCACATCGCAGTACACTCCCTCATTGGGCGGCTCCTTAAACCGCTTGATTGTGCCCAAATCGTCCAGCAGGCGGAAAGAAGGCCCAATGCCTCCGTGCACAGCCAGGAACTTCCCATTGACCAAGCACCCGAGTGGCATGCAGTCGAAGCAGTCCATCACTCGCTCATACGTCTCCAAGTCGTACTTGAACAGACACTCCTCTCGGAAGTTGAAGTAGCTGGTCATTTGCCTGCACTCGTGGTTGCCTCTGATCATTAGCACTGTGGCTGGGTGGCAGATTTTGATAGAGAACAGCAGCATTATGACTTCCATGGAGAAACAACCCCGGTCTACATAGTCTCCCAGGAACAGGTACTTCATTTCCTCAGGGTCACCCGCTACCTCCAACATCTTCACCAAGTCATAGTACTGTCCATGTATGTCCCCCACTATCGTGATAGGATCTCTCACCTCCATGAGCGTTTTCTCCTTCTCTGGGTGGGAAGTACTGAATAGACTGGTGGCCAGGTCCAGCAGCTCCAGGCAGTCAGCCTTGGAAACGGTACCTTCGTTGTAGAGGTGGGTACGTAGAAGCTTCCAATCAGGCTTGCGGACTGCAGGAACTCTTACGTCGTGGGAATAAGAGAGAGTGGACGATGGGCCGGTGAGGCGGAGGCTGCACGGAACTAACCACTCTGTCACCCAAAGGATCTGAGAGTGGCTCCATATATACTGCGAGTCTAGGCTTAGATGTCGCTAGTGGGGAGGATGAAGCCTTCGCCGCATTCTACGTACTGACTCCCTGGACAGTCCATCTGGTTGTAGTTCAGGTCGTAGCAAATTTCCAGGGTCTCCAGGTAGTACTCACCGTTGGACTTGTAACAGCTGGGGCTCACCTTGTTCGTGAAGGCTCCGTAGAGGGTATCGAGCTTGTAGGTGTTGGTATCGTTGGGAACGATTCCTACCTTCGCGAGCAGGGCCTGGACTCCCACGCGGTTGTAGAGGTTGACAACCAAGGTAAAGAACGCATCGGCAGTAGTGGCCGGCACCACACAAGTTCCGTGCTTCTGCCACTCATGTTCCCAGAAGGACTGAGGAGTGCCAGAGTCAGACAGCCAGCAGGTTTCCAGCAGAGAAGTCACGGAACTGGACACGGAGAAGTCCGCTCCGTTGCAGTTCTGAGGGTATGACCCTGAAGTATCACTTGGCCACAAGCCGTGAATATTGAATGCCGTGGACAGGTAGCCGGACACACAGTCCGTGCTCAGACACATCGTGGGCTTCCACTCTACGGTGAACATGTAGTAGTTGTAGCTGGAGCTGGCGGCTACGGCCAACACTGCGGTGGCGAAGAGCGTCTGAGACAGCATTTTATTACAGGGACCTGGTGAAGAAATGGTCTCTAAAAGGCTGGAGACCAGTAGGAGACTAGGGAATCGCTGGGGTAGGACTGGGAATTGGCGGATTTCAAGGGATTAGTAGTGCTAGGGTCACACTAAGGGAAGTCAACTTACCTGTCCAATAGCCTGCATTCTGCCTGTGGGTAGTGTAGATAGCTCCCACATAGTACCAGTGAGAGGAAGCAAGCACTAGTACTAACAGGGTAATGAGTAAAGCCCCGCAGATTATCTCTCTTCCTCCCAAGTTCCTGAGTCCCAGACACTCGCCAGGCAGCTCCAGCGTCCCTTCCCTCATCTCCTACTGCCCCACCCCTTCGCAACGCTCTGGCGGCTCCTTATCCGGCCTTTCCGCCTATGTTGAAGAGGCAATAGAGGCCTCAATCGAAGAAGACGACACCATGAGAGAAGACTTGAGTGGCATAGACCAGGCCTTTGTGGAGGAAAGCAGTGAGTCGTACCAGCACTTTTCCTCTGAGTTGCGCACTGCGAAGGCTGAACTGGTGCAACTCTGCAGAGAAAACAAGCAACTGCACCTCCAAATCGAGTCCCAGGAGCAGCAAATCCGGGCCCTGCACGTCCTGTACAAGCACCAGGCGCAATCTCTACACAAGGAACTTGCAGACCTGAGGACCGCTGCGACCAGAGCCAAGCTGTCGACTCTGGACGAAGACTGGCAGACTAAGCCGACCATTGAAACGGAGGAGTTCACGGGACTGGGAGAAGGCAGGGGCACTTGCTGCGTACTCAGCTAGTTGCAGTTATAGTTCACTATGCCCCATTGCAGGTATGCACCAGCAGTGAGTCTCCCTTCGACCTGACTCTGTGGTTTAAATCAAGGATATATAGGAGGCAGATGTGAGGGACAGAAGCCTGTGTTGTCAGTTCGAAGTACAGTGCTATGAGGACAAACACTGGAAGCCAAGCCTCTTTCTGGACTGCTAGACTGCCTGCAATACAGCAATATGTCTAATAAACTTTCTAGAATGGAAGCGGAAAACGCACTGCTCGCGAATATCAAGCAGAAGGGGCAGAACTCGTACTACTACGCACATCAGCCGCGCACTCCCATCAATGAAGCGGAGGCCCGTGTCCTTGAAGGCGAAGGCATTGTGAATGGCGGGCACCCGAAACTCGCAGAAGTGCTGGAAGTGACGCCCACAAGAGAAGTAGTGCTGCAGATCCGCAACTACAGCTGGGCAGACGACACTCCGAAGGTAACAGTCATCATTCCCTTCCCACAGGGAGGACTAACTCCCGAGAGTGTGCAGACGCAAATGGAAAAGAAAGGTGTGGAAGTGAGTGTGCGAGTGAGGGAGGGAGAAGTACACAAGCTGACTCTCAGTCCTTTGTCCTACGACATACTGCCGGACCAAAGCAGGGTCAGAGTCCGGCCTGACCGAGTCACGCTGAGTCTTAAGAAGGAAATCGAGGCCAAGTGGTTTGAACTGGTGGAGGCGAGGAAGGGTGACAAAGGACTGTGGGGCGCGGATGATGACTAATAGAACTAGTCGGCATAATGGAGGAAGTGCGCAACTCTGTGCGCATCCTGTGTCCTGCCTGTGGCTGTTTGCTACTGCGTGAAGACAAGGCAGTGCAAGTGCAGGAAACTCGAGCCCTGCCAGACCCACAGGGCGAACTAGTGCAGGAAACGCTCTTTTGGAGGATCGACGATGTATACGCATTCGACAACATAGCGGTTAGCAAGGAAGCGCAGGGGCAGAAGTTACTGACCTGTGCGGAGTGCGAAAGAGGCATTCTAGGGGCCATGGAGCTGCCTTCCAAGGTGTGCTACCTGTGCTGTGGACGTGTGCGGGAGCGGAGTCGTGGCGGCTAGAGAAATATTAGCCTAGAAAGGCTACAAAGGCCGTCGGATGCGTTGTTGGTGCGGACTCACAGACATCGCCCGCACCATCATTGTATCACTCATTTCACTGTCATTTAGTGCAGACACACGGTACCTGCGGCGAGACTCCGTTTGTGTTGTATTGCGGGCCAAGGGGGAGTGCGGGCTTACTGTATGCGTGGCGGACTGACTCTTTTCCACCAGAGATTTCGCATCTTTAAGGCGAGTGAGGACTTTATCCCTCAGTTTGGGACTCGTCAGGACCATCTTGGCAGTGCGGAGTTCCTGCTGCAGATCCTTAATGACTCCCTGCAGGCGGGTCTGGATTTCCTCATTGGCTCTGCTTTCCAGGGCCGCCTGTCTCCTCACCTCTGCAAGGGTCTGCTGCAGGTTTCTGCACTGTTCTTCACAGGCGGTCTGCAGCTCGGTCTTTGCAGCTTCGTGCAGCAAGCGTTCTCGGTGCAGTTCCTGCTTCACTGCCTTTACCTTGGAGACCAGGCGAGCACATTCCTTGGTCCGTTCCTTGGTTTCGGCCTTGTATTGCTCTGTGTTGTGGGCCAAAACTGCCATTTCTGTCTTTACATTTTCGATTTCCACCATCAGTCCTCCCATCGTTCCCCGCCTTTCCTCACTGCGTATATTTTCCACATGTTCAGAGTTAGGCCCCTCCTGTTCCTCCACATGTCTGTTTCCCATCGTCCTCAAAGCCGTGATCAGCGTTTCCTGCTCCTCCAACAGTCTCCTCAAGTGAGAAATCTCCGCTGACTTCACTACTACTTCTTCCTTCAACCGCTCCACATACTCCCCCTGACTGTACCTCGCACGCACGTGCTGTGAGTTCAAATCCTGCAGCTTTGCAGCGAACTGGCGAACCATTGCACTTTTAAGGACAGCGGAGTTGTTGGCCAGTTCACTGTTCTTCACCTTGCGCAGTCGACTGAGACTGCGCTCAATATGCATAACGAGCGGCTCGCAAGGGTCGAGGTGCGACAGACGTCTGCCCTGCTTTCTCAGGATTTCCACGCCTAGGTCGAAACTGGTCGCTTTGCTAGAGTCTTGTTCGGCTATGCAAGTGCTGAATTGGGAGTTGCCCTGCGGAATGGCGACCGGGGAGGGCTTTGTTTCGAGGTCCAGCCAGAATTCGCCGTCGGACTGACTGGAAGTGTATTGGGAAGAGCGGATAGAAGAAGGGTCTCCCTGCGTTTTCTCCATTTCTCCTAAAGACCCCATTATTGGGCTAGGCCCAGTCTCCACTTTTGCACTGCTCACTGCTTCGAGTTTTCCTTCCGCTCGCTCCACTTTCGCACTCCTGCCTCAGTCCTGCTGCGTTCCCTATACTGCAGTCTTCTAGGAGTGCTTTCGTTGGAACTGGGCTTGTGCAGTCGGAGCTGAGGCAGTGATTTAGGCAGATCTGAGTCTGCCGAGTTCTTTTGAACTTTTGACTTTGTATAAACAGGTTTTGAGTCTGTTTTTCTTGTAAATCTGCTTTGCTTTCATTCAACAAAAGAATCAGCTGCTCGGTAAATTTCTAAACGTGTTCCACTTGTTCTCTCTGGCAGCTCTAGTCCCTCGCAACACCTGAGTTTATATGGCTGGCACTCGGATTAAGACAATTAAATTTCACCTCATCACATCGTCATATCAGCCAATAATGACTGTATATTGCCTTTCTAGCTTAAATTATGGAGATGTTGGCGTTGATCTTGAGCATCAGCAGAGCTTCGAAGGTCGGCAGCTCGATGCGGATCTTATCCAGCACTCGCACAAGTCTGTCAGTCCGCATCACATCTAGCTTCTTGGACAGGACTTCCAAGTTCTCAGTGCTTTCCTTAAACGTCTCCATCAGTCTCTCATTCCCTAGCTGCAGCTTCCCTAAGTCTTCCATCAGGATCTCATTATACTCCTTCAGTTCTCTCATCATGGTTTCGTCCTTCATACTCACAAAGGCTGAAGTCAGGTTCCTGCCTATCACCGCCCTCATCAGCAGGCCAAAGGTCTCCATCGCGCCCACTCGCTTGACCATTTCCATTTCCCCATTCGTGAACTTGTTCCTAAGAATGACATCGATAGACCTGGGAGTTGGCTCTTCGTCTGATTCAGAGGGCTGGGACTGGTAGCGGGCGGAGTTGAGGTGCAGGGTGAATTGAGGCTCGGTGCGGTCTTTGTGTCTGATCATGTCGAGGAGAGTGAAGGACCGCTGCAAGGCAGCGGCTTGCACGCGGTTGAGCACTCGTGCGACAGAGCGCAGGAAGGAGAATTGGTGCGGGAAGATCAGTTCTCCGTGCGATTTGACCAGTTTCCACCGCCAAAAGCCACTCTGGTAGCTGACCGATGTATTGTAAATGAAGCTAATGACCACCCACTTGTTCATCTTCTGGTAGCGGCTCTCCAACTTGCCTTTCCAGGCTTGGAACCAAAGCACAGCGGCCTTGCTTTCGTGGCTAGCAGCGAGTCGGAGGATGTGCACGGCGGAGCGCAGTTTGTCCAGGGCCTGCTGAGTGCGGCAGTGCTCGCAGACAGCCTGCAGAGCTGCGGTTTGCTGTCTGCTCACAGGCACCAAGAGACAGGAAAGGAAGCGGTGCAGACGAGACAGGGACTGCGGAGGCAAAGTAGGGACGTACATGACTTCAGCAGAAGGGGGCGAGGAAGGACCCACCGCAGTGGGCAGGACTGCAGCCTGTACAGGAATATAGACCACTGCCTTTCCCCACCTCCTCAGGTACTCCTTCGCTCTATTCGCGAACCCCGCCACGATCGTTCTCATTGCTGCTTTGGCCCAGTGGCCGTCAGATGCCAATCTACTCCAAGTCTTTCTCTGCAGGTTGCCTGTGACTTTCTCTAGACAGCCTCTGAGCACCAGTCCCTGGTTAGCGTAGCTGATCCGGGAAGTGAGCTGTTGGTCGCCTCGATGTTTCCACTCTCTGAGTGCGTATTTCGGCCGTTCCTTCATATACTTGATGAGACTGAGAAGACGGATGTGGATGGTTTGGGCGGGAATGAGAGTGTAGCGGTGCTGCTTTTCCGAAGCAGTGGTGAAAGTGGTGGAAGTGCCCTCCTCGTACTCGTTCCAAGTCGACTTCGCACTTCGCCAAAAGTCGAAATACCTTTGCAGTCTATGTCCAAAGACCAGCCCCATAGCTCTCAAAGTCCCTTTCAGCCTGGCTTCCTTCTCCGCCATCCTTTTCACTGCCTGTCTCAGTCTCTTGTGCACGCCATGCAGCAGCAGAGTCTGCAAGTGCAAGGCCTTGGTGGTGCTTTGCAGGCGCTGAGAGAGGAGCAGGTTCACTCGCAGGTGCCAAGTTTGGAGCGCGGACTTAGGCTGGCTTTTGAGGAAGTGGACTAAGCCTTGCAGGACTGACTTGCTCACTGACTTCCGTTCAAGTGTGGAATGAAGGAAGCGGGACAGAGGCTTGCGGGCGATATTGAAAAGGAGCTTGGAGAACTTGTAGGCTTTGGGAGTTTCCAAGGACATAGGCTGGGGAATGCTATTCTTTAGCCAACGCGCCAGGCAGTACTTGGGCTTGGTCGAGAGGCCCAGGATCACCGCTCGCATCGCAGTTTTCAACTTGGAGTTGGTGGAAAGGAGAGCAGAGTGAGCAGAACGCTGAGGCCTCTTTGAGGCTGCTAGCAGCAGTACCTGTAGTTTGGCTGCTTTCTGCAGAGCAACAGCCTTGCCCAGGACCTTCGTCTCTCCGTTGCCTTTCCAGTTTCTCAGCACTGCTCTAGGCTTTCCCTTGAGGGCGAGGACTAGTCCTGTTAGTGTCTTTTGAAGGACGTCATTTGGACTGACAATCCGATGAAAGGCCGCAGCCAATGGCTTTCTCGCAACAAGCCCCAGACCAGTGCTCAACTGCTGTGCCTTGATCTGAGTGGCCAGTTTCTCCTGTGCTGCCGCAGCAAGGCCAGACTTCCACGCGTCCCAGGCCAGTCTCGGAGCTCTCTTTAGCACCAATAACAGTCCACCTAGTCGTGCTGCCAGTAGACGCTTCTGATCCGTCAGTTTGTCAAAGCTGTCTCTGAGTAAGGGCCTGGCGCCCTGCTTGAGTGCTGTCTGTAACTGCCTTCCCCTGGGGTCTGCAGTATGAGAAGCCTTCCCAGGCAGGCCCGACCTCAGTGGCTTTCGCATCGTTTTGCCCAGAACCTGCTGTAGCTTTTGAGCCTTGACTTTGCCTTCCTGAGTCTCTGCTTCCTGCTTGACCAGTGCGGCTTTCCACCTGTCGAACAGCCGCCTTTCCCCAGCTGTGAGGCCCAGTAGCAAGGCCCGAAGTGCTGACTTCAGTCTCGTGTCCTTGGCCACCACTCGCTCATAGCTGTCTTTGAGCGTCCGTACTGGCACTTTGAGCAGGCTGCTTTGCAGCTTCTGTCCCTGAGTAGTCAGTGCCCCTGCCTTTATTCCGTCCCTCAACTGCTCTCTGCTGGCTGCCGCTGCAGAGTCGCTCCAGCGCTTGAGACTCAGTCTGGGCCGGGTTCCGAAGCCTAATATCAAAGCTCGAATGGCGTTTTTTAGCTTCGAGTAGTCTGGGTAGAGTGCTCTAGCAGTTGTTCTTTTCCTGCCCAGCACAGCAGGCAGCAGCAATTGCTGCAGCTTCTGTCCAGTTGCCATTCTTTCCAAGTACACAATCACTCTGCTTTCTCCGTTCGCTTTCCAGTTCCTGAGTGCAGACCTCGGCCTGTCCTTCATGTACTTGAGCAGTCCCAGCAACAGCTTCTGCGGCCTTCGATTAGTCTTCACAGCCTGGCTATAGGCAGCGGCAATAGGGAGTCTGGGTAAGCGGAGGAGCAGAGTTTGGAACTTGCGAGCCACAGCTTCCCTTTGAGCGGACTGCAACTGCTTCGCGGCCTGAGCGGATTTGGCCTGCGCAGCGAATTGAGCCCAGGCCCGCAGATAGCCTTGAGGCCTGTGTGCGAAGCCCAGGAGAAAGGCGCGGAGAGCGTTTTTCCGCTTGAACTTGTCACCAAGCAGGAACTTCGCAGCTCTGAGCTTCTGAGGCAGTGCGGCTTGCAGTAGCAAGTGCTGCAGGGCAGTTCCCTTCCTCACTCTCTCCAGCACTATTCGCTTCCTTGTCTCTACCTGCTGTTTCCACTCCCTGAGCACTGCCCTGGGACTGTCCTTCATGACCTGCGCGAGACCGAGGAGAACTCGCTGCAGGCCTCTTCCTTTGGTAGTGATTTGAGTGAGGACTGCAGATGCAGGTCTGCGTCCAGCGGCGAGGAGCAGTCGGTGGAACTTCTGAGCCTTGGACTCCTGCTGGGCTGCGTACACGGCTGTTTCTAGCTCGGAAGCCTTGGCCTGAGTTGCGTAGCGAGTCCAACGCTGCAGACAGAGCCTGGGAGTCACAGCGAAGCCCAGCAGAAAGGCTCGAAGCGCCGTCTTGCGCCTAAAGCTGTCCCCCAGCAGGAACCGGGCAGTCCTCCTTTTCTGCTCTTTCACAGCGTGGCTCAGTGCTTCTTGCAGCTTCAAGCCCTTAGCCGCATGCTGCATTGTCCTCAGCTTTCTCTTATCACAGTTGTCTTTCCAGTCTTTGAGGGCAGCCTTGGGTCTCTCCCTCATCCACCAGGCTAGCGCCAGCAGTCGAGCCCGGGTAGACTTGCCAGTGTCAGTGATTCGAGAGAAACTTGAGGCCAGTGGCTTGCGGAAAGGAGACTTGAGAAGGGATTGGAAGTTGCTGGCAGTGCGAGTCCATTGAAGAGTAGTTCGCGCCTTGCTAGTGACAGCCCAGGAGCTCAGCCAAGCCTTTGGCCGCAGAGAGAAGGCGAGAAGCAGGGCTCGACAGGCGTTTTTCAGCTTGAAGTTGTCGGAGAAAAGGGCGACATGAGCAGTTCGCTTGGGTTTCAGGGTGGTGTGCAGCAGTGCACTTTGAAGAGTTAGGCCTTTCCTCTGTGCTTCCAACTTCTGCAAGGTCCGCGCCTCCGCCTCTCTCCGCCAGTCCCAGAGCGCAGCCCTAGGTCTGTCCTTCAGTACAGCCACTAAGTCCAGAAGTCTGCAATGCAGCATTTCTCCTCTGTTGGTCAGTCGCAGCCAGGCAGCAGCGAGTTGTCTGCGCGGCACTTGCTGTAGTGCCGCTCGCAGTTCTTGTCCTTTCAACTTCCCCACAACCTCACTCACTCCATTGTCATTCAGTGCACTGAGGACCTGACCTTGCGGCAGCTTAGCAGCCTTCAACAGCCGAGCTGTGAGTTTGCCTCCTTTGATACGCAGAGTGAGGGTGCGTTTGTGCAGGTCTTCCAGGCACTGTCGCCACTGCTTGAGGCCTTTTCGAGCAGGCTTCTGCATTCTCTTCATCAGCCCTGCGAACAGCACAGACAGGCGACTTGCGCGGGTTACCACTCTGGCATATGCACCGTGAAGTGTGCGCAGAGGCACAGGTCGAAGGGAGGACTGCAACTTCTGTCCTTTGAGAGTATTCAAACTGGACTGTTGAGTTTGGGCCAGACAAAAGGCCTTCCATCGTTGCAAAGAGAGCCGGGGTTTCTTTTCTCCCAGACTAATAATCGCGCGGAGGGCTGTTTTTAGGCGATTTTGGTCGTTCGTCATCAGATCAAGAGCAACTTTGCGCCTCCTAACTGGCGCTTTGGCCAACAGTGCTTGAAAGCGTAGCGCCAAACTACTCTGCTGAGCTGTCTCTGTCCCCCGCCGCTGCGTCGCCTCTCGCCAGCGCTGCAGCGTTTCTTTGAGTCCCTGCGCAAAGAGCAGTCCCAGCCACTTCACGCCCTTCCTCACGCTTTCATCCTTGCTGACCAAGCGAATGAAGGGAGGCCGCAGGGCTTTAAGCGGGGCAGGTCTGAGTGCTTGCTGCAGCTGTAGTCCCTTTTCCCTCTCTGTAACGACAGCCTTGCGGGGCAAGCCACTGCGCAAAGGCTTGCGGCCTGCTCTTTCCAGGGCTCGCACTAGTTGTTGTCCCTTCACTTGCTGTGCAGTAGTTTGGAGGGCTTGCCGAGCGAGACCCATTCGCCAGCGTTCGAAGGCAGCTCTTTGCCTGCCTTGCAGTCCTAAAGCAAAGGCTCGAAGAGCACTTTTGACGTTGTCGTTGCTAGCGCCCAAGGCACTGAAAGAGACACGGAGAGAGGGCTGGATGGCCTTTAGCAGCAGAGACTGAGCCTTATCACCCCTTGTCTTTCGGAACTGCAGAAAGAGTCGCCAGTGAGTCCAGCCGTCCTGCAGTTTCAGTCGACTGCCATTCACAAGTCCCGCCACCACTCTGCGCACTTTAGGGTACAGCTGGGTGGTGAGGCGCAGTGCCTCTGACATACGTCTAGCTCCCAGTCCCTTCAACTTGTCAGCTGCTTGTTGAAAGGACGTCGCTCGCTTAACCGTGCTTCTTTGAGTCTTTAGAGCGCGCCAAAAAGCCAGCAATTTGGCTTCTTTGGTCCTGGCCATATCGACAATTCGTCTGACTACTGCCTGCCTGTCCCTCCCCTCCTCCTTCAGTCTGTCCAGTGTGAAGCGGAGCTGCTTCGCCCCTGCCCACTTCAGTGCAAAGAACAGACGCACTTTGGGCTTGTCAGCCTTCACCCGCAGGAGCCAGGCCCTCAGACTCCAGCGAAGTCGCTTGTTGCCTTGTGCGAGCATGTGCTGCAGCTGGTCCTTCACCTTGTCTTTGCGCTGGGAGCGAGTTTGCATCCGCAGTCTCTCTAATCCTTGGCGCATAGCCTCGGTTTTCCCTGCGAAAATGAGCGAAATGGCTTTCTTTTTTAGGAGATTGGAAGTGTTGGCTGGGTGGAAGCAGGGAGAGAGGTGTTTGGCCAGGAGCAGACGCAGAGCGGAGACGAGGGACAGGACCTTGTGCTCCTTGGAGCGCTGGAAGAGCTGAGAGCGGTGTGCCCACAGGTAGAAAGCAGTGGCAGGGGAAAGCGGGTTGGCAGTGAGTTGTTCCAACTGGTCCAGACGCTCAGAGATATGGCGGAACTGCGCTTGGCGCGCTGTGGAGACGACAGCCCGCAGACCTGTATGCAGGGGCTTTCTGCCTATGCGCAACAGAGCCAAGTCCAGTGTCTCCGCCGGGCGATGAGAGTCCGTCATAGTGACCGCGAGAGCCGCTTTGAGCGGCCTTTTAGCCGCATTCAACAGTGCAGTGGTGAGCTTCAGCGGCTTATACCTGTCCTGCTTCTCAGCCTGTTGCTTCCAACGCAGCAATGTGGTCTGCAAGTCCGGGCGCGAAGCAGTAGCGTTGAGTCCCAAGCGCAGCAGTGCAGTGGTGAGTGTCGCTTTCTCTGCAGAAGGACTGAGCACTGCAGCCGCCTTCCTCACTTCGTCCTTCACAGCGCCCTCAAACACGTGGCGCAGGTGACGCTTAGCAGCGGCCTCGAGAGGGTTGGCAAGTCGGTGGAAGCCATGCACGCTCGCAATGACTTTGGCTGCATAGTCTTCATCCACCTGGTCGAAGAGCGAAGCTGTGCGAGTGCGCAGAGGCGTGAACTCACTGTCTTGGAGCCAGGGCGGAGGCAGGAGTCCTGCAGGAGGAGTAAGGCGCAGTGGTGCTTCTGAGGGACTGGCAAGGAACTGCCGCACTTGCTCTACGTGGCTTGGGTCGAAGTCTGAAGTACTCAGAGAGGCTGCAACGGCTTCCAGAGTGGCGGAGTTCGCCTGCTTCAGAGCCCTGCCGAGACGCAGAGACAAGGTCTGGAAGGCTGGGAAGTCCGCTGCTTCCCCGCGAAGGGAAGCAGTCAGCAGACTGAGAACCTGAGAGCTCGCCATTTATCGCAGGCCAATCAAGGGAAATGGAAGAACTTCTCTCTAACGACCGAAAAGCGGAACTCGCTAATGACCCGGTCCAGGTGCGTGAGAGTGTAGTTTCTGCCATTCAGAGACTACAGCCATCTGAAGTATTTGCAGACTCACGGAGAGTTAATCTATGCGAATATCCAATTTCTATAAACAGGATTTGCCTCTAGAGCCCATTGTCTCTTTACCAAGGATCTTCCTTGACAGTAGTGCGATTCATGATGGCAAAGGCCATTATACTGCAGCTATGACGGAAGCAGCAAACAGCCGTCCACCCGAGACCTCTGCCGCTAACCCCACCACAAGTCCGAGGAAGTCAAGGAAAAGCCCATAAGTCCTGCCCAGCCCGCCAAGGCTGAGGCAGTGGCTTCGCCCGCCAAGCCTAAAGAGCCCGCCAAAGCGAGGCCCGCTCGCAAGCCTCCTGTCAAAAAAAGCTAAGTCTAAGAAGCGCAAGAAGTCCAGCAGCTCTGAGGAGTCCTCGGAAGAACAGCCCTCCAGCTCTGATGAGGAGTTCAGACGGCCTCCGAGAGGCAAGCGCAAGCGCAACTCCGACGACTAGCTAGTAAGCTGGCGCCCATGTTCTCTGGACAGTTCTAAGCCACAGTGCCTACTACATTTGACATAGTGGCTTGACAATGCCTTCCGTCCTCTGGCTCACTGCGATGAAGTGTCCTCCTAAAGAGTGCATGAGTCCACTATCAGCCTACAGACATTCACTACTGTATTGATATTTTTATGCAGCACCTGCCTCCTCATTTTGACCTAAGAGGTCAGCTGGTCCGAAACAAGCCTCTGCCTCAGTGCCAGCGACTCCCTCCGGGCTGGGCAGAGGGATTCAGCAGCCGCACCCAGAGACAAGTTCAGGAAGAACGACGCTTAGAGCGAATTCCTGACTTGACCTATGATCTGGACCTGGACGGTAAGGTGGGAGGACAGGACATGGTCATTTCCTCTCTCTTCGACTTTGACAAAAACGGCCGATTGGAGCCTGAAGAGCGCAAAGCAGCTGAGGCTGCCTTAGCAGCAGTAAGCCACACACAGGGAATTGCAAGCAAGTTCACCTGGGGAACAGAGAGCGCATTGAGACAGGGCACTCAACGCCTCCGCCAAGTCCGCGGAGTCACTATCGACGGAGACGACTCGAGTGCACTGCAAAGCACTTACCCCAAGTTCCCAGTGCAGCAGACAGACCGACCCAGCACCTTTTCAGAGCTGCAGAGACACAGGAGTGAGGACAAGGTCAGACACTTGCGGGGTATGAAGTGCAAGTGGGACGAAGCACATCCCCGCATCCAGCGTGTCCCCCTCAGTACCTCGACTCACTCTGAACAGAGCCAGCCAGTCGCTGAGTCAGTCTTCAAGACTCAGTTGACTGCAGCCAAGAGACTGCAGGAGCTGGGTGAGAAAACGGACTACCAGCATGTAGGCAGAGAACAGCACCTGGCTGCCCGCGAAAGTCGCCTGATCTGGATAGTTCCTGAAGGACAGGACGGAGTTACTCAACGACGCTTGGCTGAGGAGAAGCGCCGAGCTGTCAATGAGTACAATCAGCGCACTTTCTCCAACAAGACGATGGGGATCCATGGCAAAGAACTGCCCCATTTTGAGGAACACAAGCCTGCTTACTGGGAACTGAGGCCTGGGTACGAACCGCAGCCTGCGCAGATATCCCGACTGCAGTTGCTGCAGACAAAGAAGTACTGGGCGTCACCGGATACCTACAGAATAACGGACAAGGATGAGCATCTGCCTCCTCCCGATCCTTTCAAAGCCGTGCATGTTCCAAAACAAAGTAAGAAAGACCAAGTCAGCCAAAAGCCTACACTGTGCATACCTGCGAAGTTCAACCCTCTGGAGCAAAGAGAACTGCCCAGCACTGCAGCTCCACACAAGCAGCGCTGGACCACACTCGTGCACTACTTCAAGAAGGGCTCAGTCTTCGCTCCTCCGAAAGACCCCGACTTACACTTGGAAACTGAAAGTCGGGAAGAACAGCCCAGTGTGCAGACCCTGCAGAAGGCTGCTCCGGCCTCCAGCAGCAGTGCTTTCCAACTCTCTAGACTCAACGCGGCCTCGGAGCGACGCCTGCTTCGCACTAGCTCTCAGTCCCTTGTGCGCTCACTCGGCTTTCTAACTTAGATGGTGTCTTTCGTGTCTCGCCATCTCAGCCAAAGCGAACTCACGTTCTCCTGCTACTCTGCCGCCACTCGAGACAGTTTCCTCGCTTCTCGACAGCGAAGGCCGGAAGTGAGACAGCGAGGCTTGGTGCCTGTCAGCAAGGTGGAAGGCGTGACCATCGGCTTGGTCTACATTTGCTCAGTGCAGTGGAAGGAGCCTCTGAAGTCGCTTGAGGAAGAAACGCTGAGAAGGAGAAGGGCGGGCCGAGGCTGGAGTGAAGGAGAAGTGAAGCGAATGCTCGTGGACTTGAGCACGGCACTGGCACAGGCTCAGGGGTATGAAATGTATGCGAGTGACCTGAGTCCTAGAAACGTGATGTGCACAGAAGACGAGTTCCAACTGCTGGATTTGCATGACTCTTTAGGGAAGTCTGTCGACCCTCACCCTGCTTTTCTAGCTCCGGAATGGACGGGAGACCCAGGCAAAGCCTCAGTCTGCGCATTAGGCCTGCTGGCTCTTTGGATGCTGGAGCCAGGCGCAGAGCACAGCGAACTACCGAGTAGTCTTGAGCCGGTATTAGCTTCTATGCTCAACAAGGAGCCACTTGACCCTACCTCGCTCACACTACTAATTCAGCAGGTTTGGGGTGACTCGTCTTTGCAGGCTTTTCAAGTGGCTCTGGAGGCTAACGTTTATGACCAGGTGGAGTTGCTACTACCTCGACTACTGACCACTCCTCTAACTGCAAGTCTGACTTTCGAGTGTAGTGCATGCAGCAAGCCCATTCCTCTCCCCTGCCCTCAGGGTGTGATGAGTGTGTGTGAACAGCACTTGATCTGCAGTCTGTTTTGTCTGGTGCAAGCCTCTAATGCCCTGGGAGTTACTACAGCATCACGCTGTCCGTTTTGCCAACCACAGCCACACCGCAGAGTGATAATAAAGAGCAGAGTCCAGCAACATTGCCAAGCTTGCGGACACCAATTCGCTGTGGGACAAGAAGCTTGGCGCTTACAGCTCTTTGGCTCTCTGGAATACTCGAGAGCTCAAAGCTATTGTAGTGAAACTTGCTTCCAGCCCTCTTCACTCAACGAACCGGCTACCAACGAAGTACCCGACGAAGTCTCATTTAAACTCTACTTTCCACTCGAAATAATGGGTCAAGCAATAGACCAAGTAGCGAGAGGGCCATTAAGCGACATCATGCGAAACAGTATGTATAGGGAGGTCCTGAGTTCCTTCATTGCTGAATTCTTAGAGTGCGAAGTCCTCACCTGTCACTTCTGTGATGAGACTCTGCTGGACCTAACTTCAAGTCGCTGGATTTGGTGCGCAAAGGGGCTCAGACTGGCTTGCAGCACAAGCTGTTTGCGAGGCTTCTTGGAAGTGGGAGATGAAGCAACAATTTCCTCCCGTGAGTGTCCTACTTGTCGTATGGCGGTGTCAGGTGCACGCATCCAGGAGACTCTGAGTATGAAGACCCCTCTAGATCTGCCGCTGCGCAGCTACTGCATCTCCTGTGGAGCGCCACGAACTACAGTGCTTCCATGTCGACATACCTACTGTGCGACCTGCCTGACGCCCACGTGCCAATTCTGCGAGTTCTTAAAGACCCAAAATATTGCGGAAAACCTTAGAAGTCGATTATCTGATTAGCTCTAATGCACAATAGGCAGGATTTACTTTTGCAGGCCTGAGTATTCTTCTGCTTCGCTGTCTGTTTCTGCCTTCCTCGGAGTGGGGAGCGGAACTCGACTTTTGGGGCGAAATCTGGGAATTCAGCTGGGTCTCCTGGTCTTGGAGATGCTCTAAATCGGCTTTGCGACTAGGAAGACTAGCCTAGCACAGCCACCAAGCAAGACCTCTATCAATACCCTCTACTGTGTTCAGTCAGGAAGCCTAGAGAACTCAGTATGGAAGGCTAGCAAGCGACTATCAGCACTGCAGGATTCTCCTGAGAGCTAATTCTCAGTGACGAAGCACGCACCAAGTCCCCGCATTCCAGTCAAATCTGCAGA